>WNGN01000412.1_pt1 | contig 26094 bp, 28 predicted proteins | sample 5400561 | NCBI WGS metagenome assembly WNGN01 (sample SAMN13153379, study PRJNA577476) | soil metagenome | isolation source: 115 cm soil or saprolite under Garry oak tree replicate 2 | place: USA:California | collected 2016-06-15 | reverse complement strand
CTGGTCGGAGCGAGTATGAGAAAGCTCAAGGGCAAAGCTTCGGCTGAGAATGTGAAAGAGCTGATTGTAGCGTACCTCGATGCAATGTAACAGCTCTTCGATTTTACGGAGTGACCGCCGAATAATGGTCAAGAGCAGCCTGTTGTAATCCCGTCTTCTCTAAAATCTTCCTGACGTCACAAGACGAACAATTGGCGCGCTTTGCCAGTCAGGTGGCAACTCTCAAGCCCAAACGCCTATAATCTGCCCAGTGCCACCTCAACGGTGTAGTTTTCTAACTTCTTGAGTTCCTGCGGTGAGATTTTCTCGCGGTATACTTCATCAGGTAGAGACGCCGCCGGTTGATTTACAACAATAGACAGGTTGCCAGCTAGCGTCTCTGACTGCAGCGTCTCTTTATGGCGACGAAGTATCGAGGCCAAATCTTCACCTGTATACAGCGCCAGCGCGATGTGGTCCTCGATATTGAATCCAGCCCTCCTACGCATGTCCTGCACATAGTGGGTCAGGTCGCGTACCAGGCCTTCTTCGCGCAATTCAGGTGTAATCGTCGTTTCCAGGGCTACGACATAGCCGCGATCCTCAGCAGCAACGAAGCCAGGGCGAGCGGTTGCTACCACCTCTATTTCGTCAGGCGTAAGCTCGATTTGATGACCATCGAGAGTGAAATTTAGCTTGCCCGTCTCGTTCAGCGCCCTTGCTGCTTCTTGTGCTCCATGAGCATCCAGGGCTTTGAATGTCGCCAGTATTTTCTGTACCAATGGGCCATATTTGGGGCCGAGCACCTTCACTTGTGGCTTCAGCGTGAAAGCCAGCATATTACTGTCATCACTCATGAGGTGGAGTTGCTTGATATTCAACTCTTCAAGTACCTGCCAGGAGAGACGAAGCAGGGCCTCTTCTTCATCTCGATCCGCAACACGCACAAACACTGCGTTCAATGGCTGACGTACTTTGATCTGCGCCTTCTCGCGGGCGGCACGACCAAGACCAACAATGCGCATCACAAGATGCGTCTCGTTGGTCAACTTTTCGTCGAGCAGTTCCTCAATCACCTTTGGCCAATCGCTGAGGTGAACGCTGAAAGCAGCTTCCCCGTTGACGCTGCGCACCAGGTTCTGATACATCTCTTCCATCGTAAATGGCATGAAAGGGGCTAGCAGCATGACTAAGGTGGTCAAGCATTCATACAATGTAAGATATGCTGCCACTTTGTCGTTGTCCATACTGGTCTTCCAGAAACGTTCGCGGCTGCGGCGCAGGTACCAGTTTGATAAGTCCTCCAGGAATTCCTGTAGTGCTGCTGTTGGCTTCGAGGTATCGTATTGATCCAGACCATTGGTAACTTCCCGAATTGTTTGCTGCAACTCGGAGAGAATCCAGCGATCCAGCTCACTACGCCTTGATGCAGGCAACTGGTGTTGCGTGGGATCGAATGCATCGATGTTTGCATAGGTCACAAAGAAACCGTATACGTTCCAGAGCTTGTCCAGCGCCCTGCGCACCAGAATCCATTTTTCGCTTAATCGTACGGGAAGGCCTGTCTCTACAGACCTTTCAATATCCTCATCCGTAGGGATGCGGGGGAAGTTGAGGTTCTGCTCGGGGACGTGGGTGGCAAAGAGCCAGCGCATCGTATCTGAACCGACCCGTTCAGCCACCTCGTCAAAGATGACGAGGTTGCCTTTTGACTTGTGCATAGGCGTGCCATCTTCACCCATAAGTGTGCCGTAGCCAAAGAGCGTTTTAAATGGCGTCGTATCCTCTAAGACGGTGCTCATAACCAGCATTGAGTAGAACCAGTTTTTAAACTGGCCAGGGAATGACTCGGTTACAAAGTCGGCGGGGAACCATGGTTCCCAGTACTTACCATTTGTGCGATAGTGAAGCGTCGAAAACGGGACAATGCCTGCATCCAGCCACGGGTTGCCGACATCTTTGATGCGTGAAACCTCATTGCCGCACTGTTGACACTTGATTATTACCGCGTCCACCCAGGGGCGGTGAGGCGAATGGCCCTCGAACTCCTCCCAACCTTCTACGGCTCGTTCCTTCAACTCCTGCTTGCTACCGATGACCTCGAATGTGCCGCACCGAGGACAATCGTAGATGGGCAAGGCCAGTCCCCAGTAGCGTTTTTTGGAGATCATCCAGTCGTCCATATTGCGCAACCAATCCAGTTCGCGCTCCAAGCCAAAAGCTGGAATCCAGGTGGCTTCGCGCACAACATCCATGATTTCATAGCGCAACTGATCCATAGAGATATACCATTCATCGACCAGGCGGAAGATCAGTTCCGTCTTACAACGCCAGCAGACCGGATAGCGGTGCTTGTAGGTCTGCGGGCGGTAGAGCAGCCCTTTTTGGGCAAGGTTCTCTGCAATGTGTTGCCCTACGTCAGCGGCCGTTTGCCCGGTTAGCCAATCGAAGCCTACCAGGTAGACACCAAATTCGTCCATAGGTGCAATGACTGGCAGATTAAATTCCTTCGAGAGGGCAAAGTCTTCGCGACCGCAGCCAGGAGCGATATGCACGATGCCCGTACCCTCAGTGGCGCTCACTTCTTTCCATGGAATGATCGTATGAACGATACCCTGTTGTGCAGGAAGTTCGTCGAATGGGCCGCGATACTTCCAGCCTACCATGTCACTCCCCTTTAACGTTTCCACCACATGATAGTCTCCCTTGTCACGACCCTTAAGTGCTCTTAATAGAGGTAAGAGTGCCTCAGCGAGGTAGTAGTACTCCCCGTCCTGGGCTACTTTCACATACGGCAAATCTGGATGCACCGCGGCAGCAACATTGGCCGCCAGTGTCCATGGAGTAGTAGTCCAGGCCAGCAGGTATTCTCCTGGCCGATCTACTAAAGGAAAGCGCACGTACAGGCTAAGATGGCTGGTTTCTTTGTAATCTTCCGATAATGTTTCCATATTAGAGATGCCGGTGGCACAGCGCGGGCACCAGGTCATCACATCATGCCCTTTGTAGATCAGGCCACTTTCAAAGCACTTCTTGAGGAAAGACCAGATGGTATAATTATTCTCGTCTGAGAGCGTGTAGTAGTCATTACCCCAATCCATCCAATAACCCAGGCGGATTGATTGTTCGATCATGCGCTTTGCAAATCTGAAAACACGCTCTTTGCACATCTCCACGAATTCAGCGATACCAAAGGCTTCGATATCGAGCTTGGATTTGAAGCCAAGTTCCTTTTCAACTTCGACCTCAACCCATAAGCCCTGGCTGTCAAAGCCGTTCTGATAGCGCTGCTTGTATCCCTGCATGGTTTGGTAGCGCTGGTAGATGTCTTTATATGTCCTTCCCCAAGCATGGTGAACACCCATTGGGTTATTCGCAGTAATGGGACCATCCAGAAATGAGAACTGCTTCTCGCTACGGTCATTATGATGGAGGTATCGCTGTAGTACATCGTGTTCTTCCCACCACTTTTGGACGGATCGTTCCAGCGCTGGATAATCAACCCGGTCTGCTGCTGTCACCGAGCGGAATACGCTTGTTCTTACTGACATGAATAGTCTCCTCTTTGTCAGGTTCTTTCTGTAGTGTTAGCCTACTAACCGAATCTCTAGTCGTTTGTTTATCTTGCCTTTATTCTCAGTTTTCGTAATGTTAATGCCGCCGACTTCCTTGGTTGCCCTGCCTCGACGGGTATCTGCTGCGGTCGCTCCTGGCCGCCTGTGAGACTGATTCGCCTCGGGCGGGCCGCTTCATTTACGGGCAGCAGAATCGTGAGGACCCTGTTCTGGAACTTTGTTTGGACATTGTTGATATCGATGGGCCTGGGGAAGGTGATCGTCCGTTCAAACGTGCCGGAGGGTATTTCCTTCAAGAGCCAGTTGTGCCCGCATACGGCTTTCAAGAATGGCCCAGGACTTTTTTCTTCTCCCTACAAAGTATATGGCGTAGAGATCCTTTTGTCAAGTATAAATAGTAAATTCATCTACTATTTATACAAACAAAATCTAATTTTCTATTGATAAATGTATATTGCAGAGCTAGCACTTTGGATCTCCCAGGTAAGCTAATCATGCTTGACTTTGAACCTCTCAATCCGGCGGGAGGCCGCAATCCTCGCAAAGCGGCTATTCTAGAGGAAAAATATGTTTTTGTTTCGTATAAATAGTAGATGAGATTATATTAATACTTGACAAAGGGGCTTCTACGCCATATACTTTGTACGGTGAACAGTCACTCTATCCAGGTAGAGTTCTCTGCAGATCTTGCAGACTGCAAGCAAGCACACACCCATCTCCAACTCACTCCAGCTGGGTATCAAGCGAGCTGGCAGATGCGCTAGGCCTCTTGCCCATCACGGTCGTGATTCCGTTGACGGGCCAGAAGCCCGGCAATGAGCATACGTCCCATCCGCAAAGATGAAGAAGGAAGATAAGCAAGGAAAGGAGACACGCATATGGCAGTGAGTTTCGATACTGATGAAAATACACAGAGAAATGTGCTGGAAGAGTTGAAGTGGGATACACACGTGCAGCCCAACGAAATCGGGGTAGTGGTCAAAGATGGGATCGTTACCCTGACGGGTTTGGTCGATTCGTACCTGAAAAAGCCCGCAGCGGAGGAGGCTGCGCACCGCGTTCTTGGTGTCAAGGCGGTCGCCAACGATATCGAGGTGCGCCTGCCCGGCTTTGCCGAACGCACCGATGCCGATCTCGCCGCTGCTGTGCTGGGCGCCCTGAGGTGGGATGCAGCGATTCCGGCTGACAAAGTTGATGTGACGGTCAGTCAGGGCTGGGTGACGCTCAAAGGCGAGGTCGATCATTACTTCCAGAAGCGAGATGCCGAACCAGCTATAGATCGCCTCTCCGGCGTCAGAGGAGTCAGCAATCTCCTCACGGTCAAGCCTCAACCGGTACCACAGGATCTGAAGTCGCAGATCCAGAAGGCGCTGGTGCGCAATGCGCAGACGGATGCCAGTGGGATCACGGTCGAGGTGCAGGGCAGCGAGGTCATCTTGCGGGGAACGGTCAGTTCCTACGCGGAGAAAAAAGCAGCGGAGGAAACGGCCTGTTCCGCCTCGGGGGTTACTGAGGTGCATAACCGTATGATAGTCTCGCTCCCCGCGTAATGCCGACGAGATGGTTCCCTGACGGTAATGAGAGCATTTTCTCCCCGACGAGTCTCTCCAGCAAGGAGCCAGGACTCGCCGGGAAGAAGAAGGCACATAAAAGTCTCGGTGTCGAGCACTCAAAAAGTGATACGCACAACCAGCTAAGTCGCGTCGCCCAGAGAACAACAGGAGAAGGAAGGGTCCATCTTGCGCCACGTACCCTGAGACGACTGAACATCTGCGCATGATATACTAAGGCACAATATGAGCAAAGCGAAAGAAGAGCAGAGGTGAGACAATGAGTGAAGGATTCTTCTCGCGCGGGTTTCGTGGCCGCCGCCAGCCGAGCGACACGAGCGGCAGACTCCCGCCAGGACAATATCTCGAGCGCGGCTTTCCGGTGCTTTCGGCAGGGCCGACGCCGCATACGAAGCTCTCGGCCTGGGACTTCTCCATTGTAGGGGAAGTCGATCAGCCCAAACGCTGGAGCTGGGACGAATTTCGTTCCTTGCCCCGCGAGACGGTGACCAAAGACATTCACTGCGTGACCAAATGGTCGAAGCTGGACACCCACTGGGAAGGCGTCTCCCTCGACACCCTGCTCGCACAGGTCACGTATGACGCCAGCTACATGATTGCCTTCAGCGATGGGGGCTATACCACCAACCTGCCCCTGGAAGAGGTGTTGGAAGGGAAGGCCTGGGTGGTCGACACCTATGACGGGCAGCCCCTGGCACCCGAACACGGTGGCCCGGCACGCCTGCTGGTGCCTCACCTCTACTTCTGGAAGAGCGCCAAGTGGGTGCGGGGTCTGCGCCTGGTCGACGAGGATGAACCGGGCTTCTGGGAGTCGTTGGGCTATAATAATCACGGAGATCCATGGAAAGAAGAACGGTACCAGGGCGACTAAGCTGGCAACTCGGTGAAGTGGTGGCCACCCAGGCAGAAACGCCCGCTGACGTTTATCTGTGGCCCCACCCCGTTCGTAGAAACCGCCGCCGCGAGTTTCGTGGCACTAGGACACGAACCGGCCCGAGTCAAGACCGAACGATTCGGACCGACAGGAGAAGCATGATGGAGAATAAGCTAGATGGTAACGCCGCCGGGGGCATCCTGCAAGTGGTCTTCCCCTTTGACATGACGCTCGTCCAGGCCACCTGTGCGGGTTGCGGCGCCACCAGTGCCGTTGGGGCGACTGCCGCCTACATGCATGGGATGGGGACAGTCGTACGCTGCCAGTCCTGCGACACGGTGCTCATCCGCATTGCGCAGGCCAAGGGACGCTACTTCCTGGATATGCGGGGCATACGCGTCCTCGAGATAGGTGCCGAGTCCTAGTCAGTCTTCCTGGTCTCTGCCTATCACTTCGTTCACGGGAGGACTGCCAATGCACGTGGCACAAAGTGGGATCTTCGCGGCTCGTGACGGGCTCGCACTCCTCTCTGGAGTTCGATCTGCTTGAGCAGGCCGACCCGGGCGCGTTGGTGCAGGCAATTGCCAATCTGCGGGAACCCCACACGACGACTGGAGGAGTCAACCTGGAGGTCGGCTTTCGGCCCTCTCCCTGGAGGCTCGTTGCGCCACAGGAGCTGCCAGCGGGGGGTGAGCGACTTCGATCAGGAAGTGCGCGGTGTTGATGGGTACAGCATGCCTGCCACCCAGCATGACCTGTGGCTCTGGGTGGTGGACCGTGCTTACGGTAAGGTCTTTGATGTGACGCGGGAGTACGACGGCGGGGATGATCGCCGCCATCAACAGTGTGCTGGTGGGGACCTTTGTGGGCCTACTGCTGTCTGGCCTGTTCACCTTCCCCTTGCTGGTCTGTACGAGCGCTGGAGTCGTCACCTTCCTGGTGAGCTTTAGCCTTCATCAACGCTATCAATGGGGCCAATGGAGGCGCCTGGAGGAGAACCTGGCGGCCCTCTTTCCAAGCCAGGAGCAAGGAGTAGAACGAGCTGAGCCGTGTCGAACCAACTGGAAGAAAGGATACAAATAGATGGCAATTGACCTGGCTGTCATGAGAAAGCGACTTGAAGAGAAGCAGGCTGAAATTCAGCAGCATATCGCGACATTGACTGGAAGCCTCGCGCCCCCCGCAGATGCCATCCAAACCAGTTATGACGTTGAAGAGCGGGAAGAAGAGGCAGTGGATCTCCAGGAAACAGACGTGGATCAAGCTATTCTGGACAATGAGAAAACGTTGCTCGCCGAAGTACAACAGGCACTGGCACGCATCGAGAATGGGACATATGGTATCTGTAGCAATTGCGGGCAGCCAATCCCTGAAAAACGGCTGGAGGCTATTCCCTGGGCCACCTTGTGCCTGACCTGCGAGCCGGAGCTGGGGTCTGAGGGATGAGAACACGGTCTACTCAATTTTGTCGACCGTGATCACGCGAGGGAACCCTGTGTGAGCGGCCCCCAGCGATTTCCTGAAAAAGCGCTGGGCTGCCTGAGCGTCACGAGTACTGCTCAGAAAAAACTCGATGGTCTGTCCACAGGAATCCACCGCTCGATAGAGGTACATCCAAACGCCCTTGACCTTCGCATAGGTCTCATCCATGCGCCACGAGTCGGTCGTTCCTTTGAGATGCAGTCGGCAACGTTTCTCTCGTTCAGGAGCATAATGCTGTATCCAGCGGAAAATAGTGGTATGGTCGACTTGCAAACCTCGTTCTGCCATTCTCTCTTCCAGGTCGCGATAGCTTACAGCGTATTTGAGAGACCAGCGCACGCAGAGCAAAATGACCTCTGCCTCGAAATGGCGCCATGTGAACAGGGGTTGCATGGCTATCACACATCCTCATCTCGTCTTTTCAGAGCAGCTTGAAGCAATGTACTACTCGTCTGAGACGGGTCAGCTCCCTTCCTCAAGATCTGCTGAATGAAGGGATCACGGACCATCTCCCACAAGCCATCAGAACAGAGCAACAAGGTATCACCCGGCTGGAGTCGCTCTCTGAATGAATCGCCTGGTATTACTTCTTCTGCGCCCAGGCTGCGATAAATCTGGTTCCGCTGGGGGTGGTTGTAGATGTCAAGCGAGCAATGTATCTATAAATAAGCGCAAACGTCGTGTTTCACAGGAGACTAACTCCCTAAGAGGTATCATAGCATGTGAGTTCGCGCCATGACAAACACAAGCATTGCCGCACGCATCTGGCTTCCAGTGGTAGACAGGTAGCTGGACTCCCCGTTCATGACGATGCTCATGCCGTTTTCATGACGCTTTCCTGTGTCTACCTTACGTGAAAAATGCACGAAATAAACGTGAGCGTTGAAGCGTTTTTCTTCCCGCCGGCTTCCAGGCAAATGAGCTTATGTCAAGCCTTCAGCCCCACAGTCTTACAACAGATGTCCTTTGTAGCCAGTACAGGGAAGATAGCCCCTGGAACAATGTCAGATCGCATATGAAATCCTCAACAGTTGGATGCGCGTCACCGGGTTACGTCTCAATGGGTAGCAGCCGGCGTTCTCATAGCGGCCTCAGCCAACGTGCCGCGCCAGGAATCCTCAACCTGAAGAACCGACAAAGCCTCGAACCAATGCGGCGATCTCATCTGCCGCCGTGTCCAATGCGAAATGACCGGCGTCGAGCACGTGAACGTGAGCGTTGGGCACGTCCCGGCGATAGGCTTCCGGCTCCGAGAGGTCGAACGAGAGGTCATACTTCCCCCAGATCACCAGCAGCCGCGGCTGCTTCTCGCGCATCCATGCTTGCCATTGCGGGTAGGCGTCCACATTGGTTCGGTAGTCGTAGAACAGGTCGCTTTGAATGTCGGCCTGGCCGGGCTGGGTGAGAAAGGCAAATTCATCGGTCCACAGATCCGGGTCATAGCGTTCCACGTTGGGATCGTTCCCGACATGGCGCGTCCGCGTCGAGGGCCTCGACAGGAGATTGGTGCGAAGCGTGCTTTCGAGGGCCTCGCGATCGGCCCAAAAGGCCCGCCGCGGCTTCCAATTGGCCCCCAGGCCTTCGTTGTGCGCCACCGCGTCCTGGACGATGAGAGCCTCGATCCGGTCCGGATGGGCCAAGGCCATGCGAAATCCCACGGGGCCGCCGTAATCCTGCATGTACAGCGTGTAGCGCGAGAGCCCGAGCGCTTCGGTGAAGTGATTCATGATCTGGGCGTAGTGATCAAACGTATACGCGAATGTTTTCGGGTCCGGCCAGTCACTGTGTCCGAAGCCCGGGTAATCGGGCGCGACAAGGTGAGAGCGATCGGAAAGCCGGGCGAAGAGAGGCTCAAACATCCGCGATGAAGAGGGAAGTCCGTGCAGCAGGAGAAGCGTCGGCGCGTCTGTGGGGCCGGCCTCTCTGTAAAAGATGGAGAGTCCATCTATCTGTGTCGTGCGATAAAAAGTCGGGTGTTCCACAGGACGTTCCTTTCCTTGGGCTTGGGCCAGCAATTGAAATGCGGTGATCGGGTGAATGGCCTCTGTCGTGGATCAGCCGAACGTGAACGCGAAAGCCTCCACGCCCGCATCGAGAAACTCGATCTCGAACTGTCGATCAGCAATGGGCTTCGGTTGCCGGATCAGCTGATACAGCCGCTGTTCGGTAACCGTGCCGTTGCCTTGGTCGTCAACGTCAATTCCTTGAGCAGCGCCCGGCGCCTGTCCATCGATGAGCACGCGAAATCGCACGGAAGTTCCTCGCACTGCTGGTCCCATGACGAGATGGAGATCGTGGGCGTGAAAGCGGTACGCGATCCGCCCGTTGGCCGCGTTCAGCACAGTGGCCTGTCTCTCCACCGTCCACTCACCTGCAAGGGCCCAATGATTGAGCCTCAACCGCGCGGGGACAGCATAGACGCGAGGCTTGTCCAATACTGCACCACCGGGAGATGCAAAGTTCTCGGTGCGCTCATAGCCGACATAGTTTTCCGGAGACCTCAAGCTGCCCCAATCGGCGGCAGCTTCAGCTCCATGGGCATCGACCGAAACCAGTTCATAACCAATGCCGCCGATTCCAGCCTCGGCCAGCAATTGTTGAATAATCATTTCCGACTGTTCGTATTCGCCCTCGCCGAATTGATGATGTCGAATACGCCCCTGCGCATCGACGAAATAGAGGGCTGGCCAATAGTGGTTCGTGAAAGCCCGCCAGATCGCATAGTCGTTATCGATCGCGATCGGATACTCGATCCTCATGTCCTTCGCGGCCCGGCGAACGTTCTCGATGTCGTGCTCAAATGCGAACTCAGGCGAGTGCACGCCGATCACGACCAATCCGTGATCCCTGTATTTCTCGGCCCACGCGCGCACATAGGGAAGTGAGCGCAGCCAATTGATGCAGGTGTAGGTCCAGAAGTCGATGAGGACGACTTTTCCGCGCAGGCCGGCCACCGTCAATGGCTGCGAATTGAGCCACGCGGTCGCGCTGCCGAGTGAAGGCAACTCACCTTCAATGGGTAATGGAACCGCTGCGGGGTGTCTCACAGCAAGCAAGAGCTGGTTTGCTTTCATGATGAATGCCTTTCATATGTTTGGATGTGTCGGCGATGTGCCTATGCACCATTCAGGACGCCGGCATCGATCTGCGTAAGTCGCGCCACGTGGTTCGGGAAGCGAACAGCTAACGGCCGCGGCCGCCCACCCGCTTAGCCGACGGCGGCGACCGCCCTCAAGATCACGTCCGTGACGGCCTGTGGCTGCGAGATCATGATCACATGGGAGCCCTCGACCTCGGTGATCGTAGCCCCGGCGCGCTGGGCCATGGAACGGATGACATCGCTACCGGCCGCCTTGTCGCCGGTAGCGACCACGGCCCAGGCAGGCAAGGTCTTCCAGGCGGGCAGGTCGGCGGCGAAGGCATCATGGAAGTGTGCCAGATTGACCGCGAACTCCACGGCTGTCTCCGCACCCTGTCCCGTCGGATACTGGAGCGGGACCAGGGCCGTACTCAGGACGCTGTCCTTCGAGGTGCTTTCGGCATCGCTCAGGCGCTCACCTTCGTCGGGAGCGAAAGCGGCGACATAGACCAGACCGACGACGTTCCTGGCTTTGGTGGCTGCCTTGGTGATCACCGCACCCCCGTACGAGTGGCCGACGGCCAGGACTGGGCCGGGAATCTGGTCGAACACGCTGGCGATGTAGGCGGAGTCAATGGAGATGCCGCGTAGTGGATTGGCGGGGGCAGTAACCTGCACCCCGCCTGCCTGCAGCCGCTCAATCACGCCAGTCCAGCTTGAAGCATCAGCAAAAGCGCCATGCACGAGAACGACGGTCAGAGGGGCAGCGGTGGGGGTTGCCTGAGACATGAGAGCTCCTTTCTTGGGTGAGTGTCGACAAACCAGTCAACGGGATCGTTGACAGATCGGCCAACGAGTACATCGTTTCTGCTGTGGTGCAGGACGATGGGCACACTGTGTGCCCGTCGTCCCCCTCTCCGATTAGCGCAGTGACCTGAAGCCCGCGCGTACCTCTTCTGAAAAGAGCTCCGGCTGCTCCCACGCGGCGAAGTGCCCGCCTTTGGGGAGCCGGTTGTAATGAATCAGTTTGGGATACGCTTTCTCTGCCCAGCTCCGCGGGGCTGCATAGATCTCATCGGGAAAGACGCTCACGGCAGCCGGAATCGCGACACCTTTCGGGGCGAAAAAGGCGAGCTTGCTTTCCCAATAGAGACGAGCCGAAGAGACTGCCGTGTTCGTCAACCAGTAGAGCGTGACGTTGTCGAGGACGTCGTCTCGCGTCAGGCCCTCGGGCTGACCGTTAAAGACGCGTGCGATGAGCGCCTGACTGCGCGCGTCGTGGTCGAGCATCCAGGCGGCTAGCCCGACAGATGAATCCGCAATCGCGTACAGCGTCTGCGGGCGGTTCATCATCTCCTGGGCGTAGCCCAGGCCGTGCTTGTAGAAAAAGTCGAGCTGATCCCACGCACCCTTCTCCTCGGCTGAGAGGCCGGATGGCGGCAGCTCGTCGAGGTCCTCTTCAGGCACGTTGATGTGGAAGGGGCGGACTGCAGGTGTCGTTTCGTGGGTTTGGGATTGCATAACAGTTCTCCTTTGTTGTGGTGCATTGCAGATGTGCCGTGGTGTCCGGGAAGTCCCCGACCTTGCGAACGTATCCGTCACAATACAATATGCCGACGCCTAGAAACCGTCGACATCGATGATCGCTTGGGCAAAGGCCTGGGGTGCTTCTTGAGGCAGATTGTGCCCGACGCCGCCCGTGATGATGCGGTGCGCATAGCGGCCCGAGAATTTCCTGGCATAGGAACTGGCGTCCAGGTGTGGGGCCCCATTGGCATCGCCTTCAAGGGTAATCGTGGGCACGGTGATGGTCGGACCTTCGGCGAGCCTCTTTTCCAGCTCGTCATAGTTCGGCTCACCTGCTGCCAGTCCGAGCCGCCAGCGGTAATTATGGATCACGATGCTGACATGATCCGGATTGTCGAAGGCCGCCGCGCTGCGCTCGAACGTGGCATCATCGAAGTCCCATTGTGGCGAAGCGATCTGCCAAATGAGCTTGGCAAAGTCGTGCCGGTAGGTCTCGTAGCCAGCCCGGCCGCGTTCCGTGGCAAAGTAATATTGGTACCACCATTGGAGCTCAGCCTTTGGTGGCAACGGCACCTTGCCGGCTTGCTGGCTGCCGATCAGATACCCGCTCACCGAGACGAGGGCCTTGCAGCGTTCAGGCCAGAGCGCCGCGATGATGTCGGCCGTCCGCGCGCCCCAATCATACCCGCCGAGGATCGCCTTCTCGATCTTGAGCTCATCCATAAGAGCGATGATATCGAGAGCAACGACCGATTGCTGGCCATTCCGGAAGGTTTCACTTGAAAGAAAGCGCGTCGTGCCATAGCCGCGCAGGTATGGGACGATCACCCTGTAGCCCGCCTTGGCCAGTAAAGGTGCAACGTCGACATAGCTGTGAATGTCGTAGGGCCAGCCGTGCAGAAGAATGACCGCCGGACCATCGGTGGGGCCAGCTTCAGCGTATCCGACATTCAGGACGCCGGCATTGATCTGCTTCAGCGAGCCGAAGGACGTGTTCGTCCCGTTACTCATCATACTTTTCACCATTCTAATACTACTTCTCACTGCATGATGACTGTTCAGCGCAGAGAACATGAGAATTCCAGTGTAACTCCGAAATGAAATGAGCACGAAGGGACCAAAAAGCCCTTCAAAAATGCCGAAATATTCCATGCTAACTCCGAAAAAAGTGAGAGATTCCAGCGTAAGTCCGAAAAAAGTAAATGCTCGTTCAGTACACTAATGCAGATATTTCATGGTTGCACATTTGATAACATTTAGTCAGAAGCGAGCAAAGATTGACTTATTTTAGAACGGATATCCGAAGTAGCCAGTACAGCTGCTTCCTCCGTCTGACCTAGCGCAACCAACACTGCATGCAACCGCTTGCGGGTATCGCACGTTTCGGGATGGTCCTGGCCCATCGTCTGGGTGCGGGCCAGCAGGGCGCGTTCATAGAGCGCACGCGCATCTTCCAGATGTCCCTGGAGGTGGCGCAACACCGCCAATTCGTGCAACGTATCGGCCAGGTCTGGATGCGTGGACACCAGCAGTCGTTCGCGGATGGTCAAAGCGCGTTGGAAAGCAGCCTCGGCTTCGCTGAGCCTGCCCTGATCGCGATAGACCAGCGCAAGCACGTGGAAATTTTCCGCCAGAATGGTCTCATCGGGATCGGTATGGTGTTCGCGAATGTCCAGGGCTCGCAGAATCGTTTGCTCGGCTTCCGCGGTTCGCCCCTGCCGCTGGTAGATTTCGGCCAGCGCTACCAGACTGTCGGAGGTGTAGGGGTGAAGGGGGCCGAACTGCTGCTCGCGAAAGGCCAGCACGCGCAACGCGAGCTGCTCCGCCTCCTCGTACCTGCCCTGAATCACAGAGAGGTAGGCCAGATTATCCCGCATGTCCATGGTGCGGGGATGCTCTGGACCCAGTTGCTGCTCGCGCATCTGAAGCACGCGTTGGCCAAGTTGCTCGGCCTGCGTATACTTGCCCTGATAAAAGTATATACCAGCCAGCCCAGACAGGCTGTCCGCCGTGTGAGCATGGTTCGGACCCAGTTGCTCTTCGCGGATGGCCAGGGCGCGCAGTTGTAAGGGTTCCGCCTCTTCGTATCGTCCCAGCGTTCGATAGAGCATGGCCAGAAAATGCAGGGTCGTGGCGGTGTCCAGGTGCTCTTGACCCAGGAGCCGTTCGCGCATCGCCAGCACACGCAAGGCTAACGCTTCCGCCTCTTGGGGCCGTCTCTGCGCTTCATAGAGCGAGGCCAGGGAATGCAGGCTGGTGGCCGTTTGCGGATGCTCTGGCCCGAGCAGGCGTTCGTGGATGGCCAGGGCGCGCCGGTAGAACGCTTCGACGTGTGAGATGCGTCCGGTGACCTGATACAGGACCCCCAGTTGAATGAGGGTCGTGGCCAGCTCCAGGGACTCGGGACTCGCCTGGTCTTCGTAGATGGCTAGGGCGCGCCGGTAGAGCGGCTCGGCGAGCGTGTACAAGGCGCGTTCGCGCAGGTAGGTGCCTGCGCGCGCCAGCAGGTCCGCTGCTTCTGGGAGCTGGAGGTGGTACTCCTGGATCAGCGTATCGCAGGCCTGCACCTGTTCCAGGTAGCGCGAACACTGCGGCCAGGAGGCCGTCTCCTGCGGCTCATGCGGAAAGGCGACATCCATCGCCCGCACGAGCCGCTCGGCCCACTGGCGTTGTTCCACGGCTTCGAGGCGCTCTCGCTGCACGACCTGCACCAGCCGGTGGATGCTGAGCTGCCGCTCCTCCGCGAGCCGCTTCACCAGGGAAAAGGCCAGCAAGGTGGAGAGCAGCTGGTTGAAGCGGAAGCGATCCGCGACGGCCTCTTGCAGCGCGGGGGGCCAGTGTGGTGCGCCCCCAGTGAGCAGTTCCTCGGGGATGGCATCCGGGGCCAGCAAGGCACACAGCTGCAGCAGATGGGCGGCTGCCGGGTTGGTCTGCTCGACGTGCTCAAAGGAGAGTGCCCAGGTGGTGGCCACCGAGTCTGGGTACTGGGTGGCCTGCCTGCCACGCCGCGCCAGCAGGGCGTGCCGGTGCGTCTGGTAGAGCTGGAGGTAGTCACCCAGGCTGCACCCGGTCTCTTCGAGGTAGGCGCCCGCCTGGTCGAGGGCCAACGGAAACAGCGCCAGCGCCAGCACCAGGTTGGCTGCCTCGTTGATCTCCGCATCCGTGGCGTAGGCAAACCGTTGCGCGCGCCGCAGCAACAGCTCGGTGCCCTCCAGCACCCCCATGGCGTCCACTTCCAGGGAGGAGGCCAGCCAGCCCACCGCACTGGCCCGCGTGGTGAGCAGCACGCTGCCGTTGCCCCGCAGGGGCAGATAGGGCTGCACCATCGATAGGTCCTCGGCGTTGTCCACGATCAGCAGCCAGGGCTGCGGGCACTGCTCCAGCCAGCGCACGACAGCGGCCACCAGCTTGCGCTGATCCCTCTCTCCGCTGGAGGCCACGCCCGGCAGCAGCTCTGCCAGGGCGGCGAAGCTCGCCAGGAGGGCTTCCTCGCTGGCAGCGGCGATCCAGAGGGTATGGGTGTAGCGCCCCTGCTCACGAGCGCGGTAGGCATATTCGACGGCGGTCTGCGTCTTGCCGATGCCTCCCAGTCCCTTGATGACCTGCGCCTGGGTCAAGGCCGCGCGGCGCAGGGCTGTGGGCTGGCCTGCTTCCTGGGGAGACAGCTGCGCCGTCAGTTCGGAGAGCAGCTCGTCGCGCCCAGTAAAATGGGGATTGCGCGCAAAAGGTATCGTCCAGAGCGCGAGCTCCTGGGAGGCAGCCGCGCTGCGCTGCCCAGCAGCCGGGGACGGCTCGCCCGCACCCCCTGCCGGGACGGGAGATGGCCGAACCAGCAGCTCGGAGAGCCAGCGCTCATCGAGCAACACCTTCTGGTGTGCTGCGTGCCAGAAGGCCCGGATCTCCTCTTCCTCGCGCCCGGCTGGAAAGGCCCCCTGCCCGACGGCGAAGGCCAGCAACGCTTTGAGGTGAGAGGCCTTGGGATAGCTGCCGCCAGCCTCCCACTTGCCTATGGCCCGGCGAGAGACGCCCAGGAGCTCAGCCAAACCCGCCTGGGTCAGCCCGATGGAGGTGCGCAGGGTCAGCATGGCCTGGCCAAAGGCATAGTCTGCTTCACCGTAGAAGGATCGCTTCATGCGTGCGCTCCTTTCCGCCCGACCCCAGGCGCGACACCAGCGATGGGAACTAAGGGGAACTGCTCTGGCATCTCATGGACGCTGACGCGCCTGCGCTCGTCGCGGTATACTCCTCTCAGGTGTGGTCCAAGTCGGTCCACGCGTGTGTGGGGTGAGAGGGGAACGGAACGACACGAGACCTCCTCTCACTCTGCCCATTTCATCCCTCTATGATAGCAGATTTTCCCCTGGATGACGAGGACCTTCCAGCCGCTATCCCTGCTGGGTGAAGCAGGGGCAGATGGCTGTCCATCTCTGCTCGCCTGCACATCTTCGCGTCGCCTCAAAGTCGTCATCATGCTCCTTTCCTTCTCACCGATGCCGGAAGACGCGCTCTTCGCGTCTGTTCCACAGGAGTGAACGAAGGGGAACTGAGATGGCATCTAATGGTCACTGACTTCTCCAGAGCATCCTTCTATACTCCTAGCAGTGGAAGTGGATGGCCCACCCAGAAAATGGGTGAGGAAACTTCTCAGTGAGAGGCCTGCTCTCACAAATGAGTGCCAGGAGTTGCCCTCAGATTATCAACGAGATGCGGGACAGACCCGGAAGGAGCAATTAGGGAAATGACTGCAGCGAATTGAATCCCTAGATGTCGCCTTGCCTGGCGTGTTAATTTTGGAATTCCGGGCTCATGGCCACTTCGGGTACTGGTGGCGAAGTCAATTTTCATACTTGGCATCCAACGAATTCAAGCTCAGAGTGAGCATCATTTTTGACTTTGCCACCAGTGAACCATGCGCCAGCGGCGCACCACCGCGCATGAAAATCGGGCTTTCTATGATATTTCGTGTATATCAAGCGATTTTCAAGGGAGAGAACTATCCACGACTTCGTCATGTTGAATGCCTGGCACACACCACGGCGGCGCATGGAGCGATCCCCCTTGCCACAGCCTGGCTGCGCGCAGGATTCTCGACGCAGAAGCAGTGAACGGGACAATCTGACCGATTGACCCAACCGACACCCAAAGGAGTACACTATGACAGTTCTCACGACCCATGAACAGCAAGAGATCGACCGCGCCAACACGGAAGGGAAGCAGCCGGTCGTGTTCGTGCACGGCCTCTGGCTCCTCTCATCCAGTTGGGACCGCTGGCGTGCACTGTTCGAAGAGCAGGGCTACACCACGCTCGCCCCTGGCTGGCCCGATGACCCAGAAACCGTCGAGGAGGCTCATGACGACCCGGAGGTCTTTGCCCACAAGCGCATCAAGCAGGTCACCGATCACTACGTCGACGCCATCCGCCAGCTCAAGAGGAAGCCTGCTGTCATCGGCCATTCCTTCGGTGGGCTCATCGCGCAAATGGTGGCCGGGGAGGGCGTGGCCGCTGTGACGGTCGCCATCGATCCCGCTCAGTTCCGCGGCGTGCTTCCCCTGCCGCTCTCAGCGATCAAGTCGTCATCGGCGGTGCTGGGCAATCCCCTCAACTACAGCCGGGCCGTCCCGCTGACCTACGAGCAGTTCCGTTATGCCTTCGCTAACGCCGTCGATGAGAACGAAGCCCACGAGTTGTACGAAACGTACTCGGTCCCCGGTTCCGGCACGCCAGTCTTCCAGGCTGCGGCCGCCAACCTCAACCCCTGGACGGAAGACCAAGTCAACACCAAGAACCCCCAGCGTGGCCCACTCTTGCTCATTGCGGGCGAGCAAGACCATACGGTCCCGTTGGCGGTCGTCACGGCTGCTTACCAGTTGCAGCAACACAATCCCGCGGTCACCGAGTTCCGCGCAATCCCCAATCGAGGACATTCCTTGGTCATTGACCATGGGTGGCGTGATGTAGCTGAGATCGCCCTCGCTTTCATCGCCCAACAGCTCTCGATCGGCTAGGAGTCGCGGCATCTCGCTCGAACGGCGCCGCGAGTGTCGCTGGTTCTTGCTTGGTTCGACGGATGAACACGCACATTTGCTCATGGTGGCAGTGCCTCAGAAAGGTGTGGAGCGAAGGGATTGCGCTGATTGAATCCATCCTGGATCCGCGACCGGTGCCAGAGGAGATCGTGGAGCAACTTGACCTGCACGCTGCCCTGCATCAGGCGATACGTCAACTCCCACTCAGGTTTCGCCCGATCGTCCACCTGCGCTGTTTCAGGCAACTGACCTTCTCGGAGATCGGGCGCATGCTCAACATGCCGGAGACTACCGTGAAGACCTACTTCTACCGCTCGCTACCGCGCTTGCGTAGAGCGCTCATGAGTAGCGCGCACGTTGCTGCCGTCTCGTAGTGTGAAACCTGTAGGCTTTGTTACACACCAACCAACGCTTCCCTTCACAGTATGATCATATCATGCGGGTAGAGAGCAAAAACATTGCCCCAACTGAATCGGGTGAAACGCTCGTTTTTTCGTTGTCATTCAACAAGAAAGAGGATCTAGATGCAACACAAGAAAGGAGCGCCTCATGAGTCATCCGACCCCATCCACAGTACGCGCTGACGATCTGCTTCGTCACCTGCAAGATTTGCGGTCCGGCACCTACGAGGGAGCAATGAGCCGCGGTGCCAAAGAGGGAGTGTATCGCCAGGGTATCAACCTGCTCAGGTCAGTCGCCGTGGAGATCTTAGAGGAGGCCAATACCCTGTTCTTAGACGGCACTGGAAATGTGCAGATGATCGGCCCAGAAGAAGATGGCTCTGGCGGTCTGGTGACCCGCTTTGAGCTCAGCTGGCCTGAACAGCGAGCGGCACGAGTCATGCGGGGCCCAAACGGGCCGCTTCAGCCGGTGCGTATTGTCGTCAACTACTCCCAGGGCTTCCACCATCCTCACCTCTCTGGAAGTACCGCAGGCTTTTGGCCGTTTCAAGTCAAGAGCGCAGCCGATGCCGTGCGTCAGAAAGGCGTCCTGGCTGCCATTGTCGAGTTAGAACTGCATCAGCGCATCTTTGAAACCGATTGGCGTATTCTGCCCGTCTCCCGGCAGTGGGAATGAGAGCGTTCTTGCCTCGGTAAAGGTTGCCGGAATGAAGAAGAACAGCAAGCCCGGCTTAGAGGGTATCCGCAAACTGCGCGAGCAAAGAGAAAAACAAGGTCTGAAACGACGTCAACTTTCATGAAAAGGAGTATCGCCATGCCTGGTTCGTTCCGTATTGGCAAAATTGCCGGAATCGACATCGATATCAATGTCAGCTGGATCATCATTGTGGTCTTGCTGACGGTCTCCCTTGCCACCGGTTGGTTTCCCCAGTTGTATCCCGGGTGGTCAACCGCCACCTATTGGCTCATAGCCTTTCTCTCGTCCCTGCTGCTGTTTGTCTCCGTGCTCTTGCATGAACTGGCCCACTCGCTGGTTGCACGCAGACGTGGGTTGCCCGTGAAAAGTATCACCCTGTTCATCTTTGGTGGCGTCTCCAATATCGAGCGTGAGCCAACGAGTCCAGGCGTGGAGTTCCAGATGGCATTTGTCGGACCACTCACCAGTCTCCTCATAGGTGTCGTGTGTTTCCTGCTCCAGTTGCCGTTGCAAGGCTCCAACTCTCCGCTGGAAGGCATCTTGTTCTACCTGGCGGTGACCAATATCTTGTTGGGCGTCTTCAATCTCATTCCTGGCTTCCCACTTGACGGCGGTCGCGTGTTGCACTCCATCGTGTGGAGGCTCACCGGCAATATGCGTCAAGCAACGCGTGTTGCCTCGCTGACAGGCCAGTTCATTGCCTACCTGTTCATCCTGCTCGGCATCTGGATATTCTTCGCCGGCAGCATAGTAGATGGCCTCTGGCTCGGTTTCATCGGTTGGTTCTTGTTAAGCGCCTCCCAGTCAGCCAACGCGCAAGGCATGCTGACGTCCGTCTTGCGTGGCGTGACCGTGGGTGAGGTCATGAATCCCAAACCGACGACCGTCCCTGCCAACATCTCGCTGCAACAACTGGTCGATGCCTACTTTCTTCCTGGTGGCCTGCGGTACGCCCTCGTGATGCAAGCCGATCACCTGGTGGGTCTGATAACGCTCAGTGATATCCGCCATATTCCACGTGAACAGTGGGGACAGGTGCCCGTCAGCAATGCGATGATCCCGCTTTCGCGCTTGCACGTCGTGACCCCGCAGCAGAGCTTGAGTGACGTGCTCCCTTTAATGGCAGGTCGCGACGTGAATCAGTTGCCCGTGGTACAAAATGATGCCCTTGTCGGCATCGTGAGCCGCGATGCCATTGTCCACTATCTGGAGATACGACGGAGTCTCGGTGTAGATACCTCGAAAAGCGATGCTCAAAACCAGTTGCATAACGCTGCCTAAAGAACACAAGTTGCAAAGGAAAGAAGACGATGCTACCACGAACACGTCTTGTCGTCCCCGTCACTGAACGGGACCACCATCAAGGACCTGCAACAGCCGCAGTCACCCTGGTGCAGTATGAATTTTTCAGAAAGAAGGATACTCATGAAACTTGTTTTCCAGGACCAAACCTTCTCGTTTGAACTTTTGCGGGCCATTGGCTACACGGTCTACGATGGAGCAGACATTGGCGAGTGCCTTGCCACTGCCGCACGTATCAAAGAGGGAGACTTTGAGAGTTGGCATACTGAGTGGACCAGAACGGCACAGCGAGTGCAGAAGATTGCTGAGGACTGCGTAGCTGGTGCTCACACCATCAGCGCACGTAAGGCCTACTTGCGTGCTTCCAATTACTATCGAGTCGCCGAGTTTTTTCTGCATACTGACCCCAGCGATCCACGTCTGCTGACAACCTGGCAAGCCAGTCGCGATTGCTTCGCGCAAGCAGCCAGCCGCTTCATGTTCCCCTGTGAAGCAGTAGAAATTCCCTATGAGGGAACGACCCTGCCAGGATACTTCTACCGCGTAGATGATTCCGACACGCCTCGACCCACCCTGATCATCACCGGAGGCTTTGACTCAATCCTTGAGGAACTCTATTTCTTTGGCGCTCCGGCCGCTCTTGAACATGGGTATCATTGTCTCACCTTCGATGGACCAGGACAGGGGCGTGTCATTCGCCAGCAATCTCTTCCCTATCGTCCCGACTGGGAGGCTGTTGTCAGTCCTGTTGTTGAGTATGCACTCAGCCGCCCAGAGATTGACCCCAACCATCTCGCACTCATGGGCGTCAGCCTAGGAGGCTACCTGGCCCCTCGCGCAGCCGCCTTTGAACGCAGAATCAAAGCACTCATCGCCTATGACGGCGTCTTCGATGGTTTTAGTACGGTCGATGCCACGATGCCGTCTGCCCTTCTCGCTCTGCTTGAACACAGTCCCACCCAAGTGATTGATACCGTCTTGCAAGTAATCAGCACGCTCAATCCAGGGATGCGCTGGTCTCTGTCCAATGGGATGTGGACCTACAACGTACCGACGCCCAGAGCATTTCTGAGCAAACTGAAGGAATATACCCTCGAAGGATGTGTGAAACAGATTGCTTGTCCCACACTCGTGTTGGCGGGCGAGAAGGATCATTTCTACCCTGGCCAGCCAGAGCAGCTCTATGAGCACCTCTCCTGCCCGAAAACGTTCATCTGTTTTACGACCGAGGAGGGTGCCGAAGAGCATGTTCAGGCAGGAGCCATGACACTCCTCCACCAGCGTCTCTTCGATTGGTTGGACGAAACGTGGGCAAGGAAGAACTGAGGGACACCATTCCTGTTTCTCTGCTTCCTCTCGACCTTTCAAGCTGGGAAGAGGACCGTGTACGACACACAAAAGGAAAGAAATGATGACACCCAATGGCTGATCCCACGGGATGGGCAACGAGCTGCCAGCCGCCACTAGCGTAACAAGAAAAGAGAGATCTCTAATGAGAAGGCAACAAAATCTTCTGTCACAAGGAGGTCTCTCTCCCTATGATACCCAATCCCTGTATTGAGGTCCAAACCTCTCCTCTTGATCGTCCGTCGGTGCCTGCCTGGTTCGCCGAAGTCGTCATTGTAGCTCACCACCTGGCAATAACGGTGCTGCTTGAAGCTTTTGCACAGCAAGTTCGCCTGGTGCGAGGGCGCTTCGGCAGCTATAAGCCCATCGATTTTCTCGGGCCGCTGGTCGGGTATGCTCTCAGTGGGGAACGAACACTGGCCGACTTCTTTGAGCGCGTCGCGCCGTTCGAAACGGCCTTCATGGCTCTGTTTGGACGCAGATGTTTGCCCCATCGATCTGGCTTGAGTCGCTTCCTGGCTGATGTCGATCGTCCGTGTTTGGAAGCCTTCCGCGCGCTCTTCGAGCAGCAGACGTTCGCCCACGGGTGGACCTCGGAAACCATTGGCGGCATCTTCGACCGCCAGGGTCGCCGCTCCATTGTCTTTGACGTCGATGCGACGCGCCAAGCAGCACGGCAGCGCGCGCTGCCGTGCGATCCTGCCTTGCCTGGTGCCAAGCGCCGACTCGATGCGGTCTGTGCGCCTGGCTACCGAGGACGCAGGCGGGGTGAGGTGGTCCGCAAGCTTATCTCTACTCCACGTTCGTTGACCTGTCAACGACGTTCACCACGAAGCTACCTCCCGTGCAGGCCGGAGCGGGCAGCGCGTCTCGATCACACCCGCCAAAACGCGTCGGACGGTGCATCCCGCACGCCAACTGAGACCGTTGCCTGGGCCCCTGCCTGTATATACCTTGACACGTATATGCTCTGTGGAGTATACTAAGAGAGTGGAACCTGCGTTCGAAATCTGGTCCGCTCACGTGGATGCTCTCGAACGCCACCTCGACCACAAGGATCAATCACCATGAACGAAAAGGAAGACAAGGAGAAGACGACGCGGCCCAAACCGCGAACGTGACGAAGGAGAAACGAAATGAAAATCAAATTGACCAGCGTCTACGTGGACGACCAGGACAAGGCCCTGCGCTTCTATACGGAGGTACTGGGCTTTGCCAAGAAGACCGATGTCAGGCAGGGCTCATATCGCTGGCTGACCGTGGCCTCGCCCGAGGAGCCGGACGGCACTGAGCTGCAGCTGGCGCTGAACGACAACCCCGCAGCCAAAGCGTATCAGCAGGCGCTCTTTCAACAGGGCCAGCCCGCGGCCATGTTCTACACCGACGACATCAAAGGCGACTACGAGCGGATCAAGGCCCGCGGCGCCGAGTTCACAATGCCGCCCACCGATGTGACCGCCTCGACCATTGCGATGCTGAACGACACCTGCGGCAACCTCATTCAGCTCACCCAGCTGGCGCGCTATTAAGGGCGGCCGTGGAGCCTGGATAGCAGCGTGGAATCTGTGTTCGAAATCATTGCGGAGCCGAACCGCCGGGCGATCTTGAGCCTCCTGGTCTCCTCACAACAGTCGGTGGGCGAGATCGCGCGTCAGCTTCGTCTGCCGCAGCCGACTGTGTCAAAGCATCTGCGCGTGCTGCGCGAGGCCGGGTTCGTGGAATCCACGGTGGACGCACAGCGCCGTCTCTACCGGCTGAAACCGGAACCACTGCAGGAGGTGGATGCCTGGCTGGCTCCGTTCCGTCGGTTCTGGTCCGCTCACGTGGATGCTCTCGAACGCCACCTCGACCGCATGGATCAATCAACCCCAACAAAAGAGTAGACAAGGAGAAGACGATGACCGATCGCGAGCAGTATACACCGGGTCCGGCCAGGGGGGCGCAGGTACGAAAGGACGGGGAGAAGTGGACGCTCATTCTCGTCAGAGAACTGCACCACTCGCCGGAAAAAGTCTGGCAGGCGCTTACCAACCCGGCGCATCTGCGCGAGTGGGCGCCCTTTGAAGCCGATGGGAGCCTGGGGACGGTTGGAACCACGGTGAAGCTCACCGTGGTGGGAGCGCCCACGCCGCAGGTTTTCGAAACAAGAGTGATGCGAGCCGACGCGCCCTCGGTGCTTGAGTACACCTGGGGTGGCAACGATATCCGGTGGGAACTCGAAGCCACAGGTCTCGGCACGCGCCTGACGCTGTGGCACAACTTCGATCGCCGCTTCATCTCATGGAGTGCTGCCGGGTGGCACATGTGTCTCGATGTGCTGGATCACCTTCTCAGCGGAACTCCCATCGGCCGCATCGTTGGTGGCGAGGCGATGAAGATCGGCTGGCAACGGCTCAATTCGGAGTACGCCCAGCAGTTCGGTATCAAAGCTCCGAGCTGGCCACCCAGCGTCGCCCAATCCTGAGGCTGCCTGTGGAAATCATTCTGGCGAAGCCGAACACCTTTCTAGGATCGGCCTGAAACTGTTCGCCTTCATCCCGGAACTGGTGTTCGCCTTCATCCCAGAAGCGGCCCGCACTGGAAGGGAACGCAGTCGCGGCGGCTCTCGCAGACAGCTGACAGAAACGCAGAGGGGAAAGCTTACGTCCGGCAGGAGGGGTATGTGGGGAGACCACACAGGCTTCTCCAGCTGACCTGTTCAGAGCTGATCATACGCTTTCGCCAGGGCGACCTTGAGTTGCTGCTGAAGCTTCTGATTCTCTGCTTCTAATTCTTTGATGCGGCGATCTTTGGCAAGGATGACGAGGTCGCGGCTGGCATCAGTTTTGCCAACGGGCTGAACGACACGTTCCCGTACTCGTTGTTCCACTTCCTGGAGTCTGAGGGCATCAATGCGCTCTCGAAGGTCTTGCTGGCTGTAGAGGTAGGCTTTACTCACCGCCGCTCTCTTCGCTACGGTGTGAAAGTTGACGGGCTTTTGCTCTCGCAGGAGAGCAGCAATGGCCTCCTCTACACCTTGACGCTTCTGCTCTTTGCGCTTTTGGGCGTGGGCGGCGATGCCAGCCGTATTGCGCTCCCAAGTCTTTTCACTCATGCTCGCGGCTCCTGGTTGGGTTGTTGGCGTTGCTCCCATTCTTCGTCAGTGTACTCGCGTTCGTACTTGTCTGTCTTTGCGACGATCTGCCCCTGTTTGAGCAAGGCAATGGCTGGGCGAACTCGTTCATCCAGATTTTTCTGGTTGACTTCAGTCCAATGGGCATTTCCAGCCTGCTTGCCGATCTCAATTCGTTCAAGAATGTGTTGCTCGTAAGCTTCGAGCGCGGGGAGATCATCTGGGGTGAGCACATAGGCTGGGCAATGAAACCACGGCAACTCTACAAATTTACACACAATTTTTGCGGTCTTCAAACACGAGCCAAGGGCCATCTTCACATTTTGAGGATGCTCATGAACTCGCTCTGGATCAAAGGAGTTCGAGCCTGCCATTGGCAGCAACTTCTTCCCAGGTACAAATTCTGGCTTGCCATCAGTGAACTGAACAACTCCTTGGTGGACAGCCTTTTCCCACGCTTTGCGCATGGTCTCATCTAAAAATTTGGCGTAAATGAGGGTCATTTCCGGGCTGGCGTGCGCCATCCATTGCTGCACTAGAGCGAGTGACATCCCATTGTTCAGCAATTCAACTGCTTTTGTGTGCCTGAAGGCGTGTGACTTGAAGTGAAAAAGTTGTCCTTGCTCATCTTTGATCTGGTATTTCACTGCGATGTAATTAAGCGTTTGATTCACTCCTTGTGCTCCGAGTGGGTCTCCGTTCTTGAAGCGTTTGCTCTTCCCATGGCCATATGTTTTTGACGCGGGAAAAAGCCAACCTCTGGGGTTTTCTTCAGGCATGTAGTGTCGCTTGACCCAGGTGATCTGTGTTTTAATGATTGCCGCGATTTCTTGCGTGATCGGGATTTTGTGGCCGAGCACTCGCGTTTTCTGAATGTCTCCTACCAACCAGTACTTTTCGTTGCCTTCCTGCTCCAGGCACGTATCCAGCTTGAGATAAAGCACATCGGAGATCCGCCACCCGGCTTTCGCGTAAAAGAATGACGATGGGGATGCAGGAAGGGGCTAAATGCTGAATGAGCCCGTCAAGTTGACTCAGAACTCCTTGAGAGATGTACTTGATCCCTTGTGACTTCTTCCATGCGTCGGAAGGATAATGATGAGGCCAGATAATGCGGGCAG
>WNGN01004575.1_pt1 | contig 26097 bp, 23 predicted proteins | sample 5400561 | NCBI WGS metagenome assembly WNGN01 (sample SAMN13153379, study PRJNA577476) | soil metagenome | isolation source: 115 cm soil or saprolite under Garry oak tree replicate 2 | place: USA:California | collected 2016-06-15 | reverse complement strand
AGTTTCGAGTTCGAGGCGGAATGAATTTATTCGTGACAATAGACTTCCATATTGGGTTAAGAGGTAGCTTGGCTAAGTATGCTGACATCGCGGTAAGGGGTTCAGTAGAGAATATTCAGAACCTGGCCCTTCAAGCGTTTACATCCAACGGGTTCACAATCCAATGGGATGGTCCGACGAAAGGAAAAGCGGAGAGGGGAAGCAAGGGCGCCAACATTCTCCTTGGGGCGATGGCGCAACATCACACCGTAACTTTCGAAATATACCCCGCCATCGAGGGTGGAACCCTTAGACTAGTCAAGGTGGGTTCAGGAGCCGCGGGAGGACTCCTTGGAATGAGAAAGGTCAACAAGCAATTCGACCAGTTGACAGACACACTCTCTACGTGGTTCAAACAGCAAGGCCTCTTGCTCAACGTCAAGAAAGAGTAGACACGACCGACTTCTTCGCGACGTGGAGTTTTAACGTCTTACCTAGGTCCCTGTGCATAAATAGAATCCAACGCCCGAGTTGCCAAACGGACAGATATGCCGCCCGGGAAATCAGTCTCCTCTGGTGATGTCGTAACTCAGCTTAACCAACTGTACGACGATTATTGGGAATTCATCCTCAAGGAGTATCCTCTCAGCGCAACCTATCTCGGGGACCATCGATATGACGCATTCTTAGAGGACGCTTCGGAGGATGCTTTCCATCGTCGAGTCGCTCAGTCAAAGAAATATCTGGAACGGCTGGGGAGTATCAAGAAACCATCTTCGAAACCAGAGCTGCTGAACTACGAACTCTTCGAACGCGAACTAAGAGACAATCTCGAAGCGGCGAAGTTCCGTCCTTATCTTACGCCTATGACCCAGCAGTCTGGGCTGCAGATCGACATTCCAGAGCTAGTCACCTATCATCCATTCGGGTCGGTCTCGGATTTCGAGAATTTTTCCAGCCGTCTTCGAGCCTTTCCCCGACTTGTAGACCAAGTCATTCAGAGCATGCGAACCGGAATAAGAGCCAGAATAGTTCTTGCTAAAGTGACGGCAGAAAAGATCATCCCCCAACTGGAAGCTAACGTTGTCCAAGACCCTAAGAAGCTCGATCTCTACAAGTCCGTTGAGAACATTCCACCGGTAATCGATTCGACAGAAGCAATTCGCATAAGGAGCGATGTTGACGAAGCGATCCGACACTCAGTCGTTCCAGCTTTTGAGAGCCTCCTCGCTTTCTTCAAAGAAGAATATCTCCCAGCATGTCGAAACGACGTCGGTATCTGGTCTCTTCCCGACGGGAACGAACGATACGCATACACGGTCAGGAACTATACCACTACAAGCCTGTCACCAAATGAGATTCATGATCTAGGTCTCAGAGAGCTGTCACGCATACACGGAGAAATGGGGGCAATTGTTGACCGTATCGGTTTCAAAAGCTCCTTGCAGGATTTCATCTCGTCCCTTAGAAAGGACAGGTCACTCTACAACACTTCAGCCGCGGAACTCCTGGCCGGTTTCAAGAAAATTCTGGAAGAGATGGACGCGAAGCTTCCATTGTTATTTGGACACCTGCCCAAGGCAAAGTATGGTTTCCGCGAAATTGAAGCGTTCAGAGCCGAGGCCGCACCGGATGCTTACTACTACCGTCCGCCCGAGGACGGCTCGCGTCCAGCCTACTTTTACGTGAACACATTCCGACCGGAGCAACGGCCCAAATACACGATGGAGGTATTGGCGTACCATGAAGCCGTGCCTGGACATCATCTACAACTGGCAATTCAGCAAGAATTGACTGATCTGCCGAAGTTTCGTAGACATGGAGGCTATACGGCGTTCATAGAAGGCTGGGGCCTCTATTCGGAAGAACTCCCTAAACGTGTAGGCTTCTACAAGGACACGCTTTCTGATTTCGGGAGGCTAAGCTTCGATGCCTGGCGGGCGGCCCGACTTGTCGTCGATACAGGAATCCATCATAAGCATTGGACGCGTGAACGCGCCATCCAATTCTTGCTGGAGAATACAGCTCTTTCAGAACTCAATATTGCTTCTGAGGTGGAAAGGTACATTGCATGGCCAGGCCAAGCGCTAGCATACAAGATCGGCCAGCTCAAAATCAGCGAGCTACGGGCAAGGGCGGAGAAGACGCTCGGACCACGATTCGACATTCGCAAATTCCACGACGAACTCCTCGGCGATGGCGCTCTGGCATTGGATGTTCTTGAGAACAAGATGCAGAGCTGGATCGACAGAGCGTCGGGGATCCACTCCTGATGTCGACCGCGCCTGTCGAATCACCATAGCCCGCCTATGAAAAGAGCGAATTTCGAAGCTTGCGATAACGCTTTATTCGTCTTCGATTGTCATGGAGGCTTACGGAGGGGTATTGATGACAGTTGGCCAACTTTCTCACAGTCAGGAGAGCCGTAAAGACAGATGCCCTTGCCGTGGACAGCCTTCTATCTGAATGGTTTGATTGGAAACCAGACTCAGGACGACTAGCCCCAATACACAGGGCAATTACGAACAGAGAGGTGCTTCTAGCAGAGGTTAACAATCTAGTGATTGGGTTCATCCACTACGTCATGCATGAAGACATCATCGACGGAGGCCCGAATTCGTTCATATCCGCGTTCTACGTTTCGCTGGGAAGCAGGGGAAAAGGAGTAGGAACACTTCTCTTAGATGAAGCGATAACGGACTCTCTAACAAGGGGTGCAGTTGGCATTGAAACCTCGACAATGCAAGCAGGCGCAAAAAAGTTGTACGAAAAGCATCATTTCAAGCAAACAATGGGAGAAATGGGTGAGGTTTTCCTTGAACTCGACATACCCGAATATTTACAAGCTAAGAAAACATGAATCACTCCCAAGGATTAGGATTGTGTCGGCCCTTTTTCTCGGTAAATCACGCTCGTTCCTTTCTTTCGGTTTTCCCACACTCGAATCTCATGTAGTTCTTTGATGGATGGTTTGAGCTTATTCCAGATCCATATCGAGATACGTTCCATTGTTGGATTAGGAATTATCTCATTCAGATTCTTCTTATCCAATTTCACGATTATCTCCTGGTTCACGATTCTCTCGATAATGCGTGTATCTAGAATCACCCCTCTTTCGTCAGGAGTCCCTTTGACGACGACTCGGAGTTCGTAGTTGTGTCCCTGCATCGCCTTCTCGTCAACATCGAGCGAGGCAGCTGATGAAAACTGGAACTCTCTCATCGCAAACATTTCCATGTCTAGTCGCTCTAGTTCCTATAGTTCATCAAGTATCTCAGAAAGATATGACTCCCCGAGACTCCGATTGCCTCAAGCTCTGCGAGTGGAGAGTCTTCTAATCCGAAATGGATCCCGGTTACAAAACCGGGTCTTCTCTTTCCCTCGGGGTTGAGGTCACCCAAGATCTGGGGGGAAACTGTGAGCCTGAGCTCATCGATCAGCATCGCCTTGACCGCTCCTCCAGCCAAAATGGGCCCTCCCTGAATGTCCAGGAGCTTTGTCCTGAAGTCTTGCCTCAGAATCCCTACGGCCTTGGTAAGGTCTACGTCTGTATCTCCAATGACGTACGTTTTGGCAGACTGAAGAGGGTTGTAGCCTTGAGCTTGCAACCTTTTTGCTTGACTCTTCAGCTTCTGTTCTCCTTTCTCTGTTGTAAAAATGACTGGCTGCCATTCGTCTTTCTTCGGGTTGAAAACGGGGTGTTTCAAGTCGACCTCTCCTCTCCCAGTTACAACTGCCCTGACGGGTTTACGATTCCTTTTCGTCAAGAGATCCTGTAGGTCCTTGTCCTTGGGATACCAGGTCGCTGCTGGGTTGTCTCTGAGGATTCCGGCACCTCCCAAGACCGCATCGGCGGTCGCCCATCCGTACTGAAGCGCTCTATTGTCAGCGAGACCTCCTGCGGCTATGGGGTTGTCCGTCAGGTGTCGAAGGGCAATTTCGGATCCTCCGCGTTGCCCAGGCTCGAGAGGGACCGCAATGCCATCGATTGTGGTCACAAACATCAGGTAGGTGTGAGGAGATCCCTCGACCTTGTAGAATTCTGACAGTTGGTCTATGGATATGCTCGGGTCTTCAAATAATTGCACCGTTCTAACCATGGTCGACGGCAATGTTAACGGATGTCTATATTGAGCTTCACGTCCCGGACTTCAGGAAAGCAATAGAGTTCTACTCAAGACTGGGTTTCAAACTACTGTGGCGGACCGAGGACTATCTTGTAATGAAGAGAAAGAGAAGTGTCCTCAATTTCTATGGCGGCAGCCAGAAAGTGTACTCCCACTCGTACTTCGGACGATTCAAGAAAACCACAAAATGTGGTTACGGGGTCGAGATAATCATTCCCGTTGACCGAGTGGAACGGTTCTATAACAGCGTAAGGAAGTTCGCAAAGATTGTCCAACCTCTGCAGTTGAAGAAATGGGGGCGTCGCGACTTCAGAATAGTCGATCCCTTCGGCTTCTATCTACGTATCACGGAGAAATATGAGTGGGTTGGCAAGCTGGATGCCAGACACAAGAAACTAATCAACGATTACAAGATGAAACTCAACAGTAGGCTCTGAAGAACAGAGCACGTGATAAGTCCCTCATACGAAGCAGCTGAAAGGTGGGAGGTTGATTAATCAACAATCCCCCGCTGTATGGAAGTCGATGATACTGTTAGCAACTACGAGAGAACCCGTAGCGCAACTTCCAGGCCCTCAACGTTTTGACCGAATCTACAAAGCTGTTGCAGTAGTGTTCATGCCTCAAGCATCGTCTGCCTACGCTTTTCTCGCTCTGTCGATTGCAAGTGGAATCGAAGAAACGCCGTTGTACCTTCTGCTCTCCATACTTTTTGCTAGCTTGATTGAGCTAGGCTCCCTTCTGGTGTACGTGCACTTCTTGAAAAGAGAAGCGAATATGCAAGATCGCAAGGACAGACCAATACTCTTCGCAATAGCGATTCTTTCTTACCTTGTCGGATTCGCGCTGCTGAGATATCTCGGGGCTCCCTTCATATTCAGCGCTTTGATGTTCGCTTACTTTGCCAACACTACGTTTGCCGCAGTAATCACAAGGTACCTAACCAAAGTAAGCATCCATACTTGGGGGATTACGGGTCCTTCGGTTGCTATACTTTACAGCTTTGGAGTCTTGGGTTTCCTGCTGATGCTAGTTATTGGTGCTATTGTCGGAGGCACAAGAATAAAGCTAGGATATCATACTTGGAGACAAGTGGCTCTTTCATTTCTTACATCGATCCCTTTTACATGGTTCATCGTGTACGTAATTCCACAGCTTCTTCCGACCGTTTTCAGAGCTTATTGACCGTATCGAGTCAGCTCAGGACAGGAGGGTTGATGCTGCTGGGGAAAGTCGAATTAGCTAAATCTTAATCATTATCATGAGGATAGGCTGCTAGATCGTCGCGCTGCTCTATGTCGAGTATGTGTCCCAGCTTCTTCCTTTTCGTCTCCAGATAGAACTTGTTGAACTGGTTCGGTGGCATCACAACTGGTATCCTCTCAGCCACCTTGATTCCGTGGAGCTGCAGATCCTTCAATTTGTCCGGATTGTTAGTCAGAAGCTTGACGGATCTTACATGAAGCGACATCAGCATGTGGGCGGCAATGTCATAGTCTCGCTCGTCAGGCCTGAAGCCCAGCTTCTTGTTCGCCTCGACAGTGTCGAAACCTGTATCCTGCAGTTGGTAGGCTTTGATTTTGTTGACGAAGCCGATTCCCCGGCCTTCCTGTCTCAGATAGAGAACTAGCCCCCGTTCCATCTTGCCTATTCGCGTGAGGGACTCCTGAAGCTGCTCTCGACAGTCGCAACGTAGCGAGCCGATCGCATCGCCAGTAAGACACTCGGAGTGCAGCCTTACCGGAACGTCCTCTTTCTCGAAAATATCCCCGTGGACAAACGCAGCATGCTCCTTCTTGTCGAAATTGTTCCAGAACGCAACGGCCTGATAGTCACCGTATAATGTCGGTAGGTCTGCGATAGCCATGACCTTAACGCAGATCTCAGGTGCCTCACGGCATGCGTGGTCTTCGCTCTCCTTCAACAACTGGTCGACTGCTGGTTTCGGTATGCCCATCAAGGCCGACGCGAAAAACGGAAACAGTTACTTTTGAGCATTGCTTTCCAAGAAAAGGCATTCTCTCGCGCGAAATCCACAACGGAAAACAGCACATGACTCCAAACCCGATTTGGTTTTGATCTTGATCGCATAGTCTTTTGTTGTGCCGACACTCTGACACTCCAGATCCGTAATGGTCAGAATAGCCGTTGATGAAAGGGAGAAGCCGTCGGGCGTTCCCGACGAGCTTCGGTCAAAGGGAGCTTCTGTGGAATATAGGGTCCTTGAAGTGGCTGATTACATAGTTGGAGAATATGCCGTGGAGCGAAAATCCACCCGTGACTTCGTCTCGTCATTATTCAGCGGGAGGCTATTCGACCAAGCGTATAGAATAGGCGAGTCCTATAGAGATAAGATTCTTGTATCCAGAAGAGACCGCAGAGTTCTTGATCACTCTCGGCAAGGGGGGTCGCTACAAAGGCCGCCGTGGGCCACCTCCCCTTGTTGTTCGTAAGCCAAGGTCGGAGGACATCAAACGCCTTCAAGAATCCATTGTTGGATCTGTGCCAGGCGTGGGACCTCGCACTGCCGAACAACTGCTGTCCCATTTTGGATCTCTAAGACGAACATTCAGTGCTTCCGTAACGGAGATGGCAGTCGGAGCTGGAATTGGCAAATCTAAGGCTCTGGGCCTTAGGGCCCTTCTAGATGCGCCCTACAAGCCTTCAAAAGGGGTCCACTCTCAAACCCAGTTGCGCGCAGAGGCGTAGAATTCGTGGGACTGTTTCTGAAAGATTGCGACTGGGTTATCACACAGAACCCTGATCGTGAGGTTCTCCGGAATTCCTCTGTTAGCATTGATGACAATGGGACCATTCGAGATATGGGAATAACTCAAGGGTCAGGGAAAGACGAAGTTATTGATTGTAGAGGTCAAGTGTTGATTCCGGGCCTGATCAATACTCATACGCATCTTTCCATGACTCTCTTCCGGGGATACGCCGACGACCTTGAACTTCAGCAGTGGCTGGAGAAGAAGATCTGGCCTCTGGAGAAACGACTCACTGGGGAAATGTGCTACTACGGCGGGCTTCTGGGGGCGATGGAGATGACGAGAACCGGAACCACTTGCTTCGTTGACATGTATTTTCACATGGAGAACGTAGCCCGAGCAACAGAAGAGGCGGGCCTCAGAGGAATACTCTCCTACGGAATGATCGACCCGCCCACTCAAGAGGGCAAAGAAAGGGAGCGAAAAAACTCCTTGAAACTGCTCCAACACATCCGCGCGATGAAGTCGCCCAGAATCTCGTTCGCTTTCGGTCCTCACTCTCCCTACACCTGTAGCGAGAAGACGCTTCTCTGGTGTCGAAAGGAGGCTGAGAAAGAAAACGTCCTTGTGAATATCCATATCGCCGAAACCCGGGGGGAACAAGCGCAGTTTGAACGGGACAAAAAGTCGCGAGAAGTAGATTATCTAGACAAGATCGGCTTTCTAAGCGATAGAGTTCTGGCCGCCCACTCCGTGTGGTTGACAAAATCGGAAGTCAAACTGTATGGAAAGCGGGGCGTTAGGGTCGCTCACTGTCCTGTTTCCAATATGAAGCTCGCGGGTGGAAGTGTGGCACCCTTGCCCGAAATGTGGGAGGCAGGAGTTCCGGTCGGGCTTGGAACTGATGGACCTGCGAGCAACAACAGCCTTGACATGTTCGACACAATGAAGATATGCGCCCTAGCTCACAAAGCGCACCGGTGGGACCCGACAATCGCCAGTGCCCAGAAGGTTCTCGATATGGCTACCATCGATGGTGCTCGTGCGATTGGCAAAGAGAAGGAGATTGGCAGCATAGAGAAAGGCAAACGGGCTGATCTAGTTCTTGTTGATTTGAAAGAGCCCAACATGATGCCTATTCACGGAAAAGATACGGTAATTTCTGACCTCGTCTACTCTGCGAGTGGCTACAACGTTGACACAACGATCGTAGATGGGAGGGTCCTAATGAAACACAGGAAGTACACCAGGCTGGACCCGGCGAAGATCGAGGAAGGAATCGGCGCCTCAGTTCGCCGGCTTATGTTGTAGCGAAGCTTGTTCGATAACCAAGTAACCGCTCTGTCCGTCCCACTTATTGTGAGTTTTTTTGATGCTGACCCTATTCATGAAGTGGGGAGCGTCAAGAATGAAGGTTTCGTACTCGCCGCCCTCGCCGGTCAAATGTATGCCATGTTTTTTCGACAGTTTCTCTAACGTGGACCATCGCTCGTCTGTCAGTTCCTGCCCCAGCCAGGACTCGTCTAGACCTGCAGCTCCGACACCCGAGAGGATGATCTTGAAGCCGGCAACTTTCAGGTCGTTTACAAGTATCTTTGGATCCTTATGCCAGAGTGGAGCGAAACTCTTGATTCCTAGCTCATCACAGATTTGGTCGATCCGAGATTTCTGATAGTCGCTAGCAACAGCTCCTGTTACAACTCCATCTATCCCAAGCGCCTCCCGTGTCTCGCCTAGTCCTTCCCGAAGGCCCGACAGCTCGTCTTGGCCGGCCTCGATGGTCCGATGTGGGAGACCCATTGCCTCAGCCTGAATCCTCGTCCACCGGACGTTAGGAAAGTGGAACATGAGGGACCCGACTCCCTTCGGAAAAACGCTGACAAGAGCCTCTACGTCCCAGCCTTGGTGTTGAGCAATCCATGTCGCGTAGGTGCTGTCTTTTCCTCCGCTGAAAAGAACCGCGACCTTCAAGGGACTTCCGTTAGCAATCTGCCCTTATTTTCAAACTGTTTCTCGTACAGCCTGCGCAACCGTTGGATGGTATCTGCTTCTTCAGGGGTCTTGTCGTCCCTGAACTTTGTAATCCTTGCAAACCGCAGCGCAAATCCCGATTTGTACCGGGAACTCTTCTGAACCTCGTTGTGAGCAACCTCGACCACGATCTCCGGCTTCACGTGAACAGTCCATTTGGACTCCCAAGTTTTCAGTTCTTGAAGCCGCTTGGTGATCATGTCAAACTCTGCGTCCGTCAGACCCTTGAATGTCTTCCCGACAACGAGGTACTCGCCGGTCTCTTCGTCCCTGACTGCTAGATGGTAGTTGCTCAGCCAACCCACTCTTCTCCCGCTACCCCAATCCGTGGCGACGATAACTACGTCCAGCCTGTCGGCAGGCTTGATCTTGAACCACTTTTTGCCCCTAGCGCCAGGCGAGTAATCGCTCGTCAGCGACTTGGCCATCAGTCCCTCGTGGCCCTCCTTGAGTGCCGCTTGCAGAAAGTCGTCCACGACCTTGTTGTCCCGGGTCACGATCCTTGGGGCCAGAGAGTCGGCTGTTATCAGACTCGATAGGATTTCCCATCTTTCAGTGTAAGGAAGATCTATCAGGGTCTTTCCTTCGGATTGGAGGACATCGAAGAGATAGAGTCGTAGCGGGATTCTCTCGATCATGTCCTCGATCCCGTGGACCCGGCGAAACCGCCTCATGAGGTCTTGGAATGGAACTGGTTTTCCGCCCTCTCCTAGCGCGACAACTTCTCCTTCTATCAAGAACTCTGATGCTTTCACCTTCGTCTTCGCATAATCCACTATCTCTGGAATACTGTCTGTGACATCTGTCAGTCGTCGGCTGAAAATCCTGACCTGATCTGATTTTCTGTGGATCTGGATTCTGGCCCCATCGAACTTGTACTCGAACGCGCTGCCCTCCTCGTGCTCTGCCAAGACCTGAGGAATATCCTCTGCCATCTCCGCAAGCATCGGCTTCACCGGGACGAAGAGTCGAAGGCCCACTTTCTCAAGCGCCGCGGCTCCCTCTATCATAGCCAACCTAGCGACATCCCCGATGTCTCCGTGCAACATGTGTGCACGTCTGACCAATTGTCGGGAGACTCCTGAGGCTTCGGCGATAGCATCTAGCAAGACTCCTTCAACTACGCCGATTCGCATCTCGCCCAGCAACATTCGGCTAAGATACTCTGTCTCCAGCGGTGTTGTCCTATTGATAAGGGAGCCCAGAAGCGCCAGTCTTTTCTCTTTGGACCCAGCCCCTCTGACCTCGGCAAGCTTTCCCAATGTACTGAAGACTTCTGCGATCGTCAACGGATTCGTGTTTTCCGTGAGAAGTGTCTGGCTCATCGTTCTCCCAGCCGTCGAGAGAGTTGCGTAGCTTATCTCTAGGACGCGAGGATCAGCCTCCGGGAACGGTTTTCCAGCCAAGAATAACGTAACATAGGATACATCCTCCGGTCCGATTTTTCTGAGAACTTCGCTGATGAGCTGTATTTTTTCGTTCCGTTTGGTTGTCTCTTCAAGAGCTCGGCAGAGTTGCGCGACAATCGAGAACTTGGCAGGCTGTTTTACTAGTTGAGCCAAGTCTCTAGACCAGCGTCCGTTTTCTCGCTTTTCCTAGTGAGCCGTTCTGTCAACCGTTCGACTCGTTCCTTGTTGAAACCGCGCTCCTCTGAGAGGAACCTGATGAGTCCATCACGATCCGGTGGAGACCTTTTCAGCAAGTATTTTTCGAGAACTCTTGGTTTCAAGAAGACCTGACGAACACTGTTCAGATCCTCTGTTAGTTTTGATTTGATCTCTTCAGGCATTTGTTCTATTGACCCGTGATCGTGGACTAGTTTCAGGGCTTTCTTCGGTCCTATTCCCTTTACGCCTTGGTTGAAGTCTGTTCCGACGAGGATCGCGAGATCCACAAGCTGTTCACGTGTTATCCCGAGGAGTGTGAGATTCTCGGAGAGCTTGATCAGTTCTGGAATCAGTGGTCGTGATCGTCGCTGAGCCGGAAGCCACTCGCGTCCCGTTAAGGTCAAGTATCGCGCAAGGATCGGGGCACCGTAGAGTAGGCAGTCGTAGTCTTTGCTCCCGACAGCCCAGACGTCGCCTCTAGCCGCCATGTAGCTGGCTTGGGCTTCCGCGTCTTCCAAGGCTTCGAGCCACGGGATCCCCATCAATGTTAGCAGATGTTTCGAATCGTCCAGTACTGATCCGGTCACCCGGCCGGTCATGACAGCCTTGGACCACGCTTTCGCATAATCCTTCTTTGAAACAGCGTCGCTGTACTCGACCTCCGCTTTCTTTCGCGCTTCTCTCCTCACCTCGATCGTTCTCCTCTTCAACGGGTTCGGTTTTCCATCGAAGATGAAGACTGGTTTCATGTCGAAATCTGCTATTAGCCGGCTGGTTCGTGTTAGCAGACCGATAAGGTGCGAGGTTACTCGTCCCTGAGAGTCGGTGAAGAGGCTCCCATCTCGCTTCCTGACTAGCGCCAAGAACTGGTGGATTTCAATGCTGGCATCGATCGCAAAAGACGTGCCTTTGAGAGCCCTGAGGCTAGTCTGCTCTCTCTTCAGAATCGGTGTGAGCATCACTCCCAAGGAACCGCCCTCCTCCAACCACGTCATTCAAAGTGGCCTGGGACTCTTTAAACAGAAGATGATCGAAAAGTTGTATCGAAAAGAAATGTGGAGAAATGACTAGGTGCGAAGAGTCGAGCCCTGGTCTGCCCGCTCTATCGCGTACTGATTCTTGACGAGGAGGATAGCTAGTTGTTTCCGGGCGGAGTAGGCTCGGGCGGCGGGGACGGATTGAATGGCTCGTGGGGGAACACGAATGAGCCTGTCTCGTCCGATGGCTTTGTGTCATGGCCTGATTCGTGATGAGTTGTGTGGGTACTCTGCTGGGGTCCCTTTGCGGTGTGAGGGCGACTCGTCTTGGACGAAGCGGATTTCTTCTGGAAGGCTGATGTCTTGTTTGTTTTCCCGGAACCGGATTTTAATCTCTGGACTTCTCGTTTCAGGCTGTCGATCTCATTGATTGCCGCGTTGAGGTCTGCGGTGAGTTCTGACGCTAGCTTGTTGAATACCTTAGCTAATTCCTGTAGTGCTTTCTTTGTCCTTATAGGTGAAGCTGGCATGACCATGCTGTCCTCGAATCGACTAGTGTAAACATGCTGTAACCTGCGTCGACAGAATACGTGGACAAGGAGGTGTTGTCAGGGTTCGATAGTGTTCTAGGTCATCTGGATTCTATCCGCTCATGGGGTGACCTTCTGTCCTTCCTTCCCACCGAGTACAGTGGCGAGATGTTCGTCTAGTTCGATCCCATAGCCACCGAAAGACCCTCTCTTGTTTGGCGTCAGGCTCACCTCCTTGGCCTAAAATCCTAAGCTCCGATGGTTACCATCGCCAGGAGAGCTTTGAAATCCCCATTGTAACTCCTTCACATCACTCACTCGTTACAGATCAGCCCCGAAACCGTTCAAGCTTCCCGTGTTAGTTGTCCATTTGTCTCGATTCGGGTCTCAGGTGTAAGGTCGCGGGTTACAACAATTTCTTGAGCGGAACCTCGTTCAACATCTTAGTGCCTGGGTCCTTGGACACTGTCGCGGTTGCCCTAGACGTAATTGCTATCGGAGCCGTGCTTGTCCTCACAACACTGTCTCTCATTCTCTCGAGGGGGTTGAATGGTACAGGGCTGAAAAGGGGTTTCGCACTTACCGCTGTCGCGGGCTTTGTCCAGATTATCGGAAGCGCGACACAGTTCGCAGTAGACCTTGGATTTACCAGTTCCAGGCTGCCCCCCAATATCTTCTCAGGAATTCAAGTATTGTTCCTCGTCCTACTGGCGTTGGCGGTTCAAAGCTTCTTCCCAGTCTGGTTCAAATCGTTCAAAGGCGACAATAATCCAGCGAACCAGCCACGAGAGGACCCTCACACCTCGCACGGGTCTAATTCTCCGACTTCCACCTAGGCTCTATTTGAAAGAAATCCAAGTAAGACCCAACCATCTGTGACTTTCGATGGAATCAGGCGGTTGAGTCAGGGCAAACGGTCTTGAATTTTCCGTCAATGGTTCATGGACTTGGGGAATCGCACGATCACCCGTCCAGAGTAGGGGGCGACGATTTCTTGGAGAAGCTCATCGAGCAGCCATGCTCGCCTCGAAGTTTTCCTTGGAATCCTAGCTCTAGAGTTTCCGCGGCCTTCTTGTAGCTGCCAATGCAGGTGCTACAAAATATCGACCTTGCCTGGGGCTTTGTCAGCCCGTATGCTTCTGCCTGTGCTAGTACGGATTCTATGCACCCGCATCTGTCCAGTCTCACCGTCCGGGATTCATCGCCAGTTTCAATATCGTAGTCGCTGGCAAATGTCTCGCCCATGCTTTCAGCCAGGTTCTGGGAAAGAGCCTCTACTCTGTTCCCCTCGCCTTTCGCCTTGATCTCTTCAACTTTGAGATTCGCCTTCATGTCCGTCAGCATGTTCATCGCGGGCCCCACGGCGTCAAAGCCTGCGAGGCCAACAAACGTGCCTACCTGAAGCAGAAGGTAGTGAGCCAAAGTCTTCCTCAGCATCTCATAGCGCTCTTCGAGGCTTCGGGTCAGCTTTGACTGAATCTGCTTAGACATGCCGATGTCGATAGACAGTTTCCAAGCGACCCGTTTTTAAGTTATGGTGAACTCTACCTCTGTAAATGTCGGACGCCGCCAGCCTACCGGTGGAGAAGATGTACCAGCCGAAGGAAAAGTATCTCTCTCTTCACAAGGATTCGCTCCGAGATCCAGAATCCTTCTGGGCCAAACTTGCCGGTCAACTGGTCTGGCACAAGACATGGGACAAGGTGCTGGAATGGGACCCGCCGTTTGCCCAGTGGTTTGTTGGAGGAACGCTGAACGCGGCCGAGAATGCCGTAGACAGGCATGTGAAATCCTGGCGCAAGAACAAGGCGGCGTATCTCTGGGAGGGTGAAAACGGAGAGCATCGGACGATCACCTACGGTGAGCTCCATCGTGAGGTGAACAGACTCGCCAGTGTTCTTGAGAACCTTGGCCTCCGAAAGGGCGACACGGTGGCCATCTACATGCCCCTAGTCCCCGAATTCCCGATCACAATGCTCGCTTGCGCAAGACTCGGACTGCCGTTCACCGTAGTTTTTTCAGGGTTCAGCGTGAAAGCGCTCGCAGAACGCATACAAGATTGCGAAGCCAAAATCGTCGTCACAGCTGATGGTGGTTATCGTAGGGGTAAGATCTTGGAATTGAAGACTGTCGTCGATGATGCGGTGAAAGAATCTCCCAGTGTGAAGACTGTTGTGGTTTTCCGGCGAACTGGGCATGTCGTGCCGATGATTGAGGGCCGAGATTATTGGTGGCATGATTTGATGGCGAAGGCGGCCAGCTACGTCGCGCCGGTGCCTGTTGATTCCAATCATCTCCTCTACATTCTCTACACGTCAGGCACTACGGGTAAACCGAAGGGCGTTGCCCATAGTACTGGAGGGTATCTCGTGTTCGCCTATGCTACGCAAGAATGGGTGTTCGATCCGAAAGATGACGATGTTTACTGGTGCACCGCAGACATAGGATGGGTCACAGGGCATACGTACGTTGTGTTTGCCCCCTTGATGCATGGCCTCACCTCAGTCATGTATGAAGGATCGCTGGATTATCCGGAACCTGATAAATGGTGGGAAATAGTAGAGCGTTACAGCGTAACGGTTCTGTATACAGCACCGACGGCGATCCGCTCGCTGATGCGCCACGGAGACAATCTCCCCAAACAGCATGATCTCGACAGTTTGCGTTTGCTGGGAACAGTCGGGGAACCGATCAATCCCGCTGCTTGGCAATGGTACTTTGACATCATAGGTCACGGCCGGTGCCCTATTGTTGATACTTGGTGGCAGACTGAGACTGGGGGGATTATGATCTCGCCGAGCCCTCGTCTGGGCCTTGTCCCGTTGAAGGCCGGCTCTGCCACGTTTCCACTGCCTGGAATCGAGGCAGATGTTGTCGACGAGAAGGGTAACCCCCTCCCACCTAGCGAAAGGGGATTCTTGGTCATCAAGAAGCCCTGGCCGGGCATGTTCATGACTCTCTACAAGGACCCGGAACGGTACCGACAGGTCTACTGGACCCGCTTTCCTGGGCTCTACTATGCAGGGGACTATGCGCTACGGGACGCGGATGGCTACTTCTGGCTTCTAGGGAGGGCGGACGAAGTGATCAAAGTTGCGGGTCATCGGCTTGGAACAAAAGAAGTAGAAGATGCGCTTGTCAGCCATCCATCCGTTGCTGAGGCCGCAGTCGCGGGCCGACCCGACCCAATAAGGGGCGAGGCCATCGTTGCCTTTGTGACGCTGAGAAAAGTAGCTAACCCCTCCAATCATCTCTCTGAAGAGTTGAAGCAACACGTTCGGAAGATGATTGGTCCCATCGCAACCCCTGAATCCATTTACTTCGCTCGGCTCCTTCCCAAGACAAGGAGCGGCAAGATAATGCGGCGGGTCATCAAAGCCGTGGCCGCAGGTGGCCCGCTTGGAGATCTCTCAACGCTCGAGGATGGAGCATCCGTAGAGGAAGTTCGGCAGGCCATCGAAGCACTTGAGATCGCGGAAAAAGAAACCCAAGCGCCTTGAAGGAAGTTAATTAACGGGACTGGGATCGCGTAGGCCATCACTGAGTGTGATAAAGAGACGAGAACTGATTCGAGAGATCAGGGATTTCGTAGGTCTCGCATGGAGTTGGTACTTCTCAAAATCGATGCGGCTTCTTATCGCAGTTTGGGGGATTTATTGCTCCATTGGTACAACCATCATTGTTGCAAGACGGAGGGTTCGTTGCTCCATTCGCACAACTCTGACCGGCACTGCGCAAGATAACGGTTTCATAGTAGACTCCACCGGTAGTGGCTGAAACTGCAACCAGCACCAACACCAAGGCGATGATTCTTTTCGTAGTCCAATATCGGGTCTTAGACTGAGAAGGAAAATGAGCGGAGGCTGATTGCGGATTTCTCAATTTCGCGACTCCCGGTTTCGGATCGGGCTTTCAACTATGGATCGGTATCCTTCGGTATAATTTTTTCCTCGATCCCCAAGTTCGGTCTCTCTGCTAAGCCATCTTGGCAAGAAGCATCCCTACGAAACCGCCCGAATACAAGGCTCGGTGGAAGCTTTTCTTATAGAATAAAGTTGAGGGTTATGAACATCGCCCACAGGGGAAGCGCTATTCCAAGTCCAATTGGAAGGCTCTTCCGGAATATCTTAGCTCCGTCTAGTAGTGAGACGGGCAGCATGTTGAAGGACCCGAGTCCCACATTTAGTAAAAGCCCGTAGGCGGCGACTGTGGAAACGAAACCGACTGGAACTGATAACCATAGGAGTAGGAAGCCGATGGCGAAAGCGAGGTTGATGCCTGGACCAGCTGCTGAGATTTTCATGTTATCGTCTTCCGGATCCACAGTTCCCCTTCCAGCATTGTAGCCATAGAATCCGGCTGCTGAGGGGGCAATGTACACTGCTCCTGGAGCGCCGAAGATGAGTCCTCCACGCGATAGGGTCACTATGGATATGGTAAGGACCAGCCCCCAAATCCAGAGGCGAAAGTGGGCGAGATATCCCCGTCTTATCGCGACATACTTGTGTCCCATCTCGTGAAGGATGAACCCGGTCGCGGTGGCGACGAAACCCGCTATCACAACATCGATACTACTCGTTCCGATCAGGAAACCGACAAGATTCCGGTAAGTAATTGCGACTGAGAGCGCTATCCAGGCTGCGATGATTGAAAGGATCTCTCCGGAACTGAATTGCGAAGACACGTCCTATGGACCGGAAGTAAAGTGATTAGCCGTGCGAAGAAAATTCGATGTATGCTATTGGTAGAGTAGGCACTCCACCACCCTGTCTTCGACAGTCGTCTGGAGCAATTGGGCTGGTGGACGAAACCGCACTATCACAGTTCTGTTCTGGGATGACACAGATTCGATAGACTGGGACATTGCAACAGGGGCCTCCGCGAGAACCGCTTTGACCCTTTCAACGGCTCTCTCAACACTCAGATGCTTTGCTTCCATGCTCGCAACAAGGTCTTCCGCCCGCCATGCCCCAATAGGTCCCAGAACGCGCTCGTCGTCCCCCGCTCTTTTCGGGTCCGACAAGTGCTCGTCCAAGAAATCGAGAAAATCCCGGGCTTCCCAGCCACAAGTGGCGAGAACAGCTGGACATCTAGGGTGGAATCGACACCCAGCTGGGGGATGAACGGCATCGGGCACTTCGCCACGCGGCAGTACCTTATTGTGTCTCTTGTCCGGGTCGGGAATCGGAATCGCTTGGAGTAGCGCTTTGGTGTAGGGATGTTTCGGATCAGCGTAGATCTTTCGTGCAAGACCGATCTCGACAATGCGTCCCAGATACATGATGGCGATCCGATCACAGATGAACTTGGCAGTCGCAAGATCGTGCGTAATGAAAAGATAGGTTAGACCGTGCCGGCGTTTCAGATCAAGCATCAGCTCGAGAATCTTCGCTCTGACTGACATGTCAAGCATGGAAACACCCTCATCCACTATCAGGAGCTTGGGCTCGGTAATTATTGCGCGAGCGATCACTGCCCGCTGCTTCTGCCCACCGCTCAGATCACCCGGATACTTGTAATAGAGATGTTCCGCGGGGGTAAGACCGACCTCGGTCATCGTACTCAACACCTTCTTCACGGCCCACTGCTCGAACGTGTCCCGGCCTAATTCCAGAGAACCGAGTTCCAAGCGATGGATTGAGAGAGGATGAAGGATCGCCTCGCCGATCGTCATCGCTGGGTTGAGTGAGGCATGTGGATCCTGGAACACGATCTGCATTTTCTTTCTCAAACGGCGGAGCTGCTCCCCACCAGTGTGAGTGATATCATGGCCCGCGAAAAATATCCTTCCCGACGAGGGCTCGATTAGTCTAACGCTGGTTTTTCCAACGGTCGTCTTCCCGCAACCGCTCTCACCGACGAGCCCCATAATCTCTCCTGACCGAAGACTGAAAGAGACCCTATCGACAGCATGAACGACAGACTTTCGCGAAAAGAGACGCTGCGCAAGCGGCATCTTCACAGGAAAATGGACAGTGACATCACTAAGCCGTAGAATCTCATCCTCCATCCTACCCTCTAATGACTCTGTCGAAGCTTTCAGAGGAACTTGTCTCCAAAGTGGCAAGCGGCAAAATGACCTGGCTCAAACTCCACTAGAGGCGGATCCTTCTCAACACAGATTGGCTGTGCGAACTTACACCGTGGATGAAAATGGCAGCCTTGAGGGGGCGAGATCAAATCCGGCGGACTCCCCTCGATTGAGTGCAACTCCTTGGTCTCCAGGTGAATAATCGACGCGAGCAAGCCCTGCGTGTAAGGGTGCAGAGGCTTGTGAAACACCTGTTTAACAGAGCCTATCTCGACAAGCCGTCCGGCATACAGAACAGCGACTCGGTCGCAGACTTCTGCCACGGTCCCCATGTTGTGAGTTATCAGGAACAGCGACATCTTGTACGCGCTTTTCAGGTCGTAGAAGATCTCCAAGATCTGCGATTCGACGATCACATCGAGCGACGTCGTTGGCTCGTCAGCTATGAGCAGGGAAGGCTTTAGAACCAACGCCATGGCGATCATGATCCTCTGGCGCATACCTCCAGAGAACTCGTGTGGATAGTTCTTGATTCGAGACTCGTGGATTCCCATTGAGACGAGTGCCTCCCTTGCCCTCTCACGAGCCATATTCTTCGGGACATTTTCATGTGACTGGATCTCCTCAATGAAATGATCCTCGATGGTCATCAATGGGTTCAGACGGGTCATCGGGTCCTGAAATATGAGCGCGATATCCTTCCCCCTGATCATGCGATACTCCTCCCGCCTCAGCTTGGTGAGTTCAACATCGGCCAAGAGAATCTGTCCCCTGACACGGGTCCGTGGGGGAAGAATCCCGAGAATCGCCTTGCCCAGCGTTGACTTGCCGCACCCAGTCTCTCCGACGATCCCGAGGGTTTCAGAGGGATACGCATCTAGTGTGATACCTTCCAGCGCTCTTACGTATCCACGACGGGTCGAGTAATGGACGTATAGATCCTGAACTCGCAACAGCGGCCCCGTCATGCTCGTTCCTTCCTGAGAAGCGGATTCGCAATATCGCTGAGTCCTTCACCAAGGAAGGCGAGCCCGACAGTGAAAATTATAATCATTACCCCTGGAAAAACAGAGGACCACCATGCCCCTGAAGATAGGAACTTCTGAGCGTCACTTAGATCAAGACCCCAGTCCGGGGCCGGTCGTTCCAACCCGAGACCGAGAAAGCTCAAGCCCGCGGCCGTTAGAATCGCGTCTGCGGCACTCAGAGAGAAAACAACGGGTATGGAAATGAGCACTTGATACGCGATATATGACCAGAGGATGGTCATACTGTTCGCTCCTAACGCTCTTGCCGCCTCGACAAAGGTCTCCTCTCTAACAGAGATCGTGTGGTTCCTCGTCACTCGAAAGTATGTGGGCACGTAAATGACTGTGATAGCGATCCCGATATTGAACACCCCCTTGCCCAAGAACAACGCGACTATCGCCGCCAAAAGCAAACCAGGAAACGCATAGACTGAGTCCATGACCAGAACCAGTCCGCGGTCGATCCAGCCTCCCACGTAGCCCGAGAAGAGACCTACCGGGAAACCGACAATGAGAGCGAGAACCGACCCTATCGCCACAATTTCCAGAGAGCTTCGCGTCCCCCAGAGTACACGGCTGAAGATGTCCCGGCCGAGGTCATCTGTTCCCATCAGATGCTGAAGGGTGGGAGGCTGGCTCGGAGGGGTCAAGAAGATGCTTTGTGGATTATACGGTGCTATGAGGGGGGCAGCGAGGCCTATGAATATGAAAGAAAAGAAAACTACAACCCCGATCCAAAACATTGCCCCGGCAAGGCTTCGCCGTTGCTGGACAAGCAGATCAAGGAGCCGCCCCACTGATGAACTCGACCGCTCCAGCGGCTGCTCGCTCTGTTGCTGGGCGGCGGCCTCAGTCAAAACCTAGTACCTGACTCTGGGATCTATAAGACCGTTGACCACGTCGATGATCACGGAGATGATCACGATGATAAAAGCGTAAACGACGACCGTGCCCTGGATCATCGCATAATCTCGACTATCGATCGAGTTGAGAAGCAACGTCCCCATTCCGTCCCAAGAAAACGTCTTCTCTGTGAGAACGGCACCTGCAAAAAGAATGGCGAACTGCAAACCAAGAATTGTCACGATAGGAATGAGCGCATTCCTGAAAGCGTAGCGCAATACAATGAACCGTTCAGGGACACCGCGTGCCCTCGCTGCTTCTACATAGTCAGAGTTTATCGTGCGAAGAAGATTAGCCCTTACCGTCCTTGTAAAGAATCCGCTGATCACTAATCCTAAGGTAAGAGAAGGAAGAAACAGATGATCGATGGAGATAGCAAACTTGTCCAGACTCCCCTCTAGAAGAGAGTCCAACGTGTAGAGCCCTGTGATATGTGTCGGGGAAGGATAGATCACGGGGTCGGTTGCGTATCGAAGATTAGGGGGAAACCAGTGGAGTCCTACTGCAAACACAAGCTGCAACATCAGGCCAAGCCAGAAGACAGGGATAACCCAGATTATGCCCCCATAGAGACGAACTATGACATCTGGAAGCTTGTCCCGATTTGCTCCACCCAGAACTCCGGTCCCAACTCCCATAATGGTAGCGACTATCATCCCTCCGATTGCCAGCTCGATCGTTGCTGGGAGTTTTTGAGCAATCACGCTGAGGACAGGCTGTCCTATGTACAGGGAGCCAAGAGAGACGCCGAAGTTTCCGGAGAGAACCTGGCCGAGATAGACTGGGTACTGTATCCACCAAGGCTGGTCAAGCCCCAAGCGGGCCTTGTCTGCTGCAATATCCCTAGTGGACCTATGACCGGCCTCCAGCGCGCTAACCGGATCTCCAGGGAGTATTCTCAGAACTAAGAAGAGTACTGTCAGCAATATCAGTAGAGTTGGGAGGGCAAGAATTAGTCGTGAAACGGTGTAGGCTAAAAGGGAGCCCTGTTTGGGCATCTAGCCCACCTACCGTGAAAAGTCAAATTCGGTACTAGAAAAGAAAAGGGGAGTTGATAGAGATTCTGCTATGTCCAGGGTCTTTCTATCTCGTTCGCCTGAAAAAGATAGAAGCCAATCGCAAGCTTTGCATTTGATAGAAGACTTGTCGCCTTAGCTATGTCTGGTGAAGAGCCATAGATTGTCTGAAATACAGGCTTCGAATAGTCGGGTCCGAAGAACCCAGGCGGAACCATTGAGTACAGGGTTACCGCGAATCCGTGGAAGACGTTAGTGACGATGGTGTTCCGGTCGACAGCGTAGGCTATCGCACGTCTGACGTTCGGGTCGTTGAATGGAGCCGTCTTGATGTTGAACACTAGGAAGCGGATCTGTGGGCTCGTGCCGATATCCACCCTGAGGTTTAGAGAGGCAGCCGATCCCTGGAGGCTGCTCAAGTCAGTCGGATTCAACGTTCGGTATGCCATGTTGATCTGGTGAGTTTGAATCGCCAGCTTCAACGATGAGGAGTCACTGTACCGGTTGATGATGATCTTGTTCAAGATGGGAATGGTGGGAATCCCGAAAGATGCATAGAGTCCGGGATTGTAGTAGCCGCTGTTCTGTGTGAGGACGTATTGCTGGTTGAGTGTGGGCTCGGTCAGCTGGTAGGGTCCTTCACCCGTGACCTTCACCACATTATTCACAACGTCCTGCTGAGCCCCTGTTTGGTTGTACCACCAGGGTACCGGGGCGGCGACAGAGAATGACATGATCTCGTTGAACAATCCAACTGGTTTGTTCAGGTGGAACACGATTCTCGTGCATGGTCCTGGACAGTTTGGTGTGTCGATGGTCGGGGTCCTTCCCAACTCGGCTACCTGCTCTAATAGGAATTCGGCGCTGCCAGCGAGGTTGAGTCGTATCACGCGCTGAATGGCGTTTTTCACTGTCGTAGCGTTCAGCGAGCTGCCATCAGTGAATTTCAACCCTGGTCTCAGGTCAAACGTGTACGTTTGATTTCCATTAGCGTCGGTGCCTATACCGCCGTTGGTCACCGAGGGTACTTGTGTGGCTAGTCCAGGCAGCAATGTTCCGCTGGTGGGGCTGTAGACCAGGAGTGTGTCAAAGACCTGGTTGATGATTTCTCCGGAGAAGTAGTCGTACGCCAGAGCAGGATCGAATGATGTTGGGGAGTCGGTTGTTCCGACGGTGATGTGATCGAACCCAGGCTTGTTCATTATGAAATATTTGAAGACAACTGGATGCAGAAAGACTCCTGAGATATCCGAGTCGTAGACCACGTGAGCATTAGTCATCCACAGTGGAATGTATGGCACATCTGTTGCAGACTGGTTCTGAAGCTTCTGGAAGTAGGAGTTGCGGATCGTTGTGTCGACTGTCGTGCTCTCGTTGGTTACCCACTTGTCCACCGTCGCGTTCGAGTAGAAGGAGCCTTGACTTTGCGCACCGGACGTCGAGTAGAAGGGCGAGATGTAATCGTCGGTGTCGAAGTAGTCCGGGTACCATCCTAGGAGAAACATGGGAAGGTTACCCTTGGCAAGATCTGATCTGTAAGTCGCCCAGTCCTCTGACTGCAAATTGACCGTCACCTTGCCCGTCGCTTCTATCTGTGCTTTGATCAGCTGGGCAACAGCAGGCTCGGTATCTCCATAATGGCCTGTGCTGTTGTACCAGAGAGTTATCGAGGGTGTAGCTGCAGGGCGTAGAAGGACAACGGCTGCACCGACGCCTATTGCCAGTATGACGATAACAACGATAGCTAAGATCATGTTCCTAGACAGCATTTTCTTTGCTGGAGCGGTTGTGGATGGTTGTGTCAAGATATTTTCGATAGTAGCCACGAAACGTTGAGCATATGAGTATTACTGAGGATCTTGATACTACTGGAGTCATTCGAGAGTGGGCGTCGTGTCAAGTTCCTATTCTCCAAGACTTCTGATCATTCACCTATTTTTTTGCAACTTTTCTTTTTCGCTAACTATTGTCTAAGCATCTCTTTTCTAGAGGCCTCCGGGGGTGGACGATTTTCCGCGCTCCGCCCTTCGTAGCCGGAGCCCTGCTTCCCTTTTCTCGCGTGTCCCTATTCTTCAGATCGTTGGGACCCTGTAGTGGAAGAAGACCCAGAAAGAAAGAACTATCCCTCCCATGGATATTCCTAGCAAAACATAATCGACAAGCTTGAATCGCAATTCGAAGAGTGAGGTCCGGCCCTCTTTTCCCGGAAACCCGCGTGATTCCAGTGCCTCTGCCAGTTCCAGGCTCCTCCGGATCGCGATCAGCAAGAGAGGAATCAGTATCGGAATATAGTTCCGGACCCGTTTCAACAAGTTCCCCTTATCCAACTCCAGCCCCCTAGACCGCTGTGCGTCCACCACCGTCTGTGCGTCCACCGCCATCGTAGGCACCAACCGTACAGCCGTCGTGAAGGTAAACGACAAGGCGTTCGGGTAGCCCAGCCAGCGACGCGACAGCCAGCGGATGAAACCGACCTTGTCAATCGCTAATCCAAGATCGTCGGGGGAGGTGGTCATGAAGAAGAAGCTGAAGGTCGTCATTAACAGAAGAAACCGGAAGGTCAACGCCACAGCGTTCACCAAGGGTCCTGTGAAGAAGTTCACGACAAAGATCAGAGCCGAAAGGAACACTCCTGCTCTGAGAGATTGAACCCACCGCTTAGTTACGCGGCCAATTAGGAGCAGCGGAATTTGCACCAGCAACAATCCTGCCAGCAGGTAGATGTTAGTGAACAGGAGCGAGGGCACGATGATCCCGATTACCAAAAGGAACTTTGCCCTCGGGTCCAGCCGGTGGACCGGTGTCTTGAGGCTTGAGAATTTGAATCCGTTAAGAACTCTGAGGGACACGAACCTTCACCCCCGACAGTTTCTCCTCCAACAGCATCTTCGCTCTGTGCACGTCAACAACGTCTCTCCGAAAGCCAAAACCGCCTAGCTGGCTGAACAGCTTGGCCATCTGAGGCTTGACGAGTGATGCTTTCTCGATCAGACCATCATCGGACAGGATCTCGTCCGCTTGGCCCTGCGCCACAATCCTTCCTTTGGACATGAGGACGACCTTCGGGTTGCACTCCGCCACAAACTCGACATCATGAGTCACCATCACCACAGCCTTCCCCTGCGAGTTGAGTTGCAGGATGAAGTTGCGAAGACGCTCCTTCTGCTGATAATCCTGCCCGATCGTAGGCTCGTCCAATACCAGATAGTTCGGCTCCCATGCCAAGACCGCCGCCAAAGCCACCCTCTTCCTCTCCCCGCCACTCAACAAGAACGGAGAAGTATCGGCATAATGAGCAAGATCAAGTGCCTCGAGAGTCCGCTCAACCTGTTTCACGACCACGTCATGCTCGAAGCCGAAGTTCTTCAAAGCAAACCCCACCTCCTCCCTGACGGTTTCCGAGAAGAGTAGATGATCAGGGTTCTGAAACACAATCCCGACCTTTCTAGAGAGTTGAGCAACGCTCTTCTTCGTAGTGTCATCACCGTCGACCGTCACCCTTCCCAGAGTCGGTTTCAACAAGCCATTCAACTGCTTCGCCAGTGTCGTCTTCCCCGCACCGTTCTCGCCCATGACCGCTAGAAAGTCGCCACTGTCAATCTTCAAATCGACAGAATCCAGCGCCAGTTGACCAGAAGGATATGTGAAGGAGACCTTCTCGACAAGGATCAGTTGCGGAGCCTCTCGGACAGCATCTTAACAGCAGACTCAACATGAGTCGGAACGCGTTCAGAGACAAGCCCATCTCTCTTGAGCAATGACCAGAGAAGGCTCACCTTGGGAAGACCAATCCCCAGCCCGCTCAACCGGTCAAACTCGGAATCGAGGACATCTTCGACCTTTCCATCCGCCACGATCTTTCCGTGATCCATAACCACGATCCGCTCCGCGTACCTCCCGACCAGATCTAACCGGTGCTCGACGACGATAACCGTGATTCCATTCTCTCTTCGGAGATCGTCCACCGCGCCCATAATCTCCTCAGCAGTCCGGGGATCCAGGAACGACGTCGGCTCGTCCAGAACGATCACGCTAGGCTTCATAGCCAAAACCCCAGCCAAAGCAACGCGCTGCTGTTGCCCCCCTGATAACTCGTAAGGCGCCAAATCCTTCAGTGAAACTGTCCCGGCAGCGTCCATTGCCCAGTCAACTCGAGCTCTAATCTCCTCTCTTGTCAGACCCAGGTTCTCAGGCCCAAAGGCCACATCCTTCTCCACCGTTAGCGCGAAAAGCTGGTTCTCAGGATTCTGGAAAACATAACCAACCTTGCGCGACAGTTCACTAGTCGTCTCAGCCGCGACACTAATCCCGTCAACCAAGAGTTCTCCTGACATCTCTCCGGGATGGAAGTTCGGGATGAGCCCGTTGAGACAGCGGCAGAGTGTAGTCTTCCCACAACCGCTGGGACCGGTTAGAAGCACGAACTCACCTTGACCTATGACGAGGTTGATGTCGTCGAGAGCTTTCGATGCTGAGCCAGCGTATTGGAAACCTAGGCTCCGGGCGGCAATGATTTCCCCTTGAGTCCCAGCCAAATTTCCTACTCACTCTTGAGTTAGTACTCTATAATGGTAGGATGAGCGTCCGCGCTATTTTAGGTCTGGAGCGGACCGATGGACTCTCTGAGACGATTCACACATGCAATCAAAACATCGTCTACATCCCCCAACGCGGTTAATCCTGCAGCAGTTGGATGACCACCACCAACTCCCCCCAACACCTTCCCCAGAGGAATGGCCACATCTCGCGCCAAGTGTGCGCCCGTCTTCTCATAGAAGTCCTCCGTTGCCCGCATGTTGACCCGGACCTTCTCCTTCACTTCCCCCGCAACAAACGCCGCATGCGCACCTAATGTCAGAAAGCCCCGCGCAGCTGAAGACTGATACGAACCAAGCTGCGAAGTAACGACGATCCAATTCCCAAGCATAGTGACACTCGACCGCTCTGCAGCTCTTAAACGAGCAACTCTCTCTGAACGATTCATAGGCGAACTCAACATCCCAGAGAGACGTCGTGGGTCAGCTCCAGCTTTCACAAGTTTGGCCGCGACCTCAAAGGTGGACTCTCTTGCAAGCAGGAAATGTTTCGTTTCCACAAAAAGCGCCGCCATCAGAGCAGTCGCCTCCACTCTATCTGGTTCTTCCTTAGATGCCTCGA
>WNGN01000543.1_pt1 | contig 26136 bp, 23 predicted proteins | sample 5400561 | NCBI WGS metagenome assembly WNGN01 (sample SAMN13153379, study PRJNA577476) | soil metagenome | isolation source: 115 cm soil or saprolite under Garry oak tree replicate 2 | place: USA:California | collected 2016-06-15 | reverse complement strand
CTGGTGGTGATCGTCGTGCTGGTGTTCCTGCAAGGCTGGCGTCCGGCGATCATCCCGATCATCGCCATACCGGTATCGCTGGTCGGCACCTTCGCGGTGATGGCGGCGCTGGGATTTTCGATCAACAATCTGACCCTGTTCGGTCTCGTGCTCGCGGTCGGCATCGTGGTCGATGACGCGATCGTGGTGGTTGAAAACGTCGAGCGCCATCTTCACGACGGCATGAGCCGGCGCGATGCGGCGCTCAAGACGATGGAGGAGGTCGGCGGCGCGCTGGTCTCGATCGCGCTGGTGCTGTGCGCGGTGTTCGTGCCGACCGCGTTCCTGGGCGGCATCTCCGGACAATTCTTTCAGCAATTTGCGGTCACGATTGCGGTTGCCACGGCCATTTCCTGCTTCTGTTCGCTCACGCTTTCGCCAGCGCTCGCCTCGCAGATCCTGCAGCCGCACGAAGAGAAGCGCCCACCGGCCAGCTGGAATTTCATCGGGCGCGGCTGGGACGGCTTTACTGCTTTATTCAACCGCGGCTTTGACCGTCTGTCCCATGGCTATGCCAGCGTCGCGGACTTCGTGATCCGGCATTCCTCGGTGATGCTGCTGGTCTACGTCGCCCTGATCGGCAGCGCCGGCTGGTTGCTGTTCACCACGCCGCAGGGCTTCATTCCGGCACAGGATCGCGGCTACGTCATCGTTTCCGTGCAATTGCCGGGCGCGGCGTCGCTGGCGCGTACCACCGACGTGGTCCGGGAGATTGAAAGAATCGCGCTCGATACGCCAGGCATCGTTCGCGTCGCGGCCTTCGCCGGCTTCTCGGGCGCGACCCGAACGCAGGCGGGCAATGCCGCGGCCTTGTTCCCGGTGTTCGAAGAGCCGGAAGTGCGCCTGAAGAAGGGGCTGTCCGCGGCAGCGATCACAGGCGAGTTGCGCAAGCGGCTGTCGGCGCTTCAGGGAGCGTTCATCATCGTCATTCCGCCGCCCGCGGTGCCGGGTATAGGTACCGGCGGCGGCTTCACGATGCGCATCCAGGATCGCCAGGGCCGCGGCCCCGAGCTGCTGGCGGCGGCCACCGACGAGCTTGTTGCGGCGGCGCGCAAGGCGCCCGGTCTCACCTCGGTGTTTTCTCCCTTCACCGCCAATACGCCGCAGGTTTTCGTCGATATCGACCGCGTCAGGGCGCAGAAGCTCGGCGTGCCGATCGAGAATGTGACCGAAACGATCCAGACCTACTTCGGCTCGGCCTACGTCAACGACTTCAACCTCTTCGGCCGCACCTATCATGTCACCGCGCAGGCGGATCTGCCGTTCCGCAAGGAGACCGCCGATCTCGCCCGGCTGCGAACCCGCAACGCCGCCGGCGACATGGTGCTGCTCGGCAGCGTCGTGAGTTTCCGCGATGTATCGGGACCGGATCGCGTCGCGCGCTATAATCTTTATCCGTCGTCAGAGCTGCAGGGCGACACCACTCCGGGAACGAGTTCGGCGACCGCCATCGACACCATGAAGCAGTTGGCGGCGCAAACGCTGCCGAGCGGATTTTCCTACGAATGGACCGACCTGTCCTATCAGCAGGTTACCGGCGGCAATACGGGTCTCTATGTATTTCCGATCTGCGTGCTGTTCGTGTTCCTGGTGCTGGCGGCGCAATACGGCAGCTGGAGTCTGCCGTTCGCCGTCATCCTGATCGTGCCGATGTGCCTGCTGGCGGCGACCATCGGGGTGCGGATCATGGGACAGGACGTCAACATCCTCACCCAGATCGGGTTCGTGGTTCTCGTCGGGCTCGCCGCGAAAAACGCGATCCTGATCGTGGAGTTTGCCCGAGACATCGAACTTGAGGGCCGCGATCGTCTGGAGGCTGTCATCGAGGCTTGCCGGTTGCGGCTGCGTCCGATCTTGATGACATCGTTTGCATTCATTCTCGGCGTGTTGCCGCTGGTGATTTCATCGGGCTCGGGATCCGAAATGCGTCAGGCGGTCGGCGTCGCCGTGTTCTTCGGCATGATCGGCGTGACCCTGTTCGGCCTGATCTTCACGCCGATCTTCTACATCGTGGTCCGTGGTCTGGCCGACCGCTCGGCGCGCGCAAAAAAGCCGGCGTCCACCGGCTGACGATAGGACAACGATCGTTCGATCGGTCCCTCGCGACGCGCCGATACTAGTGGATAACTTGAAATAGATGGGCAGCCGCAGGGTTATAAAATACCATGGTCGCAATAGTGAATTTTCTGGGAGAGAAAGTATGAAGTCGGGATTGTTGATAGCCATTGCGGTGGGCGGCCTCTTATTTGCCGGGCCGGCGTCGGCACAGGGCGTCAAGATTGGCATTCTGAACGATCAGTCCGGCGTCTATGCCGACTACGGCGGTAAGTGGTCCTTTGAAGCGGCCAAGATGGCCGTCGAGGATTTTGGCGGCAGCGTGCTGGACCACAAGATCGAGGTCATCTCCGCCGACCATCAGAACAAGCCCGATCTCGGCGTCAGCATCGCGCGGCGCTGGTATGAGGTCGAAGGCGTCGACATGATCACCGAACTGACGACGTCGTCGGTGGCGCTCGCCGTTCACGACCTGTCGAAGCAGATGAAGAAGATTGACATCGTCGTCGGTGCCGCGACGTCGCGCCTGACCGGCGATGCCTGCCAGCCTTATGGCTTTCACTGGGCCTACGACACCCATGCGCTCGCGGTCGGTACCGGCGGCTCGCTGGTGGAGGCGGGCGGAGACACATGGTTTTTCATGACCGCCGACTACGCCTTCGGCTATGCGCTTGAAAAAGACACCGGCGACTTCGTCAAGGCCAAGGGCGGCAAGGTATTGGGTGCGGTCCGCATTCCCTTGAACTCCTCCGATTTCTCCTCGTTCCTGCTGCAGGCGCAAAGCTCGAAAGCGAAAATCATCGGGCTTGCCAATGCCGGTCTCGACACCACCAACTCGATCAAGCAGGCGGCGGAATTCGGCATCGTCAAGGGCGGCCAGAAGCTGGCGGGATTGTTGCTGACGCTGGCTGAAGTCCACGGCCTCGGTCTTGAGGCCTCGCAGGGCCTGGTGCTGACCGAAGGATACTACTGGGATCGCGACGACAAGAGCAGGGATCTCGCCAATCGCTTCTTCAAGCGCACCGGCCGCATGCCGAACATGATCCAGGCCGGCACCTATTCGGCGACGCTGCAATACCTGAAGGCCGTCAAGGCAGCAGGCACCAAGGACACCGAAGCTGTCGCCAGGAAACTGAAGGAACTTCCGGTGGACGATCTGTTCGCGCAAGGCGGCAAGGTGCTCGAGAACGGCCGCATGGTTCACGACCTGTATTTGTTCGAGGTCAAAAAGCCCTCCGAGTCCAAGAAGCCCTGGGATTACTACAAGCAACTCGCGGTGGTGCCGGGCGACAAGGCGTTCCCGGCCGCCAAGGACTCGGGCTGCCCGCTGACGAAGGGGCCCTAGTACCTGGAATCACAAATCGGTATTGCGGCCCATCCTTCGAGACGGCCACGGAGCCTGTCATCGGGCGCGCATTCGCGCGACCCGTTGGTGACCTCCTCAGGATGAGGTCTAACTCGTTGAAACACAACAACCTCATGCTGAGGAGCGAGCGACGCGAGCGTCTCGAAGCATGGGCAGCAAGCGACCCACAGATCTAACATAGTCAGTACTAGCCCGATTTTGATTTCAGCATCGCGGTTGTCAATGGCACAAGCATGATGCCATGGCTCTCAAGCGCCTTGATCCAGACGCCAATCCGCTCGATCGAGATCGGCAGCGCCGAAGCGATGCCGACGGCGGTTCCGCGTTCTTTCGCCAGATTTTCAAGGTTTGCGAGCGCCCGGTCGATTTCCGCTAATGTCGGGACCGCATCGATGGTGAAATCGGCCTTGACGAAGGGCATCCCCTGGCCGGTCGTCAATGTGGCGGCGACGCTGCGTGGCGCCAAGCCGTCGTCGAGGAAGCCGAGCCCGCGCTTGGCCGTTTCGCGGATGATGGGCTGCATGGCGGCATCGGTCACAACGAAGCGCGCGCCCATGAAATTGGCGATCCCGGCATAGCCCTGGAACCGGCTGAGGTGCCAGTACAGCCGATCGATGTTCTGCTCGGCGCCAAGTGTCGTGAGCAGGGTTTGCGGGCCGGGGTCGTTGTCGGGATAATCGAACGGCTCCATCGGAACCTGCAATAGAATCTCGTGACGCTGCGCGCGCGCGCGCTCGGCCAGTTTGGCGGGATCCGAGCCGTACGGCGTAAATGCCAGCGTCACCGCGGCCGGCAGCTTCATGATGGCCTCGGTGGTCTTGGCCGCGCCGACGCCAAGGCCGCCGACGACGATCGCGACGACCGGCATTTTTGCAGCCCTGGCGCGGTCGGCTTCGGCGGCGTAGGCCGTGAACGGCTTCAGTCCATCCGCGACCACCGGAATCATGCCGTAGCGCGATTTTTCGAGCAGGCGCGGATCCACCGCCGCCATCATCGCGGGCGCGGCCTCGGCCGCGACCTTATCCGGGCCGTCGCTGGATATCGTGACGTCGTGGCGCGCGCCGCTCGAGCCGTCGATAATGGTGACGGTCTTTTGCTCGCCTGCCGCCGCTTGCGGGGTTGCGGATTTTGCTGCGGGCTCGGCAGCGCCGGGATGCGTCGCCACGGGCTTCTCGCCAACCGCCGGGGTCGCCTGGCGCAGCGCGATATGCGCGATCGGTTCGCCGCCCAGCGGATTGTCGTTGAAGATGGCGAAGCCCGCGAAGGCGACCAGAAACAGGCCCAGCACGACAGCAAGCGCCTGAGTGCCGGTAAACCGCAACCGGTACCGGCGTTTCGCGCGCGCAGTCTTCTGTCCGAGCGGTGCGCTCAGATCGTCGGCCGTCTCTGCCATGGATCTCCCCGAATCAGCCGGGGCCGACGATACCACGGCGGGGCAAGACCGTGACCACGACGGGGCAGGATCGTGGCGATCCCCAAGCAAGAGGTTGCTTTCGGACAGTTGCGGTGAGCAAACCGGCGCACCAACAAAAAGGGCGACCCGAAGGCCGCCCTTTTCGCGAGTGAACTTGGCTAGAGCCTATTCGGTTCTGATTGAATCAGAACCGAATAGGCTCCAGTCTTTGTTTTGACGCGTTTTCTTCACGCGAACCGGTATCCACTTCGCTCGAAAACGCTATAGTTGAGCCGGATCAGTTCGCCGCCTTGTTGGCGGGCTTGTCGATCGCGGCCTTGTCGCCGGTGGCGGGAGCGGTGGCGTTGACCTTGACGCCGTGCAGCAGGTCGGCCGCCATCTTCAAGGCCTTGTCGTCCTTGGCGTCCGGCGGGACGTAGGACTGCGAACCGGTCTTCTCGTCGCCTTCAGACTTCAGATGGCCGCGCAGCGACGCTTCGCCCTTGGTGTCGGTCCGCGATTTCAACTCGTCGGGCACGTCCTGAAGTACCTCGATATCGGGAACGATACCCTTGGCCTGGATCGATTTGCCCGATGGCGTGAAGTAGCGCGCCGTGGTGAGACGCAGCGCGCCATTGCCGGAACCCAGCGGAATGATGGTTTGCACCGAGCCCTTGCCGAACGAGCGCGTGCCGACCAGCGTGGCACGCTTGTGGTCCTGCAGCGCGCCAGCGACGATTTCCGATGCCGATGCCGAACCGCCATTGATCAGAACGATCACCGGCTTGCCTTTGGTCAGATCGCCCGCATGCGCGGCGCGGCGCTGGGTTTCCTCGGCGTTGCGGCCGCGCGTTGAAACGATCTCGCCCCGCTCAAGGAAAGTATCCGAAACCGTTACCGCTTCCTCCAGCAATCCGCCGGGATTGTTTCTGAGGTCGATGACGAACCCTTTCAGCTTGTCGCCGAGCTGTGTGGTCAGGTTGCCGATTTCCCGCTTCAGGCCTTCGGTGGTCTGTTCATTGAAAGTGGTGACGCGGATATAGCCGATGTCGTCGCCTTCGGTACGCGCGCGCACCGAGCGGACGCGGATGTTGTCGCGCACCAGCGTGACATCGATCGGGTTGTCCTGGCCCTTGCGAACGATCTTCAGCCTGATCTTGGTATTGACCGGGCCGCGCATCTTCTCGACGGCCTGATTGAGGGTGAGGCCCTGCACGGCTTCGTCGTCGAGATTGGTGATGATGTCGTTGGCCATGATGCCAGCCTTGGAGGCGGGCGTGTCATCGATCGGCGAAACCACCTTGATCAGCCCATCTTCCATCGTGACTTCGATGCCGAGCCCGCCGAATTCCCCGCGGGTCTGCACCTGCATGTCGCGGAAACTCTTGGCGTCCATGTAACTGGAATGCGGATCGAGGCCGGTCAGCATCCCGCTGATGGCGGATTCGACGAGCTTGCTGTCGTCGGGCTTTTCGACGTAGTCGCTGCGCACCCGCTCGAAAACATCGCCGAACAAATTAAGCTGGCGATAGGTATCCGACGTCGCGGCACGCGCGCTGGATCCCATCATCACGGCGCGTGGCTGCGTCACAAAGAGCGTCAATGCCGCGCCGGTGGCGGCGCTAAGGAGAATTACAGAAGTCTTGCGCATCATCCGCGAACCTTTTCGCCTTCATTTGCGGCCCACCATGGACCTGGATCGATTGGAGTGCCGTCCTTACGGAACTCGACATAGAGCACGGGCTGGCTCGCGTTGGCCGCGATAATCGATGCCACCTGGGATTTGGTGCCCATGGTCGCGATCGGCTCTCCCGTAAGTACAAACTGGCCGATGTTAACCGAAATGCGCTCCATCCCGGCGATCAACACATGATACCCGCCTCCGGCATTGAGGATCAAGAGTTGTCCGTAGCTGCGAAACGGTCCGGCGTAAACTACCCAGCCGTCACACGGGGTTGTGACCTGCGCTCCGGCCCGGGTCGACAAAGAAATGCCTTTTTCTACCCCGCCTGAGCCATTGGAACCGCCAAATTCGCGAATCTTGACGCCATTAACCGGTAGCGCGAATAAACCCTTGGCGGACGCAAAAGCAATCGCCGGGCTCAGCCGGGCGGAGTCCTTCAGCCCCCCCACATTCGGCTTGCCATTGAGGTTGCCGGGGGCGCCTCGCAGGCTGGCGGTCGCGGCGGCCTGCGCCGCGCTCTTCAAATCCTGCTCCATCTTGGCGATCAGGCCCTGCAGGCTGTCGACCTGCTGGGACAGCGCGATGGCGCGCGCGCCTTCCGCCTCCATGTCTTTTTCGATCGCACTCTGTTTCCGCTGCCGTTCATCGATGAGCGCGGCGAGCCGGGTTTGGTCATCCCTGAGACTGTCGCGATCAACCGCAAGCTTGTCGCGCTCCGAGGCGATCGTCTTGCGAACCGAGACCAGTTCGCCGAGATCGCCGGCCAGTTTTTCCGCACGCCCGCGTAATTCGGGCACAACGGCTCCGAGCAGCATGGCGGTGCGAAGCGACTGCATGGCGTCTTCCGGCCTTACCAGCAAGGCCGGCGGCATACGCCGTCCCGCGCGCTGCAGCGTCGCCAGCACCTCGACAATTTCGGAGCGGCGTGAATCAAGCGAACTGCGAATCTGCTGCTCGCGCGCATCGAGCGGGCGCATCCGCACTTCGGCATCGCCGATCCTGGTTTCGACGCTGCGCACCTGTCCGGCGATGTCGATCAGCCGCTGATTGAGCTTGCTGCGGTCCTGACCGATCGCTGCTATATCGGCCCTGAGTTTCTGCTGCAGTTCCGCCGCGCTTTTTTGCTGCGCGCGGGTGTCTTCGAGTTCCTGCTCGCGCTGCTTGATCGCGTCGGGCGAAGTGGATGTCGGCTGCGGCGGCGAGCCTGCGATCTCGGCTGCCGCCGGCAAGACTTGGCCCGCCGCCGGCAAGGCTTGGGCTGCAGCCGGCAAGACCTGGGCTGCCGCCGGCAAAAGGCTCATGCTGGCAAAGCCCGCGGACAGCAGGGCGATCGAAAGCGGAATACGGACTGAGGATCGCTGACCGCAACGAGCGGTGTCAGAGTAAGAATGAATGTCTGGCGTTGCCTGCATTGAATCCAGATCAATGTTTCCAAAGCTTCCGCTGGCGCGGCTCAAACGCGGTGATAGGGGTGGCCCGCCAATATGGTCGCGGCCCGGTAAACCTGTTCCAGAAGCATGACGCGCGCCATTTGGTGCGGCCAGGTAGCGGAGCCGAACGCGATGCTCAGTTTTGCCTTGCGCCGCAAATCAGGCGAAAGTCCGTCCGCGCCGCCGATCACGAAAATAGTGTTGGCGACCGACTCATCGCGCCAGCGGCCAAGATGCCTCGCAAAAGCCGCGCTGTCGACATTGTCGCCGCGTTCGTCGAGCGCCACCAGCACGGATTTCGCGGGGATTGCCTCTGAAATAGCCGCAGCTTCCTCGGCAATCCGGGTTGCGGCGTCGCGCGCGCGGCTTTCGGGAATTTCATGAATCTCAAGGCCGCGAAAACCGAGTTTGCGGCCGATATCCTCGAATCTTGCGCGGTAGCGCTCGGTCAGTTCCCGCTCCGGACCCTGCTTCAACCGGCCGATTGAGATCACGACGAGCCGCATCAGCGCACGCTACCATGCACTTAAGCCAATTCACATTGGCTCTCTGCTGTCAGATCGCCGTCGGCACCGTCGGGCTCTGCGTCCACAATCTCTCCAGATTGTAGAATTCACGCACCTCGGGTCTGAATACGTGCACGATCACGTCCCCGGAATCGATCAGCACCCAGTCGCAGTTGGGCAAGCCCTCGATGTGGATACTCTTGATTCCGGTTTCCTTGAGACCTTTGGCGACGTTTTCCGCGATCGCACCGACGTGCCGGTTGGCCCGGCCCGAGGTGACGATCATATAGTCGGAAAATGCGGATTTGCCGCGAAGGTCGATGGTGACCGTTTCTTCCGCCTTCATATCGTCGAGGCGGGAGAGGATCATATTCAGGGTCTTGTCGGCGTCGGGTTGCGCCTTCAAGGCCGCCGCTTGTGTCGATGTTTTACGCGCCGTTTTTGCAGCTTTGCCAGGAGCCTTGGGCAAAACAGACGCCTTGGGTAAAACAGACGCCTTGGGTAAAACAGACTTGGACAATACAGGTGTGGCCAGGGACCATTCCTTTCACTGTATCGCGAACGCCGAATCCGTGACGCCGCAGACCATACTACGCATGTGGGGTTAACGGTTTCAATATTCCAGTGAACCTCATTTCTTACTTAAACCCATCTTAAACCCATCGTGTCACTTCTGTGTCCTCCAGCTGCCGTCCGGGTTCCGAAGGCCGGTCGATGACAGGTTCAATTTCATGCCGGTCAGAAAGACCCAGGCCGGGGGGCGCTGGTCCGCCAGCCTGCGTGCCTGGTTCTCGGGCAGGCGATAGCGCGCGAGTGCCTGGGCGGCGGGTGCGGCGAGCGCGCGAAAACTCTGCGGCGGACGGTCGATCACCGCCATCGGCACCTCGGATGCGATGCGCCGCCAGTTCTGCCAGCGATGAAACTGCGCGAGATTGTCAGCGCCCATGATCCAGACGAAGCGCAGGCCGGAAGCGCGGCGGCGCAAATAACTGATGGTGTCGACGGTATATCTGGTTCCGATGACGGATTCGAGACAACTGACGTCGATCCGCGGATCGTTGGCCATCTTGCGCGCGGCCGCGGTGCGCTCGTTGAGATCGCGCAATCCGTCCTGATCCTTCAGCGGATTGCCCGGCGTCACCAGCCACCACACGCGGTCGAGCTGCAACCGCTTGATCGCGAACAGGCTGATGGCGCGATGCGCGACATGGGGCGGATTGAACGAGCCGCCGAGCAGGCCGATCCGCATGCCGTTGGTATAGAGCGGGATGGCCTGGGAGACGGACGGCAACGCGACTGAAGCTCTCTTCAACGAAGCCACCGCGTGCGCAATGCTGTGTTCACGGCCGCGTCTGCCCGGTGCCGTGGACGCGGTATTTGAAACTGGTCAGTTGCTCGGCGCCGACCGGGCCGCGGGCGTGAAACTTACCCGTAGCGATTCCGATTTCCGCGCCGAAGCCGAATTCGCCGCCGTCGGCGAACTGGGTCGACGCGTTATGCAGCACGATCGCCGAATCGACCTCGTTGAGAAATTTGCGGGCGGCGCCTGCATCTTCCGTCACGATCGCATCGGTGTGATGCGAACCGTGATTGTGAATATGCGCGATCGCCTCGTCGACGCCGTTAACCACCTTGGCGGTGATGATCGCGTCCTCATATTCGGTATCCCAGTCTTCGTCGGAAGCCGGCTTCACCCTGGGATCGGCGCGCTGCACGGCGTCGTCGCCGCGCACTTCGCAACCGGCGTCGATCAGCATCTCGACTAGCGGCTTGAGGCTGGTCGACGCGCCCTTGCGATCGACCAGCAAGGTTTCGGCGGCGCCGCAGACGCCGGGACGCCGCATCTTGGCGTTCAGCACGATCGACTTCGCCATTTCGAGATTGGCGGCATGATCGACATAGACGTGGTTGACGCCTTCGAGATGCGCGAACACCGGGACCCGGGCTTCGGCTTCGATGCGTGCGACCAGGCTCTTGCCGCCGCGCGGCACGATCACGTCGACGCCGCCGTTCAATCCGGTCAGCAGCAGGCCCACCGCTGATCGGTCACGGGTCGGCACCAGCGTGATCGCAGCCTCAGGCAGATCGGCTTCGCGCAATCCCTGCACCAGACAGTCGTGGATCGCCCGGCAGGAGCGAAAACTGTCCGAGCCGCCGCGCAAGATCACCGCGTTGCCGGATTTCAGGCACAGCACGCCGGCGTCGGCCGCGACATTGGGGCGGCTTTCGAAAATCACCGCGACCACACCGAGCGGCACCCGCACGCGCTCGATGACCATGCCGTTCGGACGTTGCCAGCTCTCGGTCACGATGCCGATCGGATCGGCGATATCGCGCACGGTCGCGACGCCGTCGGCCATCGCATCGATGCGTGCTTGCGTCAGCGTCAGCCGATCGACGAAGGCCGCCGTTGCCCCGGTGGCGCGAACTTCCGCGACATCCTCTGCATTGGCCGCGAGGATCGCGGACGCATTGGCGCGGATGGCGCGCTCGATCGCATCGAGTGCGTGATTTTTCTGTTCGGGGGAGGCAAGCGCCAGCACCCGCGCGGCGGCGCGCGCGCGGGTGGCAAGGTCGGTCATCAGGGCCGGTAAATCGGCGTTTCCGTCGATGGCCTTCAGCGGCGCGCTCATGTCGGTTCCAGTGTCAGTTAAGACGATGCCCTAGCACGGAAATCAGCGTTTTGCGAGGCGCCGAGGGGGCATGGCTGGGGGCGTTGCCAAATCTCGTGGGGCCTTGCGGCCGGCTCGTGGCACTCGGCCATTGGCCTAGTTCGCGGCAAAGCCGCCGCTCGGGCCGACCACGAGATCGTCGCGGTGGATCATTTCCGCCCGTCCGCTGATGCCGAGGATCGCCATCACATCCGGCGACGAGCGGCCCTTGATCTTCTCGGCGTCCTCGGCGTCATAAGCGACGAGACCGCGGCCGATCTCATGGGTGTCGGGGCCGCGCACGATGACGGCATCGCCACGGGCGAACTGCCCGTCGACCCGGATGACGCCCGCCGGCAACAGGCTCTTGCCGGCGCGCAAGGCGCTCACCGCGCCGGCATCGATGGTCAGAGTGCCCTTCGGCTCAAGGGATCCCGCGATCCATCGCTTGCGCGCGGTCACCGGATTGGCCGGCGTCAGAAACCAGGTGCAGCGCCCGCCGTCCGATATCGCCTGCAGCGGATGCTCGATCGTGCCGGACGCGATCAGCATATGTGTGCCTGAGGTGGTTGCGATCTTCGCAGCCTCGATCTTGGTGCGCATACCGCCGCGCGACAGTTCGGATACCGCGGCGCCCGCCATGGCTTCGATTTCGGATGTCACGGAATCGACGATCGGAATCAGCCTCGCGTTCGGATTGCTGCCCGGCGGCGCATCGTAGAGGCCGTCGACATCCGACAGCAGGATCAAGAGATCCGCGCTCGCCATGGTCGCGACCCGCGCGGCGAGGCGGTCGTTGTCGCCGTAGCGGATTTCATTGGTGGCGACGGTATCGTTTTCGTTGATCACCGGCACGGCGCGCCATTCCAGCAGCTTGGCGATGGTCGAGCGCGCGTTGAGATAACGGCGGCGTTCCTCGGTGTCCTGCAGGGTCACCAGAATCTGCCCGGCGCCGATGCCATGATGCCCCAGCACCTCCGACCAGATTCGCGCCAATGCGATCTGTCCCACCGCCGCCGCGCCCTGGCTTTCCTCGAGCTTCAGCGCGCCGCGCGGCAGTTTCAGACGGCCGCGGCCGAGCGCAATCGCGCCTGACGAGACGATCAGTAGTTCGCGCCCCTCGCCGTGCAGCCTTGCCAGATCGGCGGCGAGGGCGGCCAGCCACGACGCCCGCACCTCACCGGCGTCGGAATCGACCAGCAGCGAGGAGCCGACCTTGACGACAATGCGGCGGAAGTTTTTGAGGTCTGGGCGGGACATGGATCGATCTGTCAGGGGATGGATGATGATGATGAATAGGATTTTCGGAACGGGCGAGTTTTAAAGCAGCAAGCTGGATGCGCAAGCCGTGAATCTATCTCCGGCCTCATTCCCGCCTGACGGCCTCGCGTGAGGAGCGCATCCGGAAAGCCGCGGTTGCGCCGCCGATGCGCAACATCTCGAAGCCCTCATCCTTCGAGACGCAACGTCTTCGCGATGCCTATCAGGATGAGGTCGCCGCGCATCAAATTTTCGCAACGATCGCCCGCTTCAGCTTCGCGATGCGGGCTTCGTCGCGTTTGTAGAACGTCCATTGCTTGATCCGTTTGGAGCGCAGCAATCCGGCTTGCGACAAAATCCTCAGATGCTCGCTGACGGTTGGTTGGCTCACCGCGAGTTTCTCGGCGATCAGCACGCCGCACACGCCGTCGCTGGCGAGGTCGCCATCGACCTGCGCCCGGAAATGCGCTTTCGGATGTTTTAGCCATTCCATGATCAGCAGACGCCGGTCGCTGGCCAGCGCCCGCAACGCCGCTTCGACATCGTCGTCGGAAATAATCATATTGCCAATTAGCCAAATAACGAATTACTGTCAAGCCGCGGGGCGGTGTGAGAATTTGCAGGATGGTCATGTCGAATGCGTCCGATGCCGTTAATCCGGAGCAGATCGCGCGTTGCGAAAAGCTGATCCGGCCGTATATCCGGCGCACGCCGGTGGTCGAGCTCGATGCGGCCGATGTCGGCCTCGCGCCGGGCAGCGTCTTTCTCAAGCTGGAGCTTTTTCAACACTCCGGCTCCTTCAAGGCCCGCGGCGCCTTCGCCAATCTCCTGGCCCGCAAGGTGCCCGCGGCCGGCGTGGTGGCGGCCTCGGGCGGCAATCACGGTGCTGCTGTCGCCTATGCGTCCATGAAGCTCAAGGTGCCGGCAAAGATCTTCATTCCCAGCGTTTCCTCCCCGGCCAAGATCGCGCGTATCCGTGAGTATGGCGCCGATCTGGTCATCGAAGGCGATCGCTATGCCGACGCGCTCGCCGCCAGCGAGGCGTGGGCGCAGCAATCAGGGGCAATGCCGGTGCATGCGTTCGATCAGGACGAGACCATGCTGGGACAGGGGACCATCGGCCTCGAGCTCGATCAGCAGGCCGGGTTCGACACGCTGCTGGTCTCGGTCGGCGGTGGCGGCCTGATCGCAGGTCTGGCTGCCTGGTATGCCGGCCGCATCAAGGTGATCGGCGTTGAGCCCTTGGCCGCGCCGACGCTGACCAAGGCGCTGGAGGCCGGGCATCCCGTCGATGCGGAAGCCGGCGGCCTCGCGGCCGACTCGCTTGCGCCACGCCGGATCGGCGCGCGGGTTTTTCCCATCGCCAGGGACCATGTGGCGAGCACCGTGCTGGTCGCCGATGCGGCGATCAGGCGGGCACAGGATGTGCTGTGGCAGGCGCTGCGGATCGTCGCCGAGCCGGGCGGCGCCGCGGCGTTCTCGGCATTGATATCGGGTGCTTATCGACCGCAGAGCGGGGAGCGCGTGGCCGTCATCATCAGCGGCGGCAATACCACGGCAGTGGACTTCGATCGGTGAGCGCAATGTGCGTCATTGTTGACGGGCGAATTGAATAAACTGAGAACGGGCTACGTCGACTGCGGCGCCCACGGCTCGGCCTGCGCCGCGCCCTTCGCCTTCACCGATACCGGGGCTTCGCCGATCGCCTCGAGCAGTGCACGCAGCGCCTCTTTCAGGCCGGCGCCGGTGACCCCCGACATCAGCAGCGGCGTTTTTTTGGCGGCGCGCTTCAACCGGTCCTTCTGCTTCTTCAGCTCGTCCGGCGTCACCGCGTCAATCTTGTTCAGCGCGACGATCTCGATCTTGTCGGCGAGATGTTCGTCATAGGCGTCAAGCTCGGTCCGTACCGTCGTGTAGGCCTTGCCGGCATGCTCGCAGGTGGCGTCGACCAGATGCAGCAAGACACGGCAGCGCTCGACATGACCCAAAAACCTGTCGCCGAGGCCGGCGCCTTCATGCGCGCCTTCGATCAGCCCCGGAATATCCGCCAACACGAATTCGCGGCCATCGACATCGACCACGCCGAGTTGCGGATGCAGCGTGGTGAAGGGATAATCGGCGATCTTCGGCTTGGCCGCGCTGACCACCGAGAGGAAGGTCGACTTGCCGGCATTGGGCAGGCCGACCAGGCCGGCATCCGCGATCAGTTTCAGCCGCAGCCAGATCCAGCGCTCCTCGCCCTCCTGGCCGGGGTTGGCGTTGCGTGGGGCGCGGTTGGTGGACGATTTGAAATGCGCGTTGCCGAACCCGCCATTGCCGCCTTCGGCGAGCACGAATTTTTCGCCGAGCGTGGTGAAGTCGTGGATCAAGGTCTCGCGGTCTTCATCGAAAATCTGCGTCCCGACCGGCACCTTGAGCACGATCGGCTTGCCGTTGGCGCCATGGCGGTCCTTGCCCATGCCGTTGGTGCCCTTCTGGGCCTTGAAGTGCTGCTGATAGCGATAGTCGATCAGCGTGTTCAATCCATCGACCACTTCGAGGATGACATCGCCGCCGCGGCCGCCATTGCCGCCGCTCGGACCGCCGAACTCGATGTACTTCTCGCGGCGGAACGCCACGCAGCCGTTACCGCCGTCGCCGGAGCGGATATAGACCTTTGCTTCGTCAAGGAATTTCATGGGCCATAGGTAGGGCAAGGGCGCTGGTGCGGCAACCTTTAGATACGGTTAAATCGGCGAAAAGCCTTAATTTATGGGCGTTTTTTGCGGCTTTCGCGACCAGCGGCCGGTTCGAGAACTCGGCCCGCCTTCCGTGCCGGTTATGACTGGGAAGCCCGCCGCCGTATGAGAAATTTCTGCAATCCTTCCAGCACCAGCTCGCGGCGCTGATTGAACACGGTGCTGCGCAGCGCCACCACGCCCGTGCTGCGGCCGGGCACCAGCTCCGTCACTTCGAGCGCGGGATAAATCGTGTCATCGGCAAACACGGGCTTTAAGAACCGGCTCGACTGTTCGAGAAAGCCGACCAGCGATTCCTCCACCATGAAGGGAAACAGCCCGCTGCCGGGTGCGGTGTGGATCAGGGTCTGGAAACCATGCGCGAGCAGGTTCGGCATGCCGCGGGCGTGGCAATATTCGACGTCGTAATGAATGGGGTGGGTATCGCCGCTCGCGGTCTGAAACGCGGCGAAGACGGCTGACGTCATGGTGCGGCCGGGAATGACAAAGCGCTCGCCCAGCGTAAAATCTTCGAACCAGCGTTGCTGCGGCACCATGCGATGCTGTGCGGGATCGAACTCGGTCATGGCTGGTTTCCTGCGGCGCTATGGTTCATGCGTATCGCAGAGGTGTTGTTGCGGCAATCTATTCCACCCGATTCGTCAGGCGCGGGCTTGTCCCGGGCATCCACGTCTTTAAAACAGCGCGGCATAACAGACGTGGATGGCCGGAACACATCCGGCCATGACGAAGAGCATGATGCGATGCCGCGGTTTCACATGAACCTGTTCACGAAAATCTCGGCCTTTAAAGACGAGCGCTCGGCGCGTCTCGCAGGCATCGGCTTGATGCTGCTGTCGATATTCATGTTCTCGTTCGGCGACGCGATGGGAAAGTTCCTCGTCACGACCTATTCGGTTGGACAATTGCTTCTGTTGCGCGCCTGCGCGGCGTTGATCGTGCTGTTGCCGATGGTCTGGCGGCACCGCGCGAAGTTCATGCACCTTGAGCGGCCGGGGCTGCAGTTGCTCCGGGTGACGCTCTCCACCCTCGAAGTCGCGGCGTTTTTTCTCGCCACCGTCTATTTGCCGCTCGCCGACGTCGTCACCTATTATCTGGCCTGCCCGATTTTCGTTACCGCGCTGTCGGCGATCGTGCTGCGCGAGCGCGTCGGCTGGCGGCGCTGGAGCGCGGTCCTGATCGGTTTCTGCGGCGTGCTGATTGCGCTGCGCCCGTCGTCGCAAACGGTGAGCTGGCCGGCGATGATTGCGCTCGGCGGCAGCCTGTCGTTTGCGGTGCTGATGCTGATCACCCGCTCGCTGCGGGCAACACCCGATATCGTGCTGGCGTCGTCGCAATTCGCCGGCACGTTCCTGCTCGGCGCGCTGTTGTCGCCATTCGGGTGGGTTACGCCGGGCCCCGGCGGTCTCGTTCTCTTTGCCGCAGCGGGGTGCATTTCGGTGGGCGCGCTGTTGTGCGTCAATCGTTCGCTGAAGCTCGCGCCGGCAAGCGTGGTGGTGCCGTATCAATATTCGATGATCATCTGGGCGGTGATGTTCGGCTATTTCGTGTTCGGCGACGTGCCAGAGGTCGCGACGATCCTGGGCGCGGCCATCATCATCGGCGCGGGGATTTATATTTTCATGCGCGAGCGAGCGCTGGGGCGCGAGGAAACGATGGTCAGTCCGCCGGTGTGATGCTTCTCATCCCTCCCCACAACGGGGAGGGATATAAGGCTGTCAGCGCTCGTGCCGTGTCGAGCTGTTCCAGTTCTTCAGCGACGACCAGACGCCGCGCGAGAGCCGGAAGCAATCGACCGGGGTCGAGGATCCCAGCGCCTCGAAGCGATGCAGTTCGACGCCGCTCCACTGGAAGCCGCATTTTTCCAGGATGTTGCGCGAAGCCGGATTGGCGACCCGCGCGCCGGAGATCAGCTGTTCGACATCGAACTCCTCGAAGGTGAAATCGATCACCGCGCGCGCCGCCTCGGTGGCAAAACCCCGGCCCCAATGCTCGACGCCCAGCCAGTAGCCGAGTTCCGGCGCGTCTGGATGGCGCCAGTCGACGCCGACCATGCCGATCGGCACAAAATTGTTCTCGATCAGGAACACCGTTTCGCGCTTGTTATCCGCTATCGCGCGTACGAACTCGATCGCATGGTCCTGCGAATAGGGATGCGGCAGGCGGCGGGTGCTTTCCGCAATGCGGCGGTCGTTGGCAAGGTGCGCGATCGCTTTTACGTCCGCGAGCGTCGGCCTGCGCAGCATCAGCCGTTCGGTCTCGAGGACGCAGCTACTTGCCTCGCGCAATGTCGGGGTCGGGATATCCTGCAGCATGTCGGCTCCTGTAAGCGTGTGCGAAAACGCAAAATAAAAAGGGGAGGCCGGTTTCCCGCCTCCCCTTAGGAGCCTTTCAGGAGCTCCGCCGGTTCAACAGGACCCGGCGGACTCATGTTGTCCACCGTTTACTCGGCCGCGGCTTCCGTCATCGGAACAACTGATACGAAAGTGCGGCCGTTGGCTTTTGCACGAAACTCGACATGGCCCTCGACCTTGGCGAACAAAGTATGGTCAGTGCCCATGCCGACATTAAGGCCGGGATGCCAGGTGGTGCCGCGCTGACGCGCGATGATGTTGCCGGGAATCACGTGCTCGCCGCCATAGGTCTTGATCCCGAGCCGCTTGCCCGCCGAATCGCGACCGTTACGCGATGAACCGCCTGCTTTTTTGTGAGCCATAGCCCGTCTCCAACTTCGCTCTAATTTCTAGATCAATTCCTTGACGGAATCATTTCACTTTTTATCACGCTTCACTTTTTATCACTTTTGCCCTTGGCGGCGGTCTTCTTCGCCGCGGCCTTTTTGGCATCGGGTTTGGCGCGGGGTTTTGCCGCAGCCTTCTTTGCAACCGCCTTCTTGGCGGGCGCCTTCTTCTTTGCAGCCCTCGGCGCCTCGTCGTCGCCGTCTACCGGCGCCGCAACCGGCGGCTTCTCCCGCTTCGGCCGCGGACCGATCGTCGGCTTGTTGTCGTTGGTCAGGATCTCGGTGATGCGCAGCACCGTGATCTCGTCGCGATAACCGCGCTTGCGGCGCGAATTCTTGCGGCGGCGCTTCTTGAACGAGATCACCTTCGGACCGCGCTTGTGCTGCAGCACTTCGGCCGCGACCGTGGCGCCTGCAACCGTCGGGGCGCCAAGCAGCGGCGAATCGCCGCCGACCAGCAAAACTTCGCCAAGCTGCACGATCGTTCCGACATCGCCGGCGATCTTGCCAATCTCGAGCACATCATCCGGAACGACGCGGTATTGCCGGCCGCCGGTTTTGATGACTGCGAACATCGTTTAATTCCTTCGTGTTCGATCCCGGCCTCGGACAGGTCCGGGCCGGCTTTTTCTTCAGTCGTTATGGGTTCAATTTCCGCGCAATCGGGGAGCGATCCCTCAAGTCGCGCAAAAATAAGCGGCGCGAGAAAAATCCCGCGCCGGGTTGCGGGACTTATAGCCCGTGGCCGCCCCAAGTCAAGGCAAAGCAGCCCAAAAACTGGCCAAATGTAAGGGATTCGGCGCGTTTTCAGCTTCCGCGAACCTGCTGCCGGGCATCCCGGTCCGGGCTGTGGCATCAGCGGTTTCGTTCCCATATGCTTACCCGAAAGCACGCCAGGGAGCGAACATGGCCGTTATCCAGCGAGAGTTTTACCGCAGCGCACGTGGCCCGTCTCCAGCCGACGAAGATTGGTGGGTGCTGGTCTTCGATGGCCGGATCGGACGCCTTTTCGTTCGCCACGAATGGCAGGCAACCGGTCATGGCGGCATGGACGAGTTCGAGATTGCCGAGTTTTTGGAACAGAAAGGCGCTGCCCAAAGCGCCCTCATCGACTGCCTGTTTCAGGTTCATGCCGATGCCTGACGGACTTCAAGCCTAAAAGGCGCCCGGCCGGGCTGGGCCGGATTGCCCAGCTGTCTTGCGCTCTTCTAACCACCGCTTTGCAGGGTGGGAATTCAAGCTCAGCCGTTCCCGCATCCCCGCCGATGAAACCAACGGGTTCCCGCGCCGTTGTCCCCCGCGAGTTCCGGCTGGGCAGGGCAAAAATGGCTGAAGATATCGTAACGACCACGGGCATCGCCCGGCATGGCGCGACCCGTCTGCCGTCGGTGGACGTAGACAGCTTCAACGTCGAGCTGAAGGACGATGACGGCTTTCTCGGCGACCGCGCCAGCAAGGGTGCGTTCCGCGAGATTTTGGACACGCTGCGCAAGCCGCTGAAGAAAAACGGCGACGATCCCCTAGGCAGCAAATCCGCCGAGGCCATCGGCAAGAACGCGCTCGACGAGGCGCTGGTGGGCGACGACATCCACGCTTCCGCGCTGGTGCATGGCGCGATCGAGGAATTCGCGCAGGAACTGGCCTATGTGACGCGGCGCTTTCTCAAGACCAAGGCCTGGGCCGATACCGAGCGTATCGTGGTCGGCGGCGGTTTTCGGCAGAGCCGGGTCGGCGAACTCGCGATCGCGCGTACCGACATCATTCTCAAGGCCGAGGATTTCAAGGTCGACCTGATCCCGATTCGCTTTCATCCCGACGAAGCCGGCCTGATCGGTTGCCTGCATCTGGCGCCGTCATGGATTTTCGAAGCCCATGACAGCATTCTCGGCGTCGATATCGGCGGCACCAACATCCGCTGCGGCCTGGTCGAGACCCGCTGGAAGAGAGCGCCGGATCTGTCGAAGGCGTCGGTCTGGAAATCCGAACTCTGGCGTCATGCCGATGACGAGCCGACGCGGGAAGGGGCCGTGAAACGGCTGGTGAAAATGCTCAAGGGCCTGATCGCGGCGGCCGATGCCGAAGGCCTGAAGCTCGCGCCGTTCATCGGGATCGCTTGCCCTGGCGTCATCAACGAAGACGGCTCGATCGTGAAGGGCGCGCAGAATCTGCCGGGCAACTGGGAGAGCAGCAAGTTCAATCTGCCGGCGAGCCTGGTCGAGGCGATCCCGCAAATCGGCGATCACGACACCGCGGTACTGATGCACAATGATGGCGTGGCGCAGGGCCTCTCCGAGGTTCCGTTCATGCAGGACGTCGAGTGCTGGGGTGTGCTGACCATCGGCACCGGCCTTGGCAATGCGCGCTTCACCAACCGCAGGAAGGACAAAGACAAGCTGAAGGACGACAAGAACGAAAAAGACGAGAAGAAAGAGAAGAAAACCAAGGATTGACGTGGAGCGGCCAGTAAAGCCGCAGGCAAATCTACAGGTAAATCCACAGGTAAATCCGCCGGCCGCCTTGCGGGTAACCTTGACTAGTTAGGTTAAAACAGGGATCGCGTTGCCGCTTCCCGGCGGATCGCTACGGTCAAATCGTCGCTCAGGTTGGCCTGCGAAGCCGCACTTCCCGGCCAAAATTTCAATGACGCGACACGGGACCGCCGATTTTTGCCGCGTCTGGCGGTCCCACCTATTGCCGTGCGTTTCAGCTCCAGCCGATGCGCGCGAAGAACGCCGCGATCTCCGCGGCGGCGCGATCGGGATCCTCGCGATGCGGGAAGTGTCCCACCCCCGGAAACAGCGCGAGATCGAGGTTGGAGAAGGCCTCGTTAAGCCGGTCGGTCCAGGCAAAAGGAAACAGCGGGTCATGCTCGGCCCAGCGGATGCAGGTCGGCACATCGATCGGAGCGAGCTGTGGCGCCTCGCCCTTCATCATCCTGATGCGCCCCTCATGGGCGGCACGGTAATGCGCAAAACCGCCGGCGAGGTTGCCGGGTTTCAGGAAATTATCGGTGAAGGCTTCGACGACGTCGTCGAACGCATGCTTGCGGTGCGTCCAGGCCTTGAGAAAGTAGCCAATATAAGTCCGGCAGCTTTCGCGCGTCGCGCCGACCAGGCTTGGGGCCATCTCCAACTGATTGAAGGACTGGTACCAGATGTTATTGAGCCGTTCGGGCTCCGCCATGCGCGGCCCGATGCCGGGATAGACGAAGTCAAAGAAGAATAATCCGGCAACGCGCTGCGGTGCTTCTCGCACCATGGGCTGCATCAGGGCGCCGCCGACATCATGGCCGACGACACCGGCCTGTTTCAGATCGAGCGCATCCATGAGCGCCAGCATGTCGGCTGCATGCTGGTCGGGGCCGAACGGTCCATCGGGCTTGTCGCTGTCGCCAAAGCCGCGCAGATCCGGCGCGAACAGGGTGTAGCGACCGGTGAGGCGCGTCATGACGGACTCCCAGGTCAGCCAGTATTCCGGCCAGCCGTGCAATAGCAGCAGTGGCGGCCCTTTGCCGGTCCGCGCGACATGGAAGGCCGCGCCATTGGCCCGAACCGTCAAATGCTCCATCGGGGCTGCTCCTTTTCGTTCCGGGCCGGCCCTTCGGATTTCTCCTCGCCCGCGGCCTTGTCTGGCCAGCCATCCTCGCCTAGAACTCGGCCCGACCGAAGGGCAGATTCTGCCCCGTTATGGCGCCTGGAGAGGTGGCAGAGTGGTCGAATGCACCGCACTCGAAATGCGGCATAGGTGCAAGCCTATCGGGGGTTCGAATCCCTCCCTCTCCGCCAGGTAGCCATTTAAGTTATTGATTATAATGAATATATTTCGTGGTTGCGGCGAACTACCCCACCGTTTACCCCACCAAATGATTAGACCAAGTCGCTCACGATTTCTTATTGAGCGACTAGGTATCCGCGACCCGATAGTATGCGCCCGCCGTGGTCGTCATGCTCGCGAACGCAGGCTGAAAATGGCAATTTGGGTGGCCGGGTGACGCCGTACAATCTGCCCGCCCAAATCGGGAGACGTTTGCAATGCAACTGAGAAAAAGCAAAGCCAAAAAGGTGGCGCCTACGCGCACAAGCTGAGACGGCCGACCTTGTATAGAGCCTTCTTGCATGACCTGCATTTCAGGGTCGCGATGTGAAGCCGTTCATATTTGCTATCTGGCATCCAACCTACTGTGGCGTGTCAGCCGAGGAACGGGTTCACCTTATCATGAATTCCCAAGAGGACTTGGCTCGTTGCCTTCGGCAACTGACGGCGGCTCTCGCGCCAAACCATGCGCGTCGGCTTTCAATTGTGCAGGATGGCGCCAAGCCGCGCGTCGCCAGCGCAGAGGAGGGCGTAAGGAGGTCGATTGTGCGTTGCAAACAAGCAAACCCGCATGCGGCGGGAAATGAGTAGCGAGGAAGCGATCCTGTGAACGAAACCATTTTCCCCCGCCCGCGAAGTCGCGCCGAAACAGACGCCTGATATTGTCAAAATCGAAACGCACTTTTCATTGGAGGGTACGTCATGCATTCGTTGCCCGCAGAATGGATGCCCGTTTCAATTGCGCCATCTGAAAGGGATCTCGAAGTTTGCGTCTTGGATTATGATGGGATCGTCCATGCGCTCGTGTTCCCCTATCACAAAGATGGAGCCGAATGGGTCGATGCTTCAGATAAAAAGCACGTCGACATTCAGCCGACCCATTGGCGCAAATGGACGGAGCGCAATTAAATGGAAAGCCTAAGCATTTGGGGGAGCCGCATCGGCACCATCATCTCCGATCGTCGTCGTCGGGATGAACCCGGACGTAGGGCGTGATCTCCCGCTCTTGCGTCAGCTTGATCATGTGCACGGGCCGACTGATCGTCAGGGAATGTTATCTTTCGCTCTGCCGCCGATCCCATACGGCTTGTTCAGGAAGAAATCTCGGTTGCCGAGCGCCGCTTCGGTGTATTGATCAATAGCCACGCCCGTTGGGCTTCCTGCTTCCATTCTGACAACAGGAGACAACCAGCAAGCGTATCTGGATCACCTGCATTTCGATCGGGGCCCGAGGTAGCATGAACCGGCGGCCAGGGCATCCCGAAGAGAGCTCAAACCCGAACTGCCTTTTGAGACTGTAACGGGGAGCCGAAGGGGGAGCGGAGGCGAGCGGCCACTTAATTTGAGCCGGTCTCCGAGGAAACCTCCTATTACGCATGTCTACTTATCGCATCAAAACGGACTTGGATTCGGCTTGCACGGGGGCCGTCGTCCGAAAGCCTCCAGTGAAGGAACGCGCGGGAGATGAGGTGCGGACGCTGAGGCGGGCGCTATGGCGATTTGATCGCGGTGTTGACGGTGGACGCGAGGCGCGAGAGCGTGGCGATCAGGTGATGACGGGCGCTGATGGGTCTCGGGCTCTCTTTAGCACCGGTGAGGCTGGCTTTCGGAGCGGATTGCGCTGTGGAAAGCGCTGCAGGGCAGTCGTCCGATCGAGCGTCGCCGTGGCCGGGGTTTGACCAGCGAGAAGCGCGCTTGACGATGCGAGTGCGAGACGTGGCGACCGCGCTCATGAGGTGTCGATCCGGATTGCGACGAGAGGCGCCGTTGGCCGATGGTGCGGTTGGCAGCCGGCATCGAAGGTCTCAATGACGAACATGCGGCCGCCACAGCACGGACAAGGCTGGGCGAGTGGCTGCGCCGCCACCGGATCGATCTCGACCTTTTCCTCGGCCACCGGCGCGGCCAGACTCAGGAGTTCACGCACCCGCGCGATCGTCTCGGCGCGGTTCGCGCTGGCGAACAAGCCGTAGTGGCGGATGCGATGGAAGCCCTTGGGCAGCACGTGGATGAGGAACCGGCGAATGAATTCGCCGGCATCGAGCGTCATCGTCGTGTGCCGGCCGGGGCCTTCGATCCTGTAATCCTTGACCTTGAAGGTGACGCTCCGCTGGTCGACTGCGATCAGGCGGCGGTTCGAGATGGCGACTCGGTGCGTATAGCGCGACAGATAGGCCAGTACGGCCTTCGGGCCCGCGAACGGGCGCTTGGCGTAGACGAACCAGCGCTTCTTGCTGAGCGGGGCGAGGAATGCCGCAAACGCCTTGGCATCGGCCAGATGCGCGTGTGAGCCGAAAAACTGCAGCCTGCCTGCTGCGTGTGCCGCCAGAAGCTTCTCCAGCATCAACCGGCGAAACAGCTTCGATAGAACGCGCACGGGCAGCAGGAAGTTTGGCTTGCATGAGATCCAACGGCTGTCATCCATGGAGAGCCCGCCGCCCGGCACGATCATGTGCAGGTGTGGGTGATGGGTCATTGCCGAGCCCCAGCTGTGTAACATCGACGTGATGCCGATGCGGGCTCCGAGGTGCTCCGGGTCGGCCGCGATCGTGAGCATCGTCTCCGACGAGGCCTTGAACAGCAGATCATAGATCACGGCCTTGTTCTGGTAGGCGATGTCGCCAATCGCCGACGGCAGCGTGAAGACGACGTGGAAGTAGGCAATCGGCAGCAGTTCGGCCTCGCGCGCCGCCATCCACTGGCGCGCTGCCGCGCCCTGGCACTTCGGGCAGTGCCGGTTGCGGCAGCTGTTGTAGGCGATCGTGGTGTGGGCGCAGTCCTCGCAGCGCGCGACGTGTCCGCCGAGGGCTGCCGTACGGCAGTTCTCGATGGCGCTCATCACCTTGAGTTGGAGCAGGCTGACGTGACCGCGGTTGGCATGACGCCACGCGGCCCCGTGGTCGCGGAAAATGTCCGCGACCTCCAGAGCTGGGCGAGCCATGTGGACCCGTTACGCTGGCGGCTCGTCCTTCTTCGGCACCAGTGGCGTCAGCCTGTCCAGTGGACTTATGACCTCACGGATGATGTTGGCGGCCACATGGGTGTAACGCGCCGTGGTGTCCAGCTTGGAATGCCCGAGCAGAAACTGGATCACACGAATGTCGTACTTCTGCTCGAGCAGGTGCGTGGCGAAGCTGTGTCGCAGCGTGTGCGGTGCCACCCATGTGGGCAACCCGGCCAGTTCCGCGGCCGTGTGGCAGGCGCGATTGAGCTGTCGCGTCGTCATCGGGTTGATGCGGTCACGGCCGGGGAACACCCACACCTTGGGCTGTGCGATGCGCCACCAGTCGCGCAGCAGCTCCAATAACTTTGGCGACAGCATGGCATGGCGATCCTTGCCGCCTTTGCCCTGTTCCACCCGGATCAACATGCGCTTGGAATCAATATCGCAGACCTTCAGCGCGACCACCTCCATGGCGCGCAGACCAGCGCCGTAGGCAACGCTGAGCGCCGCCTTATGCTTGGGCCCGGGTGCGGCCTCCAGCAGGCGCAACATCTCTTCAGGCGAGAGCACGCGCGGCAGCTTGCGCGGCTCGTAAACGAACACGAGACGGCGCGTCGTCTCCGGCCGGTCGAGCGTCACCTTGAAGAAGAACCGCAGCGCCGTCACGGTCGCGTTAATGCTCGGTGGTTGCAAACCGGTCTCGGTCAGATGCAGCTGGAACGCGCGCAGCTCTTCCGGGGTCGCGCTGTCGGGGGAACGTCCGAGGAAGCTCGCGAGCTTCTTGACAGCACGGATGTACTCGCGTTGCGTATCGGGCACGAACCGGCGCATGTTCATGTCTTCGAGCAGGCGTTGGCGCAGCGGGCTGATGGGCTTCTCGCTCATTGGGGGCTCCTGTCTTGAGGTTGGAGTGCTTGAACCCCTCGATCCTCAAGACGGAGCGCCCGCCCGTCACCTGCGCTCGTTCAAATGGTTGCTGCGGTAGATGCAATACGCCCGGCCGTGCCGCAGCGCCCTCCCGCTCGAGCGGGTTCGTTCTTTGACCCTTAGCGGACTTGGGGCTTGACCATCGTCGCCCGATTCCAACTCGCTGGCCGGCCGCAAAGTGTTAGTCTTGGCCATTGAACAAGGCGTGGCACTGGAGGCTCGGTGTACGGCTAAATTCTGCGGTCCGTCTTGCTTCTCGGCGGCAGCTTGGCCGCTCGCCGGGCGGGCGCAACAGAACAGTACCTTTTTCCGCGGTCCTCTGACACGCAGATATTCCAACGGTCATTACGAACAAGAACAACGCTGAAGGAGACGAGACATGAGCCGCCATCCTGATTTCGTGCCTCAAGGTGTGATTCCGGCGGTGCTGCTACCGTTCAACGAGGATCTGTCGATCGACGAGCCGAGCTTCCGAGCTCACTTGCGCGATGTCGGGGCGGTGCAGGGACTGTCTGCGATCACGATCAACGCTCACTCTACTGAGGTCGCCTCGTGCACCCAGGACGAGCAGCTTCGCGTCATGGAGATCA
>WNGN01000410.1_pt1 | contig 26145 bp, 23 predicted proteins | sample 5400561 | NCBI WGS metagenome assembly WNGN01 (sample SAMN13153379, study PRJNA577476) | soil metagenome | isolation source: 115 cm soil or saprolite under Garry oak tree replicate 2 | place: USA:California | collected 2016-06-15 | reverse complement strand
AGCCGTCGGCCCCCACTCGAGTTTGAGGCAAATCGCTTGCCATGCCTCCGCCTGACGGCGACGCTCTGTAAGGTGGCTTTGGACAAGAGGGCCGTACGAAGGGGAAAGTTCTTCTTGAGGAGACCCGGCGCAAGATCGCGGCACCGATTTCACGGGAGAGGCTGGAAGAGGTTCTCTTCAAAGGGCTTTGTGGTGGCGCGGCGATGCGACACCGTTGGCGGGTTATGCGGCAGGCGACACGCGGACCTCTCGGTCCCGCGCATGGTACATTGCCCCGTCGCGCGACGTCATCTCGATGGAGGGAGCGTGCGAAGGATCGGCGCCCTGGGAGTCGTCGTGAGCCTCGTGGCGCTCGTGTCGGCGAGCGCCGCGGATGGCGCTGGACCCGGACCGGCCAAGGATGTCTTCACGGCGATTGTGGGATCGATCCTCGGCGGGCCGACCTCAGGCGTGCATGGCACGGATGGGCGTCACCACGTCGTGTACGAACTCGTCCTGACCAATGCCAAGGCCGTGCCGGCAACCCTGCAGGCGGTGGAGGTGCTGGACCGCGAGCACGACGCCAGGCTCTTCCGCTTCGAGGGTCAACAACTCCTCGGCATGCTCCGCGCGCTGAATGCGCGGCCCGCCTCGAACCTTGATCTGCCGCCCAGCGAGTCGCGCGTGGTCTTGTTGTCCCTCGACTTCCCCTCGGCGCGCGCGGTCCCCAGGCTCCTCGACCACCGGATCGAGGCGCTCGCGGCGGTCAGCCCGGCTGCAAACGCGCCATCGTCGGTCGAGTACCGCCTGGCCACATTTGCGCTGGCGGCGCGGGAGACCCACGTCTTCCGGCCTCCGCTCGAGGGCAGGGGCTGGCTCGTCGTCAACGGTTGCTGTGGCGACACGGGGGCGCATCGCGGCGCGATTCAGTCCATCAACGGCCAGCTGTTCGACTCCCAGCGGTTCGCCGTCGACTTCGTGCGGGCCGACGCCGAGGGGCGGCTGGCGGTGGGCGACCTGAAGGAAGTGGGAAGCTGGGTGGGCTACGGCGCGCGCGTCCTCGCCGCCGCGACCGGGCGCGTCGTCGCCGCCCGCAACGACCTGCCCGATCAGGCACCAGGCGCCCTGCCCGACCCGCAGACAATTACCGTGAGCGACGTCGACGGCAATTTCGTCGTTCTCGATCATGGACACGGAGTCTTCACCTTTTACGCCCACCTCCAGCGCGATAGCGTCCGGGTCGTCCCCGGTGAGCGGGTCGAGGTCAATCAAGAGCTGGGGCGGCTCGGCAACACGGGAAACACCTCGGCGCCACACCTGCATTTCCACGTCATGGCCGGCTCATCGCCACTGGGATCCGACGGCCTGCCTTTCGTGTTCAGCAAATTCGATTTTGTCGGAGTTGTCGAGGAGGCGGCACTGGACGCGGCGTTGTCCGGCGCGGCCGGCTTGCCCCGCCGGAACTCGCTCAGCCCCGCCAAGCGCGAGAGACAGCTGCCCCTCGATCGCGCGTTCATCGACTTTGAGCCGGCCGCTCGGCGCTGACGCAACCGTGTCGCTCGGCGTCGCGTCGGTGACCTCGTGACCGGGCTGGCGCCCAAGGAGGACGATGATGGCACTGCAAGCGACCGAACGGGCGAGAGATCTGGAGGCGTACCAGGCGGATCTACGCGCCGCCGGTCTCGACGCTCCGTGGGCCGAGCCGGGGCCGCTCATCCGGCCGAAGGCGTCGGCGGTCCAGGCGCGGCTCTGGCGCTGGGCCGAGATCGAGCCGTTGGTCCGACGCAGCGCGGAGTTCATGACGCTCGGCCGCGGGGCGGAGCGGCGCGTCCTGCGCCTGGACAATCCGGGCGTGCCGGAGCGCACGAGCACGCACACGATCTCGACGGCGGTGCAGTACATCCTGCCCGGCGAGGTGGCGCCCGCCCATCGCCACACCCCGAACGCCGTCCGCTTCATCCTCCACGGTCACGGCGCCTACACCACGGTGGAGGGCGACAAGTGCGTGATGGAGCCCGGCGACCTCGTGCTCACGCCGACCATGACGTGGCACGATCACGGTAACGAGGGGAGGGCGCCCGTGATGTGGATCGACGGGCTCGACTCGCCCGTCCTCCGCTATCTGGAGAACCTCGCGATGGACACGTACCCCGAAGAGCGGCAGCCGGTAGCCGCCGTCTCCGGGGTCTCCGAGCGACGGTACGGCGCGCCCGGCCTCAGGCCCGCGACCGCGGAGTCGGGGCCGACGGCGGGCCAGCTGCTGCACTATCGCTGGGAGGCGACGCACGCCGCGCTCCTGCGCCAGCGGGAGCTCTCCGCGAGCCCGTACGACGACGTGCTCCTGGAGTACGTGAATCCATCGACCGGGCGCTCCGTCCTGCCGACGCTCGGCTGCTACATCCAGATGCTGCGGCCGGGCATCCGCACCCGCTCTCACCGCGAGACATCGAGCGCCGTGTACCACGTGGTCGCGGGAGCCGGTCACAGCGTCATTGACGGCGTCCGTTTCGACTGGACGCACGGCGACTTCTTCGCGGTCCCGCCCCGGGCGTGGCACGAGCACGCCAACGACGGCGGCGACCCGGCGATCCTCTTCTCGTTCCAGGACGTGCCGCTCCTCACGGCGCTCGGCCTCTATCGCACGGAGGCCTGAGGGGCGTTGCGGCGTTCGGATAGGATACCGGCACGACCCCGAGAACGGAGGACTCCATGCCGACCGTCCAGCCGAAGACCGCCAACCGCCCCGCCGTCACCCCCGCGCTGCTCGAGGAATACTGCAAGAAGTTCCGCAACTGGGGGCGCTGGGGTCCCGAGGACGAGATCGGGACGCTCAACTTCATCACGCCCGATGTGATCAAGCGCGCCGCCACCCTCGTGCGCAAGGGCAAGGTGATCTCGTGCGCCCTCAACTTCGACACGAACGGCCCCCAGACCGGCGCCTTCGGGCGCGTGAACCCCATCCACAGCATGGTCGCCACCGGCACAGACCACGCGACCGGCCGGCAGAAGCTCGCGGGTTTCGAGACGCTGCCCTACGGCTGGGGCTTCGCGGATGACCAGGTGACCATGTTCCTCCAGTGCGGGACCCAGTGGGACGGGCTCGGCCACATCTTCCATCACGGCAAGATGTACGGCGGTCGCGACGCGAGCCTGGTCTCTTCCACCGGCGCCGCGCGGAACGGCATCGAGCACTACAAGGACAAGATCGTCACTCGCGGCGTCCTCCTCGATATCGCGCGTCATAAGGGCGTGGATGCTCTCCGTCCGGGCGAGCCCATCTACATCGAAGATCTGGAGTCCTGCGCCGCCAGCCAGCGCGTGACCGTCGAGCCCGGAGACATCGTCCTGGTCAGAACGGGAGACGTGGGGCGGCGACTCCGTGAGCGGAGCTGGGGGACCTTCTCCGCCGGCGACGCGCCGGGGCTCTCCTTCCTCACCGCCCCGTGGCTCTACGACAAGTCCATCGCGGGGCTCGCCACCGATACCTGGGGCGCCGAGGTCAGGCCCAACGAGCTTCCCGGGTCGTTCCAGCCGCTCCACCTCGTCATGGTGGTCAACATGGGGCTCCTCGTCGGCGAGATCTTCCACCTCGAGGCGCTGTCGAGCGACTGCGCCGCGGATGGCGTCTACGAGTTCATGTTCGCGGCGCCGCCGCTGCCCATCACGCGGGCGGTGGGCTCGCCGATCAACCCACAGGCCATCAAGTAAGAAAGCACGCTGCCGTCCCATCCATCGTTGCGTGTCTACAGCAGCAGGCCGAAGATCCTCAGTGCGGGCGAGCGCCACACTGGATTGAACGACCTTCTAGCCTGATCCCACGATCGGGCACTGTATAAGGCCCGCGTCCCGTTGTCCACTCTCGGGCTTTCGCTTGACCTCGTCGAGACACTGGCGGAAGATCCCTCGTCGCGACCCGCAGTCTGAGCCCGATCCCGTCAGCGGAGGAAAGACATGGCGAACTTCGGCACCGTGGGCGTGGACTGGCAGCAGCGGGTCAACTGGGACCGCCTGCGGAAGTATCGGCTCGAGCGGGCGCGCGAGCGGATGAAGGCCCACAACCTCGGCGCCCTCCTCTTGATGTACGACGAGAACGTGCGGTACGTGACGAGCACTCTCACGCCGGGCTGGAACCGTCTGAAGCCCGGGCTCCGCTACGCGCTCCTCTGCGGTGACGGGCCGCCGGTGCTCTTCGAGCAGGGCGACATCGGCTTCCAGATCCAGCGCCACGCGCCCTGGATTCCCGCGGAGAACATTCGCTGGTCGTACGCGTGGATCAAAGGCGCGGCCGGCCCCGCGTCGAAGCAGCAGGTCAAGAAGTTCACGGACGCCATCGTGAAGGAGATGCGGCGCTACGATGTGGCCGACAAAACGCTCGGGGTGGACTTCATCGACATCAACATGCTGAACCAGTTCAACGAGGCGAAGCTCAAGTGGGCCGACGGGATGACGCCCATGATGGAAGCGCGGGCGATCAAGAACGTGGACGAGCAGGAGTGCCTGCGCGTCGTGGGGGCCATCGGCGACGCGGCCCACTGGGAGACCATGCGCTTCCTCAAGCCCGGTCTCACCGAGAACCAGGTGACCGCCCACATCATGGAGTTCCTCTACGCGATCCCCGGCATGGAGGACGTCGAGGACGTCATCGTCTCCTCGGGGCCCAACACCTGGCCCAACTGGCGCAACTTTTCCGATCGCATCATCAAGCCGGGCGAGATCGTCTTCATGGACCTCGCGGCGCTCACGTGGAACGGCTACAAGTCCTGCTACTACCGGACGTACTGCGTCGGGAAGAAGCCGACGCAGGAGATGAAAGACTACTACGCTACCGCGCTCCGCTGGCTCTACGACTCCATCCACGCCGTCCACCCGGGAGCGACGACGCGGGACATCGCGCTCAAGTGGCCCTCGGCCAGGGAGGCGTGGGGCTACGAGGAGGAGGACCAGGCCGCCGCCAACCTCTGGGGGCACGGCCTCGGCCTCGCCCAGTACGACCAGCCGGTGATCTCGCGCATCTGGTCGCTCGACCATCCGCTGGAGATCCGCCCCGGCATGGTCTTCGCGCTGGAGACCCAGCACGGGAAGCGGTACGAGTGGGGCGTGCGGATCGAGGAGATGCTGATCGTCCACCCGGATCGGACCGAGATCATCTCCAACTTCCCGGTCGAAGAGATCACGGTCGTCGATTGAAAAAGGCGGCGACATGACACGGGCGGCCGTCCTCGAGGCGCCTCGCCGCTTCGAGGTTGCCGAGCGGCCCAAGCCCCTGCCGGGCCCGGGCGAGGCGGTTGTCCGCGTTGCGGCGACCGCCGTGTGCCACACCGATCTGGCGATCTACACTGGTCGCCATCCGGGCGTCCGCTATCCAGTGGTGCTGGGCCACGAGGCCGCTGGCATCGTCGAGGCGGTCGGCACCGACTCTCGGATCGGGGTAGGGACGCGCGTCGTGATCAACCCGATCATCGCCTGCGGCGCCTGCGACTGCTGCACGCGGGGCGACGAGAACCTCTGCCGCCGAGCCGGGCTGCTTGGTCGCGAACTGGACGGCTCGCTGGCCGAGCACGTGGTTCTGCCCGAGCGCTATCTCCATCCGGTGCCCGCCGAGATCGGCCTCGAGGCCGCTACCCTCATCGAAACGCTCGCGACCGTCCACCACGCGCAGTCGCGCGTGAGCATCAGTCCCGGCGACGCGGTGGTGGTGCTGGGCCAGGGCGCCACGGGGCTTCTCCACACGCAGCTCGCCAAGCTCGCGGGCGCCAGCCCGGTCGTCGCGATCTCGCGGAGCGCCTGGAAGCGTGACCTGGCGCGGCGCATGCGAGCCGACGCGACTGTCGATCCGGCCGGGCGCGACATCGTCGCCGAGGTGCTGGCGCTGACGGTGGGCCGCGGAGCGGACGTGGTGATCGACACCACCGGCGCTCCCGGCCTTCTGCGTCCGGCCATGGAGATGCTTCGCCCCGGCGGCACGTTCCTGCTCTACGCGATCAGCCACGAGCCCGTGCCGGACTTCACGACCTTCCCGATGTACTACAAGGAGCTGACGCTCGTGGGCTCGCGCGCGCTCGTCCCCGCGGACTTCGAGCCGGCCATCCGCCTCGTGGCGGCCGGCGCCGTGGACCTGGACGGCTTCATCACCGGCTCCTACCCGCTCCGCCGGGCGGCGGCGGCGTTCGACGACTACGAGCGCGATCCCGACCGCGTGCTGAGGACCCTCATTGTTCCCTGACGTCGCCATCTCGCTGGCCGACGCCGACGCCGCCACCGCTGATCGCGTCGGGCCCAAGGCGGCGACCCTGGCCCAACTCCGCCGCTCGGGGTTGCCCGTGCCCGAGGGCGTCTGCCTCACAGCCGACGCCTACCGGAGGCAACTCGCGCTTGCTGGCCTCGCCGAAACGGCGCGACGAGTCGCCGGAGCCGAGCGGCTCGAGGCGCGCCGGCCGGCGCTCTCGATCAGGCTTGGCCTCACCCGCGCGGCGCTCGACCCCGCGGTGACGGCCGCGCTCGACTCGGCGTGGAAGCGGTTGACGAGCGGGGCCAGCGCCCAGCTTGCCGTGCGCTCGTCGGCCTCCTGCGAGGACACGGTACCTGCGTCCTTCGCCGGCCAGTTCGAAACGTTTCTTGGCATCGCCGAGCCCGCGGATCTGGTCACGGCGGTGCGCGCGTGCTGGACGGCGCTCTGGTCCACGCGCGCGCTCCGGTACATGCGCGCCTACGAGATTGATCCGGCGCAGTCGGCGATGCCGATCCTGATCCAGCGGATGGTGGAGGCCGAGGCCGCCGGCGGCGCGTTCAGCCTGACGCCGAACGACCAGATCGTGCTCACGGGCACGTGGGGACTCGGCTCTGCGATCGCCCAGGGCGAAGTCATTCCCGATCGCTACCTGCTGCGGCGCGACGCCTCGGTGGAAGCGGTGGAGCCGGGACGCAAGGAGCACCTGATCACGGCGGCAGGCGCCGGCCCGCGCTGGCGCGCCGTGGAGCGCGAGCGGGTCGAGGCGCCGTGCTTGACCGACGCGGAGGCCCGGGCGCTCGCGCGGCTCGTGCTCGAGGCAGAATCCGAGCTTGGTTCAGCGGTCGAGATCGAGTGGGCGAAGGACGGGCAGGGGTTCTGGATCTTGCAGGCGCGGCCGTTACGTGTCGAGCCGCGCGGTGCGACGGACGATGCGTGGAGCCGCCATCCGGCGCTGACGGGTCAGCCGGCGGGGATCGGCTGGTCCACCGGTCCGGCGTGCGTCGTCCTGGACGAGCGAGACCTCGGGCGCGTGACGCTGGGCAGCGTCGTCGTCACCCAGGTCGGGGGCCCGGCGCTCGCCGCGGTGCTGGCCCGCGCGGCGGGCGTGGTGGCCGAGCTCGGCGGCAGCACGTCGCATCTCGCCGCGCTCGCACGCGAGCGCGGCATCCCGGCCGTGCTCGGCGCGCGGGGCGCCACGCGGCGGATCCCCGAGGGGGCCACGGTCGCCGTCGACGGCGTCACCGGCGTCGTCCGCTGGGTCGGCTGACACGCAGTAAGAGCGTGGGCACCGGCGCCTTGCGGGCAACCCGCTCGGCTACCCCGGGCAACAGCGCGCGACGCAGGCGGCTGCGGACGGAAGTCGCGAGCGCGACAAGATCGGCGTCGAACGCCTCGGCCTCGAGCAGGATCTCCTCGGCTGGCTCGCCGAAGCGAACGACGCTCTCCACCGGAGTCCCATCCAGCTGCGTCTCGATCCGGCGAAGCTGGTCCATCCCCTCGGCCGTCAGACGCGCCATCTCCTGATCGGTGTACGCGATCGTCCGTCCGCGCGGACCGACTACCCGATCTGGGACGGGGAAGACCCGCAGGAGGCGGACGGTCGATCCACTGCCATGGGCCACGGCAGCAACGATTGGCACGATCGTCTCGCTGCGCTCTCGAGCGTCGATTGGTACCAGAATCCGTTTCGCCATCGTCATCATCCTCCACGGATGTGACGCTGACGCGTTGTCTGTGGATTCACCGTGCGAGAATCTTCTCTTGGCGCGCGGGCATCCAACCCTCTAGGGTGGGTATCAGCAAGGAGGGTATGGGGTGATCCGCGTCTTCGCATTCTTGTTCATCGTCATCGCCATGCTGGTTCTCGCACTCGGAGGTCTCGAGGCGGTCGCGTCCCGTCGCCTGTCGGTCGCAAACCCGCTGCCGAACTCCTCGGTTTCGGCGACGTGGTACTGGAAATAGTGTCCGGCCAGCGCGGACCGCGAGCCGCCGGAGCGGAGATCGTCCGCCGCTTCGTCGAGCTCCACGGGCGCCGAGTTTCCTATCTGACCGCCGGAGACTCGGGGCCAACGATTCTTCTGATCCACGGCTCGGGGGTGAGTGCACGCTCCTGGGTCAACCAGCTCCGCGGCCTGGTGGGTGCCGTGCGGGTCGTCGCGATCGATCTGCCCGGACACGGAGAGTCTGATCCGATGCGACACGCGAGCGTCGAGCAGTACGGCGGGATCGTCGCCAACTTTCTCGACGCACTGGGCACCGGTCCGGTCATCGCTGCGGGACACTCACTGGGCGGCGCGATCGCCATCGCGCTCGCGGCCCAGCGACCCGGCGCGGTGAAAGGCCTCGTCCTCCTCGCGAGCTGCGCGAAGCTTCCGAGGGTCGACGGCCCGGGAGAACGATGGCTGGGATATCTTCCCGGGCCGCTGCGCAAGCTCGTCTTCTTTTCGATGGCGAAGAAGATCCTGTTCGGGCCCGGGGCGCCCGACGGCGCGGTCAGCCTCGGGATGCAGGAGCTTCGCTCCTGCCGACCGGAGACGATCCTTGACGATGTGCAAGCCGCCAAGACCATGGACCTGTCCGAGCAGGCGGCGCGTCTCGATGTTCCGACCCTCGTCCTGTGTGGCAGCAAGGACAGGCTCACGCCGCCCGCGCTGGCCGAGCGCCTCAGCGAGCTGATCCCGGGATCGCGGCTCGGAATCATCGAGGGCGCGGGTCACATGGTGCTGCTGGAAGTACCCGAACGTGTGAACCACGAGATCCTGAGCTTCGTCGGCTCCATCGTGGCGCTGGCCGATGTGCCTTCGTGCCCCGCCGTGGGGGATCGACGAAGACGCTCCCTCGCTCGACGTCTCCTCGCGACGCTGAAGTCCGTGTTGAAGTAGAGTCCACATTGAGCGGCAGGGGCGCCCAGGAGGTCGCGTGATGACCGGAGCCGAGCTGTTGGTCCGTTGTCTGGAGCGCGAAGGTGTCCGGTACGTGTTCGGCGTGCCCGGCGAGGAGACGCTGCATGTCAACGAGGCGCTCGCCCGGTCGTCCATCCAGTTCGTTCCGGTCCGGCACGAGCAGGCGGCGGCCTTCATGGCGGACGTCTGGGGTCGCCTGACGGGCCACGCGGGCGTGTGCCTGGCCACGCTCGGGCCGGGCGCCACGAATCTCGCCACCGGTCTCGCCGATGCGAACCTCGACCGGGCGCCGGCCGTGGCGATTACGGGTCAGCTCGCGCGGCACCTGCTCCACAAGGAGTCGCACCAGTACGTCGATATCGTCGATGTGTTCAGGCCGTTCACGAAGTGGAACGCCCGCATCGAGACCGGCGCAGTGGTCGCCGAGGCGGTGCGAAAGGCGTTCAAGCGCGCCCAGGAGGAAAAGCCCGGCGCCTGCCACCTCGAGCTACCCGAGGATGTCGCGCAGGGACCCGCCGAGGGCGAGCCGCTCCTCGCCGACCGACCTCGCCGGCCCTCGCCCGATCGGCCGTCGCTCGCGCGCGCGGCCGACATCATCAATCGGGCCGAGCATCCGCTGATTCTGGCCGGGAACGGCGTCATCCGCGGCTGGGCGTCCAAGGATCTGACCGTGCTCGCCGAGCGGGCGCAGATCCCGGTGGTCACCACGTTCATGGCGAAGGGAGCGATCTCCGCCGATCACCCGCTCGCGCGGACCACCGTCGGCCTCGCCTCGGACGATCCGGCCCGCGTGGGCTTCACGAGCGCGGACGTCGTGATCGCGGTCGGCTACGACCCGGTGGAATACAGCGCCGCCCAGTGGAATCCGACGGGCCAGCTCCAGATCGTCCACATCGACTTCACGGCGGCCGAGGTCGATGCGCGTTACCAGCCCGCGGTCGAGGTCGTGGCCGACGTGCGTGAGGCCCTCGAGCTCCTGGCGCCGCTCGTCGCGGTCCGCCCGGAGCGCGCCCCGCCGAGCCGACCGCCTGACGACCCGCGGCGCCTCGACGACGGGTTTCCGCTCCTTCCCCAGCGCATCATTTGGGATCTCGAGTCCGTCCTCAAGCCGGACGATCTCGTGATCTCGGACGTCGGCGCGCACAAGCTCTGGGTGGCGAAGCGCTTCAGAGCCCGCGTTCCGAACGGGGTGATCATCTCCAACGGGTTCGCCGCGATGGGCATCGGGCTACCGGGCGCGATCGCGGCGAAGCTGGCCCAGCCGGAGCGCCGCGTCGTGGTCGTCACCGGCGACGGGGGCCTCCTGATGAACATCCAGGAGCTCGAGACGGCGGTGCGGCTGGGGCTCGGCTTCGTGGTCCTGATCTTCCGGGACGACGGGTACGGCGTGATCCGCTGGAAGCAGGAGCGGCAGTTCGGGCGCGCGGCGGGCGTCGACTTCGGGAACCCGGACTTCGTCGCCCTGGCGCACGCGTTCGGCTGCGAGGGCGTGCGGGTCAATGCGGCGAAAGACCTCCGGCCGGCCCTCGAGGCCGCGCTCCGGGCGAGAGGTCCCGTGCTGATCGACTGTCCGGTAGACTATCGCGAGAACGACCGCCTCGCCGAATACTGAGGGACGAACGCGACCCGCGTCTTGCCCTGCGTGTCGTTCCAGGGTAAAAGGTCCGCGAGGAGAGACATATGAACACGCTGGCCCACGACATCCCGTCGCTCCGTGACAAAGTCTCGCCCGAAGAATGGGCGGTGCGGGCGGATCTCGCCGCGTGTTATCGCCTCGTGGCGCACTACGGCTGGGAGGACCTGGTGTTCACGCACATCACGGCGCGGGTGCCGGGTACCGAGGGCCAGTTCCTCATCAATCCGTACGGCATGTTCTTCGACGAGATCACGGCGTCGAGCCTCGTCAAGATCGACATTCACGGCGACAAGATCGGCGACTCGCCGTTTCCGGTGAACCCGGCCGGCTTTGTGATTCACAGTGCCATCCACGCCGCACGGCACGACGCCCGGTGCGTGCTCCACACCCACACCCTGAACGGTGTGGCCGTCTCGACCCAGAGGGCGGGACTGCTCCCCATCTCGCAGCATGCGATCTCCGTGCTCGCGAGCCTGGGCTACCACGACTTCGAAGGCCCGGCGTTGCGAGACGACGAGAAGCCGCGTCTCGTTGCGGACCTCGGCGACAAGACCTCGCTGATCCTGCGCAACCACGGGCTGCTGACGGTGGGCGAGACGGTCGCCGAAGCGTTCGTCGCGATGTACTACCTGGAAGCGTCCTGCGCGATCCAGGTACGTGCGCAATCGGGCGGAGGGGAACTGATTCCGGTTCCCAAGGAGATCATCGAGACCGCGTACGCCCAGGTCATGGCGGCGGCCCGACCCCGTGGCAGCAGGGGAACGCTGGTGTGGCCCGGGCTGCTCCGGCGCCTCGATCGCATCGATCCGTCGTACCGGACCTGAAACCGCTCCGGGACGCGGTGGGGAAGATGGAGCCATCGCCTCGTCGCATCGTGTTGCTGCTCACGGCCGCTGTGCTGATCCTGGGAATGCCCCACGGGGTTGCCGGGCAGCCAACACCGGCCGGAGAGGCGGTCATCGGCTGGCACGTCACGCTCGCTCCGAGCTGGTTCGACCCGTCCACCGCCCCGCCCCAGATCACCCCGTTCGGGCTGCTCTATGCGATCCACGATGCGCTGCTTCGCCCGCTGCCGGGGCAAAAGATGGGCGCGAGCCTGGCGGAGTCGTGGAAGGAAAGCCCGGACGGGCGGGTCTACGAGTTCAAGCTCCGCGGCGGGCTCAAGTTCCACAACGGCGACCCGGTCACCGCCGAGGACGTGAAGTTCAGCTTCGAGCGCTACAAGGGGGCCGGGTCCAAGGCGCTGCAGGCGCGCGTCCAGCAGGTCGAGATCGTCGATCCCCTGACCGTGCGCTTCCATTTGAAAGAACCCTGGCCCGACTTCCTGACCTTCTACGGGACCTCAGCCACGGCCGCCGGGATCGTCGTGCCAAAGAAATATCTCACCCAGGTCGGAGACGACGGCTTCAGAAAACATCCCGTCGGCGCCGGTCCCTACACGTTCGTGAGCCACAAGCCCGGCATCGAGGTTGTGCTGGAGGCCTACCCGGGGTACTGGCGGCACGCGCCCTATGTCAAGCGGTTGATCATGAAGAGCGTCCCCGAAGGAACGACGCGCGTGGCAATGCTGAAGAACAGTGAGGCGGACATCGCCCTTGCCCTGGACGGCGAGGACGCGCTGAACGTGAAGCGGGACCCGCGCCTCCAGCTCGTGCCCTCGCGTCATGCGTCCATCTACTGGATCGAGTTCGCCGACCAGTGGGACCCCAAGTCCCCGTGGCATGACAAGCGCCTGCGGCTGGCGGTCAACTATGCGCTGGATCGCCAGGCGATCAGCGAGGCAGCCTGTCTGGGCCTCTGCCCGCCGGCCGGGGTCATCGTGCCGCGCGTCATGGACTTTGCGCTGCAAGTGGCGCCGCCGCCGTACGACCCCCAGAAGGCGAAGCAGCTGCTCGCCGAGGCCGGCTATCCCAACGGTCTCGACGCCGGAGACTTCGTGCCGATTCCTCCGTTCTTCGCGACGGCGGAGGCGGCGGTGAACTTCCTGAACGCCGTCGGGATCCGGGTGAAGATGCGGCCGGTGGAGCGCGCGGCCTTTTACGCCGCCTGGCAGGAGAAGAAGCTGCGCGGGCTATTCATGACCGCCGTGGGCAACGCGGGCAACGCGGCGAGCCGCGTGGAGGCGTTCATCTACTCCAAGGGGAGCCATGCCTACGGCGGATATCCCGACATCGACGATCTGTTCCTGCAGCAGGCCCGCGAGCGGGATCCCCGCAAACGCGAAGCGCTGCTGCACAAGATCCAGCAGCTCACGATCGACCGGGCGATCTTCGCACCCATCATGGACCTGCGCGCCCTGAATGGGGTCGGGCCGCGGGTGGCCGACCACACGATCAACGCGCTCCATATGGTGCCGTGGCCATCCTGGGAGGACATGCGGCTCCAGGGCCAATAAGCCCTGGACTTCGCGCGTAGGCAACGTTCTCCCGTTCGCTCGCTCGTCGTCCGTGCTGACGCCGACCCTGCTCGCGTGCTACGCGATGTCGGGGGTCATTCACCTTGCATCGATCTCCCTCAACACGCTCCTGCCCTTCCACGTGGTCGCTCTCGGCGGGAGCCGCACCCAGGTTGGGCTCCTGTTCTCGGCAACGACCGTGGTGTCGATGGCCCTCCGGCCGGCGGTGGGCGGCTGGGTCGACCGCTTCGGAGCCCGGCGGGTGATCCTGCCCGGCATTGCGGTGCTGGCCGGAGCCTCCCTCGCCCTCCACGTCCCCGTCACGCCGGAGGCCGTGATCGCCGTCATGGTCGGCACGGGGATCGGCAACGGGCTCGTGTCGATGACCGCCAGCGTGCTGACGGTCCGCGCGAGCGGCGTCGCCCATCGCGGCGAGGCGCTCAGCCTCTACTACCTCGCCTCGTCGCTGGCCATCGCGGTCGCACCCCCGATGGCGTTCGGCCTGCGCAGGCTCGGCGGGATGCCGCTCGCCTTTGCTGCCGTCACCGTCTTCGCGGTCGTCCTGTTCGCGCTCGCGTTGTCTGTCCCCGCCTCGGTGACCGCACCCGCACCCGGCGCGCAGTCCGGATTCCGCCCGATCAGCCGGCACGCCGTCTCCGTGTCGTTCGCCCTCGCCCTCACCACCCTCCGTCACAGCCCCCTCCACGCCTTCCTGCCCCTCTACGCCGTCAGCCGGGGCCACGGCGCGGCCGTCGTCTGGTTCTTCACGGTCTATTCGATCTGGCTCATCGTCTGGCGCGCCCTGCTCGGCGGGCTGTCTGACCGGATCGGCCGCGCCCGCGTCGCGCTGCCGGCCATGGCGTTGACCGCGCTCGCGTACTTCACGCTCGCGCTCCCGCCCACGCCGGCCTCGCTGATGATCGCCGCCCTGCTCCTGGGCGCCGGCAGCGCGGTGCTCTACCCCACGCTCGCCGCGCTCGTCGTGGACCGCGCCCCCGAGGGAGAGCGCGGCCTCGCCCTGGGCACGCTCTCCGGGGCATGGGACCTCGGGGTCGTGGTGGGGTCGGCGCTGATCGGGTTCGTCGCCGACCGTGTGTCCTTCGGCAGCGGGTTCGCGATCGCCGGAGTCACCACGATGCTGGGAGCGCTCGCGTTCTTCGTGACCGAGCGACGAAAGCCCCGCGGCGTCTCAGAAATGTAGCGCGAGCCAGATCGTGGGTTCTGTGGCGTCGGTCCACTCGACGCGGTGGAGCCGATGGGCGGGGATCACGAGGTGGTCACCGGGGCGCATGACCACGACGGCGTCGTTGTCCTCGAAGCGGAGCCCGGCGCTACCTCGAAGCAGGGCGACCCACTCGTTTGTGTCTTGGTCGTACCACTCGTTGGGCGACGTCGCGTGGCCGGTGGAGACGATGCGCTCGAGCCGGCAACGCCCAGTCTGGACCAGCACGTCGACGACCTCAGCCGGTAGGCTGGGCGCAAATCCAACGAAGAGGTTGGTCACGCCTGGATCACCTGCGAGAACATCGCCGGCTTTGCCGGCGCCACCTATTCTGGGGGAGGTTTCGGAGGGGGCCGTCGAGGCCCCCTCCGAATGAGAGGCTCAGACCTTGAGCTGGTCGCGGATCGGCAGGCGCCGGATGCGCTTGCCTGTCGCCGCGAAGATCGCGTTGCACAACGCAGGCGCGATCGGCGGCACGCCCGGTTCGCCCACGCCACCGAGTGGCGCGTTGAAGTCTCCGGGAATCAGGTGGACTCGGATCTCGCGGGGCGCGGCCGATATCCGCGCGACCTCGTACGCGTGATAGTTGTCCTGCACCACGCGTCCGACCTTGTAGCTGATCTCTTCCTTGGTGGCGAGGCTCACGCCCATGACGCAGGCGCCCTCGAGCTGAGCGCGGACGCGATCGGGGTTGATCTGCGCGCCGCAATCGACGGCGATGTCCACTCGCGGGATCGCCAGCTCTCCCTTCTCGTCGACCGCCGCTTCCACTACCGCCGCCACGTAAGTCACGAAGCTGTAGGCGACGGCGACGCCCTGCCCGCGGCCCTTGGGCAGCGCCTTACCCCAACCCGCTTCGCGCGCCGCGGTCTCGACGACGCGCCGCATGCGGCCGGTGTCCACGGGGTATTGTTCCGGATCTTCGCCATGATTCCAGGTATCGCCGAGGGTCCGGGGGTCGATGCGTCGGGCGGGGCCGATCAGGTCCAGCAAGAAATCCTTGGGATCGCGGCCCGCCGCCGCCGCCAGCTCGGCGACGAAGGACTGGACGGCGAAGGCGTGGGGAATGTTCGACACCGAGCGGAACCAGCCGATGCGCGTGTGGGCCGTGGCCTCCGGGTTCTCGATGCGGACATTGGGAATCACGAAGGGTATGTTGATGGCGGTCATGCCGAGCTCGAACGGCGCCTCGTTCTTCGCCTCCGGGTTGAACGTGGAGATGATCGTCGGGGCCACGGTCCGGTGCAGCCACGCCACCGGCTTGCCCTGCGCGTCCAGTCCGGCCTCGAGGTGCTCGACCGAGACGGTGTGATAGTAGGAGTTGTGCAGGTCGTCCTCGCGTGTCCACGTGACCTTGACCGGCGCGCCGGCCATGGCCTTGGAGAGCACGGCCGCCTCGATCATGAAATCGGGCTTGGACTTGCGCCCGAAGCCACCGCCGAGCAGCGTGACGTTGACCTTCACGTTCTCCACCGACATTCCGAGCCGCTTCGCGATGCGGTCACGGGCGGCCTGCGGCGACTGGATGCAGCCCCACGCCTCGCACTTGCCATTCACGATGCGCGCGGTCGCGGCGGGCGGCTCCATGGTCACATGGGCGAGATGCGGGACGTAGTACTCGGCGTCGAGGCGACGTGCGGCGCTCGCCATCGCGGCGTCGACGTCTCCCTCGTTACGGACCACCTTGCCCGGCTTCCGCGCCGACGCCTCGAGCGTCTCCTTGAAGGCCGCGGAATCGTACTCGCGGTTCGGGCCGTCGGCCCACTCGATCTTGAGCGCCTCCCGGCCCTTGATGGCCGCCCAGGTGTTGCGCCCGATGACCGCGACGCCGCCCAGGGGATTGAACTCGGCGGGCGGCGGGCTCTGCTCGATTTCCACGACGCGGACCACTCCCGGCACCTTGAGCGCCTGCGCCGCGTCGTACTTGGCGACCTTGCCCCCATAGACCGGCGGGCGCGCCACCACCGCGTAGAGCATGCCGGGGAGCCGGGTGTCGATGCCGTACTGGGCCTTGCCGCTCGCGATGTTGGGAGCATCGATCAGCTTCAGCTCGCCCTTGCCGATGTAGCGGAAGCGCGACGGATCTTTCAATCGCAGCGTCTCTCTCGGCGGGACCGGGAGCTTGGCCGCGTCCTTGGCGAGTGCGCCATAGCCGACACGCCGCCCCGACGGGCGATGCACCACCTCGTGGTTCTGGGCTTCCACCTCGCCCACGGGCACGTTCCAGCGCGTCGCAGCCGCCGTCTCGAGCATCGCGCGGGCCGCCGCGCCGCAGCGGCGCATCGGTTCGAAGAAATGGCGCGTGCTGCGCGAGCCGTCGGTGTCCTGATTGCCGAAGCGCTTCTGGTCGCCGGGCGCCTGTGCGACACGCACCCGCTTCCAGTCGGCTTCGAGCTCATCGGCCACGATCATCGGCATGCCGGTGCGGACGCCTTGCCCCATCTCGGAGCGGTGACAGACGATCGTCACCGTGCCGTCCTCGCCGATGGCGACGAACGCCAGGGGGTCGTCGACCCAGCCGTCAGGCATTCCGTCTCGTCCGTACTTTGGCGGGTCGGCGGCGCGCAGGGCCGCCGGGAACCCGACGGCGAGGACGAGCCCGCCGAGTGCCCCGACTCCGGCGAGAAAGGTGCGCCGGCTCACGTTCACGAGCAAAAGCGGGCGGTCCGACGGCGCGTCACTGGGGACCGAGATCATCGAGTCGCGGGGCGCGCTCATTTCGTCGCTCCTTTCTGGGCCACACGGTGGATAGCGGCGCGAATTCGCGTGTACGTGCCGCACCGGCAGATGTTTCCGCTCATCGCCGCGTCGATGTCGGCATCGGTTGGCTTGGGTGTTTGCTGGAGCAGCGCCGTGGCAGACATGATCTGGCCGGCCTGGCAGTAGCCACACTGGGGCACGCCGAGGTCGACCCACGCCGCCTGCACCGCCTTGCCCACCTGGTCTCCGCCGATCGCCTCGATAGTGGTAACCTTCGCTTGCGCCGCAGCCGAGATCGGCGTGATGCAGGCACGCGTGGGTCGGCCGTCGAGGTGCACGGTACAGGCGCCGCACAGCGCCATGCCGCAACCGAACTTGGTCCCGGTCAATCCAATGACATCGCGCAACACCCACAAAAGCGGCGTATCCGGAGGCACGTCGACTTGTTGCGCTTTGCCATTCACGTGAAGCGTTACCATGTGACCCTCCCTGGGAGTGAAACGTCGTGGACGTCAGTCGACCCTGAGTTCAACAGTGCCCGCGGACGTTCACGGGCTATCAACGCGCTGAGCCATAAGGCCGGGTCCATCCGGCCGCGATACTGCGCCCGCGACCACAAGGCTGTCAAGGGGCGTACGGACAGGTCGCGCTCCTCGAGGTCAGCCTCGTCCTCAACTTACTCTGTGGCTGTGACCGTCGCCTCGAATGGTGCTGCTCTGATGTCGATCTCGCCGCCGTTGTGATAACTGAACCGAAACACCCCGTGTACGGTATGGGTGCCCGCGCTCTTCGGCGTGGCATGAACCGTGAAGACGATGCCGCTGTCCTGAACCGAACCGGGAACGACATTCCTTTCGAGCTCGACGCCATCCGAGGCTGACAGCTGGATGATCCTGTGGCGGTACGAGTCCGTGATCGTGAATCCTTCGCCCATCGAGATCTTCGCCACGATGACCGCCTTCTCGCCCACTCTGGCCGATGCGTTCTGGACGCTGATGACGAAGGAGGATTCGGCACCCGCCCAGACCACGCCTGTCAGCGCGACGAGGGCCAGGGCGAGACTGGACACGCGACGCGTCACCACCTGACATCGTGCTCTCGGCACCGTTCACCTCCCGCGATTCACGCCGGCGCACCGGGCGGGCCGGTTGCCTCGGGGCAACCGACTCGCCCGGTCGCTAGGGCTCGTCGCGACGCTTACTGCGAAACCGCGAAGACCCAGACCACGCCGCCCGTGGGGATGTCCTTCGGCCAGCCGAGGAGATTGGTCAGCAGCCCCTGCTGGAATTCCGGGTCGACGCCCCAACCGGAGACGACGCCGACGTACTGAGTACCGTCGACCGCAAAGGACATCGGCGGGGCGACGATGCCGGAGTTCGTCGTGAACTGCCACAACACCTTCCCGGTGCCCGCGTCGAAGGCGCGGAAATTCCGGTCATTCGTCCCGCCTGCGAAGACGAGCCCGCCGGCGGTGGTCACGATCCCCCCCCAGTTCATCGAGTCGGGGAACTGGTGACTCCACGCCCGCTTCCCCGCGTTGATGTCCCAGGCCTGGATCTGGCCGAAGTACTTCGCGCTCTTGTCCACGGCGAAGCCGATATCGGGGATGTCCACGCCCGTCCACCACTGCCCGGCCACGTACTTCTGCACTTTGCCTTCCATGAACCCGCAGTGGTTATCGTTGGCCGGGATGAAGAGGCGTCCCATCTTGGGGTTGTAGGCGGCCGAAGGCCAGTCTTTGCCGCCCCAGAGCGACGGACAGAAGTCGGCGCGCTTGCCGGTCCTTGGAATCCGGTCAGCATTGTAGTCGGGACGGCCGGTCTTCGGATCGATGCTCTTGAACACGTTCTGCTTGACGTACGGGGTGGCGGAGACGAACCCGATCCGATCTCGGCTCCGCTCCAGCAGGTACAGATAGCCGTTGCGCGCCGGGTGCACCAGTCCCTTGATCGTGCGCCCGTCCTTCTGATAGTCGAGGACGAGCGGCGCGTCCGGCTCGTCCCAGTCCCACGACTCGTTCCACTGGTACTGGAAGTGGCCCGTCATCTTGCCCGTGTCGGGCTCGATGGCGACGGTGGACGCGGTGTAAAGGTTGTCCCCCGCGCGCTGATCCCCGAACCAGGGCGAAGCGTTTCCGGTGCCCCAGTACGTGAGGTTCAGCTCCGGGTCATAGGTCCCCGTCAGCCAGACGGAGGCGCCACCACGCTTCCACGTGTCGCCAGACCAGGTGTCGTTGCCCGGCTCGCCGGGGCCAGGCACCGTGTACGTCTTCCACGCGGGCTCGCCGCTCCGAGCGTCAAAGGCCTGAACGAAGCCCCGGACGCCGAACTCGCCGCCGGACACGCCGACCATGACCTTGCCCTTCGCCACGAGCGGGGCGAGCGTCATGTAGTAGCCAGTGTGGTAATCCTCGACCTTCTTTTCCCAGGCGACCTTGCCTGTCTTGGCGTCGAGGGCGACCAGGGAGCAGTCCAGGCTCGCCACGTACACCTTGTCGCCGAACAGAGCGATCCCCCGGCTGGTGTTGTGAAGGGCCTTGAAGTCCTCGGGCAATTCCCGCTTGTATCGCCAGATGAGCTTGCCCGTCTTCGCCTCCAGCGCAATGACCTGGCTGTAGGGGGTGGCGACGAACATCACGCCGTTGTTGACGATGGGGGGCGCTTCGTGGCCCGAGCCCACCCCCGTCGAGAAGGCCCAGACCGGGGTCAACTTCTTCACGTTGTTGACATTGATCTGCCCGAGGGGACTGTAACCCCACCCCTGATAGTTGCCGCGGATCTGCAACCAGTTCTCGGGTTCCGGCTTGACGAGCCGCTGGTCGGTGACCGGGCTGTAGCCCCCCTGAGCCACCGCCGTCGCGGGCAGCATCGCCAGGCCTAGGACAACTGCGAGCGCCACAAGGGTTCTGGTTGTCTTCACGGTCATACCTCCTCGATCGGGTTTGTACGACTCCAGTGCGGTGAAGCGGCACGCTCCCTCATGATGGGCGTTCGCCGCCGACGCGACCCGTGAACCCACCGGCCACCGTCAAGACGCCGTCCACCAACTTGATGGGCAGCATCGGGAGACGCCGAGGCGCCGGCCCATCGACGACCCGGGCGTGATCCCGGGGGTCGAATTGGGTCGCGTGGCAGGCACAGAAGAGGGTCTTCGCCTGGGCTTGCCACATCGAGACCGGGCATCCCTGGTGGGTGCAGACTGCCGAGTACGCCACGACGCCCTCGGCTGAGAGCGCCCGAGTCTCCTCGGTGAGCTGGGCGGGGTCGAAGCGGACCAGCGCCACCAGGTTGAGGGTCGACCCGTTTCGCACGATCTTCGCGCCAGGATCCATCGGGTAGGCCAGCTGCTGGGGCCCGCCGAGCGGCAGATCCTCAAGCGTGACGAGCTGACCCTCCCGGTCCCCGAACGGGAACACGAAGCGATCGCCCTCCTGTGGGCGGGCCGTTCTCGCATCATCGGCTCGGGCGGGGACGCCGTCGAGGAACGAGAACCAGAGCCCTAGGCCGAGCGCTGCCTTCAATACCGCGCGACGCCCGTGGGACATAACCTCTCCTCCGGTTCTCGCCGCGCCGATTCGTGCGTCAAATTGGCCCCTCTGAGCGCCACCCCCAGCCCGGCGCTGTGGAGACGGCGCTGCGGAAACAACGGATAGAACGGAGACCCGCATCTGTCAAGTGCCAACGCGCCAAGACCTATCGGTGATTCCCCTTGACTTCGCCGTTCGCTCCCGGCAAGTTCGCCGCACTCGGAGCCGTACCAACCAGGGACCCTTTCCTCCACGAACCCGTAGAGAAGGAGAGCCAGGATGTCTGCGCAGGGGAATTCATGGACGGCAAACTGGGGACTCGTTCCCCTCCGCCTCGTCGTCGGGCTGGTCTTCATCGTTCACGGGGGGCAGAAGCTCTTCGTCTTCGGTCTCGGCGGCGCCGCGGGCTTCATGGCCAAGGTGGGCATTCCGTGGCCCTTCCTCGCGGCGGTCGTCGTGATCGCGGTGGAGATCCTCGGCGGGCTGGCGCTCATCCTTGGGCTGGGCACCCGACTGGCGGCGGCCCTCCTGGCGATTGATATGGTCGTGGCCGTCCTGGCCGTCCGCCTCGCGGCGGGCTTCGTGGGCGGCTACGAGTTCGAGCTGACACTGCTCGCCGCCAGCCTGAGCCTGGCACTTCTCGGCGGCGGGCCCGTGACCGTGAGGCAGGTCTTCGCGCGCCGCGCGCAGGCGGCGGGTCACGGAGCTTCCCCATGACTTCCGGCACGCCGTTCGAGAGCTCCCTTACTCGCCGTGAGCTGCTCAAAGCCGGGGCGGGGTCCCTGGCCGGCGCCGCCGTCCTCCCGTACCTCGGGTCAGGCGCCGCGGAGGCGCAGACACCCAAGCGCGGCGGCGTCCTGCGCCTGACCTTCCAGGTGGACCCGCTCCACTTCGATCCCCATCAGACGCTCTCGTTCGCGACGATGGTGCCGCTCTCCTTCGCCTACAGCCGGCTCTTGAAGGTGAAGGCGGGCGTAACCGTCAAGCCCATGACCTATCCGATCGAGCCCGACCTCGCCGAATCCTGGACCCAACCGGACGACACGACCTACATCTTCAAGCTGAGGAAGGGCGTGCGCTGGCACCCGAAGCCGCCAGTGAACGGACGCGAGCTGACGGCCGATGATGTCAAGTACACCTACGAGCGGTTCCTCACGATCACCGGCAACGCCAACAAGCCGGTGCTCGAGTACGTCGACAAGATCGACGCCCTCGACAAGCACACGGTCAAGTTCACGCTCAAGGAACCGAACGCCTGGTTCCTGGACCTTCTCGCCTCGACCTCGACCTGGATCATCGCGAGGGAATGCGTCGAGAAGTTCGGTGACCTCAGGAAAGTCGAGTCGGTTGTCGGCACCGGGCCCTGGATGCTCGAGCGCTGGGAGCCGAACGTCAAACTCGTCTACGTCCGGAACCCGAGCTACTTCGTCCCCGGGCTACCCTACGCCGACGGCGTCGAGGTGATCATCGACAAGGACCCGTCCTCGCGCCTGGCCACGTGGCTAGGTGGCAAGACCGACTTCGGCCCCGAGTACCAGCACGCGGTGCGCTGGCTCGACCTGCCGCTGGCCAAGCAGCGGAAGCCCGGGCTCCAGACCGCCGAGTACACCTGGTTCACCAGCGGCGCCACCGGCTTCAAGCTCGCGAATCTGCCGTTCGGCGACATCCGGGTCCGGCGCGCGCTGTCGCGCGCCAGTAACCTCGCCGAGCTCTACGAGTCCCTCGCCTTCTCGCAGGGGCACTGGACGCCCAACCCCGCCGTTCCTGCCGCGTTCGCCGACTGGTCGATCCCGATCGATCAGCTGGGGCCCGAGGGTCGGAAGCTGTACGAGCACAACACCGCCGAGGCCAAGCGCCTGCTGACCGAGGCCGGCTACCCCAATGGATTCAAGACGACTGTGGAGGCGCCCGGGACCGGGTACGGGCCCGACTTCGACGATTACGTCCAGATCACGCTCAAGAACTGGAAGGCAGCCGGCATCGACGCCGAGCTCAGGCTCAAGGAGTACGGGGCGTTCATCTCCAGCGCCATCTTCGGGAAGTTCGACAACATGTTCCTCGGGCTGCGCGGCGCCTGGGCCGACCCGGAGGCATATTTCTATCGCTGGTACATGCCCGGCCAGCCGCAAAACGTCTGGGGCGTGAACGACCCCAAGCTCACGGAGATGATCAAGCTCCAGCGGCGGACCTTCGACGTCGGCAAGCGCAAGCAGATCGTGTTCGACATCCAGCGGTACCTCGCCGAGCAGGCCTTGTTCGGCGTGGACGGGTCGATCAAGATCGTCTCGGCCTGGGACGCCCACATCAAAAACTACATGCCCAACAACGGCTTCGATTTCGGTGGGCGGCTGATGGCCGCCTGGATCGACAAGTAGGGAAGCGGCTGCGCACGTACGTCCTCCGGCGCCTGCTCGTCGCGATCCCCTCGCTCCTGATCGCGTCGTTCATCGTCTTCACGCTGCCCCGCTTGATCCCCGGCGACGTGGTCCAGCTCATGCTCGAGGAGAAGGCCTATGGCAAGGACCTCGAGGACCTGCGGGCAACGCTCGGGCTCAACCGCCCGGTCTACGTGCAGTACTTCGAGTGGCTGGGCGCGATCGTCCGCACCAACCTGGGCGAGTCGCTCTGGACCCGCCAGCCGGTGCTTTCCGAGCTTGGGCGCCGCCTGCCGGTCACTGTCACCCTCGGTGTGATGGCGATCGCCGTGGCCGTCCTGATCGGCATCCCGGTCGGCGTTCTGTCCGCCGTGCGCCAGGACAGCGTGCTCGACTTCTTCGGCCGGAGCGCGGCCATCCTCGGACTATCTATTCCTGGCTTCGTCCAGGCCATCGTCGTGATCCTGCTCCCGGCAATCTGGTGGGGCTGGACCCCGCTCGCCCGGTTCGTCGAGTTCTCGAAGAACCCCACCGGGTACGTGCTCCAGTTCATCTTGCCCGCCATCATCCTCGGCATCGCCTCGGCCGCGGGGATCATGCGCCTCACACGGGCGATGCTCCTCGAGGTGCTGCGGCAGGACTACGTCCGCACGGCGTGGGCGAAGGGCCTCCGCGAGCGCGTGGTCGTGCTCAAGCACGCCCTGAAGAACGCCGTGATCCCCGTCGTCACCGTTCTCGGCCTCCAGGTCGCGGGCATCGCCGGCGGCGCCGTGATCATCGAGTGGATCTTCGGTCTGCCCGGCATGGGTCAGTTCCTCGTCGACGCGATCGTCCAGCGCGACTACCCGGTGATCCAGGGCATCAACCTGCTTGTCGTCTTGATCATCGTGTTGACGAATCTCAGCGTGGACCTCCTCTACGCGGTGCTCGACCCGCGGATCCGCTACCAGTAATGGCCGACGCAGCTGACACCATCGCGGTCCCGGAAGCCCGGGCGCGCCCCTGGCGCCTCCCGCGCGCCGTCGGGCTCACGCTGCGCTTCTGCGGGCGCAAGCCGCTCGGGGCGATCGGGGCGGTGATCATCCTCGTGCTGCTCGTCATGGCGGTCTTCGCCGATCGAATCGCGCCGCACGCCTATGACGAGTCCATCACCGGCGCGCGCATGCAGCCGCCGAGCTCGCGGTTCTGGATGGGCACCGACAACCTCGCGCGTGACATCTGGAGCCGGGTCGTCTACGGCGCGCGGATCTCCATCACCGTGGGCTTCGCCACGGTCGCGCTGGCGACGCTGATCGCCACCGCGATCGGCGTCTCGAGCGCCTACCTCGGCGGCGGCTACGACATCGTGGTCCAGCGCGTCGTCGACGCCTGGATGTCGTTCCCGGGGCTGGTGATCGTCCTGTCGCTGATGGCGGCGCTCGGCCCCGGGGTGCTCAACTTGATCTTCGCGCTGTCGATCCTCGGCGCCGCGGGCGCCTCGCGCGTCATCAGGGGCGCCACGCTCTCGACCATGCAGGATCCGTACGTCGAGGCCGCGCGCGCCATCGGCGCGGGTCATCTCCGCATCATCCTCCGTTACCTCCTGCCGAACGTGATGGCGACCATCATCATCCTCGCGACCATCGGGCTCGGGACGGTGATCCTCGCCGAGTCGGGCCTGTCGTTCCTCGGCTTCGGGATCCCGCCGCCGTACCCGTCCTGGGGCGGCATGCTGTCGGGCTCGGGCCGCTCGTTCATGTACTACGCGCCGTGGATGGCGCTCTTCCCGGGGACCGCCATCTCGCTCGCCGTGTTCGGCTTCAACATGCTCGGCGACGCGCTCCGCGACGTGCTCGACCCGCGCCTCCGCGGCGCCGGCGGCGGTGCCCTCCGCGGCTAGCCAGGAGCCTCTCGGAGTATCGAGGAGTGCCAACGGCTGAGCATGGGCGCTCCGAGCGTCGGGGGGTTTGGGGGGCCATGTCGGGGCCCCCCATTTTCTAAGAGACGCGCTCGTCCGCGCCGGCGCGCGGCGTCGCGCGCTCGACGAGGCGGAAGAGCGCGAGGCCGAGAACCGTCGAGGCCATGACGAACGCGGCGAAGCGGATGGGCGCGGCGGGGCTGCCGGCCGCGTCACGCACGACACCCGCCGCGAGCTGCGTCGCCGCCATCACGACGTAGAACACCGCGTAGTAGACGCCGAGGGCGGTCGCCAGCCGCTGGGGCGCGACCGCCCTGGGCACGAGCGCCATCACCGCGCCCGGCGACACTCCGGTCGCGAGGCCGAGCAGGCAGAATGCCAGCAGGGGATGAGCGAGGACGGGCAGCAGCATCGTGACGAGCCCCGCGGCGAGGCTGCCGGCGACGATGCTCAGGTTCGGCCGGCGGAGGCGGTCGGTGAGGAGCCCGCCGAGGGGCACCGAGAGGATCGTCACCCAGATCGCCAGGCTCACGACGAAGCCGGCGTCGCCGAGCGAGAGGCCGCGGGCCATCAGCATCGCGGGGCCGAACGCGACGACAGCGACGAGGCTCGCGTTGAAGCAGCCCCACGCGAGGCCCGCGCTCACCGCGAGCCCGACCTCGCGCGCCGCGAGCCCCGCGCGGCGCGCCGGCGGCGCCCCGGCCGCGCCGCCGGCCGTGCGCGACGGGTCGCGGTACGCGAACGCGATCAGCACCAGCCCGAGGGCGGCGGCAAGCGCCGTCGCCACGATCGCCATCCGCCACGACGAGCGGGTGGCGAGGCCGCCGAGCGTCGCGGCGGCGACGCCGAGGCCGACCGGCCAGCTCGTGAGCATGACGGCCATCGCCGTCGACATCTCACGCTCGGCGAACCAGTCGGCGACCATCTTGGCGAGCAGGATGTTCATGAGCACGGCGCCGATGCCGCCCAGCAACCGCCCGGCGGCGGCGACGGCGAAGCCGGGGCTGGCGGCGGTCACGAGGCCGCCCACGACCATGAGCGCGAGGCTGCCCACCACCGTTCGGCGTTCGCCCAGGCGCTGGCCGACGACGCCGCTCGGCAGCGCGAAGAAGGCGCCAGGCAGCATGTAGAGGCCGATGAGCAAGCCGAGCTGTGCCCAGGTGAGCCCGAGCTCGGAGACGAGGAGCGGTCCGACGGAGGCGACGGACTGGAACTGATAGCCCATCGATGTGCGGGTGACGAACACGATCGCCAGCGCCACCCAGCGGTTGGCCATGTGCCGG
>WNGN01000428.1_pt1 | contig 26190 bp, 19 predicted proteins | sample 5400561 | NCBI WGS metagenome assembly WNGN01 (sample SAMN13153379, study PRJNA577476) | soil metagenome | isolation source: 115 cm soil or saprolite under Garry oak tree replicate 2 | place: USA:California | collected 2016-06-15 | reverse complement strand
GCCGGTTCCGTTCCCCGGGCGACGGTCAGGTGAACTTCAAGGCGATCTTCTCGAAATTGGCCCAGTACGACTATCCCGGCTGGGCAGTGCTCGAGTGGGAGTGCTGCCTCAAGCACCCGGAGGACGGCGCCCGCGAAGGAGCGAAGTTCATCGCGGACCACATCATCCGGGTGACGGAACATGCGTTCGACGATTTCGCCGGCGCCGGCACCGACCAGGCCGCCAACCGCCGGATGCTCGGCATCGCTTGACGATGGTCCAGCCGCTGCGGCTCGGCATGGTGGGCGGCGGGCGCGGCGCGTTCATCGGCGGCGTGCATCGGCTGTGCGCCCGTATGGACGGGCAGTACGAGCTGGTCGCAGGCGCGCTCTCGTCCGATCCCCAACGGGCTAAAGAGTCGGGTGCCGATCTCGGCCTCGCGCCGACCCGAGTCTACACCAGTTTTGCCGAGATGGCGGCTGCGGAGGCGAAGCGCCCCGATGGCATCGAGGTCGTGAGCATCGTCACGCCGAACGACAGCCACCACGCCATCGCCCGCGCCTTTCTCGATCGCGGCATTGATGTGATCTGCGACAAGCCCATGACCACCACTGTCGAGGACGCGCTCGACCTGGTGCAGACGGTGCGGCGCACCGGTCTCATCTTCGGAGTCACGCACAACTACACCGGATATCCGATGGTGCGTCAGGCGCGCGAGATGATCGCGGCGGGGGAGCTGGGCACGATCAGAGTCGTGCAGGTCGAGTATGTGCAGGATTGGCTCACGACCAAGCTCGAAGACACGGGGCAGAAGCAGGCCGCGTGGCGCGTCGATCCCGCGCGCGCGGGTGCGGGTGGCTGCCTCGGCGACATCGGCACGCACGCGCACAATCTCGCCGGCTTCGTCACGGGCCTAGCGGTGCGCGAGCTCGCCGCGGACCTGAGCCGGTTCGTGCCGGGCCGCAGGCTCGATGACAACGTGCACATGCTGCTGCGCTTCGAGAATGGTGCGCGCGGCATGCTGTGGGGAAGCCAGGTGGCGCCGGGCAATGAGAACGGGCTCAGGCTGCGCGTGTACGGCGAGACAGCCGGCCTGGAATGGAGCCAGGAGCACCCCAACCAGCTGCGGTTCGCTCCGGTGGGCCAACCGCCACGGGTACTATCGCGTGGTGGTCCGAATCTCGGTCCCGCTGCGTCGCGCGCGACCCGCATCCCGTCAGGTCATCCGGAGGGCTACCTCGAAGCGTTCGCCAATCTGTATCGCGATCTGGCGGAGCAGATCCGGGCGCGCCGTGCGAAGCGGGGGGGGGCGCCTGATCGGGCGGCGCTGCTCGTGCCGACGGTGGAAGATGGCGCGCACGGCGTCAAGTTCATCCACGCGGCGGTCGAGTCGAGTGCGAAGAACGGCGCGTGGGTGGATATGCAGCTGAAGCTGCACTAGACCTACGCAATGAGCTCGCTGAACTTCGCAAGGTCGATATTGCCACCGGAGACAACGGCGACTATCGGTCCCGAACCCGCCTTGCCGGTGAGCGCTGCCGCAAGGGCAAGTGCGCCCGCCCCTTCCGCAATGACGCGCGCCTTTTCCGCCATCAGCCGCATGGCGCGCTTGGTCTCGTCCAGGCTGACTACGATGGAGCCGTCCACGACCGGCTGCATGCGCTGCCACATCCGCGGAAACACACTCTTGCCTCCCGCGCCGTCGACGAATGTGGCCTTCCAGTCCGGAAACTCCTGCGCCGAACCCTTGGCAAACGAGAGCGCGGCCGGCGCGGCGGTCTCCGGCTCGGCGCCCCACACTTTGACTCCCGAGCGCAACGCTTTCACCGCACTGGCCAGGCCCGTGATCAGGCCGCCACCGCCGATTGCCGCAATGATGGCGACGGTGTCCGGCGCATCCTCGAGAATCTCCAGGCCCATGGTCGCGTGACCCGTTATGAAATTCTGATCGTCGAACGGATGGATGAACGTCCCCGAGACGCCAGGATAGGAGCGATCATCCAGCGCCTGCCAGGCGACCGCATACGGCACGAGCACGAGCTTCGCGCCCAGCGCGCGCATGCGCTCGAGCTTAGCTGCGGGCGCCGTCTCGATGGCGACGACGGTGCACGGCACGCCCGCTGCCCGCGCGGCGTATGCCACACCCTGACCGGCGTTGCCGGCGCTGATCGTCCACACGCCGCGCCGGCGCTCGGCGTCGGACAACAGCGCGACGGCGTTGGCAGCGCCGCGCAGTTTGTAGGCATTGATCGGCTGCAGGTTCTCGAGCTTGAGCCGCACGTCGGGGAATCCCGGCCCGAGCTCCAAGCGGACCAACGGCGTGCGAACGATCGTTCCGGCGATGCGCTTGCGGGCGTCCCGGATCTCACTCAACGCGATGGGACGGACCGGTTCAAGCACGCAGCACCAGCGCCGCGGCTGCCACGTCTTCGACCGCGACGCCCACAGACTTGAACAGCGTAAGCTCCTCGGCGTTGCGCCGGCCGGGATCCACTCCGGCCACGACGGCGCCGATCTCCGTCACCTCATTGCGCGCTGCGATGACATCGCCCGATTCACGCAGCGCCGCCTCGCGCGAGTCGACGAAGATGCGCGCCGTGGTGACGAGATCGTCGTCCAGCTCGCGCCAGTCGGGGCGGGTTGCGCCGATCGCATTGACGTGCGTCCCGGGAGAGAGCCAGCGTCCCTGCAGGATGGGCGTCGTCGAGCTTGCCGCGACGACAACGACGTCCGCGCCGCGGACGGCATCCGCCGCCGTGGCCACGGCCTTCACGCCATGCCGCTGGGCGAACGCCGGCGCGTTTCGAGGACTCCACACGCGCACTTCCTTGAATGAACGAACGAGGCGCAGCGCGGCGAGGTGACTCTTCGCCTGCACGCCGGATCCGAGAATCGCAAGTACCGACGTATCCGGGCGGGCCAGCCGCTCGGTCGCCACCGCCGACGCCGCGGCGGTCCGCATTTCGGTGATGAGCCTACCGTCCATCATGGCGAGTGGCTCCCCGGTCTCGGCCTTGAGCATCACGATCACTGCGTGGTGTGTGTGAACCCCGACATTCTGAGGATAGAACGTGACGAGTTTGGCACCGAGGGCCCCCCCGTCCGCGTACGCCGGCATGACGGCGAAGAAGCCGTGATGGGGAGCGACGGGGAGCACGGTGCGTACCGGCTGTACGACCTTGCCCGAGGACAACGCCGCGAGCGCCTGCGCGATGGCGGGAATCAGGTCCTGGTAGCGGAGCCGTTGCTGGACGGCCGGCTCGTCGAGGACGACGATGTCCATCTCATGAACTACGCCTTGATGGGTGTCCCCACAAGCTCTGTAAGAACATCAGGATAAATCCAAGCCATAGCCATCGCATGGCGACACGATACGGTGACCAGCCTCACAGTTTGCCATGGTTAATGACGTGATAGTGGAAAATGCGGTCCAAACTCGCGCTTATTCTCGCTGCGCTGGTCCTACCGCTCCGGGGTGAAGGCCAGGAGCGTCAGGGCGGGGCCTGGCAACTCACCACGTCACGCTCGGCCGCACCCGATCAGCCGTCGGTAACGCTGGAACTGGATGCCCTGAACGTGGTTCACGCCGCCGTCGTCACCTTCCGCCCGGCCCTCTACCTGCGGTGTCTCAATGACAAACTCGAGGCGTTCGTCGCCACGGGTGCAACTGGGACTCGGAATTCCGACTACCGGATGATCGTGCACCTGCGCTGGGGTGACCGCCCACCGGCAGAGGAGACCTGGTCGCGCTCGACTGACTATTCCGTCGTCTTCGCGCCGGACCCCCTGGCGTTCGTCCGCCAGCTGATCGCTACGCCGGAGATGACGTTCGAGGTCCGCCCCGACAACGCGGATCCGTTCGTGGCGCGATTCAACGGCGCAGGTCTGGGCGCGTATCTCGCAACGCTCCAAACCAGATGTCCTTCCGCTCCGGCGCGCGGCGCGGGATTCGACAGCGTCTATGCTGAGACGCAAGTGGACGAGAAGGCGGAGCTCATCTCGATGCCCGACCCCGAATATCCCCCCTTGCTGCGCCGAGCCGGGATTCGAGGCTCAGTGAGCGTGCAGGCCGTCGTCGATACGCTTGGCCGTGTCGTCCCCGGGTCACTGCGGGTGATCTCGAGCGCGAATGCCGCCTTGGATGAACCAGCGCTGAAGGCCGTCGGGCAGTCGATATTCCGGCCGGCGCGTGTGCAGGGGCATGCGGTACGCACGCGGCTGCGGGTGCCGGTCAAATTCACTGACGGTTCGCATTAACGGGATCTGGACCTAGCTACTCGGTCGACGGGTGCCGAATCACTCCCATGAACAGAATCGTCCCCGACAAATTCTCTCGCAGCGCAAAGAGGAACGGGCGGTCAATGCGGATGCGCTGCGGCCCGCAAGCGCAGGTCACGCCCACCCCCACCTCGGTCACTGCTGCTGCCTCGGTACCCTCTTCGTTCACGTCCACGTAGGTCTTGTGCTTCACCTCCGTGATACAGAGCTCCGAGGGCTCGTGGATTCCCGTAAAGTCCGCGGTCAGAGGCTCGCAACCGAAAGCGATACCCATGCCGAGCGAGCCAAGCGTCGGAATCAGGCCGAGATCGTTCGTCAGCTTGAACTTCGGCAGCTGCAGCTCCGCCTTGGCGTCGTGCAGATTCCCTGTCCAATCGTCCCACTGCTCCGCGGTCAGGGCCATGACGAGATGATCCACGCTGCTGCTGTCGTCAGGGATGACGATCGTCATGGAGAACGCTTGGCCACCGTACGGCAAATCGACGACCGTGGCGTTGGGGCGCAACGCCGTACGCAGTTCTGCCTCGCCACGGGCCATCGTCGGCACGTTTACGAATGAGCCGTCTTCGAGACGGAAGGGCCGGGGCTGTGTGAGATTGGCATCGAATTGTGCTGTCCAGTCGCCCTTGAAGTAGATCGCATCGATGAGATATAGGCGCATGTAGTCGGGGATACTCTCGACGATCTTGTCGATGAGGCCGTGTGTCTGCTGGCTTACCCACGCATTGATGGTCGCGGGCGCGGACGGTGAGAGGAAGTCAAGCGGCGTGACCTGTGCGTCGTAGTAGTCGCGGTTGACGTCGAGGAACGACTGCTTGACGGCGTAATCCTGCCGATACCACACCGAGTTTGCGATCTGAAAGTGAACGTGGGGGTCCAGGTTTCGTAATAATTCGATGAGGCTGCGATAGCCTTCATTGACCTCGGCCACGGTCATGCCATCGAGCTCGAGCGTCGATCGCATCGCCTCGGCCGTCGTGGTGGCCGCGCCGTTGTAGGCCATCGCCAGCGCCATCGTCACCGATAGCGGCGAGATGAACAGGTTGGGCATGGTGTCGCGCGTCTCCGCGTTCACCTGCTTGAGCAGCTTGATCGCAAGGCGGTTGTCCGCCTGAATCAGGCTTTGCTCTTGAGTCGTGAGTGCGCGCGGCAGCGCGGTGATACGAGGCGGGGGACCAACGGGATCGGACGAACAGCCGACTGCGAGCACAACCAGGGCAAGCGCGGTCAAACGGAAAGCCTTCATGACGGCCTCCTTGTGCAGACTATACCCTCGCGATTGTCGTGATCGTCACTGTCGCACGTGCACCACAGGTCCCCGTTGCCGCGGCGCAAGAGATGGCCGTTTGCCTCGGGGCCCGACCGGCGCAGCTTATTAGTGACCCGCATGACGCGAGTGCGACGATCCTTAGCAGCCTGAGTCAAGCGCAATGGACCGACCGTGCCTACCGCCGACAGGAGTTGCCGGAACGGGTGCTGCAGTTCGGCACGGGCATGCTCCTGCGCGCTCTGTGTGCCGCGTCCGTGGACGCCGCGAACCGCGCGGGCGCATGGGGGGGCGGGGGCGGCCGGATCGTCGTCGTCCAGAGCACGCCCCATGGAAACGCGCGGGCGATCAACGCCCAGGACGGCCTGTTCACCCTCCTCGAACGAGGGCTGGAGAAGGGCACGCCCGTCGAGCGGACTCGCTTGATCGGGTCGATTTCGCGCGCGCTCGTCGCCGACACCGAGTGGGAAGCGGTGCGCGAAGTTGCGACACGGCCGGAGCTCCAGGTGATCGTGAGCAACGTGACCGAGGCCGGCTTCCGGATAGAGTCGGGGTTCCCCGCCCGGCTGACCGATCTACTATATGCGCGGTTCGAGCGCCTCCCCGAAGGTCCACCGGTCTTCGTGATCCCCACAGAGCTGGTGCCGGACAACGGCCCGCAGCTCGCGGCAATGGTGGATAAGGTGGCCGGGGGACGCGAGGGTGGCGACGTTTTCCGCCGATGGCTTTCGACCCACGTGCGGTTTTGCTCTTCGTTGGTGGACCGGATCACGACGGGCGCGCCCCCGGCGGAGCAGCGTGCCGCGATCGAGCACGGCCTGGGCTACACGGATACGTTGCTCACCGTCACGGAGCCTTACGCATTGTGGGCCATCGAGGGGGACCCGCGCGCGCTCCGGGGCGCGTTCCCAATCGACGTGAGTCCAGAGCCGGTCGTGTTCGCGACCGACATCGGGTTCTACGAGGAGCGCAAGCTTCGCCTCCTGAACGGCACTCACACGGCGGTGGCGCCGCTCGCCGTCCTGGCCGGAGTGCGAACCGTGCGCGAGGCGGTGGACCATCCGCGTCTTGGGGCATTCTTGCGGCGCGTGCTGTTCGACGAGATCATCCCCGCGACCGACTTGCCGGCAGACGCGGCCGAGGCGTTCGCCCGCTCGGTCGTCGAGCGGTTCCGGAACCCGTGGCTCGATCATGAATGGCGAGTGATTCTGACCAACCAGGAGACGAAGATGCGCATCCGCGTGGTGCCGCTGATCTCGGCATTCACAAGCCGCCGAGGGCGAGTGCCCGAGGGCCTCGCGCTGGCTTGCGCCGCGCACCTTACGTGCCTGGGACTGCCCGTCGCTGCACTCGCGGAGGCTTCGCGGCTCCCGAGCTTCGTGGCGGCTGTCAGGCGCTGGAAGCTGGTGATCGAGCAAGAGGGCATCGAGGGGGCGCTCGCCCGTGACTGACGCGCTGCTCGCCAGTGGCGTCATCGCCGTCGTGCGACTGCCGGATGCGACGAACCTGCGCGGCGCGACGGCCGCGCTCGCCGCAGCGGGCGTGGGCGCCGTCGAAATCACGCTGACGACGCCCGGCGCGCTCGAGACGATCGCCGAGCTCGCGTCGGGCGAGGGGGTCAAGGGATGCATGATCGGCGCAGGGACGGTGCTCGACGTGAAGGCCGCCCGCGACGTCATCGCTCGCGGAGCGCGCTTCGTGGTGAGCCCCGCGTTCGATCGCTTCGTCGTTCGCTATTGTCGCGACCACCACGTCCCGTGTCTGCCGGGCGCTTTCACGCCGACGGAGCTGCTCGAGGCGTGGCGCGCCGGCGCCACGGCGGTCAAGTTGTTCCCGGCGTCGACTCTCGGCCCCGCGTACCTTCGCGAGGTGCTCGCGCCGTTGCCGTTCGTGCAGGTCGTGCCGTCGGGCGGCGTGTCGCTCGACAACACCGCCGAGTGGATCCGGGCCGGGGCCGCCGCCGTGAGCGTGGGTAGCGCGCTGGTCACCGCGGCGCTCGTCCGTGAGGCGGCTTGGCCCGAACTGACGCGCCGAGCCCGCGCCCTGGTGGACGCCGTGGCGGCCGCCCGGCCGTGAACGCGACGGCGCGAGTCGTCACGTTCGGCGAGATGCTCCTCCGGCTCAGCCCGCCGGCGGACGAGCGGCTGCTCGAATCTTCCGCGCTTCACACGTTCTTCGGCGGGGCGGAGGCCAACGTCGCGGTGGCGCTGAGTCATCTCGGCGTGCGGGCCGACTACGTCACGCGTCTGCCCGAGAACCCGCTTGGCCACGCGGCGCTCGAGGTCTTGCAGCGCGAGGGCGTCGGCACGGAGTGGATCCTGCGCGGTGGCGCGCGGATGGGGCTCTACTTCGTCGAGCCCGGCACGGACGCGCGTGCAATGCGGGTGGTGTACGACCGCGCCGGGTCGGCGTTCGCCGGCATCGATCCGCAAGAGATCGACTGGACTCGCGTGCTCGCCGGCGCGGGTTGGTTCCACTCCACCGGGATTACCCCCGCCCTCGGCGATGGGCCGTTACAGGCACTGGCGGCAGCCATCAGTCGCGCGCGCACGGGCGGCGTGCCGGTCAGCCTCGACCTCAATTACCGCGAAGCCTTGTGGAGGGGTCGAGACCCGCGCCCGCTCATCGAGCCCCTCGCACGCGAGGCCGACGTGCTGATCGGTAACCGCGAGGCGGTGCGGGCGATGCTGGGCGTCGAGGCGAGTCCCGAAGCGCTGGCCGACCGGTTCGGCTGCCGCGCCGTGGCCATCACCGAGCGCGAGATCCTGGGCCCGCGTGAGCACGCGTGGAGCGCCGTGCTGTACGACGCCTCGACGCGCGTGCTGATGCACAGTCGGCGGCACGTCGTCCAAGTCGTCGACCGCGTCGGCGGGGGCGACAGCTTCGCGGCGGGCTTAATCGCCGCCCTGCTCGGAGAGCAGGCGTCTGCCGCCGCCCTGGAATTCGCGGTCGCCGCCGGCGCCCTCAAGCTCGCCGTGCCGGGGGACTTCGGTCGCGCCACGACGGCGGACGTCCAGCGATTGGTGCGCCAATGTACATGACGTTCCGGTGGTTCGGACCCGCCGATCCAGTCCCGCTCGCTCACATTCGGCAGATCCCCGGCGTGGAGGGCGTGGTGAGCGCGCTGTACGATGTGCCCGTGGGGGACGCCTGGCCCCGGGCACGGCTCGAGCGGCTCGGCGCCGAGATCGATGCTGCCGGGCTGCGACTCGCGGTCGTCGAGAGCATTCCGGTCCACGAAGACATCAAGCTCGGCCGGCCGACCCGCGACCGCCTGATCGCGAATTACTGCGAGAGCGTCCGCACGATGGGCGAGCTGGGCGTGCGGGTGCTGTGCTACAACTTCATGCCCGTCTTCGACTGGATGCGCACCGATCTCGAGATGCCGCTGCCCGACGGATCGACCGCACTCGCCTACGATGACGCGGCGCTTGCGAACATCGACCTGGGGCGTGGGACCGGCGATCTTCCCGGGTGGGCTGCGACCTATGATGCAAGCGAGCTACGCGGGCTGCTCGAGGCGTACCGCAAGGTGCACGCGGAACGGCTGTGGGATCATCTCGCCTACTTCCTCGAGCGCGTCGTCCCCGTCGCTGAGCAAACGGGCGTGCGGATGGCGATTCACCCCGACGATCCACCCTGGTCGATCTTCGGACTGCCGCGGATCATCTGCCGCGGCGCCGATCTAGAGCGACTCCTGAAGCTCGTGGACCGCCCCGCAAACGGCGTGACGTTCTGCACGGGCTCGCTCGGCGCCCTCCCGGAAAACGACCTGCCCGCGATGGTGCGGCGGCTCGGCTCACGCATCCACTTTGCGCACTGCCGCAACGTGCGCATCACCGGCGAGCGGCAGTTCCACGAGACCCCTCATCCCTCGGGCGACCTGAATCTTGCCGACGTGCTGCGAGCATTGCGCGACACTGGCTTCGCCGGACCGATGCGTCCCGACCACGGCCGCATGATCTGGGGAGAGCGCGGGCGGCCTGGGTACGGGTTGTACGATCGCGCGCTGGGCGCGACGTATCTCCAGGGACTGTGGGAAGGACTGCTAAAGAATGATCAATGAACAATGATCATTCGCCTCGCGCATCGCGCAGATACTCACTAGCAACGGTGGCATAATGCGCGATGGCGCGCTCGGGCTCCTCGATCTCCGGGTGCCACCGCTTCTCCCATTCGAAGCTGTAGAAGCCGCGGTAGCCGATCTTCGCGAGCGCCGCGATCTGCCGCTTCACGGGCACCTCACCGGTGCCGGTGAGAACGTAGCGGCGGTCGTTGCCGGCGGGGACGGAATCCTTGAGATGCGTGTGCCGGATGAAGCGTCCCAGCTGCCGCACCGTGTCCTCCGGCTGCTCCTTGCCCGACACGAATGTGTGATGTGCGTCCCACAGCAGCGCCACGTTCGGTGAGTCGGCTTTCTGGAGGATCTCGAGCAACGCGGGCGAGTCGGTGAAGGCGCCGTGCGATTCGATGAGCACCGTGACGCCTTTGCCGTTCGCATGGTCGCCGAGTCCATGCAGCGCGCCGGCGATGTGCGCGAGCATCTGATCGCGCGGCACGCCGGCCACGTACTCGTTCCCGAACACCCGCACGTAAGGAGCGCCAAGGGCCTGGGCCAGATCGATGAAGCGGCGCGCCTCGTCGAGCTGTGCGGCGTGCTTGGCCGGGTCCATGTCGTGCATCTGCGCCGACGCGCCGAGGCACGACACGGAGAGCCCGTGCGCCGCGACTTGGCTCCTGACCTCACCCAAGCGGTCAGGTGCGAACTCCGGCACCTTCGTGAGATCCATGTTCGTCTGGATGCCGCGCAGCTCGACCGCCGCGAACTGGTGCTCGGCCGCGAAATCGAGAATTCGGGGCCAGGGCCACGTGGGGCAGCCGAGGGTGGAGAACCCGAGTGGTAACCTCTTCGGCGCTTGCCAAGGCAACAGCAGCGCGGCCGCGGTTCCGACAAACTGTCGGCGAGTGGTCATGGTGTCGGTTCTGAAACTAGCTTTGAAGTCACTGTGACGCTCGACCCGTCCCCCCTCCCCCGTCCCCCCTCCCCGCCGTACCGCTGGACCATCTGCGCGCTGCTGTTCGTCGTCACGACGATCAACTACATGGACCGCCAGGTGCTCAGCATCACGCTGTACCGGAGCTCGGGGACCGAGCCCCCAGGCCCCAGCCCCAAGCGCCAAGCCCCTTGGCTCCGCCTCCTCACCTTCCGCCAAACCTGGGCCATCGTCGCTGGCAAATTCCTCGCCGACCCCATCTGGTGGTTCTATCTTTACTGGCTCCCGAAATTCCTGGACAGGACCTACGGCATCAAGCTCGCGCAGGTCGCCCTTCCCCTGATTACGGTGTATGTAATCGCCGACGTGGGATCGATCACCGGTGGGTGCCTCTCGAGCAGTTTCCTGAAACGCGGCTGGACCACGAGCCGCGCGCGCAAGACCGCGATGCTGCTCATGGCGCTCGCGATCGTGCCCACGGCCCTGGCGCCGCGCCTCGAGCCGGCGCGGTTGACGGAGGAGCCCACATGATTGCCGTAGCCTTGCTTCTCACTCTAGTCCAATCGCCCAACACCCTCACCCCCGCCGAGCGGACCGCGGGCTGGCGCCTGCTGTTCGATGGCCGCACGCTCACGGGTTGGCGTGGCCTCGGCTACGACACCGTGCCCACCGCCCACTGGGTCGTGGTGGACGGGGCGATCAAGAAGATCGCGTCGGGCAACGTGCCGCGCGTGGCCGACGGGCGGCCGCTCGTCGGCGGCGACCTCATGACCGTGGATTCGTTCGCCGATTTCGAGCTGAGCTTTGAGTGGAAAGTCACGCCGGGCGCAAACAGCGGCGTCAAGTACAACGTGTCCGAAACGATGTCGATGGCTCAAGGAGGCGCGGGCACTCAAGGAGGGCCCACTCACTCCGCCCTCGGCTTTGAGTATCAGATTCTCGACGACGACCGCCACGAGGACGGCAAGCTCCCGACCCACCGCGCCGGCGCACTGTACGATCTTGTAGCGCCCAACGAGCGCAAGCACCTGCGCCCCGTGGGCCAGTGGAACCGCTCGCGGATCGTGTTCCGAGGCAATCACGGCGAGCACTGGCTCAACGGCCAAAAAGTCGTCGAATTCGAGCTCGGCACCGCACGCATGGATTCCCTGCTGGCCGCCAGCAAATACAAGACGATTCCCGGCTTCGGCGAAAAGCGCCGCGGGGGGGGGCACATCGTCTTGCAGGACCACGGGGACGAGGTCTATTTCCGCGATATCAAAGTGAGGCCACTATGAAACGCCGTCGCTTCGTGAAAACCGTTTCCAGCGCCGGGCTCGGGTTACTCGGGGCGCGCACGCCGCTGTTCGCCAAGGGCTCGCCGAGCGAGAAGGTCGTGGTCTGCGTGATGGGCCTGAACGGCCGCGGGACCGTGCTGGCGAAAACGTTCGCCAAGACGCCCAACGCGGAGGTCGCCAGTGTGTGCGACGTGGACGCCACGGTGTTGGCCAAGGCCGCCGCGGCCGTGGCCGAGGCGCAGGGCAAGCCGGTGAAGAGTCTCGCCGACTTCCGGCGCGCTCTCGACGACAAGTCCATCGATGCGCTCGTGATCGCGGCGCCCGATCACTGGCACGCGCCCGCCGCCATCCTCGCGATGGCGGCCGGTAAGCACGTCTACCTGGAGAAGCCGTGTGGGCACAACGCGCGCGAAGGCGAGCTGCTGGTGGACGCGCAGCGCAAGACAAAGCGCGTCGTCCAGATGGGCACGCAGCGCCGCAGCTCGCCGCGCGCCATCGAAGCGGTGCAGGCGATCCGGGACGGAATGATCGGCCGCGCGTACTTCGCCCGCGCGTGGTACGCGAACCGCCGCGCTACCATCGGGCGGGGCAAAGCCGCGCCCGTCCCGGCGAACCTCGATTACGAGCTGTGGCAGGGGCCGGCGCCGCGCACGCCCTACCGGGACAACATGATTCACTACAACTGGCACTGGTTCCGCCGCTGGGGCACGGGCGAGATCTGCAACAACGGCACGCACGAGATCGACGTCGCCCGCTGGGCCCTGGGCGTGGATCATCCGGTGCGCGTCACGTCCGCCGGCGGCCGCTACCATTTCGACGACGACTGGGAGTTCACCGACACGCAGGAGGCGGCGTTCGAGTTCGATGGCGGCCGGGCCATCGCCTGGCAGGGGCGGAGCTGCAATCCTTATCCCGTCGAAGCCCGAGGCCGCGGGACGATCGTGCACGGCACGACGGGGACGATGGTCGTCGATCAAGATGGCTACACCGTTTATGACATGGACCAGAAGATCGTGAAGCAGAACGTCGCGCCCCCGCCGACGGGAACCGATTCGCTCGCGGTGAGCGGCGACGACCAGCTCACGGCGCTGCACATCGCGAACTTCGTCGCAGGCGTCCGCACCGGCGCCCCAGTCAGCCAGCCGATCGAAGAGGGCGCGAAGAGCGTGCTGCTCTGCCATCTGGGTAACATCGCGCAGTGGACGGGTCGCGCGCTCCGCGTCGATGCGGCGACGGGCCGCATCCAGGGCGACGAGGCGGCGATGGCCTTTTGGCAGCGGGACTACGCGCCGGGGTGGGCGCCGACGGTCTGAACCCGGATCGCTTCTTCGATCCCGACCCCTCGATACGGCGCGTCGCGCGCGCGCTGTACGAGGACACTCGGGGCTTACCGATCGTCTCGCCCCACGGCCACGTGGATCCGCGCATTCTCGCGGACAACGAGCCGTTCCCCGAGCCGGCGTCGCTCATCGTCCAGCCCGACCACTACATCCTGCGCCTGCTGTACGCGAATGGCGTTCCGCTTGAATCGTTGCTGCAAGGAGACCCGCGCCGCGTCTGGCAGCTATTCGCCGGCCGTTATTACTTGTTTCGCGGCACGCCGACGGGCGCGTGGTTCGACTACGAGCTGCACGAGGTTTTCGGTGTCCGCGAGCAGCTGTCGAGTGAGACAGCCGCTCATATTTACGACGAAATCGTCGAGAAGCTCGCCGCACCCGAGTTCCGGCCGCGCGTCTTGTTCGAGCGCTTCAACATCGAGGTGCTGGCGACGACCGACGCGGCGACCGACAGGCTGGAGCATCATTGCGCGATTCGCGAATCCGGTTGGAAAGGCCGTGTGATCCCGACGTTTCGGCCCGACGCGCTGTTCCGGATTTCGTCGCCCGAGTGGCCGGCGGCGCTCGACGGACTCGGCCGCGTGCGCGACTACGTCGGCTTCGTAAGGGCACTGGTCGAACGCCGCAAGTACTTCAAGCAGCTGGGCGCGACGGCGACCGATCACGGCGTGCTCGAGCCGTACACCGCCCTGCTGCCCGAGGAGGAAGCCGAGCGTCTGTTTCAGCGCGCGCGGCGGGGCGATGCGACGCCTGATGACGAGCGTCGCTTCACCGCCCACCTACTGATGGAAATGGCCAGAGCTTCGTTGGCCGACGGTCTGGTGATGCAGATCCACGCCGGCGCGCTGCGCAACCACAACCAAGCGGTCTTCGAGCGGTTCGGTCCCGACAAGGGCGGCGACATTCCGGTGGCGACGGAGTTCACGCGCAATCTGCGCCCGCTGCTCAACGCCTACGGCAACGATCCGCGTCTCACGCTCGTGCTTTTTACGCTGGACGAATCGACGTACAGCCGCGAGCTCGCGCCGCTCGCGGGCCACTACCCCGCGGTGCGCCTCGGCCCCCCGTGGTGGTTCCACGATTCGATGGAAGGGATGCGGCGGTTTCGCGAGCAGACAACCGAAACGGCCTCGATCTACAAGACTGCGGGGTTCAACGACGACACGCGCGCTTTCTGCTCCATTCCGGCGCGGCACGACCTCGCGCGGCGCATGGAGGCCAATTATCTCGGCGGTCTGGTGGCGCGCCACGTGATCGACGAGAGCGACGCGCGTCGCATGGCGCGCGCCCTCGCGTACGATCTCGCCAAGGAGACCTACAAGCTCGCGAGGCTCGACTGAGGCCTCACGGAGAGCATAGTTTCTCTCCGGCTGGCGGCGTCGACAATGCCGTCATTCCATGGCCCTGCAGCGTCCGGTTGAACGGCGCCAGGTCCACCCGAACGAGCCGCCTCCAGCGCTCGACAAGCTTCCTTAGCTCCTCGCAGCTTGACCGCGCCACAGCCAACGCGGCCCGCGTCGGCGCGTGGTCGGCGTTGTCCTGCGCGGTCAGCTCGATCGCGAACTCGCCGTTCAGGTCGACGAAGCTCCACGTCGCCGGTCGTGCATCCCATGCCTGGCGCGCCTCCACCAATGAATCGCCGGCGACGGAATCCAATTTCGCCGCGAGTGCCTTCGCCGCTTTTCCCACCTCGGAGACAGTATCAGACGCGACCTTCGCGACCGCCGCTCCCAGCGCCGCGACAGCCTTGAAGTCGGCCCACGTCGAATGCACTCCGCCGTTCAATCTCATCAGCAGGGCGTGCTGCGCACCGAGCGCTGCCGGTGCGATGTGTACGCGAGGATCGGCGCGCACAGTGAGCGTCTGTGTGTAGGGTTTCCCGTCCACCCTGAGCCGAATGGTGTACACGCCCGGCAGAGCCAGCGGTCCTTCAGGCAACGCAGGCGTCGAGCCGGGATTGCCGTAAAACGCGAAGACGTGCGCGAACGCGGGCGGCGTGTCGTACCTGAGGTCCCACGCGACGCGATTGAGCCCAATGTTCACCGAGAGAGCACTCGGCGGCGCGAGCCAGAACTGTTCCATCGGCGCCCGCGCGGCTTCGCGAACCGGCGTGGACGGAGCACTCGTCAGGTGGCGCACGAGATTGCCGTTCGCATCGAGCACATCAATCGCGATATCCTCCGACGGTTTGCTGCCGAGCAAGTAGTAGATGATGGCTCCCGGCGCGGGATTCGGCGCCTGCGGTTCTTCCTTGGGGAACGGCGTGTTGTAGTCCACATTCCGTCGCACACGAATCGCTTCGCTCGGCTTGAACAGATGGGCCGGGTTGCTGGCCAGCGCCGTGCTGAGCTGCCGCAGCGGCCCGATGTCGTCGAGCACCCAGATCCCGCGACCGTACGTGCCGACGATCAGATCGTCGTCGTGGAAGGCGATGTCGTCGACCATCGTAGTCGGCAGGTTGAGCATCAGGGACTGCCAGTGATCGCCGTCGTCGAACGAGACATACACGCCGCTCCCGGTGCCGGCGAATAGCAGGCCGGACCGCTTGGGATCCGCTCGCACGACACGCACAGACGCGCCGCCGGGCGAGGTTGCCGGCAATCCAGCCACGATCTTCGTCCACGTCTTCCCGTAGTCGCGAGTGCGGTAGAGATGTGGGGCGACGTCGCCGCGATACTGCAAGTTGAAGGCGGTGTACGCCGTACCCGCGTCGAAGGGCGACGCCTCGACCCAGGTGGGCGTTACGCGCACACCGACGCCGATATCCGGGCTTGTTACGTCGTTCCACGTCACCCCGTGGTTTCGCGACACCTGGACGATGCCGTTGATGGCCCCAATCCAGATCACGCCGGGCCGCACGGTCGATGCCGCGATCGACCAGATGCACGCGCAACGTGGAATGCTCGAATCGCTCGGGGCCGGGTGGGCCCGCGTCTGGCTGAGATCGGGACTCAGCTTCGTCCAGGTCGCCCCGCCGTCCCTCGTCGCCATGAGATACTGATAGCCCGCGAGCAGCTCGCGCTGCCCGTGCCACGTCGAGAAGACGATTGGGAGGTTCAGTGAGGCGCGCAGCTTGAGCGATGGATCCTGCTCCGGCCCCACATTAATCCACGCGCCACTGGGATAGGTGATCTTCGAGATGCTCAGTCCGCTCGAGAAGACGATATTGGGATCAAGCGGATCGGGAAGGATCGTGCCCCACTCCCAGGCGGGTACCGGCTTCCAGTCGATGGGCGTGATCGTCCCCAGGTCGCCGCGACTGCGCGTGGCGATGGCGCCGGCGTCCTGCTGCGTCGCGTAAATCCAATAGGGAAACGAGTTGTCGGCGGCGACGTGATAGACCTGCTCGGTGGATTGGTTGTACCACGAGCTCCAGGTGTCGCCGCCATCGAACGAGACGATCGCCCCCTGGTCGTAGCCCATGAGTATCCGCTTGCCATCGGTCGGATCGATCCATATGACCTGCGGATCGTCACCGCCGGGCGGGCCGCCCTTGAAGGCCACGAAGCTGTTACCGCCATCGGTGGACTTGTAAGCCGTCACATGGAAGGTGTAGACGACGTCGGGGTTTTTCGGGTCGACGGCGACACCGGAGTTATAGCCGCCCTGGCCGTTGGCGATCCGCTTGTCGTCCGCCGCCATCTGCCGCCACGACGTGCCGCCATCGTCGGAGCGGTAGAGTCCGAAGTTGCCGATGAGATAGATGCGCTGAGCGTTCGTGCCCACCGCGATCGCGAGAGAGATGCGACCCGTGAGGCGGGGCAGCCCTCCGCCTGAAACCTCACGCCAGGTCAACCCAGCGTCCAGGGACTTGTAGAGCCGCGTGCGGGTCTGCGCCGTGTCGGTCCTCTGCCCGAATAAGATACCGGTCCCTGGCGCGAAGGAGCGGAACATAGTGGCAGCTAGGATGACGTCGGGCGCGTCTGCCGCGCGGGCGAGCGTTCCGATGCCGGTCTTGTCGTCGACGTACAGTGTCTTCACCCAGTTCGCGCCGCCGTCGGTCGAGCGGAAGACGCCCCGGGCGTCGCTCTGGGTCTGAAAGAAGCCTCCCAGTGCGGCAACCAGGACAGCGTTCGGGTCGCGCGGGTGAACCAGAATCGCAGTGATCTGCTGTGTGCCCTCGAGGCCGATGTGACGCCAGCTGCGTCCGGCATCGGAGGACTTGTACATCCCGTCGCCCCGCCCGTCGAAGTAGGAATTCAGGTCGCCCGTGCCGACGTAAATCACGTTTGGGTCCGAGGGCGCTACCTCCACGGCGCCGATGGACGAGACGCCCTTGATGGAGTCGAAGATCGGGTACCACGTCGCCCCCGCGCTTGTCGTCTTCCAAACGCCGCCCTCGGGCGTGCCGACGTAGAACACGCCGGGCTCTCCGATGACTCCCGACGCCGCGGAGATCCGTCCGCCGCGGAATGGGCCGACGTTGCGCCACACGAGTCCCGTAAGGAGACGAGGATCGACAGGGCCTGATCGATGCGCCTGGGACTGCGTTGCGAGCGGAGTCGCCAGGCAAACAGCGCAGAGCACCAGAAGGCACGGTGCGCGCATAGGTGCATCCCATGAGGGAGACGGGCTGAATCTATCCCCAAAAGACTGCGGCCGGGTTTAGTGCCGCCGCGCCGCACATTGTATGTTGACTGCGCGCCGGACCAACCCTGACTCGGAGACTCGTGCATGCGCGTCATCCTTGCCGCTCTAGTGCTCCTGACTATTCCGACGGCCGACTGGGAGCTACTCGGCACCCGGCGCGTGAGCTTCACGCTCGATCACGACGCCATCATCGTGGGCCCGCGCGAAGGGGGATTCACCGCGATCAAGATCGAAGTCGTGGGCGGCAACCTCGAGATGTACAACGTTAAAGTCACATTCGGGAACGGCCAGACGTTTTCCCCGGAAACCCGCATCCAGTTTCATGAGGGCTCGTGGAGTCGCACGATCGATCTGCCGGGCCCCGTGCGGATCCTGCGGCGCGTTGATTTCTGGTACCGCAGCCGGCTGCGCCGCGGCGTGGCGACAGTGCGTCTCTTCGGCAGGAAGTGACGGCCGTCCAAGGTGCGGCTTTCGCGTACGCCATTCTCAGTCGAATGGCGTACGTGCTGTTCGTGGGCGGCGTGCTGCGGCGCGAGGACACGAGCAACGTCTACTCGAAGCGCTTCGGACGGGCCGAAGCGTTCCGCCGCTTCCGACGAACGGCGGCGTGGGTCATGAACCACGACGCCTTTGCGTTCGTGGTCCTCTGCCTCGCGACCCGCAACACCTGGCGGCTCCCCATCTCTGGCGCGACCCCGTTTGCGATCGGCGCTGGTTTAGGCATCGTGGGGCTCGGCACGAAACTCTGGGCGGCGCGAACCCTGGGGAGCAACGCCTATTACTGGCACAACTTCTTCGATCCTGATGAGGCGATCGGCCCGGTCGCGACCGGCCCGTATCGTTTCATTTCGAGCCCGATGTATACGGTTGGCTATCTGCAGATGTACGGCTTGGCGCTCATGCTGCGGTCTTTCCCCGGATTGATTGCCGCGGGATTCAGCCAGGTCGCGATCCTCACTTTCTATTTCCTGATCGAGAAGCCCCACTTCCGCCGGCTGCATCGCTCTAGCTGACGGCGAGGGGAATGCGTCTATTCTGCGGGAATGCGATGCGCTGCCCTTCTACTATATGTTCTCGTCACGGCCTGTCACCGCGGCGCGGGGTCCATGCCGGCGGACGATCAAGAGATGGCGGCGCCGGAGCAGCACCCCGACGAGCACGCGGCGATGGCGGCCGAGCACGCGATGGCCGGGATGGTGTCGAACGAGGACCTGCATCTTCGGCTTACGCCTGTCCGCCCCGCGGCTCCCGGTGACTCGGCGCGGGCGGCGGAAACCCTCGCGGTCATGCGGCGCGAGCTCGCCAAGTACCGCGACTTCCGCGTCGCGCAGGACGATGGCTTCCGGGAGTTCATCCCCGCCGCAGGCGCGCCGGTGCGCCACTTCACCAAGCTCCGCTGGGCGATCCAGTCCCGGAACGGCTTGGATCCCGCGCGACCGACCTCGCTGCTCTATCAAGCCGGTTCGGATGGAAGCCTGACGCTCGTCGGCGCGATGTTCACGGCGCCGCCCCAAACCAGCGACGCCGATCTCGACGCGCGCCTGCCGCTGAGCATTGCCCGCTGGCATCAGCACATCAATTGGTGCCTGCCGCCGCTCGCCGACGCGCGGCGCCGCTGGCGTGAGACCAAAGACGGCCAGCCCCTGTTCGGTCCGAAGTCGCCGATTGCGACAGCGGAAGCGTGCGAAGCGGTCGGGGGACGGTTTCGCCCGCGACTGTTCGGGTGGATGGTGCATGTGATGGCATTTGCGGGCGTCGACCCATGGAACGCGCATCATCACTAGCGTCGCTTGACGGTCTACCCGGCGAGCGGTAGCACTAGGGCGACGATTACCCTACACAGAGGCATAAGTATGCGACGGGTTGAGAGTTTACTCGCTGTGCTGAGCATCCTGCCGGGCCTCGCGCTCGCGCAGAACGGTTCGATACGCGGTCGCGTGACGGACGCCACGGGGGCGCCGCTCCCGCGCGCCACGATCTCGGCGGAGGCCGCAGGCCTCCGGGCGACGAGCGATGAGCAGGGACGCTATGAGATTCGCGGGGTGGCGGCTGGCACGTACACCCTGCGCGTGCGGCTGCTCGGCTACGTCCCGCAGTCGGTCAAGCTGACGGTCGGCCAGAGCGCCGTGACGCAGGACTTCAGGCTGGCCGAGCAAGCGATCAGCCTCTCGCCGGTCGACGTGACGGTCGGATCTCGCGCGCGGCACACCGCCGCCGAGCAGCTGGCCGTGCCCGTGGACGTGTTCTCGGCGGAGGACATTGCGGTGCAGGGCACTAACGAAACGAGCCAGATCCTGCAGGCGCTCGCACCGTCGGTCAATTTCCCGCGGCAGAGCGTGACCGACGCGAACGACATCGCGCGGCCGTTCACGCTGCGGGGCCTCAGTCCCGATCACACGCTGGTGCTCGTCAACGGCTGGCGCCGTCATCAAATGGCGGTGCTCAATACTTTCGCCTACGGCATGGGCGCCGGATCGAGCGGAGTCGATCTCAACGCGCTGCCCGGCGGGGCGATCGATCGCATCGAAGTGCTGCGGGACGGCGCGTCCGCACAGTACGGCTCCGACGCGATCGCCGGCGTGGTAAACGTGGTGCTGAAGGAGGGCGGCTTCGCGCCATTCATCAACGCCGACGCCGGCCAGTACAACTCGAAGGGCTACCCGGTCGATGGGACTACGGCCGACCTGAACGGGGGCTGGGGCGTCCGGTTGGGACGGGGCTCGCTGGCGCTGTTCGGCGAGTATCTCCATCGCAACAAGACCAATCGCGCCTGGCCGGATTCCTTCCTGGTCGACGTCAACGGCGTGAGCGATCTGATCGATCCGAACACCGGCCGGATCATCGAGAAGCGCAATGCGCTCCCCCAGCCGAACTATCACTGGGGCGACGGCCTCGAAGAGGACGCCATGACGTTCGCGAATTTCCGGATGCCGCTGAACCCGGGCGGCACGAGCGAAGTCTACGCGTTCGGCGGCTACAGCCATCGGACCGGCACGGGGAACGGCTTCTGGCGCTACTTCGACAGCAACAAGAACTGGACGGAGTTCTACCCGCAGGGGTTCCTGCCGCAATTTCGCCCCGATGTGGCGGACTACTCCGGTGTCGCGGGATTCCGCGCGAACGTCAGCGGCTGGTCGGTCGATTTGGGCGGGTCCTACGGGGGCAATCGGTTCGACTACGATCTGGAACACACGAACAATCCATCGCTGGGTCCTTGCCTGGCCACGGCGTGTGCGCCCGGAGCGGACGGTATCCTCGGCACGGCCGACGATCCTGGCATCCCGAATAAGCTTTCGTTCTTTGCCGGTCGCCTGAAGCGGACCGAAAGCATCTTCGCCGTGAACCTGGCCAGGCCGGTGAGGCTCGGCCTGTCAGCGCCGGTGAACGTCGCGCTCGGTGCCGCATACCGGCGCGAGACCTTCACGATCGTCGCCGGCGAGCGCGCTTCTTGGATCAACGGCAACCATCTCGCGCAGGACAGCGCGGGTGCGGATGGGATCTGGGGCAACCCAGGCGATGACAGTCTGCCGGCACCCGCGGGTTCGTCGGTGTTCCCCGGCTTCGCTCCCACGGACGCGAGTGACCACGGTCGTACCAACGTGGGCGCGTATCTCGATCTCGAAAGCCAGCTGACCAAGCAGTTCCTGGCGAACGTGGCCGGCCGGTTCGAGCATTACAGCGACTTCGGGCAGCGGTTCACGGGCAAGGTGGCGCTCCGCTATCAACCCGCGCAGCGGTTCGCGCTGCGCGCGGCGGCGAGCACCGGATTCCGCGCGCCGGGTCTGGCACAGAGCTTTTTCAGTCACACCACGACCAACGTGATCGGTGGCCAGTTTATTCAGGTCGGGAACTTCCCGGTGGACAATCCGGCGTCGCGGCTGTTCGGGGCGAAGCCGCTGAAGGAGGAGACGTCTTTCAATCTGAGCGCGGGCTTCGCCTTCACGCCGCAGGACAACCTGACGTTCACGGTCGATTATTTCCGGATCACGATCGATAACCGGATTCTGCTGGGCGCCACATTCGGCGATTCGGTCTCTGCGGCGATCCTCGACAGTGCGGGGTTCGCCGGCATCGGGGCCGTGCAATTCTTCACCAACGGCCTCGACACCCGGACGAACGGCGCGGACCTGACCGGCGATTATCACGTGCCGGCCGGACGGGGAATGCTGGACCTGACGGCTGCCGTCAACTACACGAAGAACAAGATCACGCGCGTCGATCCCTTGCCGCAGATCCTGCAGGGCAGGCCGACCGACCTGACCAGCATCCTCGATCTCGTCACCAAGGTCGGCATCGAAGAGGAACGTCCCGATTGGCGCGGGACGGTCACCGCGCAATACACCATCGGGCGCGTGCACGGGCTTGGTCGCGTCTCCTACTACGGCGGCTTCGCCTCCGCGCAACCGAGCTTCACGGATCGTGAGACATACGGCGGCAAGACGCTCTTCGATGCCGAGGTGGGCTACCACTTCAGCGACGTGAATCTGGCGATCGGCGCGCGCAATCTGTTCGACGTGTATCCGGACAAGCCGAAAGCGGAATTCAACAACAACGACAACACCTTCCCCTGGGCTGCGGCGTCGCCGTTCGGCTATAACGGCCGCTATCTCTACGTGCGGGCAGAAGTCCGACTAATCCAATAGGGAGGAGTGCTCTATGGTTAGCGCTGGAAGGTTCTTGAGCTTCGCCGTGGCCGCACTTCTCATCGGAGTGCCGGCGGTGGCGCACGCCCAGAACGGCCGGATCCGCGGAACGGTGCGCGACGCGCATAATGTGCCGATGGCGGGCGCCACCGTCCGAGTAACGGGTGGCGCGGCGGCTGCCCGCCGCACTACGACCGATGCCGAAGGCGCATACGCGTTCACCAACGTCGCGCCGGGGACCTACACCGTGGCCGCGGCACTGCCGGGGGTGCGGACCCAGTCGCAGCAGGGCGTTCAGGTCGCCGCGGATGCGGAAGCGGTGGTCGACTTCGTTCTGCAGCCGCTCGAGCTCGAGGCGATCACCGTCACCGCAATGAAGCGCGAGCAAGAGCTGATCAACGTGCCCATCTCGATCGCGGCACCCACCGAACAGGCGCTGCGGGTGCGTGGGGTCGACAATATCGAACAGGTCGCGCAGAACGTCGCCGGCTTCAGCGTCCAGAACCTGGGACCGGGGCAGAGCCAGCCGGCGATCCGGGGCACGTCAGCCGGCCAGATCGCCCGCGACCAGCCCGGCGTTAAAGAAGATGTGGGGGCGTATCTGGACGAATCAGTGATTTCGCTGTCGCTCTTTACGCCGGACCTCGACTTGTTCGACGTCGGTCGCGTCGAGGTGTTGCGCGGCCCGCAGGGCACGCTGTTCGGCGCGGGTTCCCTCGCCGGTACGGTGCGCTATATCAGCAATCAGCCGGAGCTCGGGACCAGCAGCACGTTCGGTGAGGTCGGCGTCACGATGATCGACTACGGGGATCCCGGCAGCGTGGCCAAGGTCGGGTTCAACGCGCCGCTCGGAAGCAAAGCGGCCGCGCGTTTCGTCGGCTACGGCACGCGGACCGGCGGCTACATGGATGCGGTGCAGCCAAATCTCCACGTCGATCAGAACGTAAACGGCAATGAACGCGGGGGGCTGCGCGCCGCGCTGAAGCTCGCGCCCACGAGCCGGTTCAGCATCACGCCACGAGTGGTCTACCAGCGCGTGAAGTCGGATGGCTGGAACCGAATCGACGCGTTCAACATTCTGGCCAACCCGTACACGACCACGCGTCCGAAGGTGACGCTGGGTCCGCGACAACTGTTCACACAGATCGAGGAGCCGTATACCGACAAATTCCTGCTGGCCGACGTGAACCTGTCGTACGATCTTGGTGGCGCGGCGCTGACCTGGATCACCTCGTACACGCATCGCAACATCCTCGTCGTCCGCGACGCGGGCGCGCTGACGTCGAGTATTACGGGCGGCAGCCTCGCGTTGCCGCAGAACGTCTACACACTCGACGCCCCCCTCAACGACGCGACAGTCTCGAAGGTATGGACGCAAGAAGTGCGACTAGCGGGCACACAAGGCCAGCGCATCCGGTGGCTGGTTGGTGGCTTCTACAGTAACAACAAGCGCCATTACGGGCAGGACCTCGACGTCTTCGGGTTCGACACGCTGGCCGCCCCGATTCTCGGTGCACCGTACGGATTCACGAAGGGGCTGCGCGCGCCCAAGGACCACCTCTTCTGGTCCGATCTCGATTATCGCCTCAAACAGGGCGCCGTCTTCGGCGAAGCCACCTTCTCCGCGTCGTCCCAGTTGGACCTCACGGCGGGGCTCCGGTACTACAACTTCAACGAGAACCGCAGCCAGATTTTCGACGGGATCTTCGGCAACGACAACACCGGGACAGCGCTCGTCACCCAACCCGGTTCGACCAAAGCCAACGGTGCGGCGCCCCGGTTCATCGCCAGCTACAAGGTTTCCGACGCGCTCACCCTGAACGCGCAGGCGTCACGGGGCTTCCGGCTGGGCGGGATCAACGATCCGCTCAATACGCCCATCTGCTCGCCGCAAGACCTAATCACGTTCGGCGGTCACACGTCGTGGAAGGACGAGACGGCGTGGAATTATGAAGTAGGGATGAAGTCCCGCGTGATGGGGGGGCGCGGGTCCGTCAACCTGTCGGCGTTCTACATGGACATCAAGGACCTGCAGCTCAATCTCACCGCCGGCACCTGCTCCTCGCGGTTGGTGTTCAACGTGCCGAAGGCGACGAGCCAGGGCCTGGAGTTCGAAGTCACGGCGTCCCCGAACGACCACTGGGATCTCTCGCTGTCGACCGGCCTGAACAACGCCAAGCTAAAATCGACGGTGACGTCCACCGACGCGAGCGGCACCCACATCATCTCGGGGATCAAGTCAGGAAACCGGCTTCCCAGTGTACCGCACGTGCAGGGGAGTGGGGCGATCACCTATGGATGGCCGATGGGTGCGTCGCGCGTGTCGCTGGGCGCCAGCTATCAGTACGTCGGCTCACGCTACACGCAAATCGACGATCTCACGCCGGGCATCGGTACGGTGAATATCGCATCGTTCAAGGGTACCATCGGTGGGCCGTTGACGCAAAACACGTTCACGTTCAATCCGCTCCTGCCCGCCTACGGAATTTTCAACGTCCGGGTCGGGGTGTCGCGCACCAGCTGGGACGCAGCGGTCTTCATCAATAACGTGACCGATGAGCGGGCCCTCCTGGCTCTCGATCGCGAGCGGGGACTGCGCGCTCGCGTGGGCTATCTGACCAACCAGCCGCGCACAGGGGGGGTCTCTATCCGCTTCAGTTACTGATGACTTCGTAACGGCGAACGGCGCAAAAAGGCGCGGCAGGTAGCATCTACTCTGCCGCGCCTTTTCGCGTCGTGTTGCGCCAGTATGAGCTACATCCTGCTGCCCATCCCCGCGCCTGCTCCCATCCCCGCTCCCATTCCCGCGCCTTCCGTGTAGAATTTCGCGCCGATCACAGTCGCGAGCGGCCACTCGACGAGACTCACCAGCGTCGTGATGATCGTGAGGTTCTGCGGCATGAGGTGCATGGGCCACATGAATAAGGTCACGAGCAGCCCGCCGACGAACCAGCCCGCGAACCCCGCTTTCGCCGCCGTGGCGGGACCCGCCCCAAACCGCGGCCGGATCGCGGCATAGAGCCACACGAGAAAGACACCGGCCACGAGGTCGAGGACCACGAACCACGGAATCTGGGCATTGGTCATGGCGGGCCGGTTGATCGACGCCATCGCCGCGGCCATCTGATCTTTGAGCAGATAGCCGAACAGCACGCTGTCGATGATGTTCAGGAAGACGCCCGCTGGGACCGGAATCGTCAAGTCACAGCACGTTCAGCACCGCAATCAGGCCTCCCATGCCGTCGGAAATCGTGGCCACGCCGCCGGGGACAACCCATTCTCGTCTATCGACTACCAGATTGAAGTAGTAAGTGCCCGGCGCCAGGAGGAGCCCAGCCTCCCAAATATCATCGCCCATCGCGCGCAACGGCGCGGGCGTCCACCCATTCCAGTTGCCCGCGATCCCCAACTGGTGTGCTCCCGGCATGTGGAAGCGAACCACGACCGTGTCGCCGCGGTGCTGGGCAACCAGGGGCTGCAGCGCGGGGCGGGGGGCGCCGGGAGGGGACGCCGAGGGGGCGGAGTGTGAGGCGATCGCCCGCCGCGACGCGAACACTCTGACTCCACCGGCGATGAAGCCCGCGCGCGGCAAGCCTTGAAATGGATCGCGCAAGTAGTTCCCGCCAGAGACTTCCAGGGCGACCGATGGCGTGAGGTAGTATTGCAGCGTGGCGCTGGCCGCGCCTGTGGATCCGTAAGTCTTGCTGAGCCGGCCGCTCAGCCACAGCGAGCCAACGGTCCGCGCGCCGTCGAATGATACGCCGCCGACAATATCGGTATACCACGCGCCGAGAAACCGCGTGGCTTCGGTGGTGAGTGAGAGCT
>WNGN01000902.1_pt1 | contig 26211 bp, 23 predicted proteins | sample 5400561 | NCBI WGS metagenome assembly WNGN01 (sample SAMN13153379, study PRJNA577476) | soil metagenome | isolation source: 115 cm soil or saprolite under Garry oak tree replicate 2 | place: USA:California | collected 2016-06-15 | reverse complement strand
CTGCCACCGGTGATGCCCGCGCCGGCGAGTGCGAGGCCGAGGACGATCAGGCCGACCATGCCGATGGCGACGACCGCTGCGGTCCGCCCCGACACCCGCCAGCTAGCCTCCCACCTCACGTGTTCCCCGCAGAGGCGAGCTCAAGATCTTCCACCTGCCAGCTCGTCGCCGCCCCGGTCACCGTGACGGCGTAGTCGGTAGTGGTCCGTTTGGTGCCATTGGTGCCGGTGACCTTCTGGGTGATCGCGACGACGAACGTGATGTTGTTGGCGCCGAATCCGCGGATGGCGGTGATCTGCCCGGTGCCGGTGGCGATCTGCTTTTGCTGCGCCCTTATCCGGGCCACACCTGGAGTGGCGAAGCCCCGCCCGAGCACGGCCGCCAGTTGCCCGGTGACCAGGCCATTGAGCTGCCGTTCGTAGCCGGCCGTGGTCTGCGTGTAGGTGTAGCTCGCGTACGCTGCAGCGAACCTGCCCACCACGTCCGCGGCGGCGGTCAGGCCCGCCTGGCTGAACGGCAGCCAGTGGTAGATGTCCGGGCCGGTGCCCGGCGCGGGCGTGGCGCCCAGCCCGCCCGGGGGCGGGGATGGCTGGCTGCCCAGGCCGGGTGACGGCGAGGCCCCGGACAGCGGCGCGGTGAGCCCCACGGCCCGGCCGCGCCCGGTGGTACCGCCCCGGTGCAGCAGCGTGCCAGAGATGAGGAACGCGCCCAGCGCGGCGAGGACCAGGACGACCACGCCGAAGACCAGCTTGCGCTGGGCGGGGTTGAGGTCCATGGCCGCGCTACTTGCGGCGCCGCAGCGGGCGCAGCCAGAACGGGGCCGGGCCCTGCGGCTGGTCGCCACGGCCGCCGCCACCGGCGGCCGGCCCCGCCGCCGGGGGCGGCCCCTGGGGCGCGGCCCGCGGTGCGGCGGGCGGGGCCTGCCGTCGCGCGGGCGGTGCCGCGCGGGGCGCCGCCGTACGGGGCGCCGCCGTGCGGGGCGGGCCCGCCGGCCGTGGCTGGGCGGCGGGCGCGCCGCGGCCGTTCCCGGCATGACCGCCGCCGGAGTGGCCGCCGCCGCCGCGGCTGCCGCCGCCGAACGGGCCGGGGGCGCTGGAGCGGGGCGGCGGCGGCGCGCCGCTGGCGGGCTGGCTCGGCGTCCCCGGCCACCTGGCCCGGGACTGGGAGGGGACGGTGAGCGGCCCGTTCGTGCCGGTCCTGGCCCAGCCGGACTGCGGCCGCGCCGAGCCGTCCTCCGACCGCGACGGCAGGTCGAGCGGCGGCGGGGTGCGGCCCGGCGCGCCGTTCACCCCGGCCCTGGCCCGCCCCATGGCGGCGGCCCCGGCGCCGGGGCTGACGGTGTGGTCCGGCCCGTTCGGGCCCGCGTCGGCGCCGGCCTCGGGCGCGGCCCCGCCGCCCGGTGCCGCCGCCGCGGCTCCGGCCAGGGCGCCCGCCGTGCCCGCCGTCGCCCCGGCGGTCGCGACCTGCGCGGCAACGCCCGCCGCCTGGGCCGGGTTGCGCCGCGCCCAGCGGGCCGCGCGGTAGGCGGCGAACCCGGGCACCCCGACGGTGGCCGCGTCGCGGGTGTTGCGGGCCGCGGTGCTGCCGGCCCGGGCGAGCTGGGTGTCGGCCTGGTCCCTGGAGCCGATGACGCCGTAGCCGACCGCGGAGAACAGGTGCGTGAACGGCTTGCGGTAGATGAACACCGCCACGGTGACCAGCGAGATCATCAGGATCTTCAGCGCCCACGGCAGCACCGCGTCGCTGGTGCCCATGATCAGCGAGTAGGCGTAGAGCAGGACGGACAGCACGATCGCGATCGCCGCCTGTTTGAGCAGCACCCCGATCAGCAGTTCACCCCAGCGCAGCGCGATGACCCGGCCGAAGCCCGGATGGGTGCCCACGATGAGGAAGAACGGCCCGGCCACGAGCAGCAGCAGGAACCCGAGTTTCAGCAGGATCAGGGTGATCGCGATGAGCAGCACCAGCACGCCGGCGAGCAGCGCGGCGAACAGCGCCGCGAACGCGACCTCCAGCCGGGTGGTCCACTGTTTCCCCTGGAACAGGGCGTAGGCGCCGGGGTCCTTCTGTTTCAGCGAGGCGGCCAGCCCGGTGTAGGCGTCCTCCTTGGCCTTGATGACGCTCGCCGTGGGTTTCTCGTTCGCGGCGATCGCCTGTGCCCAGAGCAGTTGCCTGCCGTAGGTGTTGACGACGGTCGGCTGCCCCCTGCCCTGGGTGTAGGCGGTGGTGCCGAACTCGCCGTCCAGCCATGGCTTGCAGACCAGCACGGTCCACAGTTCGTTGGCGTTGGCATCGACGATGGTGCCGCCGGAGGAGAAGTTGAAGTTGGCCTGCGGCGGGGTCTGCGGGTCGGCCTTGCCCACCGGCACGCAGTTGCTCTGGTGCGGCGCGGGCAGGTTGGCGAACGCTACGTTGAGCGCCTGGGTGATGCCGTCCGACACGGCCTTGCCCGCCCCGGTGAAGTCGGCCGGCCGCCCGATCAGCCAGATCGCCGCGGCGCAGGCCACCACCATCCATAGGGTGCCCTCGATGGTGCGGGTCGCCCGCCTCCGGATCAGCCCCTGCCAGGCCAGCCAGATCGCGCCGAGGATCACCACGGGCGCCAGGTAGGGGAAGTAGATGGCGTTGCCGAGGCTGGTGACCAGCCGGTCCACCGCGCCGGTGAGCCAGGACAGGATGCCCTCGCCCGCCGCGGACTGGTACACGGTGATCGTCACCCGGTCCAGGGCCTTGGCCGCGTCGAACACCACCCCGGCGATGTTGTTGCCCACGAGCGAGGCCATATCGGAGCACTGCAGGTCGAAGGCCGCCCAGGACTGGCCGGCCATGCCGTAGCTGTCGTACAGCGTGGGGGTCTTGGGGGTGGCGGCGGTGCCGGCGGCGGCCGGGCCCGTGGCGGCCGGGCCCGTGGCGGCCGGGCCACCGGCGGAGTTGCCGGTGCCCGGCGGGCTGATCAGGGCGTCGATCCCGCCGGTGGCGGGCTCGGGGGTCGGCACCGACGGCTGGCAGATGTTGTTCAGGTCGCCGAGGATCCCGCTGGACCCCTGCGCGCAGAACCCGAGCAGGCCGCCGATGTCCCCGATGCCGGCCACCGAGCAGACCCCGCCGGACGGTGCGGCCGGCTCCGCCGGGAGCTGCGCGGCGACCGTGGTCGCGGGCAGGCCGGGCGTGGCCGGCTGCGCGGCCTTGACGGCACCGGCCGGGAGCGCGGCGCGGGCGGGGGTCACGGCCGCCTGGGCCACCGCGGGCAGGCCGAGCATCGCCGCCGCCGCCCCGGCCAGCAACAGCGCACGCCAGGCGGGCCCGGTCAGGGCACGGCCCGGGCCGTGGGCCGGAGCGTGGCCGCCCAGCCCGGTCAGCGCACGGGCCGGGCGGCGAGCCGCACGGCCCGGCCGCGGAAGTATCCGGGACCTAGGGGACTGCTGAGGCTTCGGGGACTTCGGGGGGGACGTCGGCATATCCGGGTCTCCGGACCTTGTGGAGTTGGCTAACTCAGCGACATGGGGATGGACCTGGGGCGATGGCATCTCGGGTTTCCTGATCAATACGGGGGCCCGCCCGTGAGCGGCTTGGACCTGCGTAACTCACCCCCAAGAGCCCGCATCCCCCGTACTGGATCTCCCGGCGGCCGCGACTCCGGCACGCCGCCTCCTGTCGGCTGGTCTCCCCCTGAACTCCCGGCGGACCCTGAACCCCCGGCGGGCGGCCCGGCCGGTCCCGCCGCGACCGCCGGCCCGCCGGGCGCGCCCCCGGCGGACGCCTGGGCTCCCGGCGCGCCGGCCGTGTCCGCCGATTCGGCCCGGGCGTGCCTGGCGACCGGCGCGTATCCCCCGCCCTGCGGATCCGCGTGCGCGTGCGCCGCGGCGGGCTGGGCGTCCCCGGGACGGGCCCGGGTCGGGTTGGTGTCCAGCCAGCGGCGCATCTCCTCGGAGATCAGGTCGACGCCGATGCGCCCGGCCCGGCCCTCCAGGTCGCGGAAGATGCACTCGCCGTTCCCGAGGCCGCGCAGCACGGCCTGGTGCTCCGGGGAGGCCTCCACGCCGAGCAGCGCCATGACGTTGGCCACCTCGACCCGCTCGGAGGACCGGAACGCGAACACCGAGGAAATGCAGTTGGTCACCTGCTCGGCCAGCAGGTCACCGGCGTTCTGCGAGACCAGGATCAGCGCGGTGTTGCGGGACCGGCCCATCCGGGACACCTCGGGGACCAGCTTGGCCCCCTCCGGGGTCGAGGTGATCGCCCAGGCCTCGTCCAGGAAGATGGCCTTCGGCCTGCGCCGGTCCATCCCCATGAGCAGCCTGCGCGCGAACTGGGAGACCAGGTACAGCAGCGCCACCGACAGGCGCTGCTCGTAGGAGAAGTCCTCCCGGTTCACCGCGGCGTCCGGGAGGGTCAGCCCGGCCAGGGTGAACACCGTGGTCCACCCCTCGGCGTCGATCCGCTGCCCGGCGGTGGGCGAGAAGCACAACCGGGCCAGCCGCATCTCCGACATCGAGTGCAGCACCGCGCCCAGGTTCTTCGACGCCGGGTCGCTGGACGCCTCCAGATGCCGGACCACCCCGCCCAGGCTGGGCTTCTCCCGGCCGGCCACCGCGGCCACGGCCTGGATCATCGCGCTCTCGCGTTCCTCGGACATCCGGGGCAGCAGCAGCCGGAGCGTCTCGGTGGCCATGGTGCGCCGGGCGGCGAGGTCGTCACCGAAGGAGAACGGGTCGAGCAGGCCGGGCGCGGCCGAGCCGAGCGGCAGCACCCGTGCCTTGCGGCCCCGCGCCTGCAGCACGTCCACCAGCGGCTCGGCGTCGCCCTTGGGGTCGATCACCGCGACCGTGACACCGCGCAGCGCGAGCTGCATGATGAGCAGCAGCGCCAGGGTGGTCTTGCCGCCCCCGGGCTCGCCGGTGATGGCCACCGCGGTGGGCCGGTTGCGCACCGCCGCGAGCAGCGGGTCGAAGTGCACGATGGAGCGGGCCCGGCCCATGGTCTCCCCGATGTAGGGGCCGACCCAGCCCAGGTTCTGCTCGCCGTTCTCGGTCACGCCCGCGTGGTCGGCGGTGCTGCCGGCGGGCTGGTCACCGAGGGAGACGGTGGCGGTCGGCACCCCGCCGGCGATCGTGTACAGCGGCTGGCGCTGCAAATACGACGACAGGTGCACCCGTTCGCCGGGCAGCGACTCGCGCAGCAGGCTGAACTGGTCGCCGGTGGAGTTGACCACGTCGATGCCGATGTCGCGGTAGTGCTCGACCAGCGCCTCCACCCGCCGCTGGCACAGTTCCCTGGTCGGCGCGGCCACCGCCAGCCGGTGCCAGCCGTAGACGAACGGCAGCCGTTCCTTGGTGATCCCGTGCTCCAGCATCCGGGCGGCCTCGAGCTGCTCGGCCAGCGCCAGCGGCAGGTCCACCCCGGCCTCGCGGATGTGCGCGTCCATGTCCCTGGCATGGGCGAGCCGCCGGCCCACGTCCTTGCTAGCCTTGGCCGGGGAGATGAACTTCATCCGGGAGCTGACCTCGACCGGGAACGGCAGCGAGTCGGCGAAGTGCAGCCAGGGCTCCCCGTCGGGGAAGCTCATCACGTCGGGGAACCGGGAGAAGGACAGGAACGCCGCCCACGACTCGCCCTCGGGCTGCTCCAGGTGCAGCAGCGTCCTGCCGTTGTGCACCTGCCCCTCGAGCAGCGCCTCGATCTCCCCCGCGCCCCAGGTCCGCCGCCGCACCGCGGAGGCGGGCGGGTCCCCCGCCGTCCCGGCCAGCGCGTGCCGGAACAGCCAGGCGATCTCCTCGCTGGTCGCGTGCCGCGCCCGCAGCGCGCTGCCGGCCAGCGAGCGGCCCAGCCGCTCGGCCTGCTCGGTCCACCGGGCGATCTCCGATTGGGGCACGGCCTCGTCGTTCAGCCCGAGCGCCTGCTCACTGGCCCGGTAGGCGTTGATGAACTGGGAGAACACCCCGCCCGAGAGCTGCGCCCGCATCCCCCGCTGGCCCAGCCGCACCCCGAGGTAGACCTCCTTGGCCCAGAAGTCCTTGGCCCAGACATGCTGGTACATCTCGTCCAGATAGTCACGCCAGCCCGGCCCGCCGTCGGAGGTCGCGTCCAGCCGGGCCGCCCACTGCGCGGCCGGGTAGGAGCGGTGCGCTATCCGCAGGTGCACCTCCGCCTCGGGCAGCCGGATCGCCGCCAGCGCCACCGTGATGTTGATGGCCAGCGCCTCCCGCTCGGCGGGGGTGGTGAACTCGTAGGCGTGCGTGGGCAGCCGGTAGTACGCCCACGCGTGGGTCTCGGTCAGCAGGATGAAATCGTCGAAGTAGCGGATGCTCATCCGGCTACGCCGACGAGTGCGCGCGGTCATCGGGCCGCCCTTCGCCGCACCGGGTCATCCGCCAGCGAGCTCACCAGCACCCCGGCGAGCGCGGTATAGGCCTGCAGCACCGCCGGGCGCAACCGGGCCAGCCGCGGCGGCTCGTCCGCGGTCTCCAGGCTGTCCCGGATGCCGCGCTCCGCTTCCGGTTCGGCCAGGTGGTCGTCCCAGGGGACCCGGACGATGGCCCGGCACCTGCCGCGCAGCACCAGCTCGGCCTGCTCGGCGTGGCGCACGCTGCGCTGGCTGACCCCGTTCAGCACGGCGATGGACCGCTGGGCCAGCCCGGCGTGGCCGTGGCCGCCGAGCCACTCGCACGTCATGGACACCGCCTGCGCGGCGTCCGGGCTGGCCGGGGCGACCAGGACAAGCTGCCCGGCCTCGGCCAGCAGCTTGGCCACCGCCGGCGCGCCCGGGTCGGCGAGCGTCAGCGGGTACCGGGACGCCAGGATGCTGACCAGCCGGTCTTGCTGCAGGTTCGGCAGCGCGGCGCTGCCGTCCGGCCCCGCGTCCTGGCAGATCACATCCAGGCGGCCACGGGTGCGCCCGCCCCGCGCGGGCTGGTTGCCGGGCCGGTTGCCATGATGCGCGGGGCCGCGGTGCGCGGGCGCGGGGCCGCGGTGCGCCGCGTGGGCGCCCGGGGCCCGGTCGGCCAGCAGGGCGCTCACCGTGATCGCCGGGACCCCGGCCATCTCGGTGAGCGACGCGGGGCCGGGGTTGAGGTCAAGCGCGGCGACCGGTTCGCCGCGCAGCCCGGCCAGCAGGTCGGCGAGCATGAGCGTGACGACGGTCTGGCCCGCGCCCACGGTGCAGCCGAGCACCACGACCAGCCGCGGCCGGTCCAGCGGCAGCACGGCCCGCACCCGGGCCTCCTTGACGTGGTCGGGGCGCCCAGGGCCGCGCCCACCGGGGACCACGGTGACATGGCTGCGCCAGCCCGCGGGACGGTCGCCGGGGCCGCTCAGGGCCCGTTCCACCACGGGAGCCGGGCGCGGCCGCGCCGGCGGCGCCTGGGGCGGTCCCGCCGTGGATCGTTGCGCCGGGACGATGGTCACCGGTGCGGGCCGCCGCGGAGCGGACGGCTGCCCGGCAAGCGGCTGCCCGGCAAGCGGCTGCCCGGCGGGAGGCTGCGCGGCGGGCGGCCGTGCGTCGGGGGCACGCGGCGGGGCGAAGGCGTCCAGGGCTGGCGGTTCCGGGGATACGGACCCTGTGGAGACAGGCGATGCCCTGGAGGACTGCGCGCCGGAGAACTGCGCGCCGGAGAACTGCACGCCGGAGAACTGCACGGCGGCAGGCTCATCCGTGGCGGGCACTGGTGTGGCGGGTGGCGCGGGTGGCTGCGGCCCGGCACCGCCGGGAGGCAGGCTCGCACCCGCCGCATAGCCGACCGGCCAGCCCGTGCCCGCGGCCTGGCCCGTGCCCGTGCCCGCGGCCTGGCCCGTGCCCGTGCCCGCGGCCTGGCCCGTGCCCGTGCCCGCGGCCTGGCCCGCACCCTCGTCCGGCCGCTCCTGTTGGCCAGGTCCGGGATCGCCGGCTGCGCCACCGGGCCGCACGCCCGCGGCCGGAGCAGCGGGCTGCTGGCTCACCGCCGGGGCATTACCGACCAGCGGCCAGCCCGTGCCGGCCTCCGCGCCGCCGCCGGAGTCGCTGGGCCGGGCCTGACGGCCCGCAGCGGCGCCGCCTGCCCCAGCCGGCCCGGGCTCCAGGCCGGCCCCGCCGGGCTGCGCTCCGCCACCCGCATAACTAGCGGGCGCGGGCGGTCTGGCGGGCGCGGGCGGTCTGGCCGGTCCCGCGCTGGCCGGTCCCGCGCTGGCCGGTCCCGCGCTGGCCGGTCCCGCGCTGGGCGGCCCGGCCAGCCCCGGGTCCAGCCATGCGCCCGGATCCGCGACCGCGTCCCTGGCCCACCCGACGCCCGCGACCGGCGTTCCCTGCGCGTTCCTGGCCGGTCCTGGCGCCCTCGCCGGTCCTGGCGCCCTCGCCGGTCCTGGCGCCCTCGCCGGTCCTGGCACCCTGGCCGGGCCCGGCGCAACCCGCCCGTATCCGGCACCGGGCGCGTGCGGCCACCGGCCGTCCTGTGGCACGCCGGCCTCCCGGGCCCGCTCCGGCTGCGGGGTCCCGGCGGTCGCCCGCTCCGGGGCCTGGCGCTCGGGAACCTGCCGGGCGCGGACCAGGCGGCCCCGGCCACGGGCCCGCCGCGCCGCGACGGGTTCCGCGGCGGCGGCTTGCGCCGGGACGGGCCGTGCCACCGGGGTCGCGACCGGCAGCGCGGTCCGCGCCCGCTCCGGCAACTCGCCGGCGGCCTGCTCCTGCTCGGCCGCGCTGACCCGCCGCCACACCCGGCCGAACACCACGACCTGGTCTTTCTCGGCCAATGGCGCCATGCGGCACCAGCTGGACGGCTCGCCCAGGTACCGCATGTGGGAAATCAGCAATTCGGGCAGGCGTTTACTTTCCAGCACCGGCCGGGTCGCCAGCCAGGTCAGCAGGCCCGGCGGCAGCACGTACAGCCAGAACAACGTGTGGTTGAACGGCAGCCCGAACAGCGTCAGAAGAACGATGTACGGCACCGTGACGGCGGTGAAGACGGCGATCTGCCCGACCGGCAAGGGCATCGGCAGGCGGAAATCGTAGAGCTTGTACAGCCGTTTCTCAATCCGCCAGATGCTCGTATAGGTGGGCAGTTCCACCGGTCGCTCTCCTTATGCTCGCGCGGAGATCAGTGGACGCCCAGCGCTTTCGCGATCCCCTGGGCAAGCGTTTGCACGATGCTCGGGGTGTAGAAGATCACTGCGATCGCGACGGCAAGGACAACGAATTGAACGAACCGGATGATCTCGCGTGTGAAGAGGAAGAAGAGCGCAACGATTCCGACGATCCCCAGGAACAGCGGGCCGAACAGGCCCTGCAGGTACGACACCAGGCCGGACGTGCTCAGCGACTGGGGAGCCGCCACGATCAGGGCATGAAACGACATCGGCCTACTCCGTGATGAGGGGGATTGCAGGTGGGCAGCAGGCCAGAAAAGTCAACCAGGCGCGGGGTCACGGCTGCCCCACAGCCTGGGTCGCGGGGGCAATGCTCTGGACATACCAGGTGCCATGCTGCCTCACAATGGTCAGCGCATAGGTCATCTCAAGGCTAGCCGTCGAGGTACCCGCCCGGGGTCCCTTTACTGCCTGCCCAGGGATTTCCCAGACGACGGTAGCAACAATGTGGCGGACGGTGCCGCCGACAGGTGCCGTGACACCAGTGACAGAACCGAACACAACGGACCCGCCGAGGCCGGTCACCGAAGTGCCCGGCGCCAGGAATCGGCCGAGGGTGGACTGATCTCCGCTCGCGTAGGCCGCGAAAAAGGCGCGGAGCGGCGCCATCAGTTCCGATTCCGTGGCGCTGTCGTTGTTGACCGTCGGCGGCGCGGGCACCGCGACCGGAGCCGGCGCCGACAGCCAGGCGGGCTCGCCGGAGATCGCCATGCCGCCCGCGCTCGCATAGACCGGCACGCCCAGTTCCATCATCTTGCCGTTGACCCGGGCCAGCAGGGTGACCACCGCGTGCTGGGCGTCCTGCACCCGCACGCCCGCGACCTGCTCCGACTGGAGGGTCAGCGAGCCGCCCCCGTTCCAGCCGAGCTGCGGGTCAGTGGCGCCCGGCGGCAGGAACGCCGCGAGTTCGCTTTGCCGCTGGCTGGCCGTGGCCGGGCTCGCGTTCAGGTACACCTGGCCGAATTGCAACGCAAAGGCGCCGGCCAGCTGCGTCGGGAAGTCCGGTGCCTGCGCGACGCGGGCGGGCGGCGTGTGGCTCGGCGGCGTTTCGTTCAGCACGATCGCCATCACGCCCCGGTAGCCGATGATGAGCAGGATGGCCCAGACCACCACGCGGAACGTCCAGACCAGCCAGCGACCGCCGGCGCCGCGCCAGCCCGCGCCGGATCGCGGCCGCTTGCCGGTACGACCCTGGGGCTGGTTCCCGGCCTCCGTGCCGTAGCCCGCACTGTACAGATCTGGTTGCGGACTGCGATCAACGGTCGACCTACGAACCATCGCACCTCCGCCCCGCTCCTGCGTACGCACCGCATCCTGCTGCAGTGCTCTCCGTGTCCGTCGGCACCATTCTGCGCTATAACGCGCTGCTCGGGCAGTCCTTTCAGCACCTCACAAGCCTGCCATCCCTGCCATTGGAGCCGGCGCTGACGCGCCACTCTAACCCTAAGATCCTTAGGACATAGTTGCTGATCAGGGCTGATAAGGCAAAAATCGGACTGGGTGCGCGCATTACACGTCACAGGACGCCAGCCCGTGGTGACTCCACGTTAGGTAAACCATGCCATCCGGCCCGCCAAAACGCACCGATCCTTGCGCCATAACTTGCGGCCACAGCCCACCCTGATCGGACAAATCAGGACAAACCAGCAACCGCGGCATCAGGCTGGCCGCTTCGCCGTCAAGACCGCCTGGCCAATCTCATCATGCATCTGCCCTTGCATGGCGGGCAGAACGGGGACGTAGACCTCGGGCGGCAGGCCGAGGAGGGCGTGCGCCTTGCCCATCACCAGCTTGCTGATCTCCGTCACATAGTCACGTCGGCGCTCGTCGCAGGCCACGCCGATGAGCCATAGCAGGCCGACGAACAGGACCATCAGAGTGACCGGTACCACTGCAGCTATCCGGGCAGCTGCAGACCCAGGCGCGGGAACCACCGGGACCATGTCAGCCTGAGCCGCTACGGTGGTGACCGGCCGGGCGATTCGCAGGGACAGGTCTTCGTCCAGCGTTTATGCTCATCAGAGAGCCTTTCCTATGACCAGTGGGTTTCGGGCTCTTCAGGCGGCCCCCTGCGCTACCAGGGGGCCGTCTTCGTCTGGCGGCGCCCGTGCCGTCCGTAGCTCGCTGCGTTCTCCGCCTCGCCTCTGCACAGGCACCGCTCGGTGCTGCGGTGCTCTCTGTGCCCGTCGGCACCATTCTGCGCTATAACGCGCTGCTCGGGCAGTCCTTTCAGCACCTCACAAGCCTGCCATCCCTGCCATTGGAGCCGGCGCTGACGCGCCACTCTAACCGTAAGATCCTTAGGACATAGTTGCTGATCAGGGCAGATAAGCCAAAAATCGGACTGGGCGTGCGTGTTACACGTCACAGGACGCCAGCCCGTGGTGACTCCACGTTAGATAAGCCATGCCATCCGGTGCGCCAGAACGCACCGATCATTGCGCCATAACTTGCGGCATGGTCCGCGCCGCCGACCCTGAGGGCCTGCGCGCGGCGATCGAGGGTGAGTCCCGGTGACCGCCCCGGCACCGGTCGCGGTGACCCGTTGGGGCGAGCTGCGCGCGGCGATCGGAAGCGCCCGGCACCGTGCTGCGCGTCCTGGTGGACGGCCAGCACGCCGGGACGCTCGGCCGCGATCGGGACGGCTGGCAGGCAGTGCCCCAGGCACGGCCACTGTCCGGCCGCACCGAGTTGTACGCCGGGACCGATGTGGCACCCCTGCCGCCGGTCCCGCTGGCACCGCCGCCAGATCAGGCATCGCGGTGACTGTCTCGGCTGGCCCCAGTGGTGCTGGCTCGCGGATCCTGAGCGGGCAGAGGACGGCCTCATCGAGATCACACCGCAAGACGTCGGCGGGTGACCAGCGCCGGTCAGAGAGGAAGCTCGCGGAGCTTGGTCCTGGTGGCGATGAAGATGAACGGGCCGGGCCGGTCGAGCAGCCGCTGTATCTGCCGCCAGTTGCACATCAGCGCTTCGAGCTGGTTGAAGGTATCGATGGCCTCGGCGCCCGCGAGAGTGACCAGCCGTGCCCCGCTGGCCTTGACCGCGGCGATCTCGGCACGGTGCTCCTGGATGCGCCGGTCGCGGGTGATGATCAGCCACCCCTGGCGGGCTGTCTCAGGGATCCACACGTCATCGCGGGTGGCACTGTCGGTGATCGGGCATGGTGCCCGGACGCGGCCGCCTTTGACCGGGCCGCCCGGGTCGCCGGGGTAGGTCACGTCTCTCCGGATCTGCGCAAGGATCTTGGCAAGGCCAAGAACGTCGGCGTCGATGTAGAACTGGACGGGCGCCGGCTTCGCCGGCCGGTTCATGCGGCGCGCGCCGAGGTTTCGTAGGCCAGCGCCCACAGCACCGAGTCCTGCGGCATGCCGAACTCGGCCGCGATCTCCTCGACGCTCTCGCCGGCCTGCTCGTGCTCCCAGACGACCTCCGTGGCGATACCGGCGATCGCCGGGCGGCCGAACCGCACGTCAGGGTTCATCCTGACCGGCGATTGCGGGTCGTTGTGCGGGCGCCACTCGGCCGCGGTGTCACCGTCCCAGGTCACCCGGCGGACGAACGAGTCCGCCGGTGAGGTCAGCACGTACTGGCCGCGGACCTCGGCGACCAGGCAGAAATCCGGATCCAGCCCGGCCGCCTCTTGCGCGTGCGACAGCAGGTCGCGGCCGGAGACATACGGGCGCCGGTCGGCCAGCGGATAGGGCGTCCCGTAGCGCTCCCGCACGACATCGATGAACGCCCGCAGTTCGGCCATCGGCACGTTGTGCTTGCGCCGGTACTCGCGCAGCAAGCCCGCCTCGACGAACTCGGCCCATGTCACCGCTGCCCGGTCACCACGCGGCTCAAGGCGGATCACGGGCCGGTACACCCTGCCGCGGCGCTCGCCGCCCTCCAGCCAGTAGTTGAGCGTGCCTTGGGGCAGGCCAAGCAGCCGCGCCGCGGCGGCTTCTGTGTACATCTCCCTGTCGAGCACCGTTACCGACATAAGGCGAGTGTCGCATTAGGGGTGCTGCCAGGCGAGCATCAGCCTGCCGCCGAAGACCTGGTCGCCGACCCCGCCGGTACAGGGCCGGCCCTCCCGTCCGCCCGCGCCGCCGCGGTCAGCCGCGGGTCCTCGTCCTCGGTGAGGTCCGGCCCGGTCGCCGCGTAGAAGTCGGCCAGGACCGGGCAGCACCGGTCTAGCGGGTCCGCACACAGCGCCGAATACCAGTCCCCGATCGTGAGCCCGTGCTCGACCTCCCACGCCCGCCGCGCCGTCACCCACTCCTCGCGGGTGGCGAACACGTCGATGCCCAGCCCGTTGCCCCGGCGCCGGTCCCGGCTGCTGGTTGTTCGGCTTCGGCAAGGATGTGCCGCCTCCCCAGAACACGGTCGGCTTCTGGTGGCGCAGGGCGCGCCAGCGCCACGGTCACGCTAAGCACCTACACACACCGGTGGCCGAGTCCCGCACCCGGGCCGCCGCGGCGGCGATGCTGGCGGACACCCTCGGTGCGGGCGGCGCGGACTCTGTGCGGACTTCCGGGCAGGTGTAGAGCCGTGACCTGCTGGAGCGGCCAAGATCACACATTGAAGCGGAACTCGACCACGTCGCCGTCTTGCATGACGTAGTCCTTGCCCTCGATGCGGGCTTTACCGGCGGCCCGCGCGGCGGTGACGGAACCGGCGGCGACCAGGTCGTCGTAGGACACGATCTCGGCCTTGATGAAGCCGCGCTGGAAGTCGCTGTGGATCACGCCGGCTGCCCCGGGTGCCGTCGCGCCAACCCGGATCGTCCACGCACGGGTTTCCTTCGGCCCGGCCGTCAGGAACGTGGTCAGCCCGAGCGCGGCGAATCCGGCCTTCGCCAGCTGTGCCAGCCCCGACTCCCCGAGCCCGAGTTCGGCCGCCAGCTCGGCCGCTTCCTCCTCGGGCAACTCCGCCAGCTCCGCCTCGGTCTTCGCGTCAAGGAAGATCGGCTCGGCCGGCGCGACCAGGTCGGTGAGCTCTTTCCGCTGTTCGTCGGCCAGGCCGGTGAGGTCGGTGTTGAACACGTACAGGAACGGCTTGGCCGTGAGAAGCTGCAATTCGCGCAGGTCATGCAGGTTGATGCCGGCTCCCGCCGCGCCCTGGGCCAACGTGGTCCCCTGGTCGAGCAACCGCTGCGCGGTTGCGGCGGCATCAACCACGCGCAGCCGTTCCGGATCCTTAGAGAATTTCGCTTCCTTGGCGAGCCGGGGCACGGCTTTGTCCAGGGTCTGGAGGTCTGCCAAGATCAATTCCGTGGCAACGGTCTCCACGTCGCGGACCGGGGCCACGTCACCGTCGACGTGGCTCACGTCCGGGTCATCGAACACCCGCACGACCTGGCAGATCGCGTCGGTCTCCCGGATGTGGGCGAGGAACTGGTTGCCCAGGCCCTGCCCCTCGGACGCACCGCGCACCAAGCCGGCGATGTCCACGAAACGCACGGTGGCCGGGACGATTTTCGCCGAGGAGTTCATCTCGGCCAGCACCGCCAGCCGCGGATCGGGAATGCCCACCACGCCGACGTTGGGCTCGACGGTCGCGAAGGCATAGCTTGACGCCAGCGCGCCTGCCCTGGTCAGGGCGTTGAACAGGGTCGATTTCCCCACGTTGGGCAGGCCGGCGATGCCGATGGACAAGCTCACCCGGGCAGTCTAGGGGCAGCCGGAGACCACGAAATCACGGCTTCCCCGCCATGACCGTTCTGCTGAGATACGCGTGAGCAGCAATCACACGTACGGGCGGGTCATCAGCAGCGAGCGGGTTCCGGGGTACCCGGAGGCCGCCCTGCCCGCGCCAGCGGGGCCGCACGGCCCGACCGGCACCGGCCGGCCGGCGGCCCGCGTGGCGAATGGGAACTGTCGGTGCTTGCTGCAAGTATGGCGACATGCCCGTGATCTCACTGCTCACGCTGGCCATCGGGCTGCTGCTGGGCGCGGTCATAGGCTTCCTCGTGGCGCGCAACAGGGAGGCGGCCGCCGCGGCGGACCTGGCGGCCCGGGCAAGCGCCGCCGACGAGCGCGCCCGCGCCGCCGAGCAGCGGACGGCCCTGATCGACGGGCAGCTCGCGGAGCGGTTCCAGGCGCTGTCCGCGCAGGCGCTCGACGCCAGCACGCGCCGGTTCCTGGAGATGGCGGAGGGCCGGTTCAGCGCGGCCAACGCCCGGGCGGCGGGTGAGCTGGAGAGCCGCAAGGCCGCGGTAGAGGGCCTGGTCGGGCCGTTGAAGGAGACGCTGACCCGGGTGGAGGCGCAACTGCGCGACTCGGACGCGCAGCGTGCCGCGTCACACGCCGCCCTGGCCGAGCAGATGACCATCACCCGGCGCAGCTCGGAAGAGCTCAGGCACCAGACGCAGGCCCTGGTCACGGCGCTGCGCCGGCCAGAGGCCCGGGGCCGCTGGGGCGAGATGCAGCTCCGCCGGGTGGTCGAGCTGGCGGGCATGAGCGCCCGGTGCGACTTCGACGAGCAGGCCGTCGTGGCCACGAGCGAGGGGCAGTTGCGCCCGGACATGGTGATCCACCTGGCCGGCGGCAAGCACATCGTGGTCGATTCCAAGGTCTCGCTCGCGGCCTACCTGGAGGCGGCCGAGGCCACCGACGACACGGTGCGCGAGACCCGCATGTCCGCGCATGCCCGGCACCTGCGCGATCACGTGGACCGGCTGGCGGGCAAGGCGTACTGGTCGGCGTTGCCGGCAGCGCCGGAGTTCGTGGTGCTGTTCATCCCGGGCGAGGCGTTCCTCGCCCCGGCGCTTGAGCACGATTCCGGCCTGCTGGAGCACGCGGTGGCCCGCCGGGTGCATATCGCCACCCCGACGACGCTGGTCTCGCTGCTCCGCACCGCGCAGTACGCCTGGCAGCAGGAGGCGCTCTCGGAGAACGCGCGCGCGGTGTTCGAGGCCGGGCGGGAACTCTATGAGCGCATCTCCGGCCTGGGCCAGCACATGGAACGGGTCGGCAAGGCGCTCACCAGCGCGGTGACCGCCTACAACCAGACGGTCGGCTCCCTGGAGAGCCGGGTCCTGGTGAGCGCCCGCCGACTGGCCCAGCTCGGCCTGGTCACCGACAGCCAGGAGGCACCGCGGATCGTGGAGGAGCCCACGCGACTGCTGTCCGCGCCCGAGCTGACGGCCGCGGTCGTCCCCGCGCCCGCACCGGAACCAGCCGCGCCAGCCCTGACCACAGCGGCCGGCGCCGAGGCTACGGCCGCATTGCCACAAACGGCCGGCCCGGAGGCCGCGCCCACACCGGGAGCAGCCGGGCCTGCCGCGGCCGCGGCCACCCAGACCGGACGGGCCGGCCCCGGGGCCCCGCCCGCACCGGCCGCACCGGCCGCCGAGGCTCCCGAGGCCCTGGCGGAACGCAGTGCCCACGTCTCCCCCGAGGCCGCGCCTGAACCAACCCCTGCCGCCGGGATGAGCCTCACCGACTCACCGGCTGAGCTGTTCATGGCCCATACCCATGGCGCCGCCTCGTAGCGGACGGCCCGAGCAGGCTGCTGGCCCGGCAGCACGGCTCACCGGGCGCGGGGCTGTGCTGATTATGGCCGGGTTTTTCCTGATCGGCCTGCTGGCGGCCGCGCTGTTCGGCTGGACGGCGCTGGCAGGCGTGGCGTTCCTCGCCGGCAGCGTCCTCGCCGCCCGGTACACCGTGCCCGCCGACCTGCTCACCGTGGTGACCAGCCCGCCGCTGCTGTTCGTGGCGCTCGTGGTCCTGGTCAGCGCGGTTACCGGGCCGGGCAGCCTGATGCTGTCCGTGGTGGTGGGCTGCGTGGCCACGCTGACCGGCGCCGCACCGTGGCTGGCCGTGGGCATGGCCCTCACGGTCGGCATCACCTGGGCCCGCGGCCTGCCGCGGTGCATCCAGGACCTCCGCCGCGAACTGGGCTCCAGTTGACCGGGCCGGGCGCCTTACCGAGCGGCGCTGAGCGAACCGGGCTCCGGCCGAGCGCGGCGGTGCCAGGCCGGGCGGTGCCAGGCCGGGAGGTGGCGGACCGAGCAGCCCGAGAGAGCAGCGCCCGAGGAGCGGTGGCTTCGGCGGACCGGGCCGCGGCCGAGCGCGGGGGCCGTGTGAGCCGGGCCCCGGCCGGTGCGGCGCGGCGGCTAGTTCCCGCGGTCCGCCTTTTTCTTGCGCAGTTCGTGCGGCAGGGCGAACTGCATCCGCTCGGGGACCGCCTCGACCTCTTCGACCTGATCGAATCCGCTTTCGGCGAGCCGGGCGAGCATGCCCTCCACCAGATCCTCCGGAACCGACGCGCCGCTGGTCAGCCCGACCGTGGTCACGCCCTCCAGCCACTCGGGCCGCAGCGCCGACGCGTCGTCCACCAGGTACGCGGCCCCGGCGCCGCCGTCGCGGGCCACCTCCACCAGGCGCACCGAGTTGGACGAGTTCCGCGAGCCGACCACCAGGACCAGGTCCGATTCGCCGGCGATGGCCTTGACCGCGGCCTGCCGGTTCTGCGTGGCATAACAGATGTCGTCGCTGGGCGGGTCGAGGAGCTGGGGGAACCGCTCCCGGAGCGCGGCGACGGTCTGCTGGGTCTCGTCGACCGACAGTGTGGTCTGCGACAGCCAGGCCACCTTGGCCGGGTCCCGCACCTGGGTAGTGGCGCTTTCCTCCGGGCCGTCCACCAGGTGGATGTGCGCGGGCGCCTCGCCGGTGGTGCCGACGACCTCCTCGTGCCCCTCGTGCCCGATGAGCAGGATGTCGTAGTCCTGGGCGGCGAACCGCCGGGCCTCGTTGTGCACCTTGGTGACCAGCGGGCAGGTCGCGTCGATGGTGCGCAGCCCGCGCTTGCGGGCATCCTCGCGCACCTGCGGCGCCACCCCGTGCGCGGAGAACACGACCACCGCGCCCTCCGGCACCTCCTCGGCCTCCTCCACGAAGACCGCGCCGCGGGCTTCCAGGGACGCGACCACGTGGGAATTGTGCACAATCTGCTTGCGTACGTAGACGGGCGCGCCGTACAACTCAAGTGCCAGCTCGACCGTCTGTACCGCCCGGTCGACGCCGGCACAATAGCCGCGGGGCTTGGCGAGCAGGACACGCCGGGTCTTGACAGGCATGCTTCACATGGTAAGGGAGGCCTCCGGGGCCGCCGCCGCCCGCCGTCCCCGCCTCGCCGCAGCGGACTTTATCCGGACAAACTCCGGCCCGCTGCTGCGGTGAACGGGACAGGAAGAGACAATGAACTCACGGACACGCTGGTGCCACTCGCCCGCCAGCGCTGCCGCAGGCACGCACGCCAGGGAGAACCGCCATGCCAATCCCGCAGGTCAATGACCGCATCAAAGAGGCTCCCGTGGTCGTGCTCCGGGCGGTCTTCGCCGGGATCGGCCAGCTACTGCTGACGGCGGACAAGGTCCGCGCCCGGGCCGCCGAGCAGGTCTGGACGCCCGAACGGGCACCGGGCCCGGCCGGGCAGCCCCGGCATTGCCCGGTACCGCCGCAGCCCCGGAACGGGATCGCGCACGCCGAGCCTGCCGCCGCCAGCCACCCGGCGACGCGCGAGGCCGCGGCAGGCCCTGGGACCGCGACCGCGCCTGCCCCGGGCGCCGCTCCGGCCGCCAAGGCCGGCAGTGGGCCGGCGGGTTCCGTGCCGCACCCGGCCCCGGGCGCCGACCGGGAGAAGGCCACGCCTGCCGCGAAGACGACGCCGACGGCGAAGGCCACCGCGAGGACGACGCCGGCTCCGAAGGCCACCGCGAAGACGGCGAAGGCCGCCCCGGTAGCCAAGGCCGCGAAGAGCACGGTGGACGCGAAGAGCGCCGCAGGCGCGAAGGTGACGCCAAGGCCGCGGGCGCGAAGGTAGCGACGTACACCCCGGACGCCAAGGCGGCGGGCGCGAAGACGGCTAGTCCGAAGGCCGCGGGCGCGAAGAACACGAAGACCACGCCGACGGCGAAACCCGGACCGGCCACGAAAACCAAGGCCGTGCCGGCGCCGCGAGCCGGGAAAGCCGGGCCAGCCAAGGCCGGGCCAGCCAAGGCCGGGCCAGCCGCGGCCGGGCCAGCCACGGAGGCGCCGCCGCTACCCGGCTATGACGACATGTCCCTTGCCTCGCTGCGGGCCCGGCTGCGCGGGCTCGGCGCCACGACGATCCGGGCCATGCTGGCCTACGAGCGGGCCAACGCCCGCCGGGAGCCGGTGATCACCATGCTGGAACGGCGCCTCACGAAGATCACCTCCGGATAACTCCGCCGGATAACTCCATTGGGCCGGATAACTCCATTGGATAACACGGCCGGATGACGGGCCCGGAGCCGGGCGCGCTGGCATTGTGGTGTTGCCATGCCGTTGCAGACCTCCGCTGAGTCACCCGTTCCCGTCCGCACCGCGCTGCGCCTGGTCGGTGACTGGGTGGGCAGGCTGGGCCGGATCTGGGTCGAAGGCCAGATCGCCGAGCTGACCAAGCGCGGCAACACCGCGTTCCTGACGTTGCGGGACCCGGTGGCCGCCGTGTCGGTGCGGGTGATCTGCGCCCGCGCGGTGCTGGAGGCGGCCGACCCGGCGCCCGGCGAGGGCGCCCGCGTGGTGATCTGGGCCAAGCCGGAGTTCAACGTGGCCCGCGGGTCGTTCTCGCTGGCCGCGCTGGAGATCCGTGCGGTGGGCATCGGTGAGCTGCTGGCCAGGCTGGAGCGGCTGCGCCGTTCGCTGGCCGCCGAGGGAGTGTTCGCGGCCGAGCGCAAGCGGCGGCTGCCGTTCCTGCCCGGGTGCATCGGCCTGATCTGCGGCCGCGACTCGGCGGCCCAGCGGGACGTGCAGCTCAACGCGGCCAGGCGCTGGCCCGCGGTGCGGTTCCGGGTCGAGCAGGTTGCCGTGCAGGGCACCTTCGCGGTCGCCGAGATCACCGACGCGCTGGCCCGGCTGGACACCGACCCGGCCGTCGATGTGGTCATCATCGCCAGGGGCGGCGGGTCGATCGAGGATCTCCTGCCGTTCTCCGACGAGTCGCTGATCCGCGCGGTGGCCGCCTGCCGGACCCCGGTGGTCAGCGCGATCGGCCATGAGCAGGACACCCCGCTGCTCGACCTGGTCGCCGATGTCCGGGCCTCCACGCCCACCGACGCGGCCCGCCGGGTGGTGCCGGACGTGACCGAGCAACTGGACCTCATCGCCCAGTTGCGCGCCCGGGCGCACCGGATCGTGGCCGGCCGGGTGGACCGGGAGCGTGCCTGGCTGGACGCCATGCGATCCCGGCCGGTGCTCGCCGACCCGCTGCGGGAGATCGACCGGCGCCAGGAGCAGGTGACCGGGCTGGCCGAACGCGGCCGCCGGGCCCTGTCCGCCGGGCTTGGCCGTGCCGCCGACGACATGGGCCATCTGCGGGCCCGGCTGCTCGCCCTGGCGCCGTCGGCCACCCTGCGGCGTGGTTACGCGATCGTCCAGCGGCCCGGCGGCGGCGTGGTCCGCAGTGCGGCCGGCGTCAGCGGCGGGGAGCGGCTGACCGTGCGGTTCGCCGACGACCAGCTCTCGGTCACCGCGGACGAAGGCGCGCCGGGCTGACCACGCCTCGCGGCCCTGGCCCGCGCTCCGGACCCGGCCTGAAGTCCCGGCCCTGGCCCGCGCTCCGGGCCGGCTTGGCGTCCCGGGCCTGGCCTCGCCCACGGGCCTGGCCGGGGCCCCGCCGGCTAGGTTGGCCTGGTGACGGAGACTGCTTCCCCGATCCCCTACGAGACGGCGCGCGATCAGCTCGCCGATGTGGTCCGGCGGCTCGAGAGCGGGGGGCTCACCCTGGAGGAGTCGCTGGAGCTCTGGGAGCAGGGCGAGCGGCTGGCTGCCATCTGCTCAGAGTGGCTCGAAGGCGCCAGGGCCCGGCTCACCGCGGCTTCGGCCGACGAGGCGGGGCCGAGCGAGCCCGGCGCGCCGTTCTGACCTTAAGTTCCGACGGAAGGCGCCGGCCATGACAGAGCCACAGACCGACGGCATCCCCGGCGAGCCCGGAGTCACGGTCAGCGAGCCGCCACGGCCACCACGGCAGGCGCCGGACCGGAACCTCGCCATGGAGCTGGTCCGGGTCACCGAGGCCGGTGCCATGGCCGCCGCCCGGTGGGTCGGCCGGGGCGACAAGAACGGTGCCGACGGGGCCGCGGTGCACGCCATGCGCACGCTCATCAACACGGTCTCGATGAAGGGCGTGGTGGTGATCGGCGAGGGCGAGAAGGACCGCGCCCCGATGCTCTACAACGGCGAGGAGGTGGGCGACGGCAGCGGTCCCGCCTGCGACGTCGCGGTGGACCCGATCGACGGCACCCGGCTGACCGCCAACGGGATGCCGAACGCTGTCTCCGTGCTCGCCGTCAGCGCCCGTGGCTCGATGTATGACCCGTCCGCGGTCTTCTATATGTCCAAGCTGGTCACCGGGCCGGCCGCGGCGGACGCGGTGGACATCGAGGCACCCGTCGCGGACAACATCGGCAAGGTCGCCAGGGCCAAGGCCGGCTCGCCGCACGACGTGACCGTGGTCATCCTGGACCGGCCGCGGCACGCCAGCCTCATCTCCGAGGTGCGCGCGGCGGGAGCCCGGATCCAGCTCATCACCGACGGCGACGTGGCCGGCGCGATCATGGCGGCGCGCGACGGCACCGGGGTTGACCTGCTGCTCGGGATGGGCGGCACGCCCGAGGGCATCATCGCCGCCTGCGCGATCAAGTGCCTGGGCGGGATCATCCAGGGCCGCCTCGCGCCCCGCGATGAGGCCGAGCGGGAGCGGGCGCTCGCCGCCGGGCACGACCTCTCCCGGGTGCTCACCACCGATGACCTGGTCGCCTCCGAGGACGCGTTCTTCGCCGCCACCGGGATCACCGACGGGGAACTGCTGGCCGGGGTCAGGTACCGGGCCGGCGGCGCCACGTCGCACTCCCTGGTGATGCGGGCCCGCTCGGGCACCATCAGGACCATCACCAGCGAGCACCAGCTCTGGAAGCTGCGCGCCTACAGCTCGGTCAACTTCGACTCCGCCGACTGAGCCCCGCCCGGCGCGGGGCTCTCCGCCCGCCCGGTCACGTCGGCGGCCAGTTCGGCGTCGGCCAGGGCCATGTCCTTGCCCAGATCCTCCGGGCTGTAGGCATGGATCGTGGGCTCGCGCTGCGCGCACCACGTCACCGAGCCGTCGAGGGCGTTGGGGACGAACCAGACCGTCCAGCCCGGGTGGTCGCGCATCAGGGCGGTTCGCTCAGCATCGAGCGCAGCAAGACTGGGCATGCGGAGAGCTTATCCATACAGTTGCATGCAGTTCTATATAGAGACAGGATTAATCTGCATCTTCCCTGGTCAGTTACCTTGATCGCGTGGCTGCGATTGATCATGACTCGGCGGTTCCGCCCTACCGCCAGCTCGCTGCCATCCTGCGCGGGCAGATCGAGAGCGGCAAGCTGGCCGGTCGCATGCCCGGTGAGAAGACCCTGATGCAGGAGTATGGGCTGGCCCTCGGTACCGTCCGCAAGGCCGTCAAGCTGCTCCGAGACGAGGGCCTGATCGAGACCGTGCCCGGCTGGGGAAGCTATACACGCGGGAGTTCCGGCACCTCGTAGGCCGAGCAGGCCGCCGCCTCCCATGCGGCTTCCTGCGCGGCGGCGCGGGTGGCGGCCGGCGCAAAGGGCGCGGTAAAAGCGCTCCCGCCGCAAGCTTGACCGCATAAGGTACGGTGCGTCTTCTTCGGTGCTCGTTGTACCTGCCTGGCGCCTGACTCGATGTTCGGCGGTGTCTCGTGGGCCTGGACCTGATCCGCGCGCTGCTGGCCGGGGCGGCGGGGGCCGTGCTGCCCGGGTACTTCTGGGCCGTGGTGCTGCGGCCGGCCAGCGGGCTTGGTGAGCGGCTGGCCTGGTCCACCGGGGTGTCGATGGCCTCGGTGCCGGCCGTCGCGGTGATCATCGCCCGGGCCGCCCACACCGGGGTCGCGCTCTGGGTGGCACTGGTCGCGGTGCTCATCGTGTTCGGCTCGGGCCTGCTGGTCTTCCGGCTGAGGGGCCCGGCACCCGGGACCTCGGCCCCGGTGCTGCGGATGCCGGAGCCGTCCCGGGATCCCCGGGCGCTCGGCCTGGTCGCCACGGGGATCGCCCTCGGCCTGCTGATGATGGCGGACCACCGGCCGCCGGTCCTGGTGCTCGCGCTCATCGCCATCGCGCTGCTGGCCGGCGGTGCCCTGATGGCGTGGCAGCGGCCCGCCGAACCGGAGAGTTCCCCGCCGGCATCGTCCCCGGGGCCCACGGGGTTCCTCTCGGCGCCCCCGCCCGCGTCCTCGGAGCCCGCATCGCCGGCATCGGCTCCCTCACCACCGGAGCCACCGGCACCGGCGGCCCAGGCCCCGCCGGCCCAGGCATCCGCGGCCCGGGCGGCGGGGTCCCCGGGGCCCGCGCAGGCCGGGCCCGGTACCGCCGGGCACACGGCGGACCCGCGGCCGTTCGGCCTGCCGGTGTCCGTGGTACGCGACGGCGGCCTGGCCGTGATCCTGGTGCTGACCGCGTTCCGGGTCTACTCCGGCGTGGTGCGTTTCGAGTGGCCCTATGTCAGCGGCGGGGACCAGTACTCGCACGCGGTCATGGCCGAGCAGATGCTCGCGCACGGGCAGTACCCCGGCTACCTCATCTACCCGCCGGGGTTCTCCGCGCTCACCGCGGTCATCTGCAGGTTCGCCGGCCTCACCCCGCTGGCACTGTTCCCGGTGCTGGCGCCGATGCTGCTGGTGGTCACCGCGGCGGGCGCCTACGCCCTGGCCACCAGGCTGTGGGGCTGGGAGTACGGGCTCGGCGCGGCGGCGCTGTCCGGGCTGGTGCTGACCGGCGCGTTCAACGGCTTCGCTGGCGGCCGCTACCCCGACCTCATCTCCGCCTTCTTCCTGCTGGTGATGACCGTCGCGGCGCTGGTCACGCTGTACGAGGCGGCCACGGTGCGCTCCGCCGCGCTGGTCACCGTGGTGGGCGCCTCGGCGGTGTTCTATCACTCGGTGGCCACCCTGTACGCGGCGGTGCTGTTCGTCCTGGTGGCACTGATCTGCCTGCCGTACCTGGTGCGCGGCCGGCACCGCGCGCAGACCAAGGCGCTGCTGCTGTCCCTGGCCGGCGTCGCGGTGCTCTCGGCCTGCTACGCGATCTACGTCTACAACCCGGGCGGGATCCTCGGCGGCAAGTCCTCCACCGGCGGCGCGGTGTCCATCGTGCTCGGCAGCCAGGCCCCCGCCAGCCAGGGAGCGCTGCTCAAGGAGCTCGGGCCGCCGATCGTGTGGTTCGGGGTGCTGGGGCTGGCCGCGCTCGCGGTGAGCCTGCGCTACCTGCGCAAGCCGGCCCAGGTAATGACCGCCGCGACCGTGGTCGCCTGGTGCGTGGTGATGTACCTGGGCAGCCGGACGTCCCTGGACGGGTTCCCGCAGCGGTTCGAGCGCGACCTCGGCGCGCCCCTCTCGGTCATGGCGGCCTTCGGCGCCGGCCTGGTGGTCCGTTCGCTGCCGGTCCGCGGTGCCGCCGCACGGACCGCGGCGGCGCTGGCCGCCACCACGGCCGGCATCCTGGCCGCGGTGATGCTGCTGGCCCAGGCGTTCCACGCGGTGAACGCCAGCGACCGGTCCGCCGGTGAGTTGCTGAGCCACCGGGTCGCCGCGGCCGGGCGGTGGCTGGCGGCGCACAACACCGGGGGCACGATCATCTCGACGCCGTACATGAACCCCGGGATCACCAACCGGGCCGTCCTTGCCCTGGGCGGATACACCGGCCTGCAGTCCTACAGCCCGTTCCGCATCGCCCACCCGCGTTCCCTGCCCACGGCGGGCAAGACACCGCTGCTCGACTCGCAAGAGGTGCTGCTGCACCCGCAGAGCTGCCAGTCCGCGAACATCCTGGTGCTACAGGACGTGCGTTACGTGGTGCTGTACCGGGTCGGCAACGGCGCCGACCTGCCCGCGTTCGCCGCCGACCCGGCTCACTACCGGCAGGTGTTCCAGAACCCGTCAGTGATCATCTACGCGACACACCGGACCGGCTGCGATTGACTGCACCACCGCCGTTATCCGGTGGACCTGCTGGCGATGAGCACCGTGGCGGCCAGCTCGGGCGAACGGGCCACCCGTGGGACCAGGCCACCGCGCCGCATCGTATTGCATGCTTGGAGTTCTTGCCGCTCGGTGGTCTCGACCAGCAGGGTGCCTCCCTCGGCCAGCCACAGCCGAGCCTGCGCGGCCACCCGCCGCAGGACGCCGAGCCCGTCGCCGCCGCCGTCCAGCGCCACCTGCGGCTCGTGCAGCCGGGCCTCGGCCGGCAGCAGCGCGACCTCGCCGGTGGGCACGTACGGCACGTTGGCGGCCAGGATGTCGACGCGGCCCCGCAGCGCGGCGGGCAGCGGCTCGAACAGGTCGCCGGTGTAGACGTAGCCGTGCGGGGCGAGGTTGCGGCGAGCGCACCGGACCGCGACCGGGTCGATGTCAGCGGCGTGCAGTTCGGCAGGGTCCAGCGCCGCGGCGAGCGCCGCGCCCACCGCGCCGGAACCGCAGCACAGGTCCACGATGACCGGGTGCGGCGGGGCGACCGCGATAGCCTGCCTGACCAGGAATTCGGTGCGGCGGCGCGGCACGAAAACGCCGGGCTCGACGGCTATTCGCAGGCCGCAGAAGTCCGCCCAGCCGACGACGTGTTCCAGCGGCAGCCCGGCCACGCGCCGGTCCACCATGGCGGTGAGCTCGGCGGGCGTGGCGGCCGCGGAGATCAGCAGTTCCGCCTCGTCCTCGGCGAACACGCATCCGGCGGCCCGGAGCCTGGCGACGATGGCGGACCGGGCTACGGCGGAGGGGGTCAGGGTCATGGCAGCGCCTTCCGGGAGGTCCGAGGGCGCTCGCCTGGCCGCTTAGGCCGCGTGAATCGCGCAGCCATGAGGCGGGAGCACCCGGGCTGATCTGGCGGAAACGGGTCTCACCTCCTCGGCTTGAGCCGCGTTGGCGACGGCCAGACTACCCCAGCGGAGGCTGGTCGCGGGGAGGGTGATCGGCGCGGGGGCGGGTGACCGGCGCGGCCTGGCGATGAGCGCGGGCCTGGCGATGAGCGCGGGCCTGGAATCGCGCGGGGGGCGGCGGTCAGCGCGGAGGCCGGTCAGCGCGGGCGGTTGGTCA
>WNGN01000422.1_pt1 | contig 26218 bp, 18 predicted proteins | sample 5400561 | NCBI WGS metagenome assembly WNGN01 (sample SAMN13153379, study PRJNA577476) | soil metagenome | isolation source: 115 cm soil or saprolite under Garry oak tree replicate 2 | place: USA:California | collected 2016-06-15 | reverse complement strand
ATCGCGATGGTGACACCGCACTTAGTGGCATAGGAGAATCCCAGGCGCTTGATTTCATCGGCCAGTTCTACCGTCTTGGCGCGCCCGTATTCTTTGAAGCAATCGGCGATTACCTGCTTAAGGTTCTCTTTCTTCATCGCGTAGTTCTTGAAGCGCAGTCGCTCCGGCAGAGCTTCATTGAAGATGATACGCCCAACGGTCGTTTCTACGAGTTTTTTGCCTGCGCGCACTACGGGCGGTTCTGGTGGTGGCGCGTCATATACCTCCACATCACCTAAGCGAACCTTAACCCGCGACCTCCACATCACCTAAGCGAACCTTAACCCGCGCCTGCAGGTTTATAATGCCTTGTTCGTAGGCTATCATAGCCTCTGTAGGATCGGTGAAGATGCGCCCTTCTCCCTTCTTGTCGGGGCGATCCTGGGTCAGGTAGAAGCAACCCAGCACCATCTCCTGGCTGGCGCCGATGGATGGCTCACCTTTGGCCGGATCCAGCAGGTTGCGCGTCGACATCATGAATTGCCGCGCTTCATCCTGCGCCTTGTCCGACAGGGGGACGTGGACGGCCATCTGATCGCCATCGAAGTCGGCGTTGAAGGCTGAACATACCAGCGGGTGCAATTGAATGGCGCTGCCTTCGACCAGCACAGCCTCGAAGGCCTGAATTCCCAGGCGGTGGAGGGTTGGCGCACGGTTGAGCAGGACCGGATGGTCCTTGATCACTTCTTCGAGCACGTCCCACACCTCAGGTTTCACGCGTTCTACGAAGCGTTTTGCGCTTTTGATATTGTGGGCGAAGTTCTGCTCCACGAGTTTGCGCATCACAAACGGCTTGAACAGTTCCAGCGCCATGCGCTTTGGCAACCCGCACTGGTGCAACTTCAATTCTGGCCCTACCACGATTACGGAACGGCCAGAGTAGTCCACGCGCTTGCCGAGGAGGTTCTGGCGGAAACGTCCCTGCTTGCCTTTGAGCATGTCTGACAGGCTCTTTAGCTTGTGGTTACCCGAACCAGCTACGGCACGACCACGCCGGCCGTTGTCGATCAGTGCATCACAGGCCTCCTGCAGCATACGCTTTTCATTACGAATAATGATTTCTGGGGCTCCCAACTCCAGTAAGCGCTTGAGGCGATTATTGCGGTTGATCACCCTGCGATAGAGATCATTCAAATCTGAGGTTGCGAAGCGGCCTCCATCTAATTGCACCATTGGGCGTAGATCGGGAGGCAATACAGGCAAGACTGTGAGAATCATCCACTCTGGAGAGGTGTTTGATTTACGGAAAGCCTCAACTACCTTCAGGCGTTTTGTGGCCTTCTTGCGGCGCTGGCCGACCGTTGAACTGATTTCGTGGCGCAGGTCTGCGGACAATTTGCCCAGGTTCAGGTCAGCAATCAACTCGCGTACTGCCTCTGCGCCCATTCCTGCGCGGAATACGGAACCGAAACCGTCTTTCAGCTCACGGAAACGGTTCTCCTGCAGCAGGTCCATCTTCTTCAACCCTTCCAGGTCACGCCTCAGTTGCTCCAGGCGCTGGCGCTCGGTTACACGGCTCTGCTCCAGCTGGGTTTGTACCTGGCCAATCTGTCCCTCGTAGTCGACGCGCAGCTTTTCTGCCTCGTGCTCGCTTTGTTGTTCCGTTGCTTCGATATCGCGCCGTGCATTCTCGGCAATATCGTTGCGGCAGGTCTCGCTGACACGTTCCAGCAGTTCTATATGTTTAGGCGTCACCGTATCGCCTTGCTTGACAAGCATCTGGCCGGTTGGCTCAAAGGCTACATCGTCCTGCGCCTCCTGACCCATCATCTTACGCAAGCTTTCCAAAGTCGCGCTTTCTGCGTGCCGCGCGGCTTCGAGGTCGCGCTCACGCTGGGCTTCCAGTTCTGCCCGGTCAAGCGCACCGCGGCTGCGTGCATCCTGCATTTCACTGTCGCGCCTGTCTCTCAAGGTATCGACTCGTTCGACAGCTTTCCCATCCAGGCTTTGTTCCAGTTGTGCAAGCTCTTCATCGAACCTCATCAACTCGCGCTGGCGCATCTCCTCGTCGACATGCGTGATTACATACAATGCAAAGTAGAGAATACGCTCCAGATTGCGCGGCGACAGGTCGAGCAGAAGGCCGATGCGACTAGGCGTACCTTTAAAGTACCAGATGTGGCTGACAGGCGATGCCAGCTCTATGTGTCCCATGCGCTCGCGCCGGACCTTTGAGCGAGCCACCTCCACGCCGCACTTGTCACAGACGATGCCCTTAAAGCGCACGCGCTTATACTTTCCGCAGTAGCACTCCCAGTCCTTCATCGGTCCAAAGATGCGTTCGCAGAATAACCCGTCTTTCTCTGGCTTTAATGTACGATAATTGATCGTCTCCGGCTTCGTCACCTCACCATAGCTCCAGCCGCGAATCTGCTCTGGACTGGCAAGGCTGATACGGATGGCGTTAAAATCATTAACCTCGAGCATGTTACCCCCCGTGTATATAGGCGCGATAAATCGGCCCAGGGCGTGATGAATCACGCCCCTACTGATCTCCTTCGAAACCGGATAGATTAATGCCCAACTCAGGCATTACGTCGTTAGAGGTATCCTCAACGAACTGTATCTTCTGCTCATCTTCGTTGAGGACTTCCACATTAATGCCCAGGCTCTGCAGCTCCTTCACCAATACTTTGAAAGACTCGGGCACGCCAGGCTCCATAATGTTCTCACCCTTCACAATTGCCTCGTATGTCTTCACGCGGCCCACTACATCATCCGATTTGACCGTCAAGATCTCTTGCAGGATATTGGCTGCACCATAGGCTTCAAGTGCCCATACTTCCATTTCGCCGAAGCGCTGTCCGCCAAATTGCGCTTTGCCACCCAATGGCTGCTGTGTAATCAGACTGTATGGGCCGGTTGAGCGAGCATGCACTTTGTCTTCCACCAGGTGAGCGAGCTTCAGCATATAGGTATAGCCGACCGTGATGGGCTGATCGAACGGCTCACCTGTGCGGCCATCGAAGAGCTGCACTTTGCCGGTATCGGGCAGGCCAGCGCGGCGCAATAGTTCCTCAATATCTTCCTCGGATGCTCCATCGAAGACCGGGGTGGCAATCTTGAAGCCTAACGCTTCGGCGGCCCAACCAAGGTGGGTCTCCATAATCTGTCCGATATTCATGCGGTGCGGTACGCCCAATGGATTGAGAATGATGTCCACCGGTGCACCATCGGGCAGGAATGGCATATCCTCAATCGGCAGTACGCGCGAGATGACACCTTTGTTCCCGTGGCGTCCCGCCATTTTGTCACCGGCCCCTATTTTACGTTTCTGCGCAATACTCACGCGCACCAGTTGATTGACACCTGGCGGCAGCTCATCGCCAGCGTCGCGCGAGAAGACTTTCACCTCGACTACCTTGCCGCGCTCACCGTGTGGCACGCGCAAGGATGTATCCTTCACCTCGCGCGCTTTCTCGCCAAAGATGGCACGCAGCAGCTTCTCCTCGGCCGTCAGTTCCGTCTCGCCCTTGGGAGTAATTTTGCCCACCAGGATATCCTGCGGCCCCACCTCGGCACCTACGTAAATGATGCCGCGCTCATCAAGGTTGCGCAGCCCTTCTTCTCCGACATTGGGAATGTCCCGCGTAATCTCCTCGGGTCCGAGCTTCGTGTCACGAGCGTCGATCTCATATTTCTCAATGTGGATCGATGTGAACAGGTCTTCGCGCACAATGCGTTCACTGATCAAGATGGCATCCTCGTAGTTGCCACCTTCCCAACTCATGAAGGCCACCAGAATGTTCTGCCCAAGCGCCAGCTCCCCCTTCTCCGTGGACGAGCCGTCAGCGATGACCTGGCCAGCCTTCACACGATCACCTTTATGCACAATCGGCCGCTGGTTAATGCATGTTCCAGCATTGGAGCGTACGAACTTGCGCAGACGGTATGTATGCAACTCGCCGGTGTCTTCTATGACCTCGATCTGGCGGGCTGTAGCACTCACTACCTCGCCATCGACCTGGCTGATTGCTACCTGGCCCGAGTCAATTGCTACCTGGTGCTCAATGCCTGTGCCACAGATTGGCGACTGCGGGCGCAGCAATGGTACTGCCTGGCGCTGCATATTCGCTCCCATCAGCGCGCGGTTCACGTCATCGTGCTCCAGGAAGGGGATGAGCGCCGTCGCCACGCTCACTGTCTGGCGCGGTGAGACATCCATATAGTCCATGACATCCGCGCTCTCCATGACGAAATCGCCCTGGTAGCGTGCGAGGACGCGCTCTTCAGCAAATTCGCTGTTCTCTGTCAACTTTGCGTTCGCCTGTGCGATATAGAAATTTTCTTCGTCATCGGCGGTACGATAGTCTACTTCATCGGTCACAAAGGGTTTGATGCGGACTTCCGCGCTACCCAATGCCTTGGATAGGCGCGCGAAGAGGGCGTCATTTACGCGCACTCTGGTTCGCGCCGGAACAAGCAGCGCGCCTTTCGCATCCTTGACTTCCTCGCGCTCGCGTCCGATTACGCCACGGAATTCGCGGCCTACCAAACGTGGATCGTTGGCAGGCAACTTTCTATAGACTTTGCGATAAGGGGTCTCCACGAAGCCATATGGATTGATCTGGCCATATGTTGCCAGGTTACCGATCAAGCCAATGTTGGGACCTTCCGGGGTCTCAATTGGGCAAATGCGACCGTAGTGCGAACGGTGCACGTCACGCACCTCGAAGCCCGCCCGTTCGCGCGATAGTCCTCCAGGCCCCAGGGCCGAGAGACGACGCTTATGCCCGATCTCCGCGAGTGCATTTGTCTGATCCATGAACTGCGAGAGCTGGCTGCCGCCGAAAAACTCTTTCATGGCTGCCACGACAGGGCGAATATTAATGAGCGCATTGGGCGTCGCCTGTCCAGGTTCCTGAATACTCATGCGCTCTTTCACCACGCGCTCCATACGCAGCAGTCCAACGCGGAACTGTGTCTGGATCAGCTCACCCACACAGCGCACGCGCCGGTTGCCCAGGTGGTCTATATCGTCCTTGCGCCCATGCCCGTTGTTCAACTGCACCAGGCGTCGAATGATATACACCAGGTCAACCAGTGTCAGTGTGCGATGGCCTTGTGGGATCGATAGATCCAGCTTTCGATTCAGCTTATAGCGTCCCACACTGCCCAGGTCATAGCGCCGGGGATTGAAGAACAGGCTTTTGACCAGCGAACGGGCATTATCAATAGTTGCCGGGTCGCCGGGCCGCATCTTCTTATAGAGTTCGAGCAGGGCCTCTTCTTCGCGCTTCACCGGATCGCGGTCAAGAGTGGCCTGGATGTAACGAACATTGGGATCATTATCAACATCGCGGAACGCGTCCAGGATGCCCTGGTCGGTCGAGAGATCGAATGAAGGGGAATAGGGCTGATCCTTCGCCAGGCTTGCAAGGGCGCGCAGCAGCGTGGTCACCGGCAGTTTGCGCTTACGATCGATTTTGACGGTCAAAAGGTTCTTATTGCTCGTCTCAAACTCCAACCAGGCGCCTCTAGCAGGGATGAGCTTGGCAGCGAACAAGCGCCGACCTGTTGTTGCATCTTCATCGGCTGTAAAGTAGACGCCAGGTGAACGTACTAACTGGCTGACGACCACACGCTCCGCACCGTTGATAATAAAGGTACCTTCTTTGGTCATCAGCGGGAAATCACCCATGAAAATTTCTTTCTCGATGATCTCGCCAGTCTCTTTATTCGTCAACCGGGCATTGACATGCAGCGGAGCCGCATAGGTTGCATCGCGGTCTCGACATTCATCTTCGCTATACTTTGGCTTGCCAAAGGGTTCCGGCGGGACAATGAATTCGAGGCTCAGATTTTTACCGGTGAAGTCTTCAATGGGAGAGATTTCTTCAAAAAGTTCTCGCAGCCCTTCTTGTCTGAACCATGCAAACGAGTCAAGCTGAATCTGGATTAGACCGGGCATCGGCCGTATGTCGGGGATACGTGCAAATGAGACACGTTCGGGGGACATAATGGCCTTTGTGCTTACAGCCATGTGTGTGTTCTCCTCTCAACTGCAGGATGGGAGCCTGGCAGGATGATGCCGGCAGGGGCACATTCCGACGAGGCCACCCACATTCACAGAGGAAACGAGAGAGATACGTCTGATTGTATCTCTCTTAAAAAACGGAAAAACGATTATTGCCGCCTTTTTGGGCTAGAGACTCTCTAAGGGTTTAGGATGAGAAACGTTCTGCGACAAGAAAAGTAACCGCTTATTGCGCTCACAAGCGGTTACTCCTAAAATCTCCATTCTCTCAAACCGGCCTGAGTAAAGCATTGCTCTTTACTCAAGGTTGAGCTGCATGTAAATTGTTTTTGAGCCATCCACATACCACGCATCTGCATATTCCCATCGAACCCCACGAGAGAGGTGTCTTCTTAAAGAAAAAGGAGACGCCAAAGCACGCTACACCATTTCCCCTGCATTTTAGCAATACGTTCCAGGATATACTACCTGGCTTCGTTATTCTAAAAGCAGCGTATAACCTTTCATGTCCTTGAATGGAACTTGATCAGCGTGGCAGGTTGAGACCACGTCATGAACGTATTGCTTGCCCTGCAAATGGGATGCGCTTTACGCGGGCTGGGGAATGCTGTATCGTCAAGTGTATCGCTTATTTTGTCTTACCTATTAGATATGTTACGAATTATGAGTTGCACAATAACCAATGGTTTACATACTTCGACAGGTGTAGTATACACCTTCAACTGGGAGATGTCAATAGTTTTTTTGTTTTTTCCAGCGCTATCTCGATTTCTTCGCCCAGACCGGGATTCCATATCTCCTGTGTATCGATCCAACGTTTGCAGAGATGGAGCAAATGGCGCTGGTCGTCTGACTCGAACAGATTCAGGCTAATCATTGACTCAGGTTTGTCAGGGGAAATAATAATAAGTTCAAAGTCATCAATGGTAAGAGTTGTCTGACCCACGAGTTGATATGTCTGCAATGAGCCGATCGCACGGCAAAAGGAGATACAACCGATGCAGCCAATAACACAAATTGTAGTGGCAGCTAAAGTAATCGCTAAACCCGCGATACTCAATACAATGGCGGCTGCTGTACCCAGGATAACGAGGCCGGGGTGAGGCAGGTGTAATGTCCAGCCGATCAGCATGGTGGGAACGAGCCCGATGAACGCTGCAATGAGACAGGCAAGTGTCGTACATGCAATGCGGAAGATGTTTACCAGGTTTTCAGGTGAGAGGTCGCGGACGCTTAAAGTTGTGCTTCCTACCAGTGTTAATATGCCTTGACGATATCCGATATGCAGCGCTAAAAGGAAGCGCGCGACCAGGACACATCCACCGAGCGAAATGAAGGTGACACACCAGCACAGAGCTACCAGTGCATCCTGCCATTTTAAATAGGGGGTAAAGGAGTGTGAATACGCCGGCAAGATCCATGCGCTCAGCAGTGCAGACGCAAAGGCACAGACCAGAAATCCATTGAAAAGAAGCCAGCCAAGGACGCCGGTTCGCATGTACGATGTACGTTTGAGACGAAACAGGTAAGTATCTAAATTTAACATATTTATTAGACGAACTACCCCCTATAAGAAGTTACAGAAGTGACATAGATGCTATATTACCTCTCAGTTGCCACTCGGGGAAGGTGATAGCTGTCAATAATCCCACAGCTACAGCTGGGGGACTCCTGTGGCGTTTTTTTGAAGGTGCGCCTCCTGGTTCCTGAGATCATCGAAGAGGATGGTCTGGAGGTAGCGTTCGGCAGCGCTGCAAAAGATGGTGACGATCACTTTCCCCTGGTTTTGTTCTTTGCAGGCTTCCTGGAGCGCAGCCCAGGCCACGGCGCCGCTGCTGATGCCTACTGATAGTCCTTCTCCGGTCATGAGGCGAATGGCAGTGTCTACAGCATCGTGATCAGTGACTGGAATGACGCGGTCGATTATATCTACCCTGAGCGTGTCGGGCAAAAAACCCGCGCCCAATCCTTCAATACGATGCGGACCAGGTCGACCACCAGATAAGACTGCACAAGAGGCAGGCTCAACGGCAACGACTTCGACAGAGGGCTTACGCGCTCGCAGGCCTTCCGCAACGCCAGTCAAGGTGCCACCAGTTCCGACACCAATTACAACGATGTCCACCGAGCCAGCAGTATCTTCCCAGATTTCCACGGCAGTACCTTCGCGATGCGCGCGAGGGTTTGCCTGGTTATAGAATTGCTGTGGGTACCAGGCATTGGGAAGAGTAGTACGCAGCTCGATTACTTTGTTGATGGCCCCGCGCATACCCTGGCTGCCCGGGGTGAGGATGATCTCTGCGCCGAAGCGGCGTAAGAGGAGACGGCGCTCTATGTTGATGGTATCCGGCATGGTCAGGATGCAACGATATCCACGGGCGGCAGCGACCCAGGCCAGAGAAACACCCATATTGCCGCTGGTAGGTTCGGTGATGATCCCGCCTGGGCGCAAGAGGCCCTGTGCCTCGGCTTCGCGGATCATTTGTAATGCAACGCGATCCTTGCTGCTGCCTCCGGGGCTAAACATCTCCAGTTTAGCCAGAACAGTGGCTTGTGCATCTGATGTTACACGTTTCAACTCTACCAGGGGAGTACGACCGATCAGGTCTGTCACATGCATTGCCCAGGGGGCCATATGTTCATCAGCCTTCCTCATCCTCTGGTAACAAGGCCTGGATCATAACAAGGAGTTCCTTTGTATTGAATGGTTTGCGTAGAAGGAGCCCGGTTTGCAGGCCCATGCGATGGAGTTCCCAATCATGGCTGCCCGTGATGACAATAATCGGTGTATTTTTCGTATTGCTGTGTCCACGAAGCATCTTGTAAAGGGACGCGCCGTCGAGGTTTGGAAGCCCTACGTCCAGCAGGATCAGGCGGGCCCCTAAATAGGGTAGATGAGCTATTGCATCCTGCCCATCGTAGAAGATCTGCAGATCCCAGCGTCCATCTTCTTGCAGGATATCCCGAAATAAAGCCGCGACGCCTGGATCATCTTCTACTAAAGCGATTAATTTCTCGTTTGGATATGTTTTTTGTTGATCAGGGACCACTTACTGCCACCCTATCTAATGATTTGCTTGCCTCCTCTCGTCTCCCACCTCTCAGCACCTGGTTCATAATTTGATTTACCTATTGGGAAAAAGGGAGGAGCGGGGATAGCACGCGCCCCTGCACTCCCATTCTTCCTCCTCAGAACAGTTTATTAAATATAATACATAGTTTCCATACTACCAGTGCGATGACGTTGCGCCAGTTCTTCAATGGTGGTAGAGCCCAGCACCTGTTGAGTCATCTCGTCGATTTTCTGCCAGACCTCGCGCAAGGCACACCCAGGCGAAAGCTTGCAGAAAGCGGGATTGGGTAGGCATTCCATCGGGGGCACATAGCCCTCTAGCGCCTGCATTACCTGGGCCATAGTGATCTGGGCAGGAGGTTTCGCGAGCATATGCCCACCCTTAGGGCCGCGTATGCTTTTCACAAGGCCTTCTTTACGCAAAGCCATGAGGATCTGATCAAGGTATTGCTCAGGGATGTACTGCCGGCTTGCGATATCCGCGCTTTCAATTGGTCCCTGCCCATAGTATGCCGCCATATCGAGCATAGCTCTCAGGCCATAATCGCCCTTCATTGTGAGTTTCATAACCAGGGCACCTCTCCAGGGCTTGCGATGGACGGAACTACGTATATCCACCCAGTGGTAGGATATATCAGTTGCGAATAGCTGTCAATGGGGAGTTTTCTGAATCCTTAATATATAGGAGTAACGTTATATAGTAAGATATAGCGACATTATACATATGACTTTGAGGATACCGATGGCCGATTTCCAAAGAGTAGCAGAACTGAGCGACATAGCAGAAGCGGGTGATCTTATGTACGTAGAGGTCGATGGAGAGCCTGTGTGCCTGGCGAATGCGAATGGTGACATCTGCGCTTTTACCGATATTTGCACACATATCGGTGGTCCTCTCAGCGAGGGCGAACTTGATGATCATATAATCACCTGTCCCTTGCACGGGGCACAATTCAATGTGCATACGGGCAAGGTGGTACGCGGCCCCGCACGTCAGGATATTCAAACCTACGCGGTGAAAATAGAAGGCGAGGATATTCTGGTTAGTCTACCAGATTAAATCTTGCTATTTGTTCGAGCAGCCCCTACAATAGGCGATTGAAAAGTATAGTGCCTAAAAATCTAGCGTTGTATGATACTGGATTCATGGGACTACCAGCGGGCCGAAAGGCAGCAGTTCGATGAGTGATCACACCCTGGGATCTTGCTCCAGTCCCAGGCTCTGTGGGCATCCATTAAGAGTACGCGAAAGCCGAAGGTGTGTATGCCGTGTAACCTCTTTGAACACTCGCGAGGGGCTTCCTACTCCGCAAGGAGGGCTTAATGCCATGTCTAGCAACGTGTTTGTGATCAATCAAAATGGGCATCCGTTGATGCCCTGTCATCCCGCGAAAGCGCGCAAGCTCTTGCGAGATGGAAAAGCCAGGGTTATCGGTCGCTGTCCCTTTACCATCAAACTGCTGTGGGACTGCGAAGAGCAGGTACAGGAGGTCGTGCTCGGTATTGATAAGGGCAGCCACTCCACCGGTTTCTGCTGCGTTGGCAAGAGGCAAATTCTTTTGTCCGGTGAGATTTATCACCGCCTAGATATCAAGGAGAAAATGGACAGCCGTCGCAATAATCGCAGAAACCGCCGCAACCGAAAGTGGTATCGACCGAAAAGGTTTCTCAATCGGACATCGAGCAAACGCAGTGGACGCTTGCCGCCTTCTATCAAAACCAATGTTGAGGAGGTGATCCGCGTAGTACGCCAGATCCCACTTCCGATCAGCAGGATCATCATAGAGGATGTTCAGGTTGATGTTGCCAGGTTAAATAACCCGCACCTCAAGGGGAGCCAGTACCAGGACCCGATGCGGCTGGATGAGAACTTGCGCATCGCCTGCTTAATGCGCGATGGCTATCGCTGTCAGCAGTGCGACAAGCAAGGAGTTCGCCTGGAAGCCCATCACATCATCTTCAGGGAACAGGGCGGCAAGGATACGCTGACCAACCTGCTGACCCTCTGCGAGGCCTGTCACAAGAAAGTCCACCAGGGTAAAATCATCCTCAAAACGACTGGAGTAAGCGGGTATTCGGATCGGATTGCCCAACGCACGATGCAGGGCAAAAGGTACCTCTACTCCACCCTTGGCGCACAGACGTCACTTTCTACGCTCTTTGGCTACCAGACAGCTACCTTACGCAAGGCGAGGAGTCTGCCTAAAACGCACGACGCCGATGCCCTTTGTATTGCCATCTACGATACTGGCGAACTGGTGCCGTATGACCGAGAGCACTTCTATCTCGTCTCGTTTCGCCCTCGCCGAACGCGCAGGCAATATCATGATCTGCCACGCAAAGGCCAGGGGCGAGTCAAGTATCAAGTGAATGAGGAACTCGCAGGCTTTCGGAAGGGTGATATTGTGCGCGTGAAAGGGAAATACAGCAAGCAGATCAACTCTATCTACTCGAACGGGTATGTGGCATTTCGGCGTGTGAAAGGGGAGCCGAACCAAGCTCGACCACAGGATTGTCAGATGCTTGAACGAGGACGTACCATTCTCTGGGAAAAGGGGGCATAGCACTCTACATTTCGCTAGATTCTGGGATACTAGTTTCGATACTTCGTCAGGTGCGATTATGGTGATTAAAAAATTAATATGGGTTATGTGACGAGATTGCCTAAGGCCTTTTGGCGGAAGACGAGGCGCGATAATTCGCGCAGCTACGCACGAAACATAACCATGATTATTTTGTTCACTTGTATGATCGGCCCCTGCGTTGCGAGAGGAGCATATAACAGTATGGAAGGTAGATCACACCTGCTGGTCGGGTTGACGGCGGGAGTAGTCCTGGATAGTTTTGTACACTTGACGGGCGATCCATTGACGATGGCAAAGACTGTTACCCTGGTAGTTTTGGTAAAGAAGGCGGTATACTATTTGATGGTAGGTTTTGGCGCACTACTACCCGATATTGATAATGCACGCAGTACTTTGGGCAACAAACTTGGCTGGGTCAGTAAGGAAATCCAGCACATTGCCGGGCATCGCACGCTCTTTCACAGCATTTTAGGGCTAGTACTGGGCTCACTACTGGCTATTGGGTTACAACAAGTGGTGATCTATCTCCTGGCCTCGCGAGGCTTTGTTACTCCGGCTCTCTACATACGCGGATCGTACCTGGTCTTTTTTGCTGTCCTGTTTGGCTGCATTATGCACATCGCAGCCGATGCGCTGACTGAAGGCGGTGTACCGCTGTTATGGCCGAATCATCATCGTTTCGGTTTTCCGCCGAATCCTCAATGGCGTTTTCGTACAGGAACCTGGCCAGAGTTTGTAATCGTCTGGGGATTTATGATCCTGGTCGGTGTTGGCATCTGGCAGTCATATATTGTAATTTGATAAAGTTATGGAATTACCTGAGGCCCGGATAAAACCACAGCAGATAAGAACTTTGCTACCACCAGAGGTGGAGCCGCTTCCAGGCGCTTCTGAGAAAGGTGCAGAGCTTCAGCGCCGATCCTTCCTAATAAAAGGGAAGGAGCTTTTCTTTGCGCTGAAGCGATTTGATGTTCATAGGCAGTTATGGATAGCCTGGATACTGCTGATTCTGTTTATGCTCGTATACATGCTGGAGATGAGTCACCAGGCGGTGCTCCGCTACGACACATTCAAGGCGACGGCGTTTGATCTTGGCAACATGGACCAGGTACTCTGGAATACGATCCATGGACGCTTGTTTCAATTTACCAATCAAGCAATTGACTGGTATGGTCCACCAACGCGACTGGCGCTTCATTTTGAGCCGATCATCCTGCCGCTTTCCCTTCTTTATGCCTTTGGAGCAGACCCGAGGATTCTACTTGTGTTCCAGACGATAGTGCTGGCGCTGGGGGCGGTACCGGTCTTTCTGCTTACACGCAAGTACCTTCCTGAATGGCCGCTGCTCGCCGCTTTTATGGTGCTGGCTTATCTACTTGCCCCTGCCCTCCTGGGAGAGAATATATTCGATTTCCATCCCATTAGCCTGGCGACGCCCCTGTTGCTCTACGCGATGCTTGCTCTCACGTACAAGCGCTATGGATGGTTCCTGGTCGCCTGTGTCCTGGCCGCCGCGTGCAAAGAGGATGTGCCGCTCGACATCGCCATGCTCGGCATACTAGTTATCTGGCAATACAAGTCGCCACGTTTAGGGATCACATTGATCATTGGTGGATTGGTCTGGAGTTTCCTGGCCTTTTTCGTGATTATCCCGCACTTTTTTCCTGGGGCGCAGCACAACAATTTTATCTATCGCTACGAAACGCTGGGAGGCTCGCCTGGAGAGCTGATCTTGAATCTGCTGTTCCACCCGTGGCTGTTGTTGACAACATTTGTCACGGCCGATCGCGTTTTCTATCTTGCCAGTCTCCTGCGCAGCACTGGCTTCCTTGCTCTGCTCGCCCCCGAGTGGTTGCTAGCGGCATTGCCAAGCGTGGCCGAAAATATGCTCAGTTCAGACCCGAATGTATACAGTGGCGTATACCATTACAACGCTCCGATCATTCCATTCATCATGGTCGCGGCAATTCACGGCGTGCGGCGCTTCACCCTATGCTGGCGGGCCTGGCGCGGGGAGACGACGGTTGAGCACGAGGATAGTTCTAGCGAGCAGCGCCATACCTTCGCCAGTGGCGCTACCGTGAAAGTAGCGCTCGTGGCTGCCAGGAGTGTGCAGCAATCTGCGCTACACATTCGTACAGTTGCACTGATTAAGGAAGTGGTTAGCGACCTGAGGGGGTTTGGGGAAGGAATGCTCCGGCGTAGCGGGCAATCTGTGCTATATAGACGCCTGGCTGAACCGATCAAAAGAGCGTCCCGGCGCCTCAGAGGCTGGAGAGAGCTGCAATGGCATCATTTCAGTGAGTGCATGATCCCTCTCGCCAGGGCTATCTCTATGCGGGGTCTACAATGGATCGCCTGCGCCTGGATTATCGGCATGCTCGGGTTGAATTTCACGATTGCTATACCGCCGTTGAACGTCTTCTGGGCTGATCACGAGCCGGGGAGCCGCGAGCAGCGCATTCAACAATTACTGGATCTGATTCCACCTGACGCCTCAGTCTCCGCAGGAGACAACCTCAATCCGCACCTGAGCGAACGTCAACACCTGGCAGTATTTCCCTCTCCTCTCAACACCAGCGTCCAGTATATTATCATTGATCTCAATACCGTCTTTCCCGAGGACCGGACTGAAACGGCAAGCGAACTCGATCAACTCGTGGCTTCAAGGCAATTCCGCGTATTGGCGCGAGCAGAAGGGGTTGTTCTGCTCGTGCGACGTAGCACATAAGCGGCAAATCATGTTATAATCGATACAGCCAGTAAGCGCGAGAGCAGCACGGTTACAGAGGAGGATAGTATGCCCAATAACCCTTATCCAGAAGAACCAATCAACGCACAAACGACTGAAGCCATACCGCCAATGGAAGGGCTACAACCAAAACCTACTCCACACATGCCACCCATCAGCGAAGTGACCGGAGATGTGGAACTAGAGGGTATAGAGACGCGGCAAGGCGAAACACGCACCGCCATTTTTGCGATTGCAAAGCTCAATGACTTTTTACTGTGGTTGGCCGTAGTATTGGAGATCGCGCTGGCGCTGCGCTTCTTTTTGAAGCTCATAGGAGCGAACGGGAACAATCCGTTTGCAGGCTTTCTCTACGCTTTTACAAATATCATTCTCTATCCTTTTAGTGGCATTGTGGGGACGCTATTCACCTTCGAGTGGTCAACCCTGATCGGGATGATGGTGTATGGGTTGGTGTTTTATGCAGTGAGGCGTTTTTTACGCATCCTGATCACTAGCCCGAGGACCGAGGAGTAGAGCAGAGACGCTACAGCGCGTACGAAATGTTGAGTAGGAACCTCTGTGCAGGTTTACCTTCCACCCAGGGAGGGGAACACAGGGGTTTTTGCCGCAGCAGACGGGCTATTTCAGGAACACGTTGCATGACCACCATAGCCCCTACCATATTAGGCAAACACCGAGTATAATAAGCAGAAATAATCAAATATGCTTCATTTATACAGAAGAGAGAACACTGTGTCACGGAAAGATAAATTACCCGCAGATGCTGGCGATGGACAAACGGGGGCACGAGGATCAAAGAACCATACCTCTGATGCATTAGACGGCCAGCAGAAAACAGATGACTTGCTCAGCGAAAGTGACCTGCCTGCTGCCGGGCGGCTTTCTTCCACCCAGCCAGCGCCATTAAGGCAGCTTGCATTTCAAGAAGATGTCACCTTTGAGCACGGCGAGGGACATCATGAAGCAGGCAAGCGCGATGTTGAGCTCTACATCAGGACGTACAACACGTTGATGCGCAGCTCGGGCGAGATCAGCTTGAAGGCGCTTGTACAGGCTCACTATAATATTGATTCGAGCTTGCATCCTGATGCGCGTTCACCCTATCCCGACATGTCCGCTTTCATCTATAGTGTGCTGCGTTTGCCGGCCTCGATCATTCACTGCGACCTGGTGCTGTTGGGTCAATCCGAAGAGATGTTTCTGCAGCAGGGGTTTCATGTCGATACCTGGGAAGCGGTGACGGCGTCGGCGCGGCGGCGCAAATGGTTTTACGACGACAAGGGAACGCTGGCAGTCTACGTTGCCAGCGTGAGCGACACTGATGACATCGTGCCGATCCTGGTCGCGTTCCAGATCGAATGGAACAAGATGCATTATCTGCTGAATGCGGACCCTACGACGATGCAGTTACTGGAGACGGGCATGGATAGCTCTTCGCCTGTGTTTGCCGAGATCACCAAGGTGCTGCGTGAACGCTTGCATATATCGCCGGATGACTGGAGGCGACTGGAGGTGATCTGGGGTGATCATCGCCTTTGGGCGAATCTGCTGGTCATTGGCAAAGAGCGCAAGAGCTTCGGGCTGCGCATGCTGGGTGGTTCGCATGTAGGCTATGTACGCGCAACGCATCAGTGGTGGGCACCGGTAGAGAAGTTACTGGATACGCTTGGTCTTGAGGAGCGGCCGGTCTACTTCGTCTCTAGCAACACACACAGCCTGGTCAATCTCATGTCGGGCTGTCTGCTTACTCGCGAGGCGGAGTTGACGAAGTTTGCGCAGAGCGGCGAAGATCCCTACCTGGCCGAGGAGTGCCGCAAATTGCAAGAGGGAACGGTGCCCGGCAACTGGCAAAACTTCCTCTACTTTACGGCGCGCGAGTGGATACGTACAGCGGCAGGGCGAGAGTTTGCGCGCAACCGCGTTCGCGACGAGCAGGAGCGCGGCATCTGGCACGTGGGAGCACGCCACGGGCTGGAGATCGATGCCCAGGTATTCGAGCTTGCTAAGCTGCACCCTATGGAGATCGATCCGCGCTGCAGGATGTCAGGGATGGATATGCTGGCGAAAAGTCAGGCTATAGTTCTCAATATCGACTATCCCCTGGGCATGGCAGCCTACCGTATGCTGCGTGAGATCATGGAGAATCTGACGCACATGCGCGGAATCTACATCCTGGGCAAGGCTGCCACCCTCAATGGCAGCATAGGCGATGTAATGATTTCAAATGTTGTGCTTGATGAACACAGCCAGAACACCTACTGGCTGGATAACGTCTTTACCGCTCAGGACATGCAACCTTACCTGATCTATGGCTCGGTACTGGATAACCAGAAGGCAGTCTCAGCCAAGGGAACGTACCTGCAAAATCGCCAGTACCTGGATTTCTACTACCACGCTAACTATACCGTAGTTGAGATGGAAAGCGGCCCCTACCTGAATGCAGTGTACGAAGACCAATACCTGACGCGCTACCCAATGGGGGAGAATATCAATTTTGCGCGCCTGCCTTATGATCTGGGTGTCCTGCACTACGCTTCTGATACGCCGTACACTCGTGGCAAGAATCTGGGTGCAGGCAGCCTCTCCTACTTTGGTATGGATTCGACATACGCCTGCGCGGTCGCGATCTTGCGCCGCATTTTCGAGCAGGAGATAGCTGCTCTCAAAGAGAATACGACGTTGCCCCTTGGAGAGGCACAGGAGCAGCAAAAGGAGACCAGGGTATGATCTAGGACGTCCTTTCTGGCGAGCCGGACTAGATTAACTATTGGAAGCCTGGAGAGGCAATGTTGCCATCAATTGGCCATGCTGGTAGGCGGTCTGGGCGCCTGCCTCGCCTGGAACAGGATCGACATGCTCATCGCCATTGATGTCAACGCCATTATAAGAATGATCGGCAAGGGTGACGATCTCCTGCACTTTTACTGTATTGCCGGGATGTGCGAGAAGGGGCAGCAGGTCTTGATCGACGGTCGTCACCCAGCCCTTGATGTTGGTTACAGCTATCTCCACGTGGCCGGCATGCAGGCGAATGTTATCCGTTGTATCGGGCTGAGTAGCAGCCAGGGAAGCGTGTGCCGCGGCCAGGGCAAGGTAGCCGTTGCCAAGTATGCCAAAACCATCACCGACATTCCTGACATTTTGCAGGGCACAGAGCGCGGAGAGCGGTTGGTAATGTGCGCCATGCTTGCCCTCGATGATGTCTATCATACTCAGGGCTACACATTGAGTGGCCAATGTGTTGTGGCTGGTCACGACACTTTGCAGGATCTGCGCCTGAGCGTTTAACAATTGTGCCTGCTTTTGCAACCCGACAAGTAGCCCGACCTGGCCCGGCGTCGTGGGGAAAGCAACGAGTAGATGGCGAATGTGTATAAAGGCCTTGGGAGGAAAGACGCCAGTAAGGACTACTCTGCCAGTTGGCGAGTTGACTTTTCCTTGCTCCAGGGTGATCTCCAGTTTATTCCCCGCTCCGAGTAAGTTGGCGCCATTGCCTGCATGATTCAGTGTAAATGCCTGACCACTTGCGGTTAGCCTACCCAGGCTCACTATGCGCTCGCTCTGGTCGTTAACCAGCCAGGCATCGTACTGGGAACCAGAAGGAGGAGGAGTCAGGCCATTGATAGTCACCTGGAGCGCATCGGTATTCCCCTGGCTGTTCGGGCCATCGAGGAATCTCACCTGTCCAGTAGCATTTGATGCTGGCACGCTGCCGCCTCTCAAGAGGGATACGCCGAGGGTAGCGCCAGCCACCAGCAGCAAGATCAGGGCGATGATCAAGGCTATGCGTCCGACACTGTTGCGGGGAGAGCGGGAAGGTGACAGCAATGTAACACTATCTGAACCGGGGCTACCCGGTGTATCAGGAGTCGTCGATACCGGCCCCTGTGCCCCATAACTCGTATTTCTGGGGAATTGTCCGTCGTTGATCTGGCGCGCTTCCTCTACAGAGATGGTGGCTCCCCTGGCCTGCAGTGGCGCTATTTGTCTGCCACAGTTGCCGCAGAAAATCGTGTCATCGTCAAGTGGTGAGTTGCATTGTGGACACTGCATGATTTTTCTTTCCCTTCAAAGTGACGCCTGAACGCCGTTTTTGCTTCTAGTGTTTTGTACTGGCACGCATATAGGAATTTCACTTCAAATCTAGAACGATTGCCCGATCAGTTATTATGTAAGAATAATGGCTTTTGATCTGTTGTAGAGTATAGTTCCAAAAACCATGGCGGTCAATTGACTTTGTGGAATCCTGCAATAAAACGCTATAAAACGTTCTATTTTCAAACACTAGTTACTATACCACGCAGGAAGAGTACCTGCATGTGCAAGATTACCCATTTATACGCATGGAGGAAACAGGCGGCCTAGTGTGAATAAGCTCCTAAGGCTGGTGTGGCTTTGGCCTGTTTCTGCGCAGCAGCAAGATGGGCACAAGGACGAGGAGAATAAGGAACGCGTAGGCTACGATATTGATGATGGTACCGAACAGCGATGCCTGCTGTGGAGTGGAACCGATCAAGGGCGGGTAGAGGCCGGTGATGATGAAGTGTGGAGTACCACCGACGTAGATAGTGTTAATGAGCTGGTGACCGGGAACGTCGAGCATGGCCACATTGCCGCCACTGAGCGCTATAAAGCCGATCTGTCCATCGCTGGTAATGGCAATTGATTCTGGTGTGACACCCAGCTTAATGACGCGACTCGGTTCGTGTGGGGGTGTTGCAGCTACTGAGGTGATGGGGGCAAGCACATCTACCAGGTTATGCTGCTTGTCGGGAACGTAGACCTCATCGGTAAATGCGTCATAGTCCATAGGGCCAAAGCTGCCGCCCGTGATGAGAGGGCGCGATACTTGCCGTGAGGCGAGGTCAATGGCAACAACCGTTCCTGCTGCTGTAGTGGCATAGGCGGTGATGCCCGTTGGGATGCTGAGATAGCGCGGGCCACCCGGAACAGGGATGCTGGAAAGAAGCTTTCCTGCGGAGTCGAAGACTGCAACCGAGGTAGTATCAGTGGCCCAGAGTTGATTGCCGCTGCCGCCGGAAGGGCCTGATACCCCAACCAGGGCCATGGCCAATCCATAGACCGGGCCATTCATGCTAAGCGTATATTTTACGGCGCATGTCGTGGAATCAAGGGCAGTGATGGTTGAGGCGCCATTACCCGCTGCATACAGGATGTTCGTTCCCGGGTCAAATGTCAGCAATGATGGCTGCCCAGGAACACTGGCAGTGCAAATAGTTTGTTTGGTCTGGGCCGAGATCAACGCAACGCGATCCTGCGCTGGCTGTGTCACATACAAGAAACGCCCATCCAGGCTGAGATAGACGGTATGCGGATCACCATCCATCGTAATCGTACCTGTTACTTTCTGTTGAGATATATCAATAATGCTGATGCCATGTGAGCCACCAGCTACATAGGCCAGGTTAGGAGCGCCACCATCAGCATGGGCCAGTGGGACGAAAAGCGCAAACTGGAGCGCGACTAGGAAGCAAATGGCAACGACCAGGGTGTAAAGCAAGCGACCGAGGGGACCCTGACCTCTATGGAATGATGTTGTTTTCATCGCTCTATGTATCCTTTTTAGACTTGAGGTGTAAGGGATAACCAGTCTTTTCCACCTTGATCCAGCCGGTAGAGAGCCGTGGGATAGGAGAGTGAGAGGTAAACTTGCAGGGCATTGGCCGGATCAACAGCCAGCACTGCGAGGTTCCCCTGGATGTGTGGAAGCGGCTCCCATGTGCGCCCGCCATTATTGCTGCGATAGACTGCCAGAGCGGTTTTGCCATAGATGACCTGCGGCTGCTGCGGTGAAACGGTAAGCGAGGCATACGAGGCCTGATTTTCCACCAGCTTGAAGGTCTTGCCGTCATCGAGCGAGACATAGATACCGGCATCGCCAGATGCATAGATGGGACTGTGTGGCGCGGGAGTCGTTACCTGGTAGATGGCGCCAGTGATAGTATTGAGCACCTGCCAGTGGTTACCACCATCGGTACTACGCGCCATGCCATCGCTGCCATAGGCCAGCAGGTGGCTAGGCGCGCCAGGAATAGCAAGCAGGCCAAGGATGCTGCCAAAGGGCAGAGTACCTGCGCTGGAAAAGTGCTGGCCGGCATCCAGGCTGACGCGCAAACCCAGGGACCCCAGGCCAGGAAGGTAGATGTAAACTTCAGCAGGCGTATCGTTGCCAGGCGCTACCGTATAGATAGAAGTAGAGGTAATGCTCGCTGTCGCCACGGAAAGCTGCCACGTACGCCCCTGGTCAGCGCTCGTGTAAAGCCCGAGCGTGCCTTTATGAGGGATAACGTTGGGCAGAGTCAAGACGTATAGTCGCTGCGAGTCAAGCGGACTGACAACAAGAGAGTAGGTCATGAGACCCTGCATGGGCTGGTTCTTGCCACCCGCGACTTCCTGCCAGGTGGCACCATCATCGCTTGAGCGAAAGAGTCCATAGTGTGTTGCCATTATGAGGACATGATGCGGTAGGGCGATGAGCGAATGGACATGGTTGCTGGCGCTCCCGAAGCCGTTGACGGGCACAGGAGTGGAGGGGGTCGGTTGGGTGTTCTGTGAAATGCCAGGACCACAAGCGGCGAGTAGTGTCAATATGATTAAGCACAGGCCCCAGGGCGCGATGGAGGAACCATGGCGGGGGCAAGCCCTGGAATCCTGTCTAGGGGACAGGTATCCACGATAAATCGGGGGCCTACCATGAAACGCCTTCGCAAGGCGACGCAGTCGTGTCATGGTAGTGGCACCCCTTGCGGGTGCCATGTACGATTGCACCCTATCTCGCATTCGCCAACCGAGTCCTATAGAAGTTGTGCTGGTTTTACAAGTATTCATAACATATCCCTCAAAATGTTTCTGTTTCGTCTCAGTATTATTGCAAAAAGCAGATAACCTCGCTAGTGTATAAAACGAAGGAGGATTGCCAGGGACACAGTACTGCCTGGGAGGGGACCGGTCCATGTTCCCGGCAGGGAACTCACGATGGCACGGAAAAGTCAACCTTTGCCTCGTGCAGCGTGTTATTGGGAGTCCGTATTTGAATGCGTATCTGCCAGTGACCAGCCATACTCAGGTCGCCGCTGGCGCTGAAATGCCCCTTTCCATCGGGGAGCACGTTTACAGTATCTGTCCCCATATCCATATCCAGCATTGTTGTATATAGCGATACTCCCACGTTCGTGGTTGGCTTACCTGTACTGTTATCTACGACGCTCACGGTGAACATGTTGGTACCGAAACGATTAGGATTGACATTGAATGTGATGGTAAACTTGTTATCTGACGTTTTGAGCGTCGTGTTAAATGGTTTGGTATTTGCCGGAGCTTGCTGCTGCGCCGGAGTGACGGGTGAGAGAGTGCCTGCAAAGGCATTCATCAGACCGACACAGATTAAAACTCCTACGCCTAACAAAGGTTCCCAGCGAAGTACCCCGGTGAGGCGCCGGGTGCCAGTGGTCAGGCGCCCTTCGCGCAGCTTTACCTGTTGAGTAATTAGCTTCGCTGCGCGGCTGGGCTCCGCACCTGCGGAGGAAGGTACACGCCCCTGGACATAGGTGTATTTTTTGAATTCTTTCTTCAAGCGAGGACGAAGCAGGCCGACGTGTATGGCGCTGGTGAGCATCAAGGCACCGACGAGCAGGATTTTGACGACGAGCGTGCGGCCATAGGCAGTGGTGATGAGCTGGTTCCATGCAGTCAAATGAAAGGTGGCGTTGAATGGGCCAGTTACTGCCATGAGCACTACTGCGGCCACGGCCCAGGGTGAGTAGTAGGGCAGGGTGATAACCAGGGAGCGGGCGCGTTCTGCGACCGGGCTGCGGAGAATAACCGGCAGGTAGGTGGTAGAGATGTACATCATGCCGCCCACCCAGAGCGCTGCTGCCAGGAGATGCAGCCAATCGAGGGGAACTGCATAGATTAATACGCTCTTGTTAACAGATGCAGCGTGGCCGGACATAGCGATGGCAATGAAGAGCGCCAGGCCTAGTACCAGGTTTACCCAGGGGAGGACTTTATTGGCAAAGTGAGGACGCCACGTGGATAGCAGGGCATACGCTGCCAATCCAAGCGCCAGGACGATGACAACCTCGCGCATAATCCAGAACGTGCCGAACTGACCACTGGTAGCGAGGCCAGCGAGGAGTGTGGGGGCGAAGGCTGGACCCCATTGTCCACTCGTGAGGTTGAGGGCCTGCCCCACCAGCACACCAATGTTGGCCAGCAGGAGGACGAGGAGCGCGGGCAGCGAGAAGCGCCGCTCGAAGCGCTGCTGTACCTGCCGGTTGATTTCACCCAGTTCCTCGTGGTCTTCTGTGACCGGCAGGAGGACAAAAACAAGCCAGGCCTGAGCACCAACCCAGAAGACGGCGCCAAGTTCGACAAGGGTGACCATGATAACGTTAAACAGAGTTGGGCCATCGATCTGGCCGGTATATAAACCGGTGAGGTTGCCACCGCCCAACACATTCTGCCCAGGAACGGTATTGCCATTAAGCGTGGGAATGCTGCCATCAGGGCGGGCAACGGTGAAAATGAAAGAGCCGCGCAGGATGTGTCCGTCTTCATTGGAATCGCTGCGCCATACTACGATATAGACGGCAGGTGGCAGGTTCGCTTTGAGGGTGAGATCCATTTCACGTGGATCACCCGCGGAGACATGGGCATCACTGTTGTCAACACGGTGATTCTGGGCATTGACGACGACGGCAGTGCTGAATGAAGGGTTCAAGTCTTCGCTGAACCACATGCGCACGTTGTGGGGGGCGACGTTGAGTATGGAATCCTTAGCTGGCTCGGAGCGCAAGAGGATGGCGTGCATAGCTTGTGCATCTGCTGCCGCAGGGAAGAGCAGCACTAAGAAAAAAGCAGCAGGTATGGCTATAAGAAATATCCTTCGCGCGATGGAAGAATGCATGAGAGTTCTCATAAGTTTGATCCTAACTTCACATTGGGACCCCCAGGCCAGGTATTGTAAGGACGTTTCTGGATTGTTGCCAGGTCCTATATGTTAGTACGTGTGATGTGACACTGCTGTTACGGGTATATTTTGGGGCATTCATGTTGTCATGTCAAGTTGCATCTAGGGGTCGGAAGGAATGAGCCCGTGACGAAGGGCGAAACGCACTAAATGGGTAATGTCGTGCAGGCCCAATTTCTCCATGACGTTAGCGCGATGGGCCTGCACGGTTTTGATGCTCAGGACCAGGCGATCAGCGATTTCCTGGTTTGTACATCCTTCGGCCACCAGCGTCAATACTTCGACTTCGCGAGGTGTCAACATGCTCAGTTCCTGGGCAAGACTGGATGTTTTCGGTTTATGTTGATCACGGGAAGGGGAAGATGGTGCGGCGGAAGGCTGCGCCAGGTACGCCTGGACGAGAGCCTTGGCCAGGCCGGGGTAGAGAAACGCGCCACCATGGGCGACGGCTCTTACCGCGTTCTGCAGATCAGAAGGTGCGGCCTTCTTCACCAGGTAGCCAGCTGCTCCCACACGCAATGCTTGCAGGAAATATTCCTGGCTTTCGTGCATGGTTAAGATAAGGACCTGTGTGTCCGGCTGCTGGCTACGTATACATTGACAGGCTTCCAGGCCGTCCATCTCTGCCATGCTGATATCCAAGACCACCACGTCTGGTTTGAGGTTCTGTACCATCTCTAGCGCTTCGCGTCCTGTGCGAGCCTCTCCGACGATGTTTATGTCCTGCTGCATGCCCAAAAGAAGTTTGAGACCCTGGCGCAAGATGTCGTGATCATCGGCAAGAACCACGCGAATAATACGCGGGACATCCAGGTTGTCAGGCATGTTCTTCCACCCCGCTTGCAGGTAAGGGCAAGACTGCCTGAACCAGGGTACCCTCGCCGGGGCGCGACTGGAGAGTGAGTGTGCCATCCAGGAGCGCGGCACGTTCGCGCATGCCAAAAATACCAAGGCCCTGCCGGTGCAGCGCAGGATCAAAGCCGCAGCCGTCGTCACGGACCTGCAAGGAGATATGTTCCCGATCCTGCTTGAGCGAGATACAGACTCTGTGCGCGTGAGCATGGCGGGTAACATTGGTCAGGCTTTCCTGGGCGATGCGGAAGAGCGCTGTTTCGTGGGGCGCCGGACGGCTGAAAGCGGTTTGTCCACTAGCAGGACGTGTTCGCGCTGCATCCTCCACACCACTCATCTGCAATTCAACAGTCAATTGCAGGCGCTGGCGGGCATCTTCCGCCAACCAACGAAAAGCAGGCTGCAAACCAAGATCGTCGAGGACGCTTGGACGCAATTGTTGCGCCAGGGTGCGGACGTTGTCGAGCGTTCGCTGGGTGAGACTGGCCAGGTATTTGAGTCCTTCGTCCAGATGCGCGCGGGCGTCTGCCGTGATGGTTGTACCTGGCAAGACCTGGAGAGATTGGCTGAGTATCTCCGTATGTACCAGGAGCGCTGTGAGATTCTGACTGCTCTCGTCGTGCAGCTCGAGGGCGAGGCGGTGCCGCTCTTCTTCTTGCGCCTGCAAGATGAACATGGCTTGCTCGCGCCGGGCAGTCTCCAGTCGATCGAGCATGCCATTGAATGCCCGGGCCAGCTCGCCAATTTCCGGATCAGATGATGTTACGAGCGCGCGCTCCTGGGTCTCTCCAGCACCGACAGCACGAATGGTGTGAAGGAGGCTGAAGAGCGGGCGAAAGCTGGCGCGTAAGAGCAATATATTCACCAGCAAGCTGAACAAGGTAGCCAGGACGATGAAGGTAGTATCTATCAGGTAGTGATGCGATTCTATGTTATGACTCGTTACCCAGAGTCCCGCCAGCGCCTCTCCGACCAGCATGAGGCTGTTTGCGAGGATAACTTTCTCGAAGAGAGAGAGCCGCAAACGTTTAAAACGGAAAACGGAAAAACGTCTCAACAGGACGGAGCGAAAGCGATTATGGTGCGATGCACCTTCCTCAGCAGGGCGCGATAAATCAGCCCCTACAGTAAGCGGTTTCGCTTGCTTCATTTGTTCATGAGCCATGATTATGCAGATCCCCAGTTTATAGCAGAACCAGCTATTGCTGCGCTCATCAATGGCATACTTTCCCAATTACGTCTTCTATGTTACATCACCTGCGCAAGTAAAGCCCTTCACAAGGAAGCTACATATCTCAGCACCTGCTGTAGCTGCGATTTTCCTGAAAAGAGACACAGGCAGGCTCAGCATAAGGCAGGTGAAGTGAGTTGTCTCTAATGATGAATCCCTATTTTTCTCCCTAGGGTGTTTAAGTCATCACAATGCGGGTCAGGAGAAATGTATCCCCAGTATGCTTGTAAGTATTTCCAGGATGGCATGGTAGAGGATGATGAGCAGGGCGATTGGCGCGAGGATCATATGGATGGAGCGCCAGGTACGGAAGATGAGACGCGCCTGCTGCTGGCGTTGCAGCGAGGCGAGCAGACGAGCGCGATCAAGCAGGGTTTCGTGAGCACGCGCGAAGTCGGTCTGTTCCTGTGGGGAAATGGGCGGTACAGGCAGTGTCGCTATATTGCTTGCGCTGTCAAGAGCTTTCAAGCAGTATGCTTTGAACGACTCGGATTTACCTGCACTCAGGCGCTCGACGGTGTATTCTAGTTCCAGGATACGTTCTTCGAGTGACTGGGTGATGCCAACGCCATTGGTGCTGGCGTCGCGGGCAATCACGTGCGCCTGCCATACATCGAGCAGGCGGCCCACGACGCCGCTGAGGACGAGGAGCATCAAGGCAAAGAGCGCACTCGGGCCGAAGTAGAACTGCGAGAGGCAGCTCAAACCACCACT
>WNGN01000835.1_pt1 | contig 26245 bp, 31 predicted proteins | sample 5400561 | NCBI WGS metagenome assembly WNGN01 (sample SAMN13153379, study PRJNA577476) | soil metagenome | isolation source: 115 cm soil or saprolite under Garry oak tree replicate 2 | place: USA:California | collected 2016-06-15 | reverse complement strand
ATCATTTTTCGAAGAACGAATCCGTTGACAGCAAGTGCTCAAAATATCCGTCCTTCCATTTCGAGTCGAGTCGGTCGAGCAGCAGGCCTTCAGCAGCGCCGAACGAGTAGACGGCCAAGCGCTTCATCTTGGCGAGATCAGCTTGCCTGAGTTCATTGAGAGTCTCCGTCTTTACCTTTGCGGCATAGGTTGTGAACGGCTCGAAGTCGGAGAGAGCAGCGTACTCCGCTGTTGGCTGGTACTGCGCTGCAGCCTCCGCGGCCTTGATCTCTGTATAGCGAGCAATTCCTTCCTGCCAAAGTTGGAAGCCTAAGTACTTCTGATCGTCGGATGAGAGTCGCGCAAAGAATTTCTTGCGCTCAAGAACGTACTGCTTCCCGAGTTTTGCGAATTTCTCTTTGTCGGTTTCATTCACAGCGCTGAGCAACAAACTACGAAGAGACGCGAAGGATTCCGCTACCTCTGACTGTTCGTACGGAAATGGGTAGTTCAACATCCACATACCTGTGCTGTCGCCATGGCTTAGCCCGAGGTCTTGCACCGTTTGGAAGTAGCGGGGTTGAGCGTTCTGTAATTGGTGAAAGTGCTCGTGCATGAGTGTGATGAGCCAGGGGGTGCTGGTCTTGCTGGTTGTGTTTCTTGGTTCGCCGATGACGATAACGGACGGCGGCCCGAAGGCGGGGAAGGTGGCTAGCAGGTTCGTTGGGAACTGCCGGGGGCGCGCATAAAGGTCATCCCCGGTTTTCTCGAAGCCTCTGGGTGGCTCGGCGTGATGCGTCAAGAATTCTGTGTCCGGTGTCACAAGCAATAGTGGCGCAGGCGTCCTCAGCAAGAAGGTAATCAAAAGTCGCATCGGCGGGTTAGACGCACGCGGCACACAGTTGGAAGCGGTCCTCCGGGAAAGATGTCGCTCAGTTGGCCGTCCGAATATCACTGGTGCCTCGCGCGAGTTAGTAATTGGCGAACGTTCCGTCATCCGGCCCCAATCCGTCCCCAGTCAAATGCTTTCCATTTGTGCGATGTAGTTCGGACCGGGATCCGCAATCCCTTTTCCAGCCGGCTGCGCTCTTCGCATTACTTCCGGGTTGCCCGTGATACGACCAGAATCAATCTTCATTTTGAGTTCGGTTCCACCTTATATCTGATGATCGCCTCTAACGCCGGATCGATTTTATGGCTATAGGCTTCAAACGTCAGTGGAGCCGCAATCTTGGGAACTGTCGCGTCGCGCTGATCCATTGGATGCCAGTCCTGCCAGTAGTAGATCGCAACACGAACCGTGATACCGCTGTTGGGCAGGACGATCTTTCGTGAGTCGCCATAGGCGTTTCCCCTTGAACCGGTTGGCTCACCAACGAACAGGATATTGGTGTATTCCTCCAAGGCATCGGTGAGATTCTGCGCGGCAGAAAATGTCGCTGGACCGATGATTCCGAAAAGATGACCTGGCCGATCAATGCTCTCCGACTGGATAATGCTACGAATGAGCGACGGTATGAGGGTGTTGTTGCCACCGCGATTTTGCCGCAAATCAATCGCCACTTTGTCCGGCTTAGTGGCAGCGATCTCATCATGAAGACGTTGAGCAAAATGGGCCAGTGTCTCATCCTTACTCTCGCCGACGGTATTGATCTGTACGTAGAGTAAGTCTCCGTCATGCTCAAAGTGGAATGGGACATTGATCTCGCGGAGCCACCGAGGGTCCGATCCGGGGTACGAATCACGCACATCGACCCAACCCTGGCGCCGGTAGAAGAGAGTTGAGATGTCGCCAGACATCACCTCTACTGGCGCGGATGGATGAAAGGTCACCTGTGTCGCGCCGTGCTCAGTAACCAAGGTGAGGGGTACATCCTCGATTCTGGACGTAATATGCAGCGCCTCCAGCACCTCCGGCATGGCTAGCAAATACTCCGCCCAATAGCGCGCGCCGCCTTCATTCTCATGGCCAATCATCCTTATTACGGCTGTGCCCGCATCTTCAGTACTGAGATTGCCGATGCGCAAAACCTTTGCGCCGAGGAAAAACCGCTGCTCCTCCTGGGTTGCGCGAATATAAAGTTGGTCGGCGAAGAAGGTGAACTCCACTGGTAACGTGTGGAAGCCAATCTTCGGGTCACGCGTTGGATAAATGTTGGTGTGACCATCGCCGACTGCGGCAACAATTTTGGCCAATTCCACGATCACTTCCGCTCTTGTCAGCGACGGGATTCTTGCGTCGAGTGTCTGGACCATGGCCGCAAAGGTTTCAGCGGAGATCGAGTGATACAGATTCTTGTGCGTGCGCTGCATCTCCTTGACCATAAACCGGAGATCCTCTTGCCACGCACGCGCCTCCGTGGGAGTCATTGCCGACGCCGAGGAGACGAACAACAACAAAGCTAAAAGAATTCGGCCTACCGAGTACATGATTGGATTTAGCCTACCATCGCGTCAACCGAATTTGGCTAGCAATTCTTTTGTTGCCTATTCGAGTGTGTGGTCGCCATACGGAATGTATGGTCCGCCGCTTTACAAGACTCAGGTCCCGAAAACGCCCCTGCGTCGGGCCTCTTCGAGACGCACCTCCAGATAGTCCCATAGAGCTGGGCAGCCCGCCTTGATTGGAGGAGTGATGCGGCGGACCACACGTTCATAGGTGATGCCATTTTCACGCCAACTTTGCCCCTCATTGGCTAGGTTTTGCAGCACAGGCATGGCTCGGTCCACGGCACGGGCGAAACGCGCTTCCGGAGTGTGACCGTGCTCGAACTCCTGCCAAAGGGCAAGAAAACCCGCCCCCTGATCTTCTGGCAACATCCCAAAAATCCGCGTCACCGCTGCCAGCTCGGCCGCCTTGCGCTCTTCCCACCCCCCTTCTACAAACACCATGGTGTCTCCGGTATCAATTTCGCCGATGTCGTGAACCAAAAGCATGCGGATCACCCGATTGATATCTATTAATGACTCGGCATGGCGCACCAGTGAGATAGCCAGCACTGCAAGTTGCCAGCTGTGCTCCGCGGAGTTCTCATAGCGATCAAGGCCCACCGGCCGGACCTTCCGTGTCACTCCCTTGAGCTTCTCCAATTCGAGGATAAAGTCGATGATCTGTTGCATGCTCCTACCGTTTTTCCTTAAGGCGTGAACTCGCATAACCGCGCTAGCCAACTGATTATAACTAGTGCGATTCCGATCAACCGGGCGAATGAAGGCCCCGCAATCCTACTCCATCGAAAGACCCGTATCCGGAGGCAGGAGATTAGCTTTTACTACGAGGATGCCCTTTAACCTGCCGTCGTGGCTGCTGTCCGTTAAGAACCGGCCCGACCTGCTTAGACTGATACACCAGTTACGAGAGAGCATCTCTTAAAGCAGAAGTGACGCAGTGAACACAACTCGCCAAACTATCGGTAATGCCTGACGCTCTTGTATTGACTGGTCTGGTCAACTCCGTGTGGTCGGCAACCCTTCCCTTACCGGATTATGGAAGAGTTGCCCGTCAGAAGGAAGCCGCCCGGCGGCGGACGCTGCGCGTGAGGCGAACGGAGCAGTGGTTGCTTATTGGGTTGAGATAAGTTGTGGGTCACAAGGAGGTGTCCCTGTGACCCATCTACGAAAAATGATGCTGGAGGAACTCCAGCGTCGTAATTACTCGGAGGCTACCACACGGTATTACATTCGCAAGGTTGAAGCTTTCGCACGACATTTCCGGCGCCCTCCCGATCGCCTAGGCCCACAGCACATTCGGGAGTATCAAGCTCACCTGTTCACAAAACGGAAGTTATCGCCCGGTTCGGTAACGAACCATCTCTGCGCCCTGCGCTTTTTCTACATTCAGACACTCAAGAGATCCTGGAGCATCGCTGACACTCCCTATCCTAAGAAGACGCACCGCCTGCCCACGATTCTCAGCCAGGAAGAGGTGGCGCAGCTCATCGATGCGGCTTGCACGCCGTTCCATCGCACTCTCCTCATGACCCTCTACGCCACGGGCGTGCGGAATGCTGAATTGACGCGCCTCAAGATCAGCGACATCGATAGCCGGCGTATGGTGATTCACATCCAAGGCGGCAAGGGCCGCCAAGACCGCGACGTGTTGCTCAGTCCGGTTCTGCTCGACGAACTCCGCGCACACTGGCGGCGCTTGCGCAAAAAATCCGGGGTCTGGCTGTTTCCCGGTAATCGCTGGCACAGCGGCGATCAGCCCATGGATACCAAAACCCCGCGCCACGCCTGCCAGTATGCCGCCCGCCGCGCCCGGATTAAGAAGAAGGTGTATCCCCACGTCCTTCGGCACTGCTTCGCCACGCACCTGCTGGAAGCGGGCGCCGACCTGCACACCATTCAGATCTTGTTAGGCCATCACGATCTCAAAGAAACTGCCATCTATCTCCACCTTTCGCAACGACACTTGCACGCTACTGCCAGTCCTCTGGACGCGCTGGTGCTGAAAAGCAGGTCACCACTGGAGAGATAGATGAGTCGGCCGCCCCTGGAGGTGGCCGATCTTATCCGCGCTGCGGGAACTGCATTTCTCGAACGAAATCGCCAGTGGATCCGCTGGAAGCACGTCAAAGTGCTGCTGGCCATTGCGCGCTGTCGTACTGCCGCACTTGGCGGTCATCTCGATCAATGCACTCGCTGCGGGCATCGTGCCATCTCTTACAATTCCTGCCGCAATCGCCACTGTCCGAAGTGTCAGACCGCGGCCCGCGAACGGTGGATCGCCGCGCGGCAAAAGGAACTTCTCCCGACCCGCTACGTCCATGTGGTCTTTACACTTCCTGCGCAGCTGGCATCTTTGGCGCTGCAGAACAAGAAACTCCTCTATGGCCTGCTGCTTCGCGCCAGTGCGGAAACACTTCTGGAAGTCGCCCGCGACCCGCGACACCTCGGCGCGGAAATTGGTTTCTTCAGCGTGCTGCACACCTGGAGTCAGAGGCTCAGCTTGCATCCCCATGTTCATTGCGTCATTCCCGCCGGTGGGTTGAGCCTCGATCACACCCACTGGGTGAAATCACAAAACCGGTTCTTTCTTCCCCTCAAGGTGCTGTCTAGAGTTTTTCGTGGCAAGTTTGTCGCTGGTCTCAAACAAGCTTTCCAGAGCGGCCGGCTGAGCTTCCATGGAAACCTGGCTCCTCTCACTCAGCCCAAAACCTTCGCTGCGTGGCTACGGCCACTGTTCCGAAAAGACTGGGTGGTCTACGCGAAACCGCCCTTCGGTGGCCCCGAATACGTGCTGCAATATCTGGGCCGCTACACTCATCGCGTGGCCATCTCCAACCACCGCCTGCTTTCCCTTGCTGACGGGAAAGTTACTTTTCGTTGGCGCGATTCGGCGCACAACAACGAACAGAAGCTCATGACCCTATCGCTCGATGAATTCTTGCGCCGGTTCCTGTTGCACCTGCTCCCCAAAGGTTTCGTGCGCATCCGCAACTTCGGTTTCCTGGCCAATCGGCGACGTGCCACGCTCCTGCCGTTTTGTTTTCAATTGCTCGGCGCAGCACGGGAACCGCAGACCGACCAAGACGCCTGTGGCTCGAACGATCTCTGGCGCTGCCCCATGTGTGGCGGACCGATGGTAGTCGTCGAAGGGCTTACCGCTGCAGAAATCCAACTTCGTTCTCCACCTCCGTTCACCGCTGCCGCATGAAACGACTCTCTCGAACTCGAACCCTTCGCGCCCTTTCGGCGTGCTCCGTTCCTCCGCGCCTTGCCGCAAGACAAATCTCTTCTTCCAGCCCCCTCAGCGCAGTCTCCGCGATACTCTTCGCGGCAGTAGCTCCCACCGTCATCCGCGGTGCTCTGTCGAACACCCTCGGTCACAACTCCGCACCGCTCTCTCCCCTCATGCAATCTCCATAGCGGCCCGCATCCGCCGCAACCACGGGCGGCTTCCTTCTAACGGCTTTATCGAACGCGCGCAGAACATCATGCCTGCCCCAACAACTTCGCCAAAACGCGCGTCCGATAAAGCACTAGCGTAACCCAGGAGAAATCCAGAAACAGTCCTAGACTGTTTAGCAAACTAGCGTGAAGCGGCTGGCTTTGCAGGCTGCCACAATTCGATCGGATTTCCCTCAGGGTCATGCACGCGGGCAAACCGGCCGTTGGGATACGACTGCGGGTCAATCTTGACCTCGATTCCCGCAGCTTGCAGCTGGGCTGCCATTTTGTCGAGATCCCGGACTCGAAAGTTAAGCATCCAGACCTTCTGGGCATCCCCGAAATAGCCGCTCGTCTCCTTGAATGGAGCGAAAGCGGTGGGTCCGGCCTCTTGCTGCCAAGGGGATTCCTCGTGGCTCGTTGGTATGAGCGAGACTCCCAGGTGTTGCTGGTACCAAAGCCCCAGCCCTTTCGGATCTTTGGCTCGGAAGAAGAATCCTCCGATTCCCGTCACTTTTTCCATTTCCGTTCCTGCAGCGGTCCCATCGCGAACAGCGGCCCCCACAGGCGGAGGAGAGGCCTTTGGCTGTGTGGCTGTCTGCGCCACTATGCCGAGTTGGTTCCGCCCCAAGGTTAAGCTCGACCCGAAAGCAAATGACAGGGTTCGAAGCAATTGGCGTCTTAAAAAAAGCATCCCATCCTCCATCCGAGAAGAGCGCGAATCGGTCTACGATACCTGCGCAAACGGGGTTATGGGAAGTGTAAAGATGAGGTTCTGGGCGAGTTGTCGGCAACCGATTATGGTGTAGCGAGGGGTTTGTAAATAAGACCGATGACTATTCCGATGATAGTCCACTGGACGAAGTAAGCCGCAGCCTGCATCAGAGCGAGTTTCAGCCCGATGTTCAGGTTCACGTAGTTGTGCAGCACAAATGCGCAAACCACGAAAATGCCAATGAGAACGCCGAAGCGCGCACCTTCCGTAGTGCCCGATCCGCCCTGATGTATCATTGCGAAAATTATGGCGGCAACCAGGATCGATATGAAAGTTGCCACGAATCCAATGGGCATAACCTTCATCATTTTTTCCTTAGGTCGGAATACGGTCGGGTACTTGTGGCCTTCCTTGATAAGACCTGGCAGCAGCCAAAACACTAAGAAACCAAAGGCAAAAGACGCGACCGTGCCACCAAGCGCCGCCAGCCCGAGACTTGAATAGTTCATTTGCACTCCTTTACAAATTGCGGATCAAAATCACAGTCGGTTACAAGCAACTTCTTCTCCCTGCTTGAGCCATCATGTGCCGCCGTTTACGGCGAATTCGTCTGAGGCGACACAAGTGTTATGTAATAAGCGCCGCCTTTGACGCCAACCAGGTATGCCGTCGAGAAATTCTTCATGACGCCATTGCCCTTAATGGCCTTGAGCGCTCCCATGGTCATACTCGCCGACGGCTGCGCCATAGAGATGCGCCCCTCGCCTGCCTACTACATACGACAGTGATGCTACTACAGTTCCCGTATAAATCAATGGGACGCACTTAGCGGCAGGAAGTGAGCACTTCGCCGTGGTCATCGCTTCAGGACGAAACAGCAGGCCGTATGTGCGACGGTTTGAAAAATGCCGCCCACGATCACAGTGGCAAACAGTGATGTCAATAGCAGGCTTGCTGCGCGGTAGGTCGTTTGGGCTGGACCACTCAAGCGTGCCAAGCGATAGCTCAGATGCGATGAGGCTGTTGCTTGCAGAATTCCCCCTTGCTCGCAAACCGCAAGCTTGGCGAGCGCTGAAACCAGTGCTGGCCCATGAGAACGCCTGACCACAGATTCATCGCAGGAGAGTTCGCGATAGAGTGCAATCCGCGCTCCAGCGAGCCAGATGAGCGGATGGAACCACAAGACGCACAAGGAAACCTCATAAAGTAAACGGATTAAATTATCATGCCGTGTTGCATGGGCGAGTTCGTGAATCAGGACAGCGCGGAATTCACGTTGACTGAGCAGCCGATCGATGCCGGTGGGAAGCAGGATACGAGGGGAAAGGACTCCCCGAACTACGGGACTCGGATGGCTGTCGCCAAAGCTCACGGGAATGCCGCCTGTTACGAAATTGGACGTGTCGCCGCGATCGTTCAAACCGTCCTGCACTTTCGCCTCGCGACGCTCTTTGCGTATGCGCGAGATCAATCGCATGAGCATAGAGAAGGCGCCGGTCATCCATATAACTCCGAGGATCACGGCCGTCCGGCCCTGTGTCATGTCCCATACTGGGCCCCCAATAACAGCGAGCGGCCTAGCCCACGTCAAGTGCGGCGCCCAAAGCTTATCGATGAGTGCTCCTGAAGGCAGAACGAAATTGAATGCGGTGGCAACCCAGATCCAATATCTTGTGGTGGCGCTCGCGCGCAGAATTGATGTTAACGCCCATGCCGCCGAGGCGACAATCGAGGCAAACAGCAGGTGAACACTGATGTAGTACATCGCGCGTGCGATATGCTCATGCACGTTTCCCTCCGCGGGTGCGGCCATTTTTATCACTGCGCGCCGCACTCTGCAGCGACTTCAGGTCCCGTAAGGTAAGGGCGCCATTTTCGACCAGATTAGAGACGAGCAGTCGCGGCGAGCCACCGAACAGATCGAGCAAATCGCGTACGAGTCTGCTGCGATGTTGGGTTTCGTTGATGGCCGGCTGAAAGAGCTGGGCATTCCCGATCTTCTTTACCTTTCGCAACGCACCCTTCTCCTCCAACCTGTAGACGAGCGTCTGCACGGTTGTGTAAGCAACGCGTTCGTCCTCAGGCAGGCTTTCCAGGACCTCGCGCACGGACGCGGTCCCGAGTTTCCAGTACTGCTCCAGAATGCGGGTTTCGGCTTTGGAAAAACGCGGCTCTTTCATGATCTCCTACTCATCCCAGCAATGCTACTACAACAGACGGTGTAGTGGCTATCCTGCGTCTTTGTGATCAGAGATGAGCTCGTGGTTCGGTGTCGTTGAATGCCATTGTGACGATCAACTCCCGAATGGTCGGCCATACGGAAGTAATCGCCAAAAACGGTGCCCTAAGTCATCGGCAACTTCCATCGGGTTGCGGACACACACTCTAGCCGCAATCGCCGAGCGCATTTCTCACAGCCATCCGGCGTTCACCGTCGCAGGAGCCACTCGAATCCAGCACCATTGTGGAACCTGTGGCGATCATGACGCGACTGGTTTTTTCTGTGCCGCTTTACCTGCTCACATGTCTCGGCCGATACCGCACCGATCTTCCCAGTTCAGCAGGCCGCCCTTTTTCTGCTACTCATTTTCTCGGGCACTGCTTCGGGCTAATTCCTGCGTCCGGCAGCTTCGCGTCTCCTGCTTTCCCGGTTCCGCCCTTACACCATTGGGTTCCCTCCGATAAAGCAGCCGCTCGCTTTGGAAGCAGAAGCCACTCGCCCTGTGTGCCCCAAGAAAATGGGGCAAGAAAAAGGAGAAAATTCAGCTATGTCCTACCTATATGTTAAGTGGAATAGCTTTTCGGTGCGGTTTACTCGCCGACGCTTGAGTCATTAGAGCATGGTTTGTGTTTCTCCGGCCACTCCCGGAACGGAGGACTGCGACGCCGTAGGCGGCGCGCTTAGGCCGTAGTGGAGGGAGTGGCCGGAGAAATAGAGCAGCCGAAGAGTCACGGTCGGGACGGTGAAGAGGTCCATCGCTGCGATTGCCTCCCGATGGTTCTTCAGAAACGCGAGCCATCGTTTCGCGGGTTCTGGATCCCTCGGAGCGCGTCGTATCCAACGGGAAATCGTTCTCTCCGAAACATCGAATCCGAGCATCAGAAGTTCCCCGTGGATTCGTGGCGCGCCCCAAGTCGCGTTCTCGGCAACCATCCGGAATATCAGATTGCGGACTTCCTTCGAAATTCGCTTTCGCCCAATCACTCACCGCGCCCTTGAGATCGCACGCCAATACAATTTGAATCCAGTCCAATGCCAGCCGACCACAGTTTCAGGGCTCACGACGATGAGAGCTTGCTTCCAACCGGACCAAAACCTGCGCGCCAAAACCCAGAAGATTTTATCGAACGCTCGCAGTCTAGGTCTTGGATGCTTTCGTTTCAGGATGGCGAGTTGTTGTCGAAGAACGAGATTTTCCAGCAGAAGAGTGCGGCGAGCATGCAAACACCGGAAAATGGTTGTCACCAACAACAAAAGTATGCGAAACATTGCCGAGCGCGCTCGATGATCTGGCCAATGCATGACTCCGTAACGATCTCGTTCCTCTGCAACGGAAGAATCGGCACTTGACGGCGGCTGGGGTGAAATCTGCCCTTTTCAATGGAGTTGATGGTCTGGCGCGTCACGCCCACGTGGGCGGCGAGCTTGGCCTGAGACCATTCCCGCTCCGCGCGCAGCACACACAGACGAGTTCTGAATAGAGGCATGAGATCTCCACGGCAAACCGGTGCGAATTGGGGCCAACTTGGGGCCAAAACTAGGGCCTTTAGGCCCCAATCTGGGGTTCTCGGGAGGCAAAGGCAACAGACTCAACAGGACTTTAGGTAGGGGCGGCGGGGATCGAACCGACGACCTCTTCCATGCCATGGAAGCGCGCTCCCCGCTGCGCCACAGGCCCACGATTGAAGACAAAAAGCCCACGCCCGCCAAATCGGGATCGAGGCAAGTACCGAATTCATTTTCGCCGCTGGCATTCCACGCCGACGCGCCATTTTACATCCCAGGTGCCAAGACTAGGATTCCAGCAGAGCTCGTAACTTGTGAGCATATCTGCGACTCGACGTGACCACCGTTCCTTCTGCCAGTATGATGTCGTATACCCCATCGAACATTGGACGAATCTCGCTAATGCGGGCAGTGTTCACGATGGCCGATTTCCGCACTCGGATGAAGTGGTGTGGCGCCAGCTTCTCTTCCAGGTGTGCCAGGGTTTCCCGCAACAGGTGACTGTCGCTGGCGGTGTGTATGCAGGCATAGTTTCCCGTGGCTTCGATCCACAAAACGTGGGAAACGGGAACAAAGAAAATCCGCTTCTTGTCCTTTACCACAAAGCGTTCCAACGGGCGGAGACTACGGAGGGATTGGAGCAGTGGTTCGAGACCTCGATTTGCTTTCCTGGACTGTTCGAGGACCTGGCGTGCGTGAACCAGGGCCTTGGCAAATCGCTCCTTATCATACGGTTTCAAGAGATAGTCAACAGCGTGCACTTCGAATGCACGAATGGCGTGCGCATCGTGAGCCGTGACGAAGATATATACGGGAGCGGGGCCGGTCGATGGCTCCACATTTTCGATGACTCCAAAACCATCCAGATCAGGCATCAGCACATCGAGAAAAACGATGTCGGGATGAAGTTCATTGATCTGCTCCACCGCACTTATTCCGTTCGCCGCCTCGCCTACAACTTCAATGCCGTTGTGTTCGGCCAGATAGCGACGGATACCGCGGCGGGCGATCGGTTCGTCATCGACGATGAGGACTCGTGTCTTCATGCGAACTCCTCAGTGGAATGGTGATGATGGCCTCACAGCCTCGACCGTTGCCCCCGGTAAGTTCCAGCGACGACTCGTCCCCGTAGAGCTGTTTCAAGCGTGACTGGAGGTTGGCGAGTCCGACGCCGAATCGCAGGCGTGATCCCGGTGCCGGACCCGGGCCATCATCGCGGACGCAGAGCCTAACTCTGCCGTTGTGGCGTTTGGCAGCGATCTCTAGCCGGCCTGCGGCGGAATCGACGCTGATGCCGTGCTTGATGGCATTCTCAACCAGTGGCTGAAGCGCAAGACTCGGTACATAGACTGCGAGAAGGTCAGGTGGCACGTCCATGTGAACTTTCAAGCGATCATGAAAGCGTGTCTGTTCGATCTCCAGATACTTGCCGACGAACTCGAGCTCGCTCTGCAAGGTGATCTCGTTCTCCCGCCGTTCGAGGGCCATGCGCAGCAAGTCACCGAGGCAGACTAGCAGATGGCTCGCAGCATCGACGTCTTCCTGCATCAGGATTCCAATGGTGTGAAGACTGTTGAACAAAAAGTGCGGATGTAACTGGCTCTTAAGGTTCTCAAGTTCGGCATGGGAGAGCTGCGTCTCCAGTTGCGCCGCTATAGTCTGGCGCTCCATAGCGGCCTGGTAAAAGTGGATCGACTGATACAATCCCACAACTAACCAGTACGCAAGCATGCCAGTAAAGCTCATGGATAGAACACTGACTGCGAACGGCGGGAGAAGGCGCAGCACGCCAGGATCAGTTATGCGAAAAACTGATCGCAGAAGTCCACGGCTCAGAAAGTATTCGGTGACAGATGCCAGGGGAGCCATCATGATCGACGTGATTGTGTGGATCGCTATATGAGGTACAAACCTCGGCCCCGTCAACGGGAACCGTTTGGCCAGACCAATCACAAGCGGTGTGCACGCCGCCCATACGTACCAGTAGACAAGTTCGAGCGCACCCACGATCACCCAGCTGACGTGGATACCCTGTACCTTCACCAGCACGATCCTGCGTACGGCAAACAACAGTCCTACAATCGTCCACGCACACAGGATTAAAATCCATCTCGTCCGTCCCATATCTTGTGAGGCCTGCAGCAATAGGTGTGTCGACCCTCCGGCACGGATTATAGCTGAACCTTCGAAGGAGACATCACTGAGGACAGGGCCGTCGAGAGCGCCAAGTTCTCTCGGCAAAGCAATTTCACCGGTCCACCGGTCCAGGTTTGCGAACCGGCAATCGGGCAGTTGCTGGCAAACGTGCCAACCCCACGTCCATCGCAGCTGTAGAAGGGCCTTTGTCTAGGTTGATTGGGGAGAAAAGTAAGGAGCTCAAGACTCCACGTGCTGCCATCCCAATGTAACGAAGCGTTTGAAACGGAAGGTACAAAGTCTTTGTCTTTGGCCCCCAACCGCTCAGACGTTTGTGCTGGATACCGCTGCCACACTTTGAATTCCGGTTTTGCCCTGTGAACGGATCCGTGGCAACAGTATTTGACGGCCAACTCTGACCGCTTGGCTCATTTCGGACGCCGCTTGTCACTTTTCCTGCAAACACTGGTTTTTCGCGGTATATGTTCCGTGAGCAGGAGCATCGCCAAGAACGTATTGGCCTTGGGATGACGCTGTGGCCGACAGGGCGTACAAGAGGAGAAGAAGCGAATGAAATCGAGATTGGCAACTACATGAATCTGGGGGCGCGCATTCTGGTCTGCACGTTACTGGCGGTAATCGTAAAGGCTGCAGCCGGGACGCAAAGTGCTCCTGCCGTCAGTCCAACAGAAGCGCGAAAAGCGATTCAAGCGCGTGTGGCGCTGGACAAGAAAACAATCGAGAGGATGCTGGCTCCGGATTTATACGTCCAAGCTCCCGACCGAAAACTAACACGGCAGGAGTTTATCGATGCAATCTTCTCCCGCCCGTATACCTTAACTCGATTTGACGCCACCGTGCTCACGGTCGAACCCAGAGGCAACGACTGGGCGGCGCTCGTACTTGAGAAACTAGAGGGCGAGATTAAGGACAACAGTGGCAAAACGAGCAAGATCTACGTCATGGGGGTTGTACGGGATGGCTGGGGAAAATTGAACGACAACCAGTGGACCCTCCTATGGTCCGAGCAACTGGGCCAGCAACTGTGGGAGGAGGAGATTCCGCCGATCGCAAACTGGTAAAGGAGTTTCCAAGTGATGTCCTCCGCCGGTCCCGATTCAGCTAACAATTGCTGTTGTCGGCGGTAATCTGATTCTTGCCGAAGGCTATATACCCCCAAGTCTGACATAACAATGGCAAAGCATTCTCTTTGAAAATGCAAGCTGAAATCCAAACTGAAATGAGGACAAAATGAAGAGAACTTTCGTGATCCCTGCCTTGCTGTTCCTCGCCGCGTCAGCGATTGCACAAACAACGTGCGCGCAATCAAAGAACCCGGTAAGTACCGCCCTGAGAGACATTCTGCCCGGCCGGCAGAAAAACACCGTCGCAGCCGTCGAAGCCATGCCCGCCGAAAAGTTCGGTTACAAGCCCAGCGCCGACCAGATGACATTCGGCCGTCTCGTTGTCCACATGGCCGAAACGAATAATCTGCTGTGCGGCAAGGCGGCCGCCGTCCCTGCTCCCAAGGTCGAGGAGGCGAAAGACACGGACTCGAAAGACAAGCTCATCGTCGCGCTCAAGGCCTCCTTCGATTTCTGTTCCGACGCGCTGGCGAATATGGACGATTCGAAACTAGCGGAGACCACGGAAGGATTCGGCGGAAAACAAGTTACACGCGCCTGGTTGAGCCTGATCCTAGCCGGTACTTGGGCCGACCACTACGCCGAAGCCGCAATGTATCTGCGCCTGAACGGTGTGTTGCCGCCGACCGCCAAGAAGTAAGAGCGATGCTCCCATTTGAAAAGCTGTAAACGTCGAAACGGAGATCCGGACGAAGTGACCAATCTGAGAACTTGATTCATTGGAGGAATGAAATCATGGAAATACTATTCAACGATATCCGGTACGCCTTCCGCATCATGCGGAAGAGTCCCGGCTTCACTCTCATAATCATTCTCACGCTGGCATTGGGAATTGGGGCGAACACATCGATTTTCAGCATCGTAAACGCGGTGCTATTGCGTTCCCTGCCGTACTACGACCCCGGTCGTTTGGTGAAGATCACTTTCAACAATCCTGGAATAGGGTTGCGTGACATCCCCTTCTCTGTCCCCGAGTTGGAAGATCTGAAGTCAAGAGCTGGTGTCTTCGAGGAAGTAAGCGTTGTCCTCTCTGGGCCTACCAACTTGACCGGCGCCAAACAACCGGAACATCTTGAAATGCTCGAGGTGAGCCCCAACTATTTTTCCATGCTCGGCACAACACCAGAAATTGGCCGGTTATTTGGTCCGCAGGATTTTGCGCTGGGTTTTGCGGAAGCAACTGTGATTAGCGATGGCTTGTGGCGCCGCTCTTACGGCGGCGACCCGAATATTCTCGGGAAGCGTCTGAGGATGGACAACGATCCGTACACGATTGTGGGAGTAGTTCCTGCTGGATTTCGCCACCCCGGGACGACGGTCGCGAAGGATGTGGAAGTGTGGGTCACGTGCGGGTTCAGCGGGGATCCTTATCCGAAACCCGCGCGAAACGTGAAGGTGGCGCGCGAGGCAATCGGACGGCTGAAACCTGGCATCGATGTAACGCAGGCTCAGGCGAGACTGACGGCAATGGCCAGCGAACTCCGAACTGACTTCCCGAATGATTATTCTCCTGAAGCCAAATGGTCCATCGAGATCCAACCTTTGCAGGACGCACTCGTAGGCAATGTGCGTCCCCAACTGCTGGTATTAATGGCCGCGGTAGTCCTAGTCGTGCTAATCGCATCCGTGAACATCGCAAACCTTCTTCTGGCTCGCGCTTCAGGAAGACAGAGAGAAATGGCACTTCGGATGGCGCTTGGGGCTGGCCGTACACGCATGGTGCGCCAGATGCTGACGGAGTCGCTTGTGCTCTCCTTGATCGCCGGTGTTGCAGGCGTGCTCGCAGCGAAATTGACCTTGAGTTTCATCCTTCGCTTTGTCCCCGCTTCGGTTCCCCGGCTTGCCGAAGTGGGTGTCGACCGGACGGTGCTGCTTTTTGCTCTTCTGATTTCCATCTTCACCGGAATCATATTTGGGCTCGCTCCAGCTTTCCAGGCAATGAAAGCCGATATGACTGCCGCAATTCGGGAAGGTGCTCAAGGCTCCGGTTACAGCGCTAAGACATTCCGGTTGAGAAGTCTGCTGATTGTGTCTGAACTGGCGCTTGCTGTTGTGTTGATGGTTGGAGCCGGCTTGCTCCTGCGGACCTTCTGGGGATTGATTCAGGAAAATCCGGGCTTCAATCCTTCGAGGGTAGTCACTGCAAGCTTCTACCTACCGAACCCGAACGATCCCAAGACGGATGTGTTGTATGGAGACTTCTCAAAAAGGACATCTTTTTTCCGAGACGTCATTCGGCGTGTGGCCACGACTCCAGGAATCGATCGGGCTGCCATGACCTCGGATTTGCCAGGCGCGCGTCCAACAACAACCGCCGCACTGGTGATTGAGGACCGCGCGGCCGATTCATCACAAGGGGTAACAGCGGAAGTAATTCGAGTGAGTCCCGATTATTTCATGCTGATGCAATCCCCATTGATTCGTGGGCGTTTTTTCCTTGAAAGCGATGAAGGAGGAAAGCAGGAGGTAGCCATCATTGATGAGACTACGGCGCGACGCTATTGGTCGGGCATCGATCCTGTCGGCAGGCGCTTCCGGATGGGGGTAAATCCCAGGCTTCCTTGGCTAACCGTGGTCGTGGTCGTGGTCGGAATTGTCAAGGATATGAAGCAAGACGGACTCGACACAGATGGTGTCCCCCACATTTTCAGACCAATCTATCAACAATCGCCACTACGCTCGCGGGCCGTGAGCGTGGTGGCGAGGACGCCTCTGCCCGCATCACTCCTCGAATCACAAATTCGGAAAGAGATACAGACATTGGATCCCGCATTGCCGGTATTCAACGTGCGCTCGATGAACGATGTGATGGATGCTTCGATAGCGCCGCGCCGATTCTCGGCGGAATTGGTTGGAGTGTTCGCCGTCGTCGCGATGCTTTTATCCTCCATTGGCATCTATGGATTGCTGGCTTACATGGTTGGGCAGAGGTCTCGTGAGATTGGAATCCGAGTCGCCTTGGGAGCCCAGCGGCCTGATATTCTCAAACTTATTCTCGGCAAAGGGCTATTGCTCGCCGGTACTGGAATTGCGATTGGATTGATCCTTTCTGCAATCTCAGCACCCATGATTGCAGGTCTTCTGTATGGCGTTCATCCGATTGATGTGATCGTCTTCGTCACAGTCCCGCTGATTTTGTTGGTTGTCGCCTTTCTGGCGACTTACATTCCCGCTCGTCGTGCGACGATCGTGGATCCAATCATTGCCTTACATGAAAGCTAGAACTGCGAGGCTAGAAACGTAACCGACTGCCAAGGAGAAGAAAGTGTCCGTTTACGAAAGACTAGAGGCTCTCAACATCGCACTTCCAAAACTCACGCCGCCGGTAGCAGCTTTTGTACCGTTCCTGCGCAGCGGCAATTTGATTTTCTTGGCTGGTCACATTGCCAAACTCGACGGCCAGCCATGGGTCGGTCAGTTGGGTGCGAATCTAACGACCGAGCAAGGGAAAAACGCCGCACGCGCCGCGGCCATCGATCTGATGGGCACACTTCAAGCGGCGGCCGGTGACCTAAACCAGATCAAACGTATCTTGAAGCTGATGGTGCTCGTGAATAGCACTCCCGCGTACACCGAGCAGCATCTGGTGGCCAATGGCGCATCGGAATTCTTCGCGGAGATTTTTGGAGATATAGGAATGCATGTTCGCTGCGCCTTTGGCGTCGCTCAGATTCCGTTTGGAGCTTGTGTCGAGATCGATCTGATCGCAGAGGTTGCTGATTAATGGCCAAATGATCGTAAAGCTGATACCGAGAAGGAGACCTCATGGCCACAATTCAAACTGCAGCCGACTGGCAGAAGCAGTGGTTCGAGATTGCAGACGCAACCTATTTAAACACTGCAGCCCATGCGGCCATCCCCCGTGTGGCCCTGCATGCGGTGCAAACCTCAATTGAAGCCAACAAGTCTCCGCATCACATGGACGACGTCGTTTTCTTCGAAGCTCCAAGCCGAATTCGGGCATCCCTCTCGAAAATGATTGGGGCGAAACCGGAAGAAATCGCACTGACAACCGGGGCAAGCACCGGCGCCGCGGCCGTGGCCCATTTCCTGAGGTGGGAGCCGGGCGATGAGGTTATTACTGCCAAGGGAGAATTTCCGCTGCAATATGCCACCTGGAAACCCATGGAAGAACGCCAGGGCGTGAAATTCAAAATCGTAGAGCCGCGAGACCGTTTCATCACGGCAGATGATCTAATCCACGCGCTGACGCCTAGAACGCGCGTCGTTTCCGTGAGTCATGTGCGCTTTGACGACGGGTCTCTGTTGAATGCGGCCCGCGTGGCTGCGGCATGCCATGCTCAGGGCTCGCTATTTGTGCTCGATGTAAGCCAGTCTTGTGGGGCGGTGCCGATGGATGTCAACGAGCTTGGCGCCGATTTTTTAGTGTGTGCTGGATATAAATGGCTCCTTAGTCCTTATGGCACGGGATTCTTTTGGACGAAGAGCGAACACTTGGACACTGTGCGTCCAGGTCCGTTTTATTGGACGGCCCAAGGCGCTGAAGATGATTTTTTTAAGTTGAATTTTGTCGATCCCGCACCATCCCGCAGTGCCAAGCGCTGGGATGCGGCGGAAGCGGCCACTTATTTCAATTTCAACCTTGCGGCTATGGATGCCTCGGTAGATTTTGTGCTGCGGGCCGGGCCCGAATTGGTACTCGAACACAACCGACAATTGATTGATCTCTTGTTCCAACGCCTCCCGAAAGGCTGCGTTCCGGCGAGTCCGCTGGACTCCGCAGAGCGCGGGCCTTACGGCTGCTTCATTGCGCCGACTCCTGAAAAGACCTCCGAGCTTTATCAGAAGTTGCAGAAGGAACATGTTGTCGTGGCGATGCGAGAGGGTAAGATCCGTGTCTCACCCCATTTGTTCAATTCAGAGCGGGACATCGACCGCCTGATCAACGTGGTGGCCGCATGACGTTGACGCGTAATTTTGTTCACGGCGGTGAAGGATGACCGCCCTGAGGTGATCTCGAATCGCACCAACAAAGACTTAAGGTGTCGCGCAACCTAAGAGGACGGCCTCCGGGAGCGAATTAACTATGACGTCTGTGTATGAACGATTGAAGAATCTGCAGATTACTTTGCCTGGTGTTCCACCCCCTGTGGTGGATGGCTACGTTGCTGCTTTCGTTCCGTTTGTCCGGACCGGCAATCTGATTTATTTGTCGGGGCGGCTCGCAAAGAAGAATGGAAATCTTTGGTGCGGCAAGCTAGGCGAGGAGATTACCACCGCCGAGGGGAAACAAGCGGCGCGCAGCGTCGCCACCGAATTACTTGCCACACTTCAGGCCGCCATCGGCGATCTGAATGACGTTCGAAGGATTGTGAAACTGTTGGTTTTCGTCAACAGTGGGCCGCATTTTACGGAGGCCCACATGGTCGCCAATGGCGCTTCCGAATTGTTCATCGAAGTCTTTGAAGAGCGAGGAGCCCATGCGCGCAGCGCCTTGGGCGTGTCGCAGATTCCGTTTGGTTGCTGCGTTGAGATAGAGATGGTTGTGGAGACATTTGTATCGGAAAGTCAATGCGAACTGTGAAATGCACACGAAGAAGAAACAGAACGGTTATGAGTCTAAGAGCTTCGCTATTCCAGGTGGGACCATGATGGGAGCATAATTTGCCACGCCCGCTATCCAGCAGAGTCCCGGCGTGGTTCGAGTGGAAATTCGACTTCACCTTTCCGGCGGAGCAGTACCCCAACGTTTGTGTGCGCCTGTGGGGCACGCCCGCACGCCTGGAAGAGATAATACGCAAAGTGACGACCGATGTGTTGGTCGGCAAACCGCAGGAGAAGCGGTCAGCCCAAGAGCACGCAGGCCACTTGCTCGATCTCGAACCTCTATGGATGGCGCGTGTGGATGACTTCCTTACTGACCGAGACACACTCGCCGTCGCAGACCTGGGTAATCGCAAGACCCATGAAGCCAACCATGATGCCCAAGAATTGGCGGAGATTCTGGCTGGATTCCGCACAGCACGGCTTCGCTTAGTGGAGCATCTGGGGACATTTGAACCTGACGTTTTTGCGCGAACGAGCCTGCATCCGCGTCTCAAGCAGCCCATGCGGCTCGTGGATCATTTGTATTTTGTTGCGGAGCACGATGACCATCACCTGGCAAAGATATGGGAGTTGATCGATATGCATTTCCCAAAAGGATAGGAGTGTAGCACTTGATTCGGTCCGGGCTGAGGTTGCGGAACGTCTTTGACCTGCCGCGAACTACTCACAGCGGGAACGACCGCGGCTTGCATATCATTTCCTCCCAGCGCGATTCGATGCGAGCCCTTTTGGGTCGGTGCATGATTTCGGATGCCCGATTCGCCAATCACACGCCTATGCTGAGGTGCACGGTCAGGTGGCGAATTCTCGGCAACTCTCACCTTACAGGGATTAGGGAAGGGTAGCCCGTGATCCAGGAGGAACGATCACAGACCGCGGCGGAGACTGACGCGGCGTGCAGCATCCGTCCACGGGCTCCGCACGGTGTAACACGGAATTGCAGTAGCATTTTCCTTGCTGGCGGCTAGCAGTTTCCTTCGGACCAGCCAACTCACCGCAGCTTGCGCCGAACTCTTCGACAGACCAACCGACTCGGCCAATTCCTGATAACTCACCTGAACGGCTCCCTGCCTGCGTGCTTGTTCGGCGGTGAGCCATACATAGACCGTCTACGACGTAATCGTCCAGATTCAGCATCGCTATAGCGGCCACTAATATAGCAATGACTGGATGATTGCGCTCATCAATTCTGCTAGCTATGCTCCGCACACCTCACAGAGGAGGAGCACTTATGGTTCGAGGAATCAAGTTCGCAGGCATTCCGGTTCGCAATCAGGACGTTTCGCTCAAATTCTACACCGAGGCGCTGGGACTTAAAGTAATCACGGACCAGCCGTTCACTGACAAACAAAGGTGGATTGAACTGCTAATCCCGGGGGCGGAAACCGGCGTCGCGCTCTACACACCCGAGGGTCACGAGAAGCGCATCGGCGAATTCCAGTCCATTGCCTTCTGGTGTGACGACGTCTTCGCCACCGCCAAAGTCCTTAAGTCCAAGGGCGTTACCTTTGCCCAGGAACCCAAGAATGAGCCCTGGGGATCGATTGCCATCTTCAAGGATCCCGACGGGAATCAGTTCGCGCTCTCAAGCAAGGTCAACCACAAATGAAGAACGCGATTGCGAGGAAGCTGGGTATGAACCCCGGCATGCGGGCGTTAGTCATCGCCCCGCCTCCCGGTTATCTGAAATTGTTGGCGCCCCTGCCTGATGGGCTCAACCTCTCTTCGAGGGCCGCCGGGATGTATCCGTTCGTGCAGGTTTTTGCGACACGCCTGTCCGAGATCAGCAGGTTCGCCAGTAGACTCTCGAAACATGCAGCTCCGAACGCTTTGGTGTGGATTTCTTACCCAAAGAAAACCTCGAAGGTCCCGGGAAATCTCAGTCGCGACGTAATCCGCGAAGCGATGAGTGCTGCGGGATGGCGTTCTGTGTCCATCGTTGCCATCGACGAAGTCTGGTCAGCATTGCGCTTTCGGCCAGCGAGCCAAATAGGCTCGCGCTTGAAGCGCGGCTCGGACCGAAGCTAGAACGCAAGACTCTCAATTCCCGGCTCGTCGGCTACCCGGAAGTAATCGCCGCAAAACGCCGGTGCCACTGAAATCGAGCACCATTGTGGAACCTGTGGCGACTGTGGCACGGCTGATTCTTTGTTCCTCTTTACCTGTTCACATAGCTCGGCCGATACCGTACCGACCTTCGCAGTTCAGTAGGCCAGCCTTTTTCTGCCGTTTATTTTGCTAGGCACTGCTTCGGCCCAATTCCTGCGTCCTGCGGCTTTTCCATTTCTCAGATTCCCGCCTGCGATTTCGCGATACGGCGTTGACTCGTTGCCACTCGCAACATGAGTCGCATCTGCCCTGGTGTGAGGCCCCACTTCTCAGACATAACTGATTTTCGAGCCGTCTTCCGTTGTGCTTGCTGACGTGCGTCCGCTCCACATGCCGACTCTTATTGGGCCCGGTAAGTCCACTCTTTTTCTGCCACTCATTTTCTCGGGCACTGCTTCGGGCTAATTCCTGCGTCCGGCAGCTTCGCGTCTTCTGCTTTCCCGGTTCCGCCCTTACACCATTGGGTTCCCTCCGATAAAGCAGCCGCTCACTTTGGAAGCAGAAGCCGCTCGCTTCTGGGTGCCCCAAGAAAATGGGGCAAGAAAAAGGAGAAAATTCAGCTATGTCTTACCTCAACTCTATAACTCTCGTCGGGTTCGTTGGTTCTGACGCGGAGCAACGTCAAGCGAAAGGCAACGGTTCGAAATTCACCGTGCTGTCAGTCGCCACACAGCGCTCTTGGAAGAACGCAGATGCGCCATCAAAACCAACATCGCTGATTCACTCAACGTCGTTGTCCACGTTGAGCGTCGGCCCGGACGCAGATACATTTCCGAAGTTCTCCTCATCAACCGATACGACCCCGATGCCGACCTGTTCGACTACGGCGCCGTGTTCTTGGCCAAGCAGGATCACCTATGAGCACCGATAGCAAATTCGCGCCGCGCTCTCTGACGGCATCGGAGTATGTCCGGGAACTGTTCGGGCCTGAGGATAACGCCGCGATCCTAGCCCGCAATCGCTCGACCGGTCACACGGTTCAAACCATCGCCAAGGCAGAGACCATCGCAAGTCCCGATATTCAATCCTGGCTCGCGGGTCAGAGCGCCAGTGGCTACGACGTGTTCCTAGGAATGAATCCCATAAAGGACGGCGCGTTCAGCCGGACCAAAGGAAATATAAAGGATATCCGCCACGTCTATCTCGACCTCGACCGCAAGGGTGACGAAGCTCTCGAAGCCATTCGACATTCAACCGAAGTCCCAGCGCCAAACTACGTCCTCGATACTTCGCCCGGTAAGCACCAGGTCGTGTGGAAAGTGAGTGGGTTCAATCAGGATGAGGCGGAGTCTCTCCTTCACAACCTCGCAAACAAATTCGGCGGTGACCTAGCAGCAACCGACTCGACGCGCGTGCTGCGCTTGCCGGGATTCGCCAACCACAAACTTCCCGAAGAGTTCATCGTGCATGCGCGCCAGGAAAGCGATGCCGTGTACACCCTCCGTGATTTCACGATTGACGAAGACTCGCCCGACCCCGCCAGGCACTTTGGTGACTACCGACAACGCGAGCGGACGATGCGGGCTGACCAAAAAAGCCAATCCGAGCACGATTGGGCCTACGCGAAGCGCGCCCTCGCCCGCGGCGACAATCCCGAAGAGGTGATCCGAAGAATTGCCGACTTTCGCGCGGAAGACAAGCCGTCCCCCGAATATTACGCCCGTCACACGGTTGAGAAAGCCATGTCCGCGCTCAAATGTCCGCTGTCATATTCCACAACGAGTGCTCCCGCAAACGGCGAGAAAAATCAGGAGCCAGGACATTAGGCTTCGATGAGGCCTTAAGCTCGCTTCACGAAACGTTGAGAACCAAGAATGGAACCGAAGACACCATTGATGTCGGACCACGTCATTGATACAGTCGCGAGAGCGACGCCAGTAAAGCGGGAAGGAAGAAAGAGCATGACCCGCCGATCTGGTCAAAGTGGCTACATTGAAGTTAGAGGTAAATACTACGTCGTTAGGTTCTGGAAAGATGTCGTGGGCCAGGAGAAACGAATGCACGCAAGCGAAAAGGTATGCCCAATCTCCGGGCCTGGACACCTGACCAAATCCGAACGAGAAAGGAAGGCAAAGGAAATCATTGCCGAGAGCGGAGCCGATACACCCGAGTACCTCGCCCACGCCGAAGGAATTTCTAGCGGTGTGTCGTTTCGTGAACAAACGGCATGGTGGATCAAACACGTGCAACAACGCAAGCGAAAACCTATTGCTCCGGCAACCGTCGAATCGTGGCGGGGCTGTCTTGATACATGGATACTTCCGAACCTTGGAGATGTGCCCCTATCGTCTGTAGGGAATCTCGCTCTCAAAGGGCTCGTGGAAAAAATGGTCAAGGCTGGCCTTTCACCCAAGACGGTCAATACCTACACACAGGTCGTGAAGTCGGTCGTGGCTTCTGCCGTTAACGAGGAAGGTGAGCAACTCTTCCCTCGCAAATGGAACCATGAATTCGTCGACATGCCAGTGGTGGACAAGAGCAAACAAAACACACCCCACTTCACCAGCGAAGTAGTGACCGGGATTCTCGGGTTCTCCAAAGGGTACAAGCAGATGTTTTGTGCCCTGCTTGGTGGAACGGGGCTCCGCGCTGGAGAAGCAATGGGGCTTGAAATCGACAAGCACATCTCAGAGGACTTCAGAACGCTCTACATTCGCCAGAAAGTCCGGAGAACGAAGTTAGAACACTTTCTCAAGACCGATGCCGGACGTAGAGACGTTGATCTCTGCCCTGCTCTAGCAACGATGCTTGAGGCGTATGTGGGAGGCCGGACTTCTGGCTTCCTCTTTCACAATGAGAAGGGGAATTTTCTCTCACAGACAAACCTATTGAGACGAGGATTGCACCCACCCTTGATAAAGTTGGGCCAACCCAAGGCAGGCTTTCATGCCTTCCGGCGTTTCCGCACAACCTGGCTTCGCAAGAACCGAACGCCAGAGGATCTCATTCGTTACTGGCTCGGTCATGCGGACGAGACGGTCACGGACGGATATTCGAAGCTCCGGGAAGACGTGGAATACAGAAAAGAAGTAGCGGAGAGAGTTGGGCTGGGTTTTACGTTTCCGACGAAAAACCCCTCAGCTGTACCTGTTGTACCCAAATCCCGGCCAGAAGTCGCAGTAGAAAGCGCAGCGTAAAGTATTGAATCGAGAGGGGAAATAATGGTCGGGGCGAAAGGATTTGAACCTTCGACCTCCTGGTCCCGAATAAGCAGTAGAAACACTATCTTATTGGCCCGTTTGGCTTTGTTCTGCGTCGAACATGCTGATATGGACCCGTATTCGGCAGCAATCGGACTCAAATCGGACCCAACTATTCTTTGGTCTTGGCTTCGTCTCCTTTCGATATGCCTGTACACTTGTGAGTTGAAGCCTCATCAGGCTTGCGGTGGGCTTTTGAAGGATTTTGAGATGTGTACCGACACCCTCAAGCGGACGGAAGCAGAGTACAACCTCGAAGCCTTCAAGGCTCTGCAAGGAGAGCAGTGGGCAGCACCTCTTTTGCGCAAGATCGAGCAGAATGGTGGAATCCTATCTGCTCCGATGCCTCTGCTCCTCGAGATCCGAGTCGCGTGCGCCTTTCAACGAAACGGTATAAGGCCACAATATGAGTTTTCGGCTGGTTCTGGGACGAAGTCGGTTGACTTCCATGTTCACGGTTCCCCCGAATGGCTCATTGAGGTTGCGAGTCTAACGGAAAGCGATGCGGTTAAAGACGCCACTGACGACGATGGATTGTTCACCTCCGTGGTTCTCAGCTCTTTATCTGACGATCCACGACACAGCGAAGAGGGCGAGATCTTGCGAGCGATGGAACATATTGCTGACAAGGCAGAGAAATTCCCAGAGCCATCACCGGGAATTTTTCATGTGATCCTCACTGATACTCGTGGCTACGCGATTGGCATGGCAGATCGAGGCGATTACCGAGAAATTGCCTACGGAACTAGTGCAGTGCCGGAGGAGCAGGCACACTATTGGAATGGGCGTCCGATCCTCGGGCTTTTTGATCGAGCAAATGCAAGAAATTCTGCGCGCCTCGTTCAAGAGAGAGTTCATTACCTGGGTTTTCTTAACGAAAAGGAATACTGCACAACCGAAATCGAAAAGATTGGCTACTATTTGCCAAATCCTAACTTTTTTGCTTCAAATCGGGACGCTTCGGCGCAGTTCGCCTCTTTCCCGCTCCGAAAAAATAGTCACTTGCCATAACACCATTTGTTGACTGTCGCGATGCGGTTTCGGTTCCGACGAACCATTGGAGCACGAGAGTCCACCCACGTATTATAGGTGGTCTATCACGCGAGCTTGGAGAGCCCGATCCTGCATAGAAGAGGCAGGGGGCAAGCATGCTGCTCACTATTTCATACGCCGGTAAACCCGCCACGGACTTGGGGTACTTGTTGCACAAAAGCCCGTTCCGCGTCCATTCGTTTGATCAGGTCTTCGGGAAAGCGCACGTCTTCTATCCAGAGACCTCGACCGACCACTGCACTGCCGCGCTGCTTTTAGAGATTGACCCGATCGGGCTTGTGAGGAATCGGCGCGGGCCGAGTGGTGAGGCGCATGCCTTGGAGGAATACGTTAACGACCGGCCCTACGCGGCATCGTCGTTCCTGAGCGTTGCCATTGCCCGTACATTCGGTACGGCAATAACCGGAAAGAGCAAGGAACGTCAGGAACTCGCAGATACGCCGCTGCAACTGGAAGCGCGGATCACGGTGCTGCCTTGTCGCGGCGGAGAGAATCTTTTGCGGCGCTTGTTTGAGCCTCTGGGTTACGAGGTCACGGCCGTTCGACACCCACTTGATGAGCAATTCCCGGAGTGGGGAGAGAGTCCGTATTTCACTGTCACGTTCAAGGCCACAATTAGATTGAGTGATTTGCTGACGCATCTCTGCGTCCTCATTCCGGTCCTGGACGACGACAAACACTACTGGGTTGGTGACGCGGAAGTCGAAAAGCTGCTGCGTCA
>WNGN01002037.1_pt1 | contig 26296 bp, 22 predicted proteins | sample 5400561 | NCBI WGS metagenome assembly WNGN01 (sample SAMN13153379, study PRJNA577476) | soil metagenome | isolation source: 115 cm soil or saprolite under Garry oak tree replicate 2 | place: USA:California | collected 2016-06-15 | reverse complement strand
AGGTACCGGTCGTGCCCATTGCCTTCGGGACTGTCATCGAGAGAAAGAAGCTCGCGCGTTTGCTGCTCGCCGCCTCGGCGGCGATCAGGTCGGTGCGAACGTTCTCGACGATGTGGATGCCGTTATCCGTCAGCAATAGCGCGTGGACCGGGAAGGCTTCCATGGCATCCTCGCTGGGGATCACCTCAACCGCCCATGTGTCGGTTCCGACCAGCACCACCTTTTGATCGGCGAGCCATTGCGCCGCGGTTTTGCCGATGCCGGGCTCGGCCTTGTTATAGGTGGCATTCTGCGCCGGGAACTGGGTGAACAAGTCACCCCATCCAGTATGCAAGAACACCGCATCGCCTTCGCGCAGGGTGACATTGTACATTTTCAGGCCAGCCTGGATGTCGGCTTCCGTGATCACCGTGCCGCCGTCGAGACACGGCGTCCGGCAGGCGGGATTGGTCTTCAGCTTGCCGGCGTCCTGGAACACCTTCACCATGTCGATGATCACGCCCCGCGTGGCGAAAGTCTTGAGGTTTTCAAGTCCCAGCTTCTTGATGGAATTCTGGGTGACGAATTTGCCCATCGGCGTCTGATTGTAATAGCAGTCCATGATGCCGATGTGACCCATGCCGTCGATGTGCGTACCGACATGGCTTTGGCTGAGATAGGTATCTTCCATATAGGTCAGTCTGTTCTTGCCGTATTCGCCACCGGGAACGAGCGAGGCGCTCGTCAAGATCGTCTTGGTGAACCGGGTGCCGAACAGCGGCACGCCATCGACCAGATTGAAGGCCATGGGAATAACGGCGCCGGTCTGGATTTCCGCGGCGGCGGCCTTGGTCACGGCGGGTGTGATCCGGTTGGTCGCGCCAGTTTGATCGTCCGGCCCGAAAGGAGATGCTTTCACCAAAGTTTTGCAATCGCTCTGCGCGAGCGCGACGTTCAAACCACCGAACAGCGCCAACGCCGATAACAGGACACTTGCAAGGATCGAAGCGTGTTTCATGATCGCCTCCCTGGATCTGCCGGTGCAGTTGAATCTGCACATTCACGGCCAACAATCATGGCAGGCCTCGCAAGCCGTTTCAATCGGCGTCTTGGGGTCTTCTCGAATTTTGGTGGTATTTGAGCGGATCTGCGGCAGCTTGCATCCGGCGCGGCCAAAGAGCGAAAAACGTTCACGTTGGCCGAGCGCACAACCGGCGGCACCAACCTGCAGCAGCACGTCAACCGCATTGCACAAAACCTTCCAGGCGTTAGTATTCCGTCAAAAGAAGCCGACCTCCAGGGAGAAGACCAATGAAGGATACCCTTGTTTCTCGCCGTGCCGTTCTGGCCGGCACCGCAGCGGCAGGAGCGCTCGGTCTCACCGGATTTCCCGCGCGCGCCGAGCCGCAGTGGAAGAAATATGCCGGCACCACGCTGGAAGTGATCCTCGCCAAAGGTCCGCGCGGCGATAATCTGCAAAAAAACATCAAAGAGTTTACGGACCTGACAGGTATCCAGGTCGAGTCGGAACAGATCCCCGAGCAGCAGCAGCGGCAGAAGGCCGTGATCGAATTTACGTCGGGCAAGCCGAGCTTCGATGTCGTCCATCTCAGCTATCACGTGCAGAAGCGCCAGTTCGAAAAGGCCGGCTGGCTCGCCGACCTGTCGGGCTATCTGAAGGACCCGAATCTCACCGCGCCCGATCTCGTCGAGAGCGACTTTTCGGCCGCCGGTCTTCAATACGCCAAGAACGACAAGGGACAGATGCTCTCTCTGCCGTGGTCGGTCGACTACTTCATTCTCTATTACAACAAGGAGTTGTTCCAGAAGAAGGGCGTCGCGGTGCCGAAAACCTTCGATGAGATGGTCGCCGCCGCCGAAACGCTCACCGATCCAAAGGAAGGCACCTTCGGCTTCGTCGGGCGCGGGTTGCGCAACGCCAATATGACGCTGTGGACGAACTTCTTTTTGAACTACGGCGGCGAATTCCTCGACGCCAAAGGCAATATCCTCACCGACGGCCCCGAGGCGATCGAGGCCACCAAGATGTATCAGCGCCTGCTGACCAAGGTCGCGCCTCCCGGCGTCTCCGGCTTCAACTGGATGGAGTCGATGGCTTCCTTCACGCAGGGCCGGGCCGCGATGTGGATCGACGGCGTGGGCTGGGCGCCTCCGCTGGAAGACCCGGCGGCCTCGCGCATCGTTGGCAAGGTCGGCTACACGATGGTGCCGGCCGGACCTAAAGGCCGGTACTCGGCGACCTACGGCGACGGCCTCGGCATCGCGCAGGCGAGCAAGAACAAGGAAGCCGCCTATCTGCTCTGCCAATGGGCTGTGTCGAAGGCGCAGGGCTCGCGCTTGCTGCAGGCCGGCGGCGGCGTGCCGTTCCGCAACTCAATCCTCAACGACGCGGAAGTGCGCAAGGGCGTGAAGCTGCCGCAGGAATGGCTGCAGTCGGTGATCGATTCCGCCAAGATCAGCAAGCTTGGCTTGCCGGTCATCATTCCGGTCGCCGAATTCCGCGATCTCGTCGGCGCTGGCGTGACCGCGACGCTGTCGGGCGCAGACCCGGCGACTGAACTGAAAAAGGCCCACGAACAATTCCGCCCCATCCTGGAGCGCAGCGAGAAGTCGTGAGCGGCGTAAGCGCGACCGAATCGGCACCGGCGCAACCGGACACCGCCACGCGCGAAATGCCCGGGTGGCAACCGCCGTCCTATTGGCCGTTCGTCGCGCCGGCGCTGATCGTGGTTCTCGCTGTCATCATCTTCCCGTGGGCCTATACGGTCTGGATGAGTCTGCACGAATGGAAGGTCGGCGCGCCGCCGACCTTCGTCGGCCTCGCGAATTACATCAGGCTGCCAAGCGATGCCCGCTTCGTCGAGTCGGTGTGGCACACACTTGTCTATACCGCACTGTCGGTAGCGCTGCCGCTGCTGCTCGGCACGCTCGCGGCCGTGGTGTTTCACGCCAAATTTCCGATGCGCGGCTTCCTGCGCGGCCTCTTTATTCTGCCGATGATGGCGACCCCGGTCGCCATCGCGCTGGTGTGGACCATGATGTTCCACCCGCAACTGGGTATCCTCAACTACCTGCTGTCGCTGGTCGGCCTGCCGCCACAGCTCTGGGTGTTTCATCCCGCGACGGTTATTCCTTCGCTGGTGCTGGTGGAGACGTGGCAATGGACACCGCTGGTGATGCTGATCGTGCTCGGAGGCCTGGCGGCAATCCCGAGCGAGCCTTATGAGAGCGCGCTGATCGACGGCGCCACCCGCTGGCAGACCTTCCGTTACATCTCGCTGCCGCTGATCATGCCATTTCTTTTCATTGCGTCCATGATCCGCATGATCGACGCGGTGAAGAGTTTTGATATCATCTTCGCCATCACCCAGGGCGGTCCCGGCTCAGCCTCGGAAACGATCAATCTTTATCTCTACAGCGTCGCCTTCGTCTATTACGATGTCGGCTACGCCTCGGCGATCGTGGTGGTGTTCTTCGCGCTGATCGTCGCGCTGGCCGGTGCGCTGCTGCGGCTGCGGCGAACCACACACTGGAACGACGCCGGAGGCGTGGCATGAGCCCGCTGCGGCAATGGCTCGGCCGGATCGGGCTCGCCTTCGCGATCGTCGTCATCGTGTCGCCGGCCGTGCTGTTCTTCCTCTGGATGCTGTCGCTATCCGTCAAATATGAGATCGACAACGCGTCGTATCCGCCGATTTTCATCCCGGAACGTTTCAATTGGGGCAACTATGCCGCCGTCATCGACTCCAAACGGTTCTCGACTTATTTCATGAACAGCCTGATCGTGACCGGTGCTGCAACCGCGTTCGCGCTGCTGGTCGGTGTGCCCGCGGGCTATGGCCTCGCCCGCATGCGCGCGCACAAGGCGGCGATCGTAATTCTGATCGCGCGCATCACGCCCGGCCTCTCCTACCTCATTCCGCTGTTTCTGCTGTTCCAGTGGCTCGGCTTGCTCGGCACGCTGTGGCCGCAGATCATCATCCACCTCGTGGTGACGGTACCGATCGTGATCTGGATCATGATCGGCTATTTCGAGACGACTCCGATGGAGCTTGAAGAGTCGGCGCTGATCGACGGCGCCACCCGCTGGCAGGTCTTCCGTTACGTCGCGCTGCCGATCGCGCGGCCGGGCATCGCCGTCGCGTTCATCCTGGCGGTGATCTTCTCCTGGAATAATTTCGTGTTCGGCATCGTGCTGGCCGGACGCGAGACCCGCACCCTGCCCGTCGCGGTCTACAACATGATTTCGTTCGACCAGTTGAGTTGGGGACCGCTCGCCGCGGCGGCGCTGATTGTCACGCTGCCGGTGCTGCTGCTGACGGTTTTCGCGCAGCGCCAGATCGTGGCGGGGCTGACGGCGGGCGCGGTCAAGGGCGGGTAGAGCCCTCGGCCGTGAACTCATAAATCCGCCCGTCGCGTACTGACTGCCCGAGTCCGCTTATTCCCCGATAGCCGGCGAATCGTTGCATCGCTGCGACGGTCTTCTCCCAACGTCGAGCCACCTTGGTGATCAATTTTGTACAGTTCTTTTTTGTCGGATGAATCCTGGTTCCCGAAAGTTCCACCTGATCTTATTGGCAAGATGGTGTTATGATGTCCTCTTCGGGAAGCCCCTCCATGTCAGGGCAGAATGCGAGGCTAACCCGCGCCTCGAAAGAGAAGACCGTCCAGTGATCCGCGCAACGTACAAATCTTCATTAAATGGAGATTTCAATGGCATTTGTAACAAGGCTTGCGGCCCTCTTGATCGCTTCGATGGCGCTCTGCGGTTCAAGTATCGCGCAATTCCGGGGAACGCAGAATGAATCGCAGCCTCCATCAGCCTTGGCCGAGAGGCAGATAAGAGAGCGGGTCAATGCCGGGACGGTAGGTCTGGCCGGTGGCCTTCTGGAGGGTGCACCCATCCACTTCGCGACAGACATCGCTCGAGCCGTGAACGACAGCGGCGCAACACATGTTCTCCCGATCGTAACCCGTGGTCCCACCGAAAACGTAAATGATCTCCTGTATCTCAAGGGGATTGATGCGGCAATCATCAACAGCGACTCACTTGAAGAGTACAAATCTCAAGTACCGCAAATTCAGCAGCGCATTACTTATGTACTGAGCTTGTTTCCCTCCGAATTGCACATCTTCGTTCGTCCAGAAATTAAATCTCTCCAGGACCTGGTCGGTAAGAAAGTCAATTTCAATACGCAGGGTACCGCCGCCGCTTACTCCGGTCCGCTTATATTCAGTCGGCTCGGCATGAATGTCGAAAAGATGTTTATCCCGCATCCCGCAGCTTTGGAGCAAATGCGGCGAGGAGAAATCGCCAGCGTCGTTTTTGTGACTTCGAAGCCAGTCGATGCGTTCGTGAGAGGAAAATGGGAGGGAGGTTTCAAATTCCTACCCGTCGAGTATGGCACCAAGTTTCAGGATTATTATCTCCCTTCGTACCTTGACTCGACTGACTATCCAAACCTGGTGCCTAAGAGCGAACGGATCGCGACAATTGCCGTGCCCACGATCCTCGCGGCATACAACTGGCGTCCCGGATCGGATCGCTATCGTCGTGTGGCGCGCTTTGTTGAAGAGCTCTACAGCGGAGTGGATAAACTAAAGACGCCCGGCTTTGACCCGAAATGGAAGGACGTCAATCTGAGCACAGAGGTACCGGGCTTGGAGCGTTTTCAGGCCGCTCAGGAGTGGCTTGATCGAGCCGGTTCTGGCAAGCAAAGTGGGCATCCGTGATGCGCGCGCCGCTGATCGCCATCGTTCTTTCCAGTGTTGGCCGCGCAGTTTGCGCTCAGCCCGCGGACGAGGGCTCCAAGATGTTAGACACTTGCTTTGAATTGGCCCGCGCCGCAGATGCGACTTGCTCCGACCAGAAAAATGGTGCGGCTGAGCGCATGGACTGCCGTCAAAAGGCAAGCATGGCACAGCTCGAATGCCTGGAGCGCGTTTTCCCAGGACGGTCTGCCGGATCCTTTCCGCCAGAAATGCCCCCTCGCACCGTCTCGCCAGAGATGCCCACTGTTACCGCTTCGCCAGAAGTACCTGCCGGGTCCGTTTCACCAGAGAGGCCTTTTGGAACCGTGGCCAAAGGCGGGCCCACCAGCTCGCAAAAAACGCCTCCCGGAACAGGTCCCCCGGAAACGTCTACTGCAGCCGCCTCGCCAGAGATGACAACTGGTACTTCCCCGCCCGGTGCACCCGCGAGGCGCGTTGATATCCCTGCAAAGCCACAGGATACAGATTGGATCGTAAGTGAAACAACGTCACCCGTGGATTACAGCCCTCTCGTCACGGCAGTGATCCGCTCAACGACCAGCTTGCAGGATGCACCAAACACCCTGGTCATTCGATGTCTTGGACCGCGCACCGAAGTCCTGCTTCGCACGGAGGGAACATGGCGCGCATCTCGCGCCAGCAAAGTTCAAGTCGACTATCAGATCGACGACCAACCGCTCGTTAGGCTGCAATGGATTACGTCCGCAGATGGAAAGACAGCTAGTTACGGAAACGATGCCGTCGGGTTTCTTCAGTCGCTACCGGAAGGCGCGCGACTGAAAATCAAAGTGCTCGATAGAGCGGGCCCCGGTCACGAAGCGACGTTCCAACTCGCCGGATTAGATGCCGTCCGGAAAAAAATCGCAGCGCCATGTAAATGGTCGACGGCAGACAAAATGTCATCGGGAATACGATAAACCAAGATGGTCGAACTCAACTTTTTCAGCGTCACGGCAAGAAATTTGTTACGGCCGGACGTAGCTCCAGCCCTTCTCTTGCAATTCCATCAACCGAACGACCCCCGACGGAACGATGACGGCCTCAGATAGCACCGTGATCGGGTGGCCTTCTTTTTTCTCCATGCCTTCCTTGGTGTTGCCGCATGCAGAGAACTGGATCTTGCTGGGAAATGCATAATCCTTCAAACCCTTGATGCGATCCTGTACCGGTGATGTGTCGGCACGCAGCATGTGCAAGCCGGGGCCATAGGTGACGACATCCACATTTACGTCCTCACCCTTGGCGCGGTAATAATCGATGACGTTAGTGGCGTTATTCAGCGCGAGGTTCATGACAGCGGGATCGTTCTGATCGACTTGAATAACCAGGCGGTGCGCTTTTGTCGAACGTTGCGCGTTCGTTTTGTCTGCTGAACCTGCCGAGAGATGCGATTTTGTAGAACGCGGCGCTTTCGTATCATCTGCCAAGCTTGCCGGGATCAGGGACAGCGACGCAAAAGCCACGACCGTCACCAGATGAAACATTTTACGCATCACGATGCGCCTCGGAGCGAACCAGAGTGAGATCACTGCTCCTGTTGAGTTCATGGTTGCCTCCGGGGTAAGCCACCTTGGACGGCCATCTAAGTCCGGCGATTTCGAGGAAGCAACGTCCGAATCATGCCCAGTAGCAATTTGTCGCTGCTTCCGATCCTCGTTGCGATGCAGCAACGGTTCCTCGAGATCGCGCACGTCAAATTTCCCGATCTACGTCAAGGGTAACGGCGTGGTGATGGATTCAAGCTCCTGGATGGTGACGGCGAGAGACCCGGGGGTAACCATTTCGTTCGTAGCCCCGGATGGAGCGCAGCGCAATCCGGGACAGCGCAGCAGCGACTTGCTGTTTCCCGGATTTCGCTGGCGCTACATCCGGGCTACGACCCTGACGCTACATCCGGCTACGAACTAGCTCGCACGGACAGCAAGTTTTTGTTCCCCACCCGCTGGCGCGACCGCGCCGGCCTGCGCGATCAGACGCTTCAGTTCCGGAATGCAGGAGCCGCAATTGGTGCCGGCCTTCAATTGCACGCCGATCTGGGCGGCCGATCCGGCGCCCGCCGCGATGGCGTCGCAGATCGTGGTGCGGCCGATCCCAAAGCAGGCGCAGACAATCGGGCCGGCGCTGGCCAACCCATCGATCGATTTGCCCGACAGCAACATCCGGCGCTGATCGTCGCTGAGCGCATCCGCGGCGAACAGCTGCTTGACCACATCCCAGTCTCCGGCATCGCGGGCCGGACCGACGAACAAACATGTTTCGATGCGGCCTTCGGCGAACGATGCGGCGCGATAGACGCCGCCGCCCAAATCCTTGTATTCGGCGAGATCGTCGCCGGCGACAGACCGCAACCACGATTGCCATCTCGCCAAATCGGCGTTGTCGGCGAAGAGATAGCCGTAACCGCCGGCGATGGCGACGCGCGTCCACCAGACCTGAGGCGCCTGCGACGGCATCTCGAGCGGCGTGCGTGAAAGTGCAAAACCGCGAAAAACATATTCATACGGCACGATCGATACCGGCGTCGCCTTGTTCTCGGGCTGTCCGGAAAACGGATCGGTGAACGGCGCCACCAGCGCTCCCACCCGCGCGGTGGACGCATTGGCTTCGCTCCAGTGGATCGGCGCGAACAGCATGCCGTGCTGCTGCCGCTCGCTCACCGCGACTTTAAGCGTGCATTGTCCGTAGTCGGTGACGACGCGCGCGAAGCCGCCGTCGACGACGCCGAACCTGATGGCGTCGTCGGGGTGAATCTCGACGAACGGCTCCGGCAGATGCTGGCCCAGCCGCGGGCTGATGCCGGTGCGGGTCATGGTGTGCCATTGATCCCTGATGCGGCCGGTGTTCAGCCGCAGCGGCCGCCCGGCCGTGGTCTCGGTTCGCAACGCGGGAATTTCCGGCGCGATGAAACGTGCCTTGTGGTCGTTCGCAAAGAATCCGCCCTCGGTAAAGAAGCGTTGCTGCGGCGGCGCGTTCTCGCGTGCCGGCCATTGCGCCGGCGCCATCGCATCGAACGCCTCGTCGGATAGCGACTTCAACGCGCCAATATCGAAATCGCGACGGCCGTCATTTTCGAAAGCCGACAGCGCGGCATGTTCGCGAAACACCTCCGCCGCCGAGCTGAAATCGAATGCCGCGCCGAAGCCGAGCCGCCGGGCGACTTCGGTGACGATCCACCAGTCCGGCTTGGTTTCACCCGGCGGGGTCAGAAACGCGCGCTGTCGCGAGATGCGCCGTTCCGAATTGGTCACGGTGCCGGATTTTTCGCCCCAGGCTTGCGCCGGCAACAGCACATGCGCGCCGGCATCGACGGTGTCGTTGGAGCGCACATTCTCCGAGACCACGAACAGCTCGAGTTTTTTCAGCGCGGCGCGCGCGGCGTCCGCGTCCGGCAACGACACCGCCGGATTGGTGCCGATCACCCACAAGGCCTTGATCTCGCCGCGCGCGATCGCCTCGAACATCTGGACCGCTTTCAGCCCCTCATGCGTCGCGATGCGCGGCGCCTTCCAGAACCGGCGGACGCGGTCGATGTCCGGCGGCGTAAAACCCATATGCGCCGCGAGCTGATTGGCCAGCCCGCCGACCTCGCGCCCGCCCATCGCATTGGGTTGCCCGGTCAGCGAGAACGGCGACGCACCTGGCTTGCCGATCCGCCCCGTGGCGAGATGGCAATTGATGATGGCATTGACCTTGTCGGTACCCTGCGCCGACTGGTTGACGCCTTGCGAATACAGCGTGACCACCCGCGGCGTATCGCCAAACATCTGGAAGAAGCCGGCGACATCCTGCTCGGAAAGGCCCGTCGCCAGCGCAGTCGCGCCGATGCTGCCGGCGATGCCCCGCGCACGCGCCAGTGCGTCGTCGAAACCGGAAGTATGGCGCTCGACATAGTCGCGATCGAGCGCGCCGGTGTCGGCCAGGTGCACCAGCAATCCGCTGAACAGCGCGGTGTCGGTGCCGGGCTTCAGGCCCAGAAACAGGTCGGCATCCCCTGCGGTGTCGGTCCGGCGCGGATCGATCACGACCATGCGCGCGCCGCGCTGCTGCTTGTTCGCGAGCATGCGCTGGAACAGAACCGGATGGCACCACGCCGCGTTGGAGCCGACCAGCACCAGCAGGTCGGCCTGGTCGAGATCCTCATAGCAGCCGGGCACGGTGTCCGCGCCGAATGCACGGCGGTGGCCCGCGACCGACGACGACATGCACAGCCGCGAATTGGTATCGACATTGGCGCTGCCGATGAATCCCTTCATCAGCTTGTTGGCGACGTAATAGTCCTCGGTCAGCAGTTGCCCGGAGAGATAGAACGCCACCGCGTCCGGGCCGTCGCGCGCGACGATGTGCTTGAAGCGATGCGCGACATGATCGAGCGCGTCGGGCCAGGCCACCCGTTCCATGGTGCCCTTGCCGCAGCGGATCATCGGATAGAGCAAACGGCTGTCAGGGGCCAGCGTTTCGCCGAGCGCCGAACCTTTCGAGCACAGCCGTCCGAAATTGGCGGGATGCTCGGGATCGCCCGAGATCGCCGCACCACCACCCGCCTCCGGCGTCGCCAATATGCCGCAGCCGACGCCGCAATAGGGACAGGTCGTGCGCGTGGCGCGAAGAGTGGGATCGACGGCCGTCATTCGAAACATCCACTCATCGGGTCACGCCGCCGCCGACGGAAGCGCGAGCAAGCGGCCGAACATCATGCGGTTGCGAATCCTCGCGATCGGCTCCCGGTTACGGATCAATTCGAGATACCACAGCGCATCCCCGACATCGCCGACCAGCACCGCGCCGATCAGACGTCCATCCGATATCACCAGCTTCTTGTAGGTGCCGTGCCTGACATCGTTGAGCACGATGGCTTCGCTTCCATCTGCGCCCATGAAGTCCCCGGCGGAAAACACGCTGACGCCGGAGACCTTCAGATTGGTGGCAACGACGCTGCCGCTGTAGGCAGCAGTACGCCCTGCGAGATGCCGCGCCAGCACGCGTGCCTGCTCGTAGGCCGGTTCGACCAGGCCGTAACAGATGCCGCGATGCTCGGCGCATTCGCCGAGCGCGAAGATATCCGGCGCGCCGGTTTGCATGACATCATCGACCACGACGCCGCGATTGACGGCAATGCCGGCTTCCTTCGCCAGCGCGATATTCGGCCGGATGCCGGCCGCGAAAACCACCGCATCGGCATCGATCCGGCGTCCGTCGGACAGTTCGATCCCCTCGACGCGGGTCTCGCCATGAAGCCGCGCGGTGTTGGCGTTCAGAAGAACCCTGACGCCCTTGCGCTCGACCAGGGATTTCAACAGTTCCGCCGCCGGCGCATCGAGCTGGCGCTCCATCAGCCGGTCCATCAGATGAAGCAGCGTCACCGATGAGCCCGCCTTGGAGAGGCCGTAAGCCGCCTCCAGTCCAAGCAATCCGCCGCCGACCACCACCACCCGTCTCTTCTGGGCCGCAAGCGTCAGCAGCATGTCGACGTCCCGGCTGTCGCGGAAGGTATGCACGCCGGCGAGATCGGCGCCGGGCACGTTCAGCCGCAACGGCATCGAGCCGGTGGCAAGCACCAGGCGGGAAAACCCGATGCTCTCTTCATTCGCGATCTTGAGTTCGCGGCGGCCGACATCGATCTCGGTGGCGACGCAACCATATTTCAAGGTGACGCCGCGGTCGCCCCACCAGGAAGCCGGCCTGAGCTCGATATCGTGCGACGCCGTCTCGCCCGCGAGCACCGACGACAGCAGCACGCGGTTATAGGCAAGCCGCGGCTCGTCGCCGATCACGGCGATGGCGTAGCGCCCCAGTGCTACCTTCGTCAGTTCGTCGACCAGACGGGCGGCGGCCATTCCGTTGCCAACGACAACCAGCGTTTCGCTCACGACGTATCCTTACTCGGCGGCCTGAGACCGACCGTATGCTTCGGAGATCATAAAGCCGGACAGCGTCCCGTAGGCCGCGGTCCAGGCATCGGCGACGTCGGGCGTCCAGCCGTCTCCGAGTCCCTTTTCCAGCGTCCACAGCAGGGCGGCGCCGACCACGGGATAGTGCTCTTTTCTCGCGCCGTAGCTGACGTGGCGTGTCGCCAATGCGCTCGCCGCCGGCAAAATGGACTCGAGCTTGCCGAGGCCGTTCACCACGAAGGCCAGCGTCGTCATCAGCTTCTTGCGCTGCTCGGTCATGTCTGCCGGGAACATCGACTTGACCGATGGTGCGACTTCGAACAGGCGGTCATAGAACAACACCGCCGCGGTGTCCGAGATCGGCGCGACCTTGGCGAAACTCTCCTGAACGAGTGTGACTTGGTCCGGTGTCATCATCAGCTCCATTTGCTGTCGTCATGCGCGGGCCTGATCCGCGCATCCATCTTAAAAAATTCTTTCGCTTTCGATGGATTGCCGGGTCATCTTGAGCGCTTCGCGCTTTTCCCAGGCAATGACGAAAGCGCGGATAGTTACGCCGCCTCGACGAAACGATGCCTTTCGTACAGGAACTCCAGCACCCGCAGCCGGCATTTCAGGTACGCCGCGTTGGTCGACAGTTCGAGCCGCTTGCGCGGGCGCGCCAGCGGCACGTCCAGCACCTCGCCGATCCGCGCGCTCGGGCCGTTGGTCATCATCACGATGCGGTCCGACAACAGCACGGCCTCGTCGACATCGTGCGTGATCATCAGAATGGTGTTGCCGAGCTTCTGGTGCAGCGCCATCACCGAGTCCTGCAGGTGCGCGCGGGTCAGCGCGTCGAGCGCGCCGAACGGCTCGTCCAGCAGCAATACCTTCGGCTCCATCGCCAGCGCCCGCGCGATGCCGACGCGCTGCTTCATGCCGCCGGATATCTCCGCCGGGCGTTTGTCCCTGGCGTGAGCCATCTGCACCAGGTTGAGATTGTGCATGGTCCAGGCGTCGCGTTCCGCGCGGCTCTTGCTCGATGAAAAAACCTTGTCGACGCCAAGGCGCACGTTTTCATAGACCGTCAGCCACGGCAGCAGGCTGTGGTTCTGAAACACCACCGCGCGGTCCGGGCCCGGCGAATTGACTTCGCGATTTTCCAGGAGGATTTGCCGCAACCGGAATGCCCGATGATCGAGACGTACTCGCCCTTCTCGATCGTCAGATTGATGTCCTTCAGTACCTCGGTCGAGGCGTTGCCGCGGGTGAAGATCTTGTCGATGTGGTCGAGCTTCAGATAAGGCTGCATGAGGCGTTCCTTCAATTCAGCGCGGTGCCGCGGGTGACGATCTTGGCCAATCCCGCGATCAAGCGGTCGAGCACGAAGCCGATGATGCCGACGTAGAACAGCGCCAGAATGATTTCGCTGATGTGGGAAGAATTCCATGCATCCCAGATGAAAAAGCCGATGCCGACGCCACCGATCAGCATTTCCGCCGCCACGATCGCGAGCCATGACAGCCCGATGCCGATGCGCAGGCCGGTGAAGATGTAGGGCGCCGCCGCCGGGATCATGATCTTCCAGAAAAATTCCAGCGGATTGAGCTGAACCACGGCTGCGACATTGCGGTAGTCCTGCGGAATGTTGCGAATGCCGACCGCGGTGTTGATGATGATCGGCCAGATCGAGGTGATGAAAATCACGAAGATCGCCGAGGGCTGGCCGTCACGAAACGCCGCCAGCGACAGCGGCAGCCAGGCCAGCGGCGGAATGGTGCGAAGCACCTGGAAGATCGGATCGAGCCCGCGCATCGCCCAGACCGATTGCCCGACCAGGGTGCCGAGCGCGATACCCGCGACCGCCGCCAGCGAATAGCCTAACGCAACGCGCTGAAGGCTGGCGGACAGATGCCAGAACAGACCCTTGTCGATGCCGCCATGATCGAAGAACGGATCGAAGATCAGCTCCTTGGTCTCCTTGAAGACCCGCGACGGCGGCGGCAGGGCCGAGCCGGCGCGCCGGCAGACCAGTTCCCAGAACAGCATCCCCAGCGCCAGCACGATCAGCGGCGGCACCACCCGTACCGCGGTCTCGCGTGCCATCTTGCGGTATTTGTCGGCACGCGGTGGCCGCTTGGGCGTCATCGTAACGACGGGCGCCGCTGTGGCCGCACGTACCGCCGTGGCGGGTTCGGTCTTCATGGCAGGCATATTCATCGAAAGTGCTTCTCCGTGTTCGTTAGGCGGACCGCACGCCAGCGCGCGGTCCGGCTTCGATCAGACATCAACACGCTTGATGGACAGGGACTTCAGATACGCCGCCGGATTTTCCGGATCGAACACCTTGCCGTCGAAGAAGGTCTCCTCGCCGCGCGATTTCGACGCTGGAATATCGGCGGCGGCGACGCCGAGGGCCTTTGCGGCGTCGCGCCAGATATCCTCGCGGTTGACCTTGGCAATCAGCGCCTTGGTGTCGTAGCCCGCCTCGTACTTGCCCCAGCGGATATCCTCGGTGAGGAACCAGAGGTCATGGCTCTGGAACGGATAAGAGGCGTGGTCGCTCCAGTATTTCATGACGTGCGGGCTGTTTTCGACCACCTTGCCGGTGCCATAGTCGAACTTGCCCTTGGTGCGATCGAGAATGTCTTCGACCGGACAGTTGATCCACTGCCGCTTGCCCATGATGGTGGCGAGTTCTTCCTTGTTCTCGGCCTTGTCGGCCCATTGCTGCGCCTCCATCACCGCCATGGTGATCGCTTGCGCAGCCTTCGGATTCTTGTCGACCCAGGCGGCGCGCATGCCGAGCGATTTCTCGGGATGCTTGTTCCAGATTTCGCCGGTGTTCACCGCCGTATAGCCGACGTCCTGATGGATCAACTGCAGGTTCCACGGTTCGCCGACGCAGAAGCAATCCATGGTGCCGACCTTCATGTTGGCGACCATCTGCGGCGGCGGCACCACGATGGTTTCGATGTCCTTGTCGGGATCGATGCCGCCGGCAGCGAGCCAGTAGCGGATCCAAAGGTCGTGCGTGCCACCCGGGAATGTCATCGCAGCCTTGATCGACTTGCCGGCGGCCTTCTTCTTGTCGAGCGCGACCTTGAACGGCGCGGTGTCGACGCCGATCTTGAGGTCGGCGTATTCCTTGGCGACCGAGATGCACTGGGCATCGAGATTGAGCCGCGCCAGGATGTACATCGGCGTCGGCTGATTGTTCTGCGTCACCTTGCCGGACGAAATCAGATACGGCATCGGCGTCAGGATATGCGCGCCATCGATGCCGTTGCCTTCGGAGCCCAGCACCAGGTTGTCGCGCGTGGTGCCCCAGGAGGCCTGCTTCTGCACGTCGACGTCCGGCATGCCGTGTTTCGCGAACAGACCCTTGTCCTTGGCGACGAACAGCGGGCCAGCATCGCTCAGCGCGATGAAGCCGAGTTTCGCGGCCTTCACTTCCGGACCTGCGCCTTGCGCAAAAGCACCGGCGGGAAAATTCAGCCTGGCCGCGGCCAGCAGCGCTGCCGTTCCCGCGGTCGCCTTCAGGATTTGACGGCGGCTGAGGCCGCGGCGCGGGGTCTGATCGGTGGGCTTCGTCATGAGTTGCTGTGGTCCTTTGCGTCTGTACGGCCGTCCGTCCGGTGTCATCGCGCGGGGCGAATGCAGGCGCGCTCTGGGGAGGCCCCAGTTTCGTGGTGTCACAGTTCGGATGATTGGTTTCGAGGGACGGCTTCAATGGCGTCGGCAGACACTATTCAAGCTTCATGCCAAGCCGCCGCAACGCAAAAAGTATATTAATTGCAATCTGTTAGGTGTTACTACCGATGGCGTCCCTCACCCAGCTCCGCACCCAAAATTTGCGATTCGCTCATTTCTTGTGCGCCGCACAAGAAATGAGCAGGTGCCAGAGTCAATGCTTTCAGGCGTCCTCGGTCTCGGCCATCATCGGCTTCGGCGCGGCGCCCTCACCCGGCTTGATGCGGAAATCGTAGGCCATCAAATGCCAGGGCTCGGCCGCGGGCTTGCCGTCGGGCGTCGTGGGATCGGTGCGTTTCTCGACCTTGGCGATCAGCTCGTTCTTCACCCCGAACACCACGTCGGTATCGAGATATTTGTCGCCATCGATGAAGACGTGGGTGATCAGCGGCTCGTAGCCCGGCGCATTGACCAGGAAATGCACATGGGCGGGGCGCATCGGGTGGCGCCGGGTCTGCAGGATCATCTCGCCGACCGGGCCATCGGTCGGGATCGGATAGCTGCACGGCAGGATGGTCCTGAAGAAGAACCTTCCATCCGCGTCGGTGACGAACCGCGCCCGCGACGATGGTCCCTCGGTCTCGTAGGACGGCCTTTGCGAATCGTAATAGCCGTCATTGTCGGCGTGCCAGACGTCGACCGGCACGCCCGCAAGCGGTTTGCCCTCGAGGTCGGTGACGCGGCTCTGCACAAACATCGTTTCGCCGGTCAGATTGGCGGAGATATCGGCGCCGTGCGGCATCGGCTTGTGTTCGCCGACATAGAACGGGCCGAGCACGGTGGTCTCGGTAGCGCCGTCGCGCTGGCGATGATTCACCGCATCGACCAGCATCGAGACCCCGAGCACGTCCGACAGCAGGATGAACTCCTGGCGGGTCGAGGAACATTTCTGTCCGACCCGGGTCAGAAAATCGATCGCGTAGCCCCATTCGTCGAAAGTGAGATCGGACTTGCGGACGAAATCGTGCAGCGACTTCACCAGCTCTTCCATCAGGAATTTGACCCGCGGGTCCGGCGTCTCCTCGAAGCTGCGGATGACGGCGGCGGTAAGTTCGGTATCGTTGAATTGGGGCATGGGTGCTGTCCTGCGGGGTACGCGATGCTGCTTAAACCTACACCAGCCGATAGCCCGGGGTAAGCAGGCAGCGATTGGAACAGGGCACACTTTTCGGCTATCAAAGGCAAAGCCCGACAGCCCCCCGGAGACCAGTCCCGATGTTAGCCCCGACCCCCGCCTCGCCCGAATCCGCCGGCATGTCCAAGGCCGCCTTCGACCGTCTCGAAGCTCATCTGAAGCACCGATATATCGACACCGGCCGCTTCCCGGGGACGCAGCTTTTGGTCTACCGCCGCGGCAAGGTCGTCCACAGCTCGGTGCAGGGCTTTGCCGATGTCGAGCGCAAAGCGCCCATGAAGGACGACACCATTTTTCGCATCTATTCGATGACCAAGCCGATCACGTCGGTGGCCTTCATGATGCTGTTCGAGGAAGGCCGCGTCGCGCTCGACGAGCCGGTCCATAAATACATCCCGGAATGGAAAAACCTCGGCGTGTTCCAGGCCGGGATTTGGCCGGCATTTCTCACCAGGCCGCCGTCGCGGCCAATGTTGATCGTGGACCTGCTGCGGCACACTTCCGGCCTGACCTATGGCTTTCAGCAACGGTCCAACGTCGATGCCGCGTACCGCGAACAGAAGATCGGCGAGGTCCTGAAAGCGGGAACGCTGCAGTCGATGGTCGACGATCTTGCCAAAATTCCGCTGGAATTCTCGCCCGGCGAGGCCTGGAATTATTCGGTCTCCACCGATGTCATCGGCTATCTCGTCGGCAAGATCAGCGGCAAGCCGTTCGAGCAGTTTCTGAAAGAACGGATCTTCGATCCGCTGGGCATGAATGATACCGACTTTTTTGTGCCGGCCGACAAGGTGCATCGTTTCGCGGCCTGTTACTCGGCCGATCCAAAAGGCGGCATGACGTTTCACGCCACCGAGCGCAAAGGCAGCCTGACGCTGCAGGACGACCCGACCGAGAGCTCTTTCCTCTCGCCGCCGTCGTTCATCTCCGGAGGCGGCGGATTGTGTTCGACCGCGGCCGATTATCTCACCTTCTGCCGCGCACTGCTGGGCGGCGGCGAACTCGGCGGCGTCAGGCTGATCGGTCCGAAGACGCTGGCGTTGATGACGTCAAATCATCTGCCCGGCGGACGCGACCTGCCTGCGATGTCGCGGTCGCTGTTCTCCGAGGCGACCTATAACGGCATCGGCTTCGGCCTCGGCTTCTCCGTCACGGTGGATCCGGCGCAGACGTTGATTCCGGGCAGCGTCGGCGAATACGCCTGGGGCGGCGCTGCAACGACGTCGTTCTGGATCGATCCGGCGGAGGAGTTGATCGCCATCTTCATGACCCAGGTGTTGCCGTCGAGCGCCTATCCGCTGCGGCGCGAGTTGCGCACCATGGTCTATGCCGGGATCACCGAGAGCAATGTTTGAGGGCCGCGTAAACCCGGCACAGCGCCCCGGGGGCCGGATGGAACCGGCTCCTCGGCACCTAAAATCCTTAGATAACTTCAAGCACTTATCCTATGCTCCGGCCGATTTGGCGCTACCCGCGCCTGATCCATTGTCCGGAGCCTGCGTGCGGAAAACCTCCCTGCCAGTTCGTCTTGCTCTGCTGGTCGCGGGAACCACGCTGCCGCTGATTGTTTTCGCCGCCGTTCTCGTTTTCAATGACTACGAGCAAGACCGCAAGGATGCTTCGCAGCGCGTCCTCGAAACCGTCCGCAGCATTCGCCTCGTACTCGATGCCGAGATGCAGCGCATGACCGGCGGGCTCCAGGTGCTGACGCTCACCAGCACGCTCCGCGACGGCGACTTCGAGAGCTTCCGTCGAATGGCATCCGGCTTTCTCGACCAATACGGCCCGGATGGCGTCGTGCTGGTGGCCGACCGCGAAGGCCGCCAATTGTTCTCCTCGGTCACGCCGGACACCGCAAGCTTGCCCCTGCGCCACAACCGCGAAATCGTCGAAAAGGTGTTCGCGACCAAAAGTCCAACTTATTCAAATCTGTTCATCGGCGCGGTCAAGAAGCGACCGATCATGACGGTCGAGGTTCCGGTGCTTCGGGACGGCGATGTCGTCTACGACATTTCCTTCAGCCCGCCGATCTCGCTTTTCCAGACGATCATCGAAAAGCAGCGTCCCAGCGAAGACTGGACGATCTCGATCTTCGACGGCAAAGGCGTCAATTTCGCGCGGATTCCCAATCCGCATGAGACCATCGGCAAGCGCGCATCGCCATCGCTGTATGCCGAGATGTTTCGCAGGCCCGAAGCAACCCTGCAGACGGTATCGCTCGAAGGCGTACCGCTGATTACGTCGTATGCGCGATCATCGCTGACCGGCTGGACCGTGGCCGCCGGTGTTGCGGAAAGTTCGCTGGTTGGTCCCTTGTGGCGCAACCTCGCCATCACCAGTGTGATCGGAAGCGTCTTGCTGCTGACCGGGCTTGCCTTTGCGGTGCGGATGGCCACGGCAATCGCCCGCGGCGAGATGCTGCATGGCCTGTTGATCGACGAACTCAATCACCGCGTCAAGAACACGCTGGCTGTCCTGCAGGCCATCGCCGCTCAGACATTTCGCAGCGCGAGCAAGACCGAACGCGAGAAATTCGCAGGGCGGCTCGGTGCGCTGGCGGAGGCGCATAATCTGCTGAGCACGGAGAAGTGGCAGGGGTCCGGGCTGCGGGACGTAATTGACCGTGTGTTGCAGCCCTATCTCCTCAACAATCCAGAGCGGCTGCGGATGTCCGGACCGAGCGTACCGCTATCTCCGCGGCTTGCGGTGGTGCTGTCGATGATCTTGCACGAGATCGCGACCAACGCCGCAAAATACGGGGCGCTGTCGAACGACACCGGCACCATCGCGCTGGATTGGGAAGTGACCCCGGAAAACGCCGCACCAAAGTTGAGGCTGATCTGGACCGAGGCCGGCGGACCTCACGTCAGCGCGCCGATCCAGCGCGGTTTTGGGTCGCGGTTGATCGAACGCAGCGCGCGCGATCAACTCGGCGGCGAAGCCACGGTGGATTTTCTGCCCCGCGGCGTGGTCTATACGGTGAGTTGCGCGCTGGAGCAGGTGGGCTAGCTACCCCCAAAGTCGGAAGTCGCCGAGTGCCCGGCGTCATGACCGGGGTCGAGATTTCGGCGGCGTTTGCACGACGGTTGGCTTGTCGTCGATGATAATTTTTGCGACCGCTCAGTTAGCCTTGCGGCCCAGGAAGGCCGGGATATCGAGCACGTTTTCCTCGATCGAGTTGCGCACGGGAGAGTAGCGGCCGTACGGATCGAGGCGCTGCGGAGCCGCATGGCGCGCATATTCCGAAATCGGCGGCTTCGTCGGTCGCCCTTCGGGGTGGCGGGCCGCCGGGCGAAGCGGCGGACTAGCTAATTGCGGCGGCGGCGCACTACGCTCGATCCGGTCGGCGATGCGACGGCTGTCGTTGCGCAGCCTGCCGGCGAGTTCCGTGAGTGAGCTTTCCGCTGGTTGCGTCTGGCGCGCCGAGCCGAGATTGTCGATGCCGGTCGCCACCACCGAGACGCGGACGATACCTTCCAGGCTTTCATCGAAAGACGCGCCGACGATGATGTTGGCGTCCGGGTCGGCCTCATCGCGAATGCGGGTAGCAGCTTCGTCGACCTCGAATAACATCAGGTCCCTGCCGCCGGTGATGGAGATTATGAGGCCACTGGCGCGCTTGATCGAGGGGTCCTCGATCAATGGATTGGAAATCGCGGCCACAGCGGCGGCGAGCACGCGCTTCTCGCCGGAAGCCTCGCCCCTGCCCATCATGGCCTTGCCCTTCTCGCGCATGACGGCGAGAACGTCGGCAAAATCGAGATTGATCAGACCTTCCTTGACGATAAGGTCGCTGATGCAGGCCACACCCGAATAAAGCACCTGATCGGCCAGGGCGAAGGCATCGGAGAATGTGGTCTTCTCGTTGGCCACCCGGAACAGGTTCTGGTTTGGGATGATCAGCAGGGTGTCCACCACCTTCAGCAGTTCCGCGATGCCGGCTTCGGCAAGGCGCATGCGGCGCTGGCCCTCGAAGTGGAATGGCTTGGTGACTACACCGATGGTGAGAATGCCAAGCTCACGCGCGGTCCTGGCGATAATGGGCGCTGCCCCGGTGCCGGTGCCGCCGCCCATGCCGGCAGTAACGAACACCATGTGTGCGCCGGTCAAATGATCGCGGATCGCATCGACTGCCTCTTCGGCTGCGGCGCACCCCACTTCGGGCTGCGAGCCGGCGCCAAGGCCTTTGGTCACCTGGTTGCCCATCTGGATGATGCGCCTGGCTTTCGACGTGATGAGCGCCTGCGCGTCGGTATTGGCGACGATGAAGTCGACGCCTTGCAGCCCGGCCGCGATCATGTTGTTGATGGCATTGCCGCCGGCGCCGCCGACCCCAAACACAATAATGCGCGCCTTCATATCGCGAATATCGGTGATGTCGGTCATTTTGGCCTCACGATTGCTCCGCCAAGCTGGGGAATGAGGATACGGATTGCTACCTGCAAGCCTTGCGGTCTGCTTCCACTATAGTCGCGGCTAGATGTCCCAGTCGGCGTGCAGCTTGTTCGTGGCTGTCGATCGAGCCGCCAGCTCGGCCACCGGTCCGCAGAGCCGCCACCTCACCTTCAAGCCGCGCCGCCACCTCCTTGGCCGCCATAACCTCGGCAGTCGCTTGCAGCAGCTCAATCTCGAGGCGATCGGCGCGCTCGCGCTCGCGCTCGAAATCTGCGCTGTGATCGGCTGCCCCTGCTTCGAGCCGCGCGATCGCCGCCTTCAGTGACTCGAATAGGGCGATGTTGCCTGCCTCGCGACCACTTGGTGGCCGGGGCGTATGCCGTATTTCAGCGAGATCAACGCATACCAGGGCTTTGCCATCGTCCGAAAGCGAGCGCGGCAACCGGAGTCGCTTGGCAAGCGAACGAGCGGCCACCGCCGAGATTTTCAGGCGGGCACCTAGAGCGGCGTATGTCAGCGTTTCCAAGGACATCGGCTGCTCTCCAAGAACGAACCGGGCGGTAATCGGCTGATGATGACCGGGCGATGACCGCAGGCTAGGCTGCGTTGGTTAATAGAACGTTAACGGGCAAGCGGCGATCTGCCGCGTGGCGCGATCTGCCAGAGAACTTTGGACCATGCACTTGCTACAATCGCTTGGTTCGCTGGGGAGCCTGCATCGCGGGCGCTACCGGCTCATGAGGCCGCGATCTAGCCAAAATTCTGCAAGCTTGGGAACGTCTCCAGCAGCCAGATGCTGGCGCTGGATACCGCGCCGGTGAGAAAGCCGATGCCGGTGATGACCATCAGCACGCCCATCGCGTGCTCGACGCGGGCGAGATGCCGCTTCATTCGCGAGAACAGCGACGAGAACTGCTCAACCATGAAAGCCGCGATCAGGAAGGGAATCCCGAGCCCCGCGGAGTAGACCGCAAGCAGGCCCGCGCCTTTTGTCACTGTCGCCTCGGCCGCCGCCACGGACAGGATCGCGGCCAGGATCGGACCGATGCAAGGGGTCCAGCCGAACGCGAAGGCGAGGCCCATCAGATAGGCTCCCCAGAGGCCCACGGGCTTTGGGATCGGCAACCGCCCTTCCCGCATCAAAAATCCAATCCGCGTCAGCCCGAGGAAGTGCAGGCCCATGACGATGATGACGATACCGGCGACGATCGAAAGCTCCGCCGACCAGGCGCGGATCAAGCCTCCGATCAGGGAGGCGCTGGCGCCGAGCGCCACGAACACGGTGGAAAAGCCGAGCACGAACGCCACGGCCGATATCATCACCGCGCGCTTCGAGGACGATGCCGTTTCGTCATTGGCGACATGCTCGATGGTCGCGCCGGTCAGATAAATCAAATATGGCGGCACCAGGGGCAGCACGCACGGCGACAGAAAGCTGACGAAGCCGGCAATCAACGCCGCGGGAATCGAGACATCGTGAATCATGCAATCGTCGAACCATGTTGGCCGGAACTGGCGTGAAGATCTGAGCCCTGTCCGGTTGGACTGTCTACTCGCTTTCCGGGCACGACGGCGTCGGAATCTGCAAGAAGCCGCTGGAATCGCGACGATATCATGGAATTTCCGCCAAGCTGTTTAGGACGCCTGTTTGGCACATTTGTTGCTCGAGGTAAGCCCAATCGATACGGGGAGCACGTCATGTCAACCATCTCTGCGACTGCGGTAAGCGCACGAAAACCGCTCTACCAATCACTTTTCGTTCAGGTCCTGGCGGCCTTGCTGCTCGGGATTGCGCTTGGCATGGCCGTGCCGGATTTTGCCGTCGGGCTCAAGATTTTCAGCGATGCCTTTTTGAAGCTGATTTCGATGATCGTCGCCCCGATCGTGTTCTGCGTCGTGGTGCACGGCATCGCGGGCGCCGGCGACCTCAAGAAAGTCGGCCGGGTCGGCGTCAAGGCGCTGGTCTACTTCGAGGTCATGACCACGGTCGCGCTGGTCGTCGGCCTGCTTCTGGCATACCTGTTCGGGCCGGGCCACGGCATGAACATCGACCCGTCGACCCTGGACGCCAAGGCACTCAATACTTACGCCGACAACGCCCACAAGTTGCAGGGCGGCGGCATCGGCAGCTTCCTGCTGAATATCATTCCGACCACCTCCTTCGACGCGCTGTCGCGCAACGACGTGCTTCAGGTGCTGTTTTTCGCGATCCTTTTCGGTGTCAGCCTCGCCCTCGTCGGCGGGGAAAAGGGTGAGCGCATTGCTACCTTCATCGAAGCGGTGTCGACCGTTCTGTTCAGGGCGATGGGGTTGATCGTGCGTTTGGCCCCGCTGGGCGTGCTGGGAGCGGTCGCCTATACGGTCGGCAAATACGGCGTCGGTTCGCTCAAGCAGCTGATCTCGCTGGTTGCCTTGTTCTATATATCGGTCGCGATCTTCGTGTTCGGGGTCCTCGGCACGGTCATGGCGCTCGCCGGGATCAACATCGTCAAGTTCTTAGGCTATCTGCGCGAGGAGCTGACGATCGTTCTCGCGACCGCGTCGTCCGACGCGGTGCTGCCTCAGATCATGCGCAAACTTGAGCGGCTGGGCGTGAAAGACTCGGTCGTCGGGCTGGTTATTCCGACCGGCTACTCGTTCAATCTCGACGCATTCTCGATCTACCTGACGCTTGCAGTCGTTTTCATCGCCCAGGCAACCAACACGCCGCTTTCGTTAGGCGATCTGTTGCTGGTGCTGGGCGTATCCCTGATCACGTCCAAGGGCGCACACGGCGTTCCCGGTTCTGCGATTGTGATCCTCGCCGCCACGCTGAATGCCGTTCCCAGTATTCCCGCGATCGGCCTGGTGCTGGTGCTCTCGGTCGACTGGTTCATCGGCATGGCGCGCGCGCTCGGCAATCTGATCGGTAACTGCGTGGCGACCGTCGTTGTTGCGGCCTGGGAGGGTGATCTCGACCGCGCCAAAGCGGCCCGCGTTCTCGACGGCGACGAATTGGTGGACGTGACGGCGGGTTGAGATCAGGCGGAATCCGCGGCTCCGCGAGGGCGGAAGTTTTCAATCAGCCGCAGCAGGACACGCGCACCGGCATCCGCGTCTGACGTGTCGGTGTGCTCGTCCGGATGATGGCTGATCCCGCCGCGGCAGCGCACGAACACCATCGCCACGTCCGCGACGTCGATCATCGCCATCCCGTCATGGCCGGCGCCGCTCGGGAGTTCGAAGACGCGATAGCCCTCGCCCGCGATGGCATCCGCCACCTGCCGTCTGAGCCAGGGCGCGCAGGGCACGGTGCGATTGTCGTGGGTGACATCGACTTGCAACAGCAGCTTTCGACGCCTGGCGATAGTTTCGATCTGGCGGACGATGTCGGCCACCGCAAGCTTGCGGTGGGCATCCGAGGCGGAGCGGATATCGATCGTGAACGACACCTGGCCCGGAATGACATTGGTCGCGCCGGGCATCGCATGGATGTACCCGACAGTCCCGACCAACCCACCTTCGTCGGTCCGGCAGAACGCCTCGATCGCGGCGATGCATTCCGCGGCACCCGCCAGCGCATCGCGCCGCAGCAGCATCGGCACGGTGCCGGCATGCCCGGCCATGCCGGTGAGACTTGCCGCGAGCCGCGTCGCGCCCGATATCGCGGTCACAACCCCGACCGGCAGGCTTTCGCATTCAAGCACCGGTCCCTGCTCGATATGCAGTTCGACATAGCCGTGCAGCTCGCTTCGGGACCGCGCGGCAGCGCCAATCCGGCCGGGATCGAGACCGAACTGCGACAACGCCTCGCGCATCGAGATTCCCTGGCGGTCCTTGGCGCCAAGTACGCTTTCATCGAAAGTACCGGCAACGGCGCGACTGCCAAGCAAGGTCGATGCGAACCGAACGCCTTCCTCATCGGCAAAGCCGATGACCTCGATGGCGAAGGGCAATCTTTGCCCGCGCTTGTGCATGGCTCCAACGCAGGAAATCGCCGTGATCAGCCCCAGCGGCCCATCCCATTTGCCGGCATCGCGCACCGTGTCGTAATGCGACCCCAGCATCAGGCAGGGCAAGCCTGGACGATCTCCTTCGTAACGCCCGCAGACGTTTCCGATCGCGTCGAGGTGCGTCCGCATTCCTGCCTCCCTCATCCACGACAACAACAGATCGGCCGCGGCGCGATGTTCGGGAGTGAGGAAGATGCGGGTCAGATGGTCCGGTGTCTCGGATATGGCGCTCAGGGCGTCAATCCGGCGCACAATCTCCTGGCCAAGGGAGGGGTCAAGGGACGGGTCGCCGTCGAGATCGCAGGGATGTTCGGCATCCGCCATTCAAACCCCCTCGAACCGGACCTTCTGGGCACCCTTCCAGAGCACGGTCTTGCCCAACTCCGGCAGCCGATCCAACCCGGATGTCAACGTGATGAAATGGTTGCCGGCGAGCTGACCCATTTTGCTGGCGAAGTGTACCCCGCCATAGGCCAGCAGAATCCCGGTCTCGCCAACGAGTTGGTTCATCCGATGGGTCCCTGATCCTTAATGCAGGACCATGAGATTGCAGCCGCAGCGCGATGAAGCAAGGGCATTTTGTCTTTGGACGTGCGGGTGCACGATCCCACGCTCGAACCGACGCGGCGGATCGGCAAAACCACCGATAACTGCGCTTGCTGGAGTCCGGCGGAGGTTTGCTATTTGACCAGCTTCAGCAAGGCACGGCGGCGCTGGTCCTGCGATTTCGGATCTTGCGATCCTTCGGCTGTCCCGTCATCCGGCACCATCGCATCGCACAGGGCCTTCAATTCCGAGTCGGCGACCTGATTGAGCTTCATCCGAAGCTGGAGAATTGCCACCGACAGCAGTTGCACCGTCTCCCGATTCGTCGTTTCGGCGAGAACCGCGCGGCACTGCTCGAGTGTCGTCAGGACCGAATGCAATCGTTCTTCTGAATTAGCCACCAGCATTTTTTCCGACGCCGAGCTTGCGAGGTAAAGTCGAGGTAATCCAATCGGTCGTTTCATACACCTCTCCATAAAGTCCGGATATTTTCGAGACGGCGCGGTGGATTTCGTCCGCTGACACGTCATCGAGGGCGTGACTGGCCGAGGCGTCGCACAGATAGGTTACCTTGTGATTGCGGTGGAATGCATCGATTAAAGTCGACAGGCATGCCGCTTCTCCTGCAAATCCGGCAAGCACGATGCCGCCGCGGCTCTGGTTCACCAACGCGGTGAATGGCTCGCAAGAGTAGCACGACGGACTGCTGCGTTCGAACACCATTTCGTTGCGATACGGTTCAAAACCCTCGATCCAACGGACAAAAGGCGTTGCCCGGTTGAAAAAGGCCGACTCATTGACCAGCCGCATGAATGCGACCGGCAGACCTACCC
>WNGN01000455.1_pt1 | contig 26296 bp, 18 predicted proteins | sample 5400561 | NCBI WGS metagenome assembly WNGN01 (sample SAMN13153379, study PRJNA577476) | soil metagenome | isolation source: 115 cm soil or saprolite under Garry oak tree replicate 2 | place: USA:California | collected 2016-06-15 | reverse complement strand
AGTCGCTCCATCTCTGTTTTGACACGGTTCAGTTCCTGGCCGACCCGGCGTTTCTCCGCCTGCTCCAGGGAACTCAACTCCTGGAACTGCTTTCGCATCCAGGCCTGTAGCTCGCGCCTCTTTTCACGTACCTGGTCAATGCTCGCCAGTGCTTGCAGTTCAGCAGTAAATGTACTCAAAGTCTCATTAAGCGTACTCACGGTCTACTTCCTTGTCTTCCCTGCGTCCTGCCACTATTCGCGCAAAGTGCCGCCCACCGACTCGGCCACCTGCCAGATAATGCGGTTGCGTATCGAGACGACCTGCTCATCGCGCATGTTCCCTTCCAGGCTTTCGTAGGTAAGCTTGTAGGCCATGGACTTTTGACCCGCCGGAACAGGCTGGCCCCGGTAGATGTCAAAGAGTTCCACCTTCGTGAGCAGAGAGCTGCCAGCTTTGCGAATAGCCTCCTGCAAGCGGTGTGCTGTAACTTCCTCCGCTACCACGAAGGCCAGGTCCTCCACTACCGGTGGGTAGTTACTTATCTTCTCCATTGGCCGCAGTTCCCAACTGGGCTTCATCAACGGCGCTATGCGTATATCGGCAACATAGACTCGCGCGGCTGTCGGCACATCGAATTCTGCCTGTACCTGCGGGCGCAGTTCGCCCAGAATACCCTGGACCTCTCCATGTATTTTCAGCGCGGCGCACGTCGGAGTTAATGTCGGGTTATTGCGCTGGGCAACGAATTCGTATTCCTGGGCCTGCAGGCCGAGCCTCCTGAGCAATGTTTCCACGATACCTTTTAGATCGAAGAAGTCAAAGTCTTCAGCTCCGGCCGGATCAGGATGGACACTGCTCACGCGTCGTGGACCCACCAGCAAGATGCACAACCTTGAATCCTCGTAGGGCCGTACGCCATCACCCTGCTCCGGCAGATAGACACGTCCTATCTCAAAGACCGCCATGCGCTGGGTATAGCGGTAGTTATACTCCAGGTTTTCCAGGGCGCTTACCAGCATCGAACGGCGCATGACCCTGCGTTTGGCCGACAGCGGATTGACGAGAGTGATGAAAGGCGTATTTTGTTCAGCGGTGCCTATCGGATCGCGATTGATCTTGTCGTGATTTTCTGGTACCGTCAAGGCGTAGTTAATGGTCTCCTGCAAGCCGCAGCCTACGAGGATATCACGAATGCTCTCCTCGGTCTCCAGTGAAAGATTGCGATGCTGCGTTGGCAAGACATCATCCATCAGTGTTGTCTTAATGTGCTCATAACCGATGACGCGGGCCACCTCCTCGGTGAGATCGGCCGGCACCTGGATATCCAGTCGATGCCAGGGAGCTGTGCAGCACAGCAAAGGCTCACCGGCTTCTACATGCAAGCCGAAGACGGCATTTCCCAGATCTGTAGGGGCGGGGGTGGAGTGGATGTGCGGTGGGGACCCTTGCGGTCGCCCTTCCAGTTTTTCGGTAGTAATATCCAGCCTTTGCAAGCTGGCGGCAATTTCAGACAGCGCTACGTCCATCCCCAACTGGCGGCGCACTTCGCTTTCAGTAGTGTAGACAACACGCTGGGCCTGTGGTACAGGATAGTTGTCGACCATGCCTGGCACAACCGCGCCACCTGCATAGTCCTGCATCAGCAATGCCGCCCGCCGGGCAGCGATTGCATTGAGCGTGGCCGGCACACCTTTTGTAAAACGCTGGCTTGCCTCGCTGTGCAACTTCAGCTTCTGCGATGTGCGCCGGTTGTTGATGCCATCGAACGTTGCCGACTCCAACAGGATATTGCGCGTCCCCGGGTGCACTTCCGTTTCCATGCCGCCCATCACGCCCGCGATTGCAATAGGACCAGCCGTGTCAGTGATCATCAGTATGGAATCATCGAGTTCGCGCTCAACCCCGTCCAGGGTAGTCATCTTCTCGCCGGGTTTAGCCCTGCGTACGATAATCGTTGGCTTGCTGTGTCCTGTTTTCTCAGCACGCTCGACAAGTAAATCATAGTCGAATGCGTGTAGTGGCTGCCCCCATTCCAGCATCACATAATTAGTAATGTCCACGACATTGCTGATGGGCCGCATCCCTGCCTTCGTGAGCCGCTCCTGCATCCATCCAGGCGATTCGCCAATCTGCACATCTTTAATAAGCATGCCGATGTAGCGATTGCAGAGTTCAGGGTCCTCGATCTCTACGCCTACATAGTCCGCCGAGCTTCCGGGGACGGTGGGAACCGTATCTGCTGGCAGGTGCAGCGTCGCATTCGTCAATGCTGCTACTTCCCGCGCTACGCCAATCATACTGAGACAGCGTGCCATATCGGGCGTTAGCCCGAGTTCCAGTATTTCATCACCATAGTAATCCCGCAGGGGCTTACCAACGGGCGCGTCTTCCGGCAGCAAGAGAATACCTTCGTGTTCCTCACTCAGGCCAAGCTCCCGTTCTGAGCAAACCATGCCGTTAGAGGCAATGCCACGAATCTTCGATGGCTTGAGCTTCTTCTTCGGTCGAGGTCGTTCATCGCTGTATGCATCTATCAACGCCGCGCCTGTGCGGGCAAAGGCCACTTTGAGGGCGGGCAGCTTTTCCAGATCTTTGTATTGAAACAGGTTGGGGGCGCCGGTAACCACCTGCTCCGGCTGGGGAGCGCCATAATCAATATCAACGAGCACCAGCCTGTCAGCATTCGGATGTGACCGTACCGCGACCACCTGGCCAACTACAATCGTCTCCGGGTCCCACCACTCCCCTGCATGTTGAATGCCTTCTACCTCCAGTCCCGCCAGCGTAATGCGCTCGGCCAATTGCCTCACCGGCATTTTCAGGTCTACATATTCTTTTAACCATGAAATGGGAACAAGCATCTTTTTCTATCTCCTTCCCTACACTCTCTCCAAAAACCGCACATCGTTCGCATAGAAGTAGCGGATATCGTCGATGCTGCGTTTGAGCATGGTGATACGCTCGGGGCCCATGCCGAAGGCGAAACCGCTGAACTCGGCTGGATCATACCCGCCGTTTTGTAGCACGATAGGATGAACCATGCCCGCGCCCAGGATTTCTAGCCACCCTGTATACTTGCAGATGGGACAACCCTTGCCGCCACAGATCACGCAATCCATATCCACCTCCACGCTCGGCTCGGTGAACGGGAAGTAACTCTTACGGAACCGCATCTGCCGTCCTTCGCCAAACATCTGATTCGCAAAATTTGTCAGTACACCCTTGAGGTCGCTGAACGTGATTTTCCTGCCCACGGCTATGCCCTCTACCTGGTAGAACATCGACTCAGAACGCGCCGTCACCTGCTCGTAGCGGTAGACCTTGCCAGGGAGGATGACCCGCAGCGGGTCCGGCGCGTAGGCTCGCATAGCATGAATCTGGCCTGGACTTGTATGCGTTCGCAGGAGCAAATCGGGTGATGTAGTATAGAATGTGTCCCACATATCCCTGGCCGGGTGACCTGGAGGCATGTTGAGCAGCTGGAAGTTGTACTCGTCCGTCTCCACCTCTGGACTGTTGTAGACCTGGAAGCCCATGGTGGCGAAGATCGCGTAAATCTCGCGCAAGGTGGCCGTCGTGGGATGGAGTTTCCCCAGTGTCTGTGGTCGTCCAGGCAGGGTCACATCGACGCTTTCAGCGCTGCGCGCGGCCTCCAATTCGGCCTGGGCGATTGTCTCCTGGCGTTCTTGCAGTGCCAGTTCCAGGTCTATCTTCACCTCATTTGCAACCTTCCCCACCAGCCGGCGCTCCTCACCTGGCAGGCTGCCGAGGTTGCGCAAAATGGCGGTCAGGCGGCCCTTGCGGCCCAGGTATTCGCTGTGCCACGTCCTGGTTGCTTCAGTGCTATTAGCCTGCGCCAGGGCTGCTTCAGCTTCCTGTCGCAGTTGCTCCAATTGTTGCAACATGTCCGGTTGCACCGTATTCGTACCCATGTGAACTTGACCTTTCCTCCGTGATGAGCAATATTGGATGAGCGCAGAAAACCGGGCCCATACATCGCATAGAATCAAAAAAGCTGACACTTTCGTCAACAGGGACGAAGTTGTCAGCAAGCTCCGTGGTACCACCCGTATTGAATCGCACTAATCTCGCATGCACTTCGTAGGTCCCCGATTTATCGAGGGACCCCGATTTATCGAACCCGCTTATCACGCGCATCCGCGAGCCACGATTCCTCTCGGTTCGCCTGGTAACGGAGACGACCCGGGGCTGTCTACCTCTTCCTAGTGAGACAGTTTCAACAGCCAGCTCAAGGGTGAACTTCAGCGATTGTTCCCGCGCAAGGGCTTGCAGCCGGTGGCCCTTTCTCTCTGCCTGTGCGTTCCCAGTCCGCCTACTCTCCCTCTCATTGCTTTTCAGCACACACTATGTTAGGGTAGAGTGTACCAAACTTTGGGCTAAAAGTCTAGATGAAATGTGCGAGATTTCTATATATCGGCATAGGCTGGTGCCTGAAATAGGGGAGGTATGCTCAGATTTTATTTGAGGCCTGGCACTTCGTTTACATCTCCGTAACGTTTTTTGGACGGTTGTACCTTAAGATACGGATATCACGTATTGTATAGAGGTGACATATGCCGGGTTACCTTAGAAGAGAGGAACAATAACATGACCTGTACATCTTCACACTCGCTTGCGCAGCGATCTACCATAGGTCTGCTGGCCGTGGTTGCTGCACTGGCGCTGCTGCTTGTCACCGCGACGGTGGCACTGGCCGACACGGTGCACATCTACGATGCTGCTAACGTTCTCAATGTCTCACAGGTGCAGGGTGACGCGTCATCGTTACCATACCCTATAGACATCTATACCACGAACACCTTTAACGGCTCAACCTCTGCTTTCGACCAGCGCACATCTGGGCACCTTACCAGTTCGCGCTTGATCGTCATAGCCATCGATACAAAGCATAAACACCTGACGATTATCGGCGGCAAAAGCGTGCCACTCTCGTCCAGCCAGTATAGCAGCGCTCGCGATGCTTTCGTGAACAGCTATCGCAGCAACCAGGACTATACCGCCGCGACCATCGCGGCCATAGACTCGCTGAAGAGTTCTCTGGGAGCAGGGAGTAGCCCTGTACCTGGTGCGTCAGGAGGTGGACTCTTCTCTGGTCTGTTCTGGCCGTGCTGTCTCGGCCTGGTAATCCTGGTCATAGTGGGCGTAATCATCGCCGCAGCGCGGGGCGTGTTCCGCCGTATGTTCGGCTTTGGCGGTCGGCAGAGGGGAGTTCCCTACCAGCAGCCGTATCAACAGCCCTATAATCAGGGCTATCCGCCCAACTATGGCCCCGGCTACAACCAGGGACAAGGTATAAACCCCTGGGTAGCCGGGGGCCTGGGTGCGGCAGGAGGTGGCTTACTTGGCTATGAGTTAGGGAAAGAAGCAGGTGAACGAGAGGCTGGTGAGCAAGGCCAGGGCGGCGACTTTGGCGGTGGCTCAAGTGGCGACTTTGGCGGAGGTGGCGGCGGCGACTTCGGCGGTGGCTCAAGCGGTGACTTTGGCGGAGGTGGCGGCGGCGGCGATTTCGGTGGCGGCAGCAGCGGCGATTTCTAACGTTCTAGATAGCAGGGGCGACCTCAAGGTCGCCCCTAACCTTCTATCCTCCCAGTTCCTGCCTTCTCGCTTGCAGCTTGCTCAAGCGCTCCTCCTGAGCTGGCAGTTTCTCACGCTCATTCTCAACAACCTCCGGCCTGGCCCTGGCAACAAACGCTTCGTTCGCGAGCTTGCCCTGTATGCGCGCAATCTCCCTCTGCGTCTGAGCAAGTTCCTTATCGAGGCGTTCCAGTTCTTTGCTGGTATCAAGCATCCCTTCCAGGGGTAGGTAGATCTCCACCGGGCCAGCCAGCAGGCTCATCGCCTGCTCCGGCTTCTGCGTAATCTGCTCATACAACTGCGGCTTCTCCGTGCGCGCCAGGAACTGGATGAGCGGCGCCTGCGCCTCGAACATAGATACCTGGTCGCCAGCAGCGATAAGCACCGCAATGCGCCGGGCGGACTCAACTTTCATCTGGTTGCGCGCGTCGCGAATACGCACGATCACCTCTTGTAGTAGAGCAAAAGACTGCTCAGCTTGCTCATCTATCGCCGCTGCATTGCCCTGCGGCCAGGGCGCAACAATCAAGGCCGAGGCAGGCCAGCGATCGGTGTCTGGTTCGCTGGTGTGATAGAGGTACTGCCAGACCTCCTCGGTGACGAAGGGCATGAACGGGTGCAGTAAACGCATACTCTGATCAAGCACAGCCCGTAGGATGCCGGCCGTAGCGCGTCGTGCCTGCTCGTCGGCTTGCAGCTGCACCTTGGCAATTTCCACGTACCAGTCGCAGTAGTCCGACCAGAAAAAATCGTTGATCTGGCGACCAGCCTCACCAAGCTGGAACTCATCGATCAGCCGTGTCACCTCGAGCGTTAGCTTCGCCAGCCGGCTGAGAATCCAGCGGTCGGCGAGCGTCTGCGGCTGCACCTCGTCGATCGCTGGGACTCCACTGCCAATTTCAGTAGTCGTCATCAGCACAAAGCGCGAGGCATTCCAGATCTTGTTGGCAAAGTTGCGGTTACCCACAATGCGCTCTTCCACCAGCTTCATATCGTTACCAGGAGAGCTACTCGTTGCCAGTGTGAAGCGCAGCGCGTCGGTGCCGTACTTATCCATGATCTCCAGCGGGTCGACCACATTGTTTTTGGACTTGCTCATCTTCTCTCCCCTGGCATCGCGCACCAGCCCGTGCAGGTAGATGGTTTGGAAGGGCAGCGTGCCGAGGAAGTGGATGCCCGCCATAACCATGCGCGCCACCCAGAAGAAGATGATGTCGTAGCCCGTTTCCATCACCGTGGTCGGGTAATAGCGGCGCAGGTCGGCGGTCGCTTCGGGCCAACCAAGCGTGCTGAATGGCCACAGCCAGGAACTGAACCAGGTATCCAGCACATCTTCATCCTGGTGAATATCAGAGCTATCGCAGTGGGCGCACGTCGTCACATCTTCGCGACTGACTGTCATCTGGCCACATGTGTCGCAGTACCAGACGGGGATGCGATGCCCCCACCAGAGCTGGCGCGAGATGCACCAGTCGTGAATATTTTCCATCCAATCCAGGTAGACCTTGTTGAACCGCTCCGGTACGATCTCTATCAGGCCATACTTCACTGCGCCTATGGCTGGCGTGGCGAGCGGCATCATTTTGACGAACCACTGCTTCGAGATCAGCGGCTCAACCACGGTATCGCAGCGCTGGCAGTGCCCCAGCGGCACCACGTAATCCTCGGTCTTGACGATCAGGCCAAGCTCCTCCAGGTCTGCCACCAGGTTCGCGCGCGCTTCGTAGCGATCTTGCCCGGCGTAGGGACCTGCTTCCTCCGTCATCTTCGCGTCGAAGCCGATCACCTGCACGCGCGGCAGGTTGTGACGCAGGCCAATCTCGAAGTCTGTCGGATCGTGAGCAGGCGTCACCTTCACCGCACCTGTACCAAAGGAAGGGTCTACCGCTTCGTCCGCCACAATGGGCAGCTCGCGCCCGATAACGGGCAGGATAGCCATGCGCCCCACAAGGTCCTTGTAGCGCTGGTCCTTTGGACTGACGGCCACGGCAGTATCGCCCAGGATCGTCTCGGGGCGCGTGGTAGCCACGCTGATATATTCAGGAGCATCGTCCTCGTGTCCCTCCAGTGGTTTCAGAGGATAGCGCACATAGGTCAGGGTGCCCAGGGTATCGACATGGTTGACCTCCAGGTCTGACAGCGCGCTCATGCAGCGCGGGCACCAGTTGATAATGCGCTCGCCCCGGTAAATCAGCCCTTCGTCGTAGAGGCGGACGAAGACCTCGCGCACCGCCTTCGACAATCCCTCGTCAAGGGTGAAGCGTTCGCGCGACCAATCGCAAGACGCGCCCAGGCGTCGGTGCTGGTCCTGGATGCGGCTCTTGTACTGGTACACCCATTGCCAGACGCGGTCCAGGAATACCTGCCTGCCTATCTTGTGCCTGTCTGTGCCCTCCGCTGCCAGCACGCGCTCGACCACTGCCTGTGTGGCGATACCGGCATGGTCTTCGCCCGGCACCCAGAGCGTATCGTCGCCCTGCATGCGGTGGTAGCGAATGAGTATATCTTCTATAGTGGCGGTAATCGCATGGCCCAGGTGCAGCGCTCCCGTTACATTGGGCGGCGGCATGCTGATCACGAATGTCGGTTTAGTTGTATCGCCCCTGGGCTTGAAGTAGCCCCCCTCTTCCCAGAAGCGGTACCATTTGCCCTCCACGGCCTGTGGATCATATGCCTTCGGTAAGGATGCGATAGCCTGCGTCTCCGGCTCCTTATCTTGCTCGATCATGTCCTCCTCCAATCAAAAAGCCCTTCTCGCCGCCAAGGACGAGAAAGGGCGTTGGTTGCTCGTGGTACCACCTTGTTTCGATCAATCTTTTAAGGATCGATCCTCAAACAGCGCGTTAACGGGCGCTCCGTGTTTCCAGACTCCCAGGCAACCTTCGGTACGTCCTATCCGGGGAAGACTTACAGCCTACCGATCTTCCCTCTCTCGCGGGGTGCGTACTTACTCCTCCTGCTCATCGTCGCGTGTGCAGTTGTATTACATATAGTCTATCGAGTTGCCATACGCTTGTCAAGTGCCATCAACCTGTCTGCGATTGTCAGGCCGATTCACTCACCAGTACCCTGGGAGGAGGAATAGGGTCACCCCATGCGATGCTTTTGCATCAATCCAGCTTTCAATGGCATCCTGGCCTTGTCTGATGGCCTCCTCGTAGGTTTTACCGTGCGTCTTACATCCTGGGAGTTCAGGTACTGTGACGATGTACACATTGTCTTCTTCACTCCATTGAATGATCATGGAGTAATGCTCATACTTTTGGCTCATTCTTGTACCTCACTTCTTAGTCGTCAAAACCAAAGGAGGCAACGAGAATAACCGGTCGGCCACCAGATTGCCACTGAAGCTAAAAGGCTTCAAGCCTTTTATGGCGCTTGTGTCGACCTCTATCTCCACGGTAGGAACGTAGCCGCCCTGCTTCTGCACCATGATACTGTATGGCGCCTGGCCAGCAACGTGCTTCACAGCATGAGGCACGTACCACGACACGGTAATGGTGGAGACGCAGTTCTTTGGCGTCTCAGTCAAGCCGCCAAACATCGCGCGCCCCGGCAGATCGCTGGTCAGCGCTGTAGGAGCACCCAGGCTATCGACGACCCATACCCCCTTGGAGTTATTGAGGGTGTAGCCACGGGCGCCGAGCGAGTAGTTCCCGCTCGGACAGTAACGGGCAGAACTCGGGAAGGATTTGTTATACTGTGAACAACCCCTTTTGCAGAGCGGCTTGCCCGTGTCGAAGCCATCGCCATCTAGGAATTGAGCCGAGGCAGGCGCGTAGACGCGGATGTAGTCCGCGTAGGTATCAAAGCCATAAACAGGGCCAGTCTGGTTATAGGTGAGCGTGATCGTCAGGTTATGTGTTGCGCCCCCGTGTGCATCCAGGGTAATAGAATCATGCTCGGTCGTGTGGACGTACTGGCTGGCCTTGCTGATGCTGATGTTGGCCTGCACTACCATAAAGCCGTCCTGCTTTGCATAGGTATCCATTGCGCCGCTGTACCCGTGCTCTACCAGCCACGCTTCGGCGGCGGGGTTATTGAAGTAAATCTCCAGGTCGCGCGATTGGATGTCTTTTACTGCATTTTTAGCAATGACGATAAGCTTGCTCACCGGCAGGTGGCGCACCTTGTCAAGCAGGAGCTTTCCTACAAGAGAAGTGAAACTCTTACGGGCCTCGTGACCGTAATTATTGGTCTTCTGTTGTTCTATAGCGATAGCGGCATAGTTCTGCTGGTAATAGTGAAGGCGTTCTTCCAGGTTTTTTGCGGTAATGACCTCACCGTATAGGGGTACATTAATGGGCCCAACCACGTCAAGAATGTGGCTAATCACGAGCGGCGTAAGAGCAATGTCGCCGTCGACAGGGCCGCCACCTTCCTCCTGAAATACTTGCATGGCCAGCCTGGCGCTGGTTGGAAAATCGCCAGAAAGGTTTGCATCACGTAATCCCCAGTTGCCAAAATTCATCCAGTGGTACTGCGGCGGGGGGAGGCGCCCCAATTCTATCCCATTGCCAGCGTAATCGAGCAGGGCAACATCGCGCAAACTAAAGGGGGCCATGCGCCCATCCTGAATCTCCAGTATGCCATACTGGCCGGTGAAACCGCCGCCGGGGCGCAGTTCGGCCCGGTCCATCGTCTGCACGAGGAAACGACGATCGTGTCCAATGCCCAGCAGCCAGGAAACGATACTCACCAATCCCTGGGCTTGCACAATGGCATTGCGGGCTGTGGGTAACAGCGACAACGCAGAGGTTAATTGTGCCTTCTGCCTGTCGCTGATTGGCAAGTCTTTCAACTGCACCTGGCTCATCTGGAATTGTACGTCGTCAATATAGTAGAGGGCGTGAACCATGGCCCCTTCGATTGCCGTTATATCTGACACGGTGATGAGCGGCTTGTTAGAGCCGCTGGCAAGGGGCGAGCTATGAATAATGTTGGCGCCAAGCATGGCAACACTGCTCATCTCGCTGCCCATGCGCGATATATCCAGGCCGACCTGCACCAGTCTCTGTACCATGGTCAGTTTACCGCTATACTCCGGTGCAAATTGCGTAATAGCATTCTGTACATCGGAGCGATTTACCAGTTGCTGTAACCCTATAAAATCGCTTTCTGCCTTGGTAAAATCATCCTGTGCTTGCTGTAATTTCGTTGCATTCAGCGCCGCCATGGGATTGCTTTTAGCGACACTGAGCACGTTCTTGACATCTAGCAAGCGATCGACGCCGTCTGCAGCCAGGCCACGGATGTTGCTGTAGACACTGTAAGCAGCAAGGCCTATTCCCACCGGCATAACTATGGTGAGTATTATAGCTGCTACCAGGGAGATACTGAATATGCGCCTCCACCGTTTCCGCTGCCGCTGCTGGCGTTCATCGCGCACCCGGCGTTTCCGCACCAGGCGCCGCTGCTGTACGCCCTTCTTGAAGGAAATATGGTATCGACCTTCAGGACAAAATGGCACCACAGCTGTAGTTAAATCAATTGCATCTACCACTTCGACTTTAGAAGAAGGGACCAGTTGCCTGTCTGCGTCAACTTCTTCGTTCTCCAGGATCGAGGCAGCACGAGATTCTGGTTCTCCGGTTTCGAGCGCAACAGGTTGGACTTTGAGAGCCCGGCGCTTTCCTGTATCCTCGTCGTCTTCGGTCACTTCATCATCTAAAGCCTGTGCATCATCCAGGGGACCGTCGAGATTCAACGCGATGTTGGCACTCCCTGCTATACCTGTCTGTTCTAGCGATTCCACTTCCTGGTCTACGGAGATATCTTCAATTGCCGTTGGCTGCTCTTCTTCGGGTGTTGTTGGCACTGTTTCCGTGGGAATCACTTCAATGGGGACTACTTCGAGATGTGATACATCGCTGGGTGCCAGTTCCCCCGAGTGAGTCTCACTTTGTGTGAGCTCGGAAGGTATCACCCCTGTGGATGCTGATTCGCCGGGTGTGGTCTCGGTGGCTTCTGCTCCGGCAGGCGCCGTGTCGTCAAGTACTGTTTCAGCAGGACCTTCATCCGGGGTTTCGGCTGCTATGGCGGATTCTAACGCGTGATCAACTACAGCTATGCCTGGCAGCAAGGCGCGAAAACCCCAGGGCTTTCCATCTTCATGTTGCGCCAGGCATTGTTGAGCAAGCCTCTCAAGGGTTTCCGCCGTGATATGATACTTTAGTGCGAGCTCGTCAATAGAATCTTCAGATGTGAAGTAATTTCGCACTGCGGCATAAAATGTATTAAAACGTTTCTTTTCTCTTGTATTTAGCGTGTTGGTTTCTACTTCTTCCCACGAAGAGATATCATATATATGCGTCGTTACTGCCGGGGTATCCTCTTCTCGTGTGTCGGGCAAGATTCACCTCCGCTCATTATGCCTATGAAATGGCTTTTGACTTCCCCAGATTGGATAGACCAGTTAAAGACGAAGATGGTGACAGTCTTTTCATTTTAAGCTGCATAGGGCTTAAAAATCTGTGAAACAAATTACTGCCTCTCGATGCATGGAACTATTCTCGTTGTCCTCTATCATCTCTATAATAAATGACGCACCAATAGACCAAAACATCACGATGAGATTGTAACATGTAAATAGGACAATATATAAGGGGGAAAGGTTAAAAACTCATTAATCGCCAGGGCCATCGAGGATATTGATATGCGTGGTAGCCAGGAGCCTCTCCCCCAGTATGACTTTCTGCTGGCTACCACGCAAGTTCTGCTATTACTAATCGACGATGAAGACTAGTTCGTGACAAGAAGCCGATTTTCAGAGATGAAGATATTGCCAGAGATATACAATACAGCAATTGCAGGATATAATGTGAATGAGCAAACTTCGAGGTTGGCAAGGGAATGAACAAACGAAAACTACTAATGAAAGCTTTGGTCGGATCGAAAAATATTTCTTTCAGTGATATGATTTCACTTGTAGAGGCATTTGGCTATTCTTTATCGCGTATCAACGGTAGTCATCATATTTTTGTTCACCCGAAGATAAGAGAAATTGTGAACCTACAAGAGGTGAATGGGAAAGCAAAACCATATCAGGTTCGTCAATTTTTACAGTTAGTAGAGCAATATGACCTTGAGCTAGGAGACGAATCATGAAAGATTACCATATCAACATCTTCTATAGTGAGGAAGACGAAGGATATATTGCGGACATTCCCGACCTGAAGTTCTGTTCCGCGTTTGGTAGTACGCCCGAAGAAGCACTTAGAGAGGTCCAGATTGCGAAGGCGACCTGGCTAGATGCTGCCCGCGCTGAAGGGAGGCCTGTTCCGCTACCAAAATACAGACCCGTGATTTATCAAACGGCATCTTAAAGGTGACCACACCATCCCAAGGGTGGTGTGGTCGTTGGGCAATCATCCCTTGAGTATCCTTCTCAAGCATCTCCCCGTATAACTCTCCTTCGCCTTCGCCACGTCCTCCGGGGTGCCTTGGGCAATCACCCTCCCGCCGGCGTCGCCGCCCTCCGGTCCCAGGTCGATGATCCAATCGGCGGTCTTGATCACGTCCATGTTGTGCTCGATCACAATCACCGTGTTCCCGGCGTCTACTAACTTGTGGAGCACATCTAACAGGCGCTGGATGTCTGCAAAATGCAGTCCTGTCGTTGGCTCGTCGAGGATGTAGAGCGTCCGGCCAGTTGCCACGCGGCTGAGTTCCCTGGCAAGCTTGATGCGCTGGGCTTCGCCGCCACTGAGGGTTGTGGCGCTCTGGCCGAGCTTGATGTAGTCGAGCCCCACAGCGTGGAGTGTCTGCAAGATGCGCGTAATCCTGGAGTAATCAGCGAAGAAGGCGAGTGCCTCCTGTACGTCCATGTCGAGAACTTCGGCAATGTTCTTGTCCTTGTAGCGGGCAGTGAGCGTCTCGCGATTGAAGCGCATACCTTCGCACTCCTTGCAGGTGACCCACACGTCGGCCAGAAAGTGCATCTCGATCACGTTCTGGCCGTGCCCCTTGCAAGTTTCGCAGCGCCCACCAGGCACGTTGAAGCTGAAGCGGTCGGCTCCGTAGCCGCGCTTGTGGGCCTCCGGCGTGGCGGTAAAGACCCTGCGTATCTCGTCAAAGACACCAGCGTAGGTAGCAGGGTTGGAACGGGGTGTGCGCCCTATCGGGTCCTGCGTGATGTTGATGACCTTGTCCAGCTGTCCCTGGCCATCGATATAGTCATGTGGACCGGGTGTAACCTGGGTGTCATGCAATGCGCGCGTCAGAGCAGGGTACAGCGTGCCGTTGACGAGGCTGCTCTTGCCGCTGCCACTCACACCCGTGATACAGGTCATCAGCCCCAGCGGGAAGCGCACATCGATGTGCTTGAGGTTGTGCATGCGCGCCCCCACGACGGTCAGCCAGTTGCTGGCTGACTTGCGGCGCTGCCAGCCGTTGGGTGCAATGACTGCCAGTTCTCCGCTGAGGTAGCGACCGGTGAGCGAACCAGGATGTTCGGCGACCACTTCGGGTGGTCCTGCTGCGACAACCTCGCCTCCCAGTACGCCCGCGCCTGGTCCCAGGTCGATCAGCCAGTCAGCACTGCGCATGGTCTCGGCATCGTGTTCAACCACGAGCACAGTGTTTCCCATGTCGCGCAGTTGCAGCAGTGTGTCGAGCAAGGTGCGCTGGTCACGCGCGTGCAGGCCGATGCTCGGCTCATCCAGGACGTAGAGGACACCTACCAGCCCGCAGCCGAGCTGGCTGGCGAGGCGGATGCGTTGCCCCTCGCCACCGGAGAGGGAAGGCGCTACGCGGTCAAGCGTCAGGTAGTGCAGGCCAACGTTGAGCATGAACTGCAGACGGTCGCGCGTCTCTTTCAGCGCTTCGCACGCGATCTCGACCTGTTCGTCGCCGAGCCAATCGTAAAGGCTATCCACCCATTCCAGTACATGATCAAGCGCCATCGACCCTACTTCATGGATCCCTTTCCCGCCGAGGGTCACGGCCCTGGCCTCGGCAGAGAGCCGTGTGCCGCCACAGGTGGAGCAGGGCTGCTGGCTCATGAAGCTGGCGTACCAGCGTCGCGTGTGGTCCGACCTGGTCTGGCGGAAGAGGCGATTGATGTGGTAGATCAGCCCCTTGACAATGCGTGTGCTCTCGCCGGACCAACTGCCCTCGTCCCATTCGTTCTTGTGGGTGAAATGTATTCTCTCGTCGCCGGAACCATACAGGATAACGTCGCGGAAACTCTGCGGCAGGTCCTGCCAGGGCTGCTTAAGGTCTACCCCGTAATGGCTGGCGATGCCTTCCAGTTGGCCCAACGGCCAGTTCGTCTTCTTCTTACGCAGGTTGCCGTACCAGCGCAGGGCTCCATCCAGGATCGAGAGCCGCGCGTCCTGCACGATAAGCGCGGGATCGACTTCTAGCTTTGTCCCCAGGCCATTGCAGTCGAGGCACATACCAGCGGGCGAGTTGGAACTGAAGTGCTGCGATGTCATATCGGGAAAGCTCGTACCGCACTGCGAGCATACGCGCTTCTCGCCGGCTATTGTTTCATTGCCGCCTCCCAGGTCAACCACAAGCATGCCGTTGCCCAGGCGCAGTGCAGTTCGCACCAGCGTTACCAGTCCCGTGCTGAATGCCTTGTAGACATCCTCTGTTTCCGCCGGTACCTTCAGGTTTGCCACTACCAGTTCTATAGTGTGCTTCCTGTTCTCGGCCAGGGTGATAGGTTCGTTGAGGTCCACCAGTGCGCCGTTGATGCGAGCGTGCTGGTAGCCATCGCGCAGGCAGCGTTCAAGGACTTCAGTATGCGTGCCTTTGTGCTGGCGCACGATTGGGGCCAGCAAGCGGAAGCTGGTACCTGCGGGCAGGGCAGCCAGCCGCTCTGCAATCTCTGAGGGCCCCAGGGGTTGTATAGCGCTGCCACAGCGCAGGCAATGTGCGGTACCGACACGTGAGTAGAGCAGTCGCAGGTAGTGCAGCACTTCGGTCACCGTACCGACCGTGGAGCGCGGGTTCTTGCTGACCGTCTTCTGCTCTATAGCAATGGCCGGGCTCAATCCGCTGATGAAGTCAACTCTGGGCTTCTCGACCTTCTCCAGGAAGTGCCGCACATATGGCGAAAGGCTCTCGACGTAGCGCCGCTGCCCTTCTGCATAGATGGTATCGAACGCAAGTGAAGACTTGCCGCTCCCGCTGACGCCGGTGAGCACCACGAGCTTGTAGCGGGGGATGGTCACGTCGATGGTCTTGAGGTTGTGCTGCTGCGCGCCGCGTACAACGATCTTGTCAGGCTCCAGGCCGCCTGCTGGTCTCTGGACGGCAGGATGGGGAGATCGAGGGTGGGATGGACGAGCATTGGCCCCAGGTATAGCATCGAACAACCCATTCCCCTGCCGGGTGACAGCAGGTACATCCTCCTTGAGAGGTGGTGGTGATCCTACGCCCGCTTTAGCATCAACTGCTGTATAAGACCGGGGCATATCCGAGTACCAGGTTCCCTCTTCCTCGTCGTCCTCCAGATCCTGCAGGTAGCGTTCGACGGGGATGTAGATCTTTGGGTCGTTCTCATATATGTACCGTAGCTGGGGGAACCTATCATCGATATCCGCCATGAGTTCGGCGATAGAGTCAAGGTAGGTCAGGTCACCCGTGGTGAAGATCTTCTGCTCTGCAAGGTCCCAGGGTCGATTCCAGGGCAGCAGTTCGACCTTATTGAGCGACACCAGGTCCAGCAGCAGATTGCCACAGATGAAGGGCAGGCCGCAGTGTGGAAAGAAGCCAAAGTTGCGCGGGTTGGCCTGCTTTGTACGGCATAGCTGCCAGGCCGCGCCAGCAAGTATGAACTGGTCGCGCGGCACGTCGCAGGGGTCGAAGTCAATATGCAGGTCGTCACGCTGGATCTCGTCAAGCTGGGCGTCTACCAGCACCCAGCGCTGTTGACTGGCATTCCAGTACTCGCAAACCCAGTGGTCCCAGTTCCTGTGATCTTCAAAGTATGCGGCGAAGCCCACGCGCGCACGAGCTGGTATGCCGCAATGGCGCAGCATAGCACAGGTCATGGTAGCAAAGGTCCGGCAGTTGCCGACGAAGCGCAGGTGCGGTGGGCGGGCGATGGTCAGGGAGCGCTCGTCCATTTCTTTAATGCTTGCCAGTATCTGTGCGATGGGGCGCAGGTGTACTTCATGGCGGCGGTCGCTCCTTGTCTTCACATTGTACAGGCGGGCTGCATGGCTGTGCATGAGGAGGCCCTGCACGATCCTACAGAGCGCCGGTATGTCGCCGGGCAGGCTTGCAAACATCTCTGCGTGTTCGTGTGGGTCGGTCATGATTCCGGGTTCGGCATAGTAGCTCAGGACGGCGGTGAGGACAGCAGTCATTCTGTGTGATCTCCCTTGGTGTATGATGAACGTCGTAGCGTAGTCAATGCTAGCATGCTATAGCTGACACCTGCTGTCATGATCTCTTACTTCTAACCCCCATCTTGTCTCTAACGTAGATAATATGCTAGGGTTATAGGGGTAATGAAAGGTTTTTCCATGGCGACAAAGACATCGCGTATCAATAGATTTTCGCAAATAGTGCGTTTCCTGCGGGTTTCACGCCTACTTTTATGGACGATTTGGGTTATTTATCGCGAACGACGCCGCGTGATACGCGCTCGCGAGCGCGGCAATTACGAGGTCCAGCCCAATGTAGAAGTGCTGATCCAGGTACTGGTGGTCTTCCGCAGGACTGCAGTGAAGCTCGGCGTATTGATGATTAAGCTGGGGCAGTTTCTCAGTTCTCGTGCAGACCTGCTGCCAGAGCGGGCGCTCGAAGTGCTCAGTTCGCTGCAAGACGAGGTGCCTCCCGCCCCATTCAGTCACGTCGTTTCCGTTATCGAAACGGAACTGGGTAAACCGATCGAGCAAATATTCAGTGTGCTGGAGCGTAAAGCCACTGCCGCCGCCTCGCTCGGTCAGGTCCACAAGGCTGTACTCGCGGCTAGCGGGGAAGAGGTTGCCGTCAAAGTGCAGCGCCCCAACATCGATCAACTCGTACGCATGGATTTGAGCACCATCCGCTTTGTCATCTGGGTGATTAACCGCTTCGTCGACGTCAATGAGTTTATCGACCTGATGGGCTTCTACCGGGAGTTCAGGCGCACCATCTTTGAAGAAATAGACTATATCACTGAAGCAGCCAACGCAAAGCGTTTTCAAGAGATGTTCAAAGATAATCCCACCATCTCCATCCCCAGCGTCTATGATGACTACACGTCCCGGCGCGTCCTGGTGCTGGAGTGGGTGAATGGCATCAAGGTCAATGACTACCCCGCGCTTGAGGCAGCAGGTATCGACCGCCTTGAGGTAGCCAAACGTACTGTGCAGACCTATTTTTACCAGTTCTTTGAAGAGGGCTTTTTCCACGCAGACCCGCATCCTGGCAACATCTTCGTGCAGAAAGGCCCCCCGGGAGAAGGGCCGGTCATCGTCTTTGTTGATTTCGGTATGGTCGGCTCACTCACCAAAAATATGAAGAAAGCGCTCAAAGACCTCTTCCTGGGCTTCCTATCGCGGGACTCGCATGGCCTGGTAAATGCCCTGCAGAGGCTGGGTTTCATCGGCCAGGGGGCGAACATGGCAGCTATCGAACGCGGGATGGCGTTGATGATGGAGCAGTACTACGGTATAACGATGGGTGAGGCGCGCGACCTGGAGTTTCCCGAGGTAGCGCGGGATATAGAGTCGTTGCTGTACGGCCAGCCATTCCAGATCCCTGCGCAGTTCGCGTTCACGGGTCGGGCCGTGGGTACGCTATCGGGACTGGCGACGGGGCTCGCGCCGGAGTTTAACCTCGTTGATGTTGCCCTACCGTACGCGCAAAAGTTCCTCGGGCTGACCGCTGAGGGCGCGGGCCAGACGATCCAGCAAATCCTCAGCCAGCTGCTGGACACCGGTCGCATATTGTTGACGCTGCCAGGCTCACTGGAGCGGGTCATTACAAAACTCGAGACAGGGCAGATCGAAGTCAGGCTCGCCGGAAGTGCACAAAACGGCAGGTCACGCCGCCGTGGTCGCAGGCGGGACAACAGCAACGGAAATGGCAATGCGCCCGGCATTGGCGGCTTCGCCTGGGCCTTGATCTTCGCCGCGACGCTGGTCGGGGGTATTTTCCTGATGAACATACACCAATCTACCCCCGGCTGGTTCTGCCTTGGCCTGGCCGGTGTGACAGTCCTGGGGCTGCTGGTGAGGAAATAAAAGATCGCGAAAAACGGATCTTCTGCACACAGGTGCGTGTATGCCTTGCAGCTCTCATGTAGAATGACTGTACACTACCATGTAATTAAGGAGATCACATGCTCCAGCTCTAGAGTAGTGGATGTAGCAGGAGTAGTGGGTGTGTACACTACCATGTAATTAAGGAGATCACATGCTCCAGAGGTTGCGTGCAGTTCGGCCCGCGAGACTGAGCGCCATCGAGATAGCCGAGGGAGCGCTGCTGGCAGATATTGCCGTAGTGTTCCAACTACTCAGCATCTACCTGCCCATTGGCGGGGGCTACCCTGCCCTGATGGTTCCCATCCCATTTGCGATACTGGTGCTGCGTCGCGGCCTCTACGCTGGCATCATGGGCTTCTGTGTCGCGCTCTTCCTCATCGCTGTACTGACCGGGCCGGCCAGCGCTGTACTCATGGGACTGGAGGCAGGAGCCGGGCTATTTCTCGGCGTGACCATGAGGTACCGCCTACCCGATTTTCTCCTGGTACTGCTGGGTGTGACGTGCTGCGCTTTCCTGGTTTTTGGCGTTATTCTGCTCGCTAACATAGTGGCTGGCGTGCCTTTCACCAGGATGATCATATCTATCCACAAGAGCTACCTCAACGGCCTCATTGTCCTGGGATTCATATCGACCCATGTTGGTCTGAGCGGCTGGTGGCAGCACAGTGCTTACCCGTTCCTGTTTTCGCTTACGCAGGTAATCCTCACCTACTGGCTGCTGGTCGTTTTCCTGGCTACATGGACCGTTTTATGGCCCGTCGTCATCGTGGTTTACTTTATTACCAATTTCTTTGTGCGCCTGCTGGGCTATGATGTGCGCCCGTTCCCTGGGGGTGTCATAGATAGGTTATTTCGCTCGGTACTGCGGCTTATCATCCGGCTGGCCATCAGGCTGGGGCTGGGGAATTACTGGTTGACGCGCTCTTTGATCAAAGAGGTGCGCCTGCAGGGGATGAGGGGACAGGAAGCAAAGACATGAATGACTTTCCCTTCATTGATATCCAGCACGTCACCTATACTTATCCCGATCAGCAGAGCAACCGAGCGGCTGTACGCGAAGCTCGCGCGGCCGTCTATCAACAGGTTGCTTCGCTGCCTGCGCTGCAAGATGTGAGCCTCCAGGTAGGGCGCGGAGAATACGTCGTGATACTGGGTCATAACGGCAGCGGCAAATCGACGCTGGCGCGCCACTGCAATGCCTTGCTCTCGCCTGGAAGTGGGCGCGTGCTGGTAGGAGGAATGGATACGGCCGATCAGGCCAACTGGCGTGCCATTCGCGATATAGTCGGCATGATCTTCCAGAATCCCGATAACCAGATCATCGCTACTGTGGTTGAGGACGATGTAGCCTGGGCCCTGACGGTGCGCGGCCTGCCCGCTTCACTTATCCGCGAGCGCGTCGCCTATGCCATGACGGCGGTAGGCATTGCTGACATGGGCAAACTGCCGCCGCACCAGCTCTCCGGTGGGCAGCGCCAGCGCCTGGCGATTGCCGGGGTCCTGGCTTTGCGCCCGCAGTGTATTATTGCCGATGAAGCCACGGCACAACTCGATCCGCTCTCGCGCATGGAAATAGTGACATTGCTCCACCAGCTCCGGCTAGAATATGGCCTGACGATTATCCAGGTCACCCATTTACTGGAGGAGGCTGCGCTGGCAGAGCGGGTTGTAATAATGGAGCAGGGACAGGTTGTAATGGATGGAGACCCGGCCAGTGTCTTCGCTGACCTGGAGCGACTGCGCCGCTTGAAGTTAGCCATTCCCGAACCCGTCGAGCTAGCCGCTCGCCTGCGTGCCGCGGGCATCTCAATTTCACAGAAGGCTTTGACGACAGAAGCTATCGCAAGGGAGCTTGCGCATTGACGGACCCGATTATCATCACCAAAAACCTATCGCATACCTACCAGTCGGGTCCGCTTTCGCAGGCAGCGCTGGTCGATATCACCCTGGAGGTCGCACGAGGAAGCTGCGTCGGCATTATCGGCATTACCGGCTCGGGCAAGTCGACGCTGGTGCAGCATTTCAATGGCTTGCTGCGCCCTACCTCTGGCACTGTCATCGTCGATGGGCTGAATGTGAACGCGGCAGGCGTGGACCTGGCCCAGTTGCGCCAGCAAGTGGGCATGTTGTTCCAGTTTCCGGAAGCGCAACTCTTCGCGCGCACCGTCTTCGCCGATGTTGCTTTTGGACCCCGGCGTATGAAACTAGACAGGCACGAAGTGCGAACTCGCGTGATCCGCGCGCTGGAGACAGTGGGCTTGCCTCCTCATGACTACGCGCAGCGTTCACCATTCGAACTGAGCGGTGGGCAGATGCGCCGTGTCGCCCTGGCGGGAGTCCTCGCGATGTCGCCATCGATTCTCATCCTTGACGAGCCAACCACGGGACTGGACGCGGAAGGACGGGCCGAGTTCTATTCTTACCTGCGCCGCATCCGGGAGAAAGGGGGTGTCACCATCGCTGTGATCTCGCATGACATGGCCGAAGTGGCGGCGCTTACCGATTGGCTCTTTGTCCTGTACAACGGGCGCCTGGTGCTCCAGGGAACACCGCGCACCGTCTTTAGCCAGGGCGATCAACTGCGGGAGTGGAGGCTGGCAGTGCCGCCGCTTAGTGAACTGCTGGCGGCACTCCGCAGGCAAGGTCTGGCCATTCCTGAAGCGGTCTTCACGCTCGAGGATGCCTTCACCTTGTTGCAACAGGTATATAAAATGCCACGGACGCGCAAGCTATGATGATCTTCAAAAACATCCCCATAGGCACTTACCTCCCTGGCAATAGCCTCCTGCATCGCTTGCAGGCCAGGGCGAAGCTGCTGCTCTTCCTCTGCTTCATCATATGCCTGTTCGTGGCAAATCATCACCAGTGGCACTTCGCGCCCTATATTGCCATACTATTACTGCTATGCTCAGGTATCGTCCTGTCAGGTATTCCACCTCGCGAGTTATGGAAGCGCATGTGGCTGCTGGTGCTGTTCTCCATCACTGGTGCTATCTTTACACTGCTCGCGCCGCCGGCGACAGGGCAAAAAGTCCTCACAACATTCGGCCCGTTCCCGTTCCCGCTTGTCCAGGTCTACGGGGCAGCGCTGGCCTATAGCCTGTTGCTTGCACTCTATATCCTCGCGTTACTGCTGCGCACTCCGGCTATGCGCCGCTTGCGCCAGCACCTCTGGTTTCGCTTAAGCGGTGCAGCGCTGGCAGTGATCACCACGAGTATACTGGGGAACCTCTGGCTCGTCCAGGTTACGTCCAGGAACTTCCTGGTTGGCCCCGTTCTGGTGACCTACGACAACGTCTGGTTCCTCCTGTCTGGCTTTACCTTCTTTCTCGTGCTCTACACGCTCGCGCTGCTGCTGACAATGACGACTACACCGGTTGCCCTGATCGAGGGTATGACGCTCCTGCTCGCTCCCCTGCGCTGGCTGCGCTTACCCGTCGATGATTTTGCCTTGATGACATTGCTCGCGCTGCGCTTTATACCTACGCTGATAGAGGAGATAGAGCAACTGGTGAAAGCCCAGGCTTCGCGAGGAGCAGATTTTTCGCGCGGCACGATCCGCGAGCGCTTGCAGAGCATATCCGCGTTATTTATACCTTTCATGCAAGGGACTCTGCGCCGTGCCACCGAGCTTGCGACGGCGCTGGAGGCGCGCGGCTACCAGGGCGAGGAACGTCCAACGCCACTGCACGAGACCTCGCTGGGGATAATCGATTATACGGTGCTGGGCGTGGTTGTAATTGTCATGGCAGGATCACTGCTGGTATAACCGAATTCGTCCCCCATAATTACGCTGTCGGCCGGACCAGCGTCCAACCGCCTTCCTCCAGGCGCTCGACCAGCCCCTCGCGCTCCAGTTTTATCAGGTGCGCCTCCACCGACCACGCCGCCACGCGATGCAGTCGCGGGTCCACGTCGGTGTAGATGCGCTGCACTATTTGGGGAATGGTTGCGCCGGGAGGCAGCACCTCCAGGGCCTGTAAGACCTGCTGCTCGCGCTCCATGCGGTGGGCGATGTACTCCTCGAGCTTCGCCTGGGGCTCGCTAATAATTGGACCATGAGCTGGCACAATCTCGGCTATATCAAGCGTTTGCAGGCGCTTGAGGGTATCGAGGTATTCCTGCATGTCCCCTTCCGGTGGAATGATGACTACGGTCCCGGCGCCCGCCACAATATCACCGGCGAAGAGCGTGCGCCGCTGTTCCAGCAGGTAGCAGTGATGGTCGAAGCGATGGCCGGGAGTATGGATGGCGCGCAAAGTATCATCGCCCACTGGAAACATTGTGCCGTCTGCGATCTCTTCGTCGGCCATGGGCACGCCTTGGCGACTGAAGGCGTAGATTGGCACACCTGTACGCCCGCGCAGTGCCGCCGCTCCATCGACGTGATCGTGATGTCCATGGGTAATCAGGATGCGGCTAATACCACCACGCCGTTCTCCTTCCTGTACGATAGCATCAAGGTAGGCAGCATCATCGATCGCCGGATCGATCACGGTCGCGCCGCTGGCCGCATTACCAAGAAGGATGGTGTTGGTGCCGAGCCCGGTCATGATCGATGGATTAGGGGCAAGGATGATGGTATAGGCATGTTCCATGCTCAGTCTCCCTTCCAAATTACGCCCTGATTATATTGTCCGGTACGTCCCAACCGCTGTCTGGGTCGCCGGGCAGGTACACGCGTCGCTTGCCATCCTCCACAACTACCCTGGGCATGTTGGTCGGCACGTGGCGCGTCGTGGTAGACGCCAGTGCCTCTTTTACGCTGCTAAATGCTGCCAGGTCGCGCAGCTGGTGAATAGTGGCAAAGACAAGTGGGAATTCGCCACGTTTATAACCCTCCAGCGCCTCGACAGGCGCAATCCAGGTACCTTCGCTCGTCTCCAGGCGATCATGTGCTGCCTGCTGCTCGGCAGGTGCAGTTGTGAGAAAGAAGTGTGTATCGAAGCGCTTGGGCATAGCCTCGGGTGTAATCCAGTGCGCGAAGTAGCCCAGGTGATCGGTGGCCAGCGTCAACTGCTCGGCATGCGCCATCTCGACCAGCGAACCTTTGCGCTGGTTGAACGCCTGCCGGTACGCATCAAAGCGGGTCATGTTCTGCTCATTGAAGGCAAGCATGACTCCCAGTGTATAGGCCAGCAGCACACCTGCCTCCTCGAAGAGTTCGCGTATGGCTGCGGCCCTCAATCCCGTCCCCAGCGCAGTGAGTCCTTCGTGATCGGCTGCCAATGGCGCTACAGGCGTACAGACGCCTTCCGCCTGCTCCGCGCTGCGGTCATCTGCTGAGACGGAGCCGCCTGGAAAGACGTATACATCCGGCATAAAGTCGCTCTGGATGACTCTTCGTACCATAAATACTTCTATTCCCTGCTCTGAAGCACGATCACGCAGCAGCATAACTGCCGAGGACGATCTGGGCTGAACTGCCATGAAAATTTTCTCCGTTCCTTGAGTCGGGAGACCATTAACCCGGTCTCCAGGGGGAGTCGCTTTGTCTCTCCTGATAGATGCTTGTATAGTATCCCGTGAACCGGGTGAGCGCAAGTCCGGTGCGTTGGCCGTCACCCTCTTTCAGAATTTGGGAATAGATTCAGATTAGTTTGCCGCTTCCGATCAGGCTGAAAAGAATAGACTGAAGAAGCTTTTTCTATTCAGTATGCTATGATGATCAAACGACCAGAAGTTGACCATCTCATTCGCTACGTCGCTGAATTCAAACGTCAGGTGGCTCTGACAATCGAGGGAACGCTTATGTGTAGAAACATCAAGACGCTCTTCAACTTCGAACCGCCGGTGACCGAGGAAGAGATTCGTGCGGCCTCATTGCAATTCGTGCGAAAGGTGAGCGGCTTCAACAAGCCATCGAAAGCCAACGAAGCTGCATTCCTGGCTGCCGTTGACGAGATAGCAGCAGTCTCCAGCAACCTTCTCAGCTCGCTCGAGACGAACGCACCACCGAGGAACCGCACAAAAGAGGCTGCCAAGGCACAGGGACGTGCTGCTCAGAGATTTTCTAAGTAATCCTTTACGATCAGCCAGCAGGAAAGGAAGTGAAAAATAACATGGGAAAAGTTATCGTCGGTGCAACCATGTCACTGGATGGGTTTATGAATGACCGCCATGGGGATGTGAGCCTTCTGTATCCGGATCTTGAAGCATTGCGAAGAACAGAGATGCTCCAAGAAGAAATACATCTTTGTCCTGACTCATGCTATTCCAGAACAGGTGGTCAAAGGAGAGAACGACCAGTTGACGGTGACCTTCGTCACAAATGGCATCCAAAGTGCGATTGAGAAGGCAAAAGCCGCTGCAGGTGACAAACAGGTCATGGTGGTAGGCGGCGCGCATACCGCTCAGCAATGCCTACGAGCCGGGCTGGTTGACGAGATTCACATGGGCATCATGCCTGTCCTCTTTGGTGAGGGTCTTCGCTTTTTCGAGCCTGGAGGCAATGAGCAGATGGAACTGGAAAGAACAAGGGTATTCGAGTCCCCGAGGAGAACAGATCTTTGGTTCCGCGTCGTAAAGAATGGAGGGAACAGGCAATGAGCACTGGAGAATTGTCCAAGGCGCGGCTCGGTCGCATGCACGAGGTCATGGCCGGCTATGTCGAGCGCGGTGACGTGCCTGGTCTCGTCACGCTGGTCAGTCGACGGGGCGAGGTGCATGTCGATGCGATCGGGACGCAGGCGATCGGCGAGAGCCCGCCAATGCGGCGCGACACCATCTTCCGCATCTCCTCAATGACCAAGCCAATCACCGCCGCGGCAACCATGATCCTGGTGGAGGAATGCAAGCTGCGGCTGGACGAACCGGTGGAGCGCTGGCTGCCCGAACTGGCCGAGCGCCAGGTGTTGAAGCGGCTCGACGGGCCGCTCGACGACACCGTGCCGGCGAAGCGACCGATCACGGTACGTGATCTGCTCACCTTCCGCATGGGCTTCGGACAGATGATGGCGCCGCCGGACGCGTCTCCGATTCTCTCGGCCGCGAACGAGCAGCAGATTGGCATGGGGCCGCCGAGCCCGTCGAGCATGCCTGCGCCAGATGAGTGGATGCGCCGCCTGGGACGGCTTCCGCTCATGCACCAGCCGGGTGAGCAGTGGATGTACAACACGGGGTCCGACGTGCTGGGCGTGCTGATTGCGCGTACCTCGGGCCAGCCGCTGGAGACGTTCTTGCGTGAACGCCTCTTCGAGCCGCTGGGCATGAAGGATACCGGCTTCAGCGTGCCGGAGGCCTCGCTCGACCAGCTGGCAACCAGCTACTGGCCCGATCCCACGAGCGGGAAGCTTACCGTCTATGACGAGGCTATGGGGAGCCAATGGAGCCGTCCGCCGGCCTTCCCGTCGGGAGCTGGAGGGCTGGTTTCGACCATCGACGACTATCTGGCCTTTGGCCAGATGATGCTCTCCCAGGGCAAACACGGCAACGAGCGTATCCTATCCAGGTTGTCGGTCGAACTCATGACGACAGACCAGTTGACGCCCGAGCAGAAAGCGGCGTCCAGC
>WNGN01002274.1_pt1 | contig 26434 bp, 33 predicted proteins | sample 5400561 | NCBI WGS metagenome assembly WNGN01 (sample SAMN13153379, study PRJNA577476) | soil metagenome | isolation source: 115 cm soil or saprolite under Garry oak tree replicate 2 | place: USA:California | collected 2016-06-15 | reverse complement strand
CCAAAGATCTTGCAAATTACGATTTGGCGCCGAGTTCTTGGAAGGCGTATTCCAGGTCTTGGTCGGGACTGGTGTCAAACTCTGGAACCTTCTTCAACAATCCTGGGACTGTTTTCAGGCTGAAATCCTTGACTTGTATGTTCTTTTTCAAATCCTTGGGCGCTAGTGGGAATGAGACAGGGGCGCCGGGTTCGGGTCTTAGAGAAAACGGGGCTGCTATAGTTTTTTGCAAGCCGTTCTGGAAATAGTCCACGTAGACCTTCCCGGCTCGCTGACCTTTGTTGCGAGCGGTCGAGACCATCTTCGGGGCAAGCCGCTCTAGCAGAACTCCTAGTAACAAGACGAATCGTCGGATGATCTCGATCGAATATCGGGGAATTATCGGGATCAGGAAGTGAATCCCGTCAGCGCCCGAGGTCTTGATCATGTGCCGCAGCTTCATCTGGTCTAGCGCTGCGTGAACGGCCTCTGCGATCTCCAGTGAATCCTCGAATCCTGCAGGCGGGTGAGGGTCCAAGTCCACCAAAACCATGTCATGAGATTCGACATTGGGTGCGGATGCTAGAAACTGGTTGATCTCGATACAAGCCATGTTCGCCAGCCATATCAAAGTCGCCTGATCATCGCAGACAACGTGTCTGGCGGTTTTGTTCAGGCTCTCGGATCTTACCAGTGCGGTTTTGACCCAGTCAGGGTGGTGCGGCCAGTCCTTCTGCACGAAGGATTTTCCTGGAATGCCGTGAGGATAGCGGTTGAGCATTAAGGGCCGGTTGCGGATGAGCGGGATCATCCTGGGTGCCACGGATAGATAGTACTGGATAATGTCTGATTTGGTGATTCCTTCCTTCTTCCACATCGGCTTGTCCAGGTTAGAGAGCGCAAGCGTTCTTCCGCCAACTTCGACTATTTCTTCGGTCTTCTTCATCGTCCTCTCTCCTGGGCCCGCGAGTTCTTCTCGATACGATTAACCGTCTCGGGTAAATCCTATTATCCCACGAGTTCGGAAAAAGAGGCTTGTTCTAAAAGACTGGGGATGGAGATTTTTGCCACCTAGAGCGATCTGGAAGGGCGCGATTAGTTTTGGACTGGTAAGCATACCTGTCAAGACGTACGGGGCGATTTCTGAGCACAAGACCGGGCTCCGGCTGATGTGTCCCAGGGACAAGAGTCCCCTCACATTCAAGCGCATATGTCCGAAGGATGGCAAGGAGGTTCCGTGGCAAGACGTTGTTCGGGGGTTTGAGGTCCAAAAGGGAAAATATGTTACGATTACGCAGAAGGAGCTTGAGAAGCTAGAGATTCGTTCCGGACGTCTCGTCGAGATCTTCCAGTTCGTTGACGCAGACAAGTTGGATCCTATCTATTTTGACTCGAGTTACTATCTTGTGCCGGATGAGAATGGTGAGAAGCCGTATTTTCTGATGCTGGAAGCTCTGGAACAGGAGGGGAAGGTCGCGGTTGGTCGGGTGATCATGCATGAGAAAGAACACCTAGTGGCCTTGAGGCCGTACGAGGGAGCGATTCTGATGGAGACTCTGCACTATGCGGATGAGATCCGGAGTCCGAAAGATCTGCCGGAGCTGAAGAAGGCACCGGAGGTGGAGAAGGAGGAGCTGGAGCTCGCGGGTCAGCTGATCAAGATAATGAAGAAGCCCTTCGCCTTCAAAGAGTACCGGGACACGTATCAGGAGTCTTTGATGAAACTGGTTGAGGCTAAGATGAAGGGCCAGGAAGAGGTTGTCGAATTGCGTGTCCCGGAGATCAAGCCGACAAAGAACCTCATGGAAGCTCTACGGGCTAGTATCAAGACTCACGACAGGCGTTGACACTCTTTGACGACCGGCCTATACGTCCAATGCTCGCCAAAACAGGAGAAGCGTTTGATGATAGGAACTATTTTTTCGAGCCGAAATGGGATGGGCTCAGAGCTATTCTCTTCTTTCAAGAAGGAAGAATCGAGCTCCAGAACAGGAATCTGAGAGACGCAAGCGGATCCTATCCGGAACTCCAGAAGATCCGGGATCGGATCAGAGCAAAGACTGCGATCATTGATGGAGAGGTCGTTGTCCTAAGAGAGGATGGCGTACCTGACTTCGGGCGTCTTCAAGCTCGGTTCGGCGTTGATGACCCGAAACGCGTCGGCGTTCTCGCCATGACGACGCCCGTGACATACGTTGCCTTCGATCTTCTGCATGTCAACGGCCAAGACATAATCGCGCGGTCTCTCCTGGAGAGGAAGAAGCGGCTCAAGTCGATTGTTAAGGAGAGTCCGTATTTGCTCTATGGCGATCATGTCGAATCGGAAGGAACCCATTTCTTCAAAGAAGCGACGAGTCGTGGCTTCGAGGGCGTAATCGGTAAAGAGAGTCATTCGCCCTACGTCCCCGGCCTTCGAACCGACTACTGGATCAAGACAAAAAAGGTCGACACGATAGACTGCGTCGTTGTCGGTTTCAGCCAAGGAGAGAGCGCACGTGTTGCGACTTTTGGATCTCTCATACTTGCTGCATATGACCGAAACGGGAAGCTACGGCATATGGGAAACGTGGGAGGAGGCTTCTCCAACACGGCGCTAGAGGATCTGAGAAAGAAGCTCTCTAGAGTCGTAGCAAAGACTGCAACAGTTGAAGGTTCAGTTGACTCGCCTACTCCCGTAACTTGGGTGAAACCACGACTTGTCGTTGAGGTGGCTTACATGGCGGTGACCGCTGACGGCAGACTTCGGTTTCCCAGGTTCAAACGGCTAAGAACCGATAAGGATCCGATGGACTGTAAACTTCCATAGACGAGAAAACTGCTCATGCCGCGCAAAACGGTGAAACCTACCCTTTTTTTTCCTGGGACATTTCTTATCCGGCACTGATAATGGGTGAGACAGAATGATCAGGGCATGGTCTGGGCTTCGATGGTTCAGTCAATAGCCTGTGTTATCACTCGATTCCCGAACGATTTTCAGGCGGGATTTTGTGGTTGGTTCAGATTTGAGATCGGGGCTTTTAATGCGCGATTCTCAATCGATTCTCTTTCTCCCAGACCGGTCTCGCGACCCTGTTCCTGTCGGGGCTTGATTATGGGCTTGTTTCCCTGGGAGGGGCGTGTTATTGGCCTGTCTGGACTTTTTCGATTCCTGTTGATTCCCCTGGTGATAAGTGTGGAAAATCGTGTTCTAGAAATCGCGGGCTTGGGATCGGGATCAGGGCTGAAAATAAGCGATTTCTCTGTCACAATGTTGTTCGAAGCCGTTCTCTTTTTTGATTTTAGACAATTGTGGTTCAAAGACCGGCTCCCCGAAGATAGGAAACCGACTTGTAGAGACTTAGACGAATCTTGACCAGAATCCAGGCTTAGTCCTCTTACTGCCCCTAGCAAGCCCCCACAGGAGTCGCACGAGACCGAAAAGGATCATTAGGCCTCCAACATACTCCCAGTAAACGGGCGCGGATCTGGCGAGGAAGCCCATCTTGGTGGCTACGAGCGCTATAACCACGAAACCGCAGAATACCCATACTAGACCTGAGATTCTCGTCTGCTGACTCAGAGGCTGCAATGATGGGAGTCGATCCCTAATTCCGAAATTATGACTGATAACTCTATGGGTTGACCCGAGCGAGTAAGTCAAAGTGTCAGGTTCTAGAGTCCGGAGGAGGCTTTGTCGGAAGGCATATAATCCGCCAGGCGACTCAGCTTTCCGTCGCTAATGTTGACAGAAGTTCGCACCGTTCGAATGCCCAGTTGCAACTGGTGCGGACGTATGATACTTCCCCGGGAAGGCGCGGTAAAATTCCCATGCCCGCAGTGCGGGGAGACAACCATCTGGCGTTGTGAGAAGTGCCGCGGCTTCGGCCGCCCCTACAAGTGCCAGAAATGCGGCTTCTCGGGACCCTAGTTGGAATCATCTTTGGCAAAGGTCATGGTTTCTCTCAAGATATTCCCCTCAGACATAATCGCGGACATGAACGGGCTCAAGCAGACGATCACGAGATCCCTCGAGGGAATGGCCACTATCTACAAGTTCGACGAGGAACCAGTCGCGTTCGGGCTCGTCGCTCTAGTCGTGCACATTCTAATGCCTGAAGAGGCCTCCGGGGTCATGGATGAGGTCGAGCGACGCCTAAAGTCGATCAATGGGATAAGCGAAGTCGAAGTTCTTGTCTCCCGTCGTATTGCTTAAACTTAACAAGTGGTAATTAAGTAACATTAATTTTAAATAGCATCGGGTCAACTTTTCCAGTTGCAATGAGCATTAGGTTCACGCTTCACGAGGGAAGCAAGGTCCTACTCGACCTGCCTCTCTCAGGGAAGGAATGGCAACCAGAGGTCCGCGACATCGTCTTGAAGGAACTCAAGAATTCTGAGGCGGATTTGGACTCGCTAAGCGAGATTTGTGACTTCTTCTCCAACAAGAAACGTCTCCAAATGGTCAATCACATGATTCGAGACTGTGAGAACTCTGCTACTTTCACAGATTTGCTGAAAGTGGCTGTAAACCCGAAGTACGTGTCGGACCTTGTAAACAGGGCTCCCAAGAGGGAGCTAGTTATCAAGGATAAGAAGGGTTACAGTGTCTCGCCGATAGGCGTGGGGAGCTTCCTTTTGCTATCGATCGCAATCAAGAAATTGCTGCGGAACGGGGATTCCATTAATAGTGATGATAAGTCTTTTGAGGAGGAATAGGATTTTGAAGGTCAAGGTTAGGAGCGGCCAGTGCGGCACTGAACGCTCGTCTTCTCCTCAACCAACCGCCCCAATCGAGGTCAAAGAGTCCAAATGACAATGGTACCTAAGGAAGCACAGCTAAGGGTAGCTGATGCCAAACAGAGAGACGTTGGCCATGGGAAGGTAAGAATCGACAATGAGACGATGCAGAAGCTAGCTATAACCGCGGGCGACTTTATCGATGTTCACGGTAAACGGACGACTGTCGCTATCGCTTGGCCGGCGTATGCGGAAGACCAGGGCCAAGAAATCGTCAGGATGGACGGACTGCTCCGAAGAAACGCCGGAGTCGCGCTAAATGAGTACGTCACGATCAAAAAGGCAGAAGTCAAGGACTCACAGACCATCGTCTTCGCTCCTACTGATGTTCGGTTGAGTGTTGACGAGGAGTTCGTTGGTTTTGTGAAGAGACGATTCATGGACATGCCCTTTGTCGAGGGCGACATGACCCTTCTCAGCATCTTCGGCAGCGCTGTCCCGCTAATTGCTACCAGAACACGGCCTCATGGTCCGGTCAAGATCACAGAATCCACGGTAGTTCAGGTGATGAGTGAGCCTACACCGGAGAAGAAGGGAATACCGATTGTCACTTACGAGGACATCGGTGGGCTCCACAGCGAGATCCAGAGAATCCGAGAAATGGTCGAGCTTCCACTACGGCATCCGGAGCTCTTCCAGCGACTCGGCATCGAACCGCCAAAAGGAGTCTTCCTATACGGACCACCAGGCTGCGGCAAGACACTGCTGGCGAAAGCAGTGGCAAACGAGTCGGATGCGAACTTCTACGTCATATCCGGACCAGAGATCATGTCAAAGTTCTACGGCGAATCAGAGGCTCGTCTGCGAGAAATATTCCAGAAAGCTCAGGAGACAGCGCCCAGCATCATATTTATCGACGAAATGGACGCCATCGCACCAAAGAGAGAGGAGGTTACCGGGGAGGTAGAGCGACGGGTCGTCGCGCAACTTCTGTCTTTGATGGATGGAATGGGTGCCCGCGGGAACATCATTGTCATTGGAGCTACGAACAGGCCGAATGCTATCGATCCTGCTCTTCGACGGCCTGGCAGATTTGATCGGGAGATCGAGATCGGGGTCCCAGACAAGATGGGACGATACGAGGTTCTCCAGATTCACACGCGAACGATGCCTCTGGCGTCTGACGTTGGGCTTCCGAGGCTGTCGGACATCTGTCATGGTTACACGGGGGCTGACATTTCCGCTCTCTGCCGCGAGGCCGCTATGAAGGCTCTCCGACGCTATCTTCCGGAAATGAACCTCGAAGAAGAACGAGTACCGAGTGGCATCCTGGAGAAGATGGAAGTTAACCTGGAAGATTTCATGAACGCTTACCGAGAGATCACTCCAACAGCCATGCGGGAAGTCTACATTGAAGTCCCGACTGTCCACTGGAGCGATGTCGGCGGATTGACTGAGGTCAAACAGCAACTGCAAGAGGCTGTCGAGTGGCCGTTGAAGAAGCCGGAAGTGTTCAAAAGGCTCGGTATCCGCGCGCCGAAAGGTATCCTGTTGTTCGGGCCTCCAGGCTGTGGGAAGACGATGCTGGCGCGGTCGGTTGCTACTGAGAGCGAGGCGAACTTCATCTCGATCAAGGGCCCAGAACTCTTTAGCAAATGGGTCGGGGAATCGGAAAAGGCAATACGCGAAGTCTTCCGAAAGGGAAGAACAGCAGCGCCAAGCATCATATTCTTCGACGAACTAGACTCGGTCGTCCCGAGACGGGGAACCGGATTTGGCGACAGTGGAGTCTCAGAGCGAGTCATAAGCCAACTTCTAACGGAGCTTGACGGAATCGAATCATTGGAGAACGTTGTAGTAATTGGCGCGACCAACAGACCAGATATCATCGATCCGGCTATCTTGCGCCCTGGAAGATTCGATCGGCTGATCTTTGTGCCAGCGCCTGATGTCGCAACAAGGCTGCAGATTCTGAAGATCCACGCTACAAACATGCCTTTGTCCACGGAGGTTGACCTTGAACACGTGGCTTCCCAGACAGGAGGCTACTCGGGCGCAGATCTCGAGGCGGTTGTCCGCGAAGCCGGTCTAGTGTCTCTCCGTCGCGATATCGAAACGAAGAACGTCACGAGAGAGGATTTCAGGGACGCGCTTGAAAGGATCAAACCCTCGATCACTCCGGACATGGAGAACTGGTACCAGGGATTCGGTAAGCGGTTCAAGAAAGAAAGAGCTCCGGTCCCGATTACTTAGAAGACGCGGAGAACCGGGGTGGCCTGGCGAAATGCACGCTTGAACAATATCTGGAGTCCAAGGCCAATGTCCCTCGCAATCGTCGAAATCGTCGAGAAGAAAGGGCCTCTCACAGACCTTGATCTTCACAAAGAATTGAAAGCTAGCTTTGGAGAGGTAAGCTTTCGCGAGCTGAACAAGAATCTCATGAAACTAGAGCTGGGTGGCGTGTTGAGGGTCTCCAGACTGATGAAAAACAAGCGTCAAGTAGAGTTAGCCGGAAAATTCTAGTGAGAACTATATATTCAGCTTGAGTCGGTAGGATTGTAGTTGACAGAGATGGCAGATTTTCCAGTCGAACCTGTGAAAGTGGAGGACTCGACCTTCGACCAGTTTGTCCAGAAATACTCTCTGACTCTCATCGACTGCTGGGCACCGTGGTGCGGTCCTTGCCGAATTGTGGGTCCGATCGTTGATGCGTTGGCGAAGGAGTATTCTGGAAAGGTCGTGTTTGGAAAGCTGAACACTGACGAGAATCCGGCTGTCTCAGGCCGCTTCGGAATAATGGCGATTCCAACGATGCTAGTTGTCAAGCAGGGAAAACTGGTTGATCAAATAGTGGGTGCTGTTCCGAAGGCGAAGATTGAGGCTGTTCTGAAAAAGTACATGTAATCGGGTTTTCTGGTATTCTCTCCGATTCAGGCTGTTCAGTATAGAGAACACTTACTTTCAAACGTAAGTCTATATTCTACCCGATAATTCTATGTTGTATAGAGGAACCTAGACTTGTCTCAGATGATGGAAGCTCGTAAGGTCCAGAAAGTCGGCTACTCCACCCTCATCGTGTCACTACCCAAGGACTGGGTGGAACAAGTCAGTCTCAAACAGGGTGACATTGTCACCTTCAGACGAGAGTCTGACGGTGGAATAACCGTTTATCCAGGTTTAACGCGTGAACGGGAAAACTTCCGTTATGTGATTAACGCGGACATTTGTGACGCTCCCAATCTTCTCACTAGGATCATTACTGCGAACTATCTGACGGGTCATGATACTATCCAGATTATCGCGAAGAAAGAGCTCTCCCAGCGTCACCTGGAAGAGGTAAGGGCGGTGAGCAGGCGGTTGACTGGGCTGGGGATCGTGGAGCAGAGTTTGAAGTCGGTTACGTTGCAGAGTTTTGTTGATCCGACAAAATTCCCGATCTATGGGTTGATGCGGCGGTTGCAGATCATTCTCAGCTCGATGCTGGAGACCGCTGTGAAAGCGGTTGTGGAGGGAAGACCGAATCTCGCGGACGAGGTCTTGCACATGGAAGAGGAAGCGGACCGCATCTACTGGATGATCATACGCCAGTTGCTTCTCGCGGTCTTGGACCGACGGGTAGCGAAAGAGGTCGGTATCGACGGGCCGATGCACGTTGTTGGCAACAGGGTTATCGCGAAGAGTCTGGAGCAGATGGGCGATCTCGCCTCTCATATTGCTCAGGAGGCGTTGCGGTTGAAGGGTAATGTGAAGGGGGTGGATCCGAAGCTTACGAAGGGTATTCTCGACTACAGCGATAAGGTTCGGTTGTTGATCGAGGACTCTTTCAACGCTCTGATGAAGGGTGATCTGAAGAAGTCGAATGATTGTATTGAACGGGTGGCGAGCTGCGAACAGGTTGAGAGACAATTGACGGAGAATGTTATGCGTAGCGTGAAAGAGGTCAACCTTGCTGTCGGGTTGAGGTCGATCGTCTGGGATGTTGGACAGATGGCGAAGTATTCTGAGGCGATTGCCGAGGTCGCGATCAACAGGCACCTCGAAGCACCAAGCGACTTTTGCGCCTGGGAAAAAGCCTAACGTCTCTCCCGACAGGGACCTTTTGGATCCAATATCAGGGCACAAAATAAGCGATTTCGTAACTCGGAAACGCTTCCAGCTCAACACTCATGCGACGCGAGGGTCGATCGCTAAGACCCCCTCCCCCGGGAGGTCTCTCGCTGGTCCGGCGGGTATTCTGGGCGATTCTCGTGATTCAGAGCCTGGTCCGGGCTTAGATGGCATGGCGAAACTAGGGGTTTTATGGCCCTCTCGCGAACAGTTTCCTAGGCAGTCTAGGGAAGGCACGCTAGAATCGAGATCAAGGCTGATAATGGGCGATTTTTTCTTCATCTGCAAGGTGTCTATTTCAGTAGGAGTCTAAACTCGCCTAGAGCTCTTTCTTACCCGGGCAAAGAGTTGGGCTAACTCTATGTCTTGACGCCCTTTTTCATAGGATAGAGGCTGCTGTACGCTTGGCCCTTCGGGGCATTTCCTTCAGACCAGTCGGGCTTCTCCACGCTGTCGAACGTCCCTTCCTCCCGTAACCTTCGAGGGAGGACATGGTTTGCGACAACCGTCTCTTTCAACAGTGCAAGGCGTTCTCTGAGGGAGTCGGTGTATGAGAAGTCAAGTCGCTGGGAGTACTCTTTGAACATCTCGACTACCGTTCTGTGTATCACGACCCTGGAGGATGTCCCTAGGGTGCTGGTTAACGCCTGCACAACGTCATCGAACCTGTTGGGAATATCCTCTTTCCGGACCCCACTACGAACAATCAGATCGTAGACAGCCGCCTGTACCTTGGGCCCCAGCGTTTCCAGTAGGACCTTTCCGAAACAGTACCCGAGAGTCTCATAGAAACTCTCCACTAGAGAGGACCGCAAAACATCCTCCTCGTCTAACGGACCCTAGTCGAGGGGCATTCGAATACAGATATTGTAACCCGTGATAGCGAGATGATCAGATAGTATGTGTAACGAAGCTGTCCTCCTTCTAAAATCGTTAGGCGCGAACGTCTCGACTGATTGTTCCTCTCGAAAATCTGGGTCTCCGGCGCAGGATTCGAGAAATCCTGTCCACGAAACTCGAAACCGGAGGTTACAACCAGTTCATGTTTCAGGTATCACGCCGGCAATGTGAAGATATGATGCGCATGGCAATGGGAACGCGTGAGTCCAGTTCAGCTAATCCTCACGGTAACCTCTGGCCGGCTCAGAAGTCGGGTGCAAACTCGAACTCTGCAGTGGAAGAAGCGTTCTCTTCCTTGCTCACGGGTATCGTCTGCGATGCTCTTGCGAATGCCTTGGGCCGCTATGTGCTTGACGTTCTGGCGTCGAAGGGGTTGCTTGACGACTCGGACGACCCGAAGGAATTTGACAAAGGGTTACAATCGCTATTCGGTAACGGGGCATCCGTTCTCGAAAGAATCGTCGTCAAAGATCTCTACCGAAAACTGAGCATACCATACAGCTCGGAAGCCCGATTCGACTACGAGAAATCGCTAGAAACAGCGAAGGAAGTTTGTTTCGTGGAGAGCAGGCTGAAATGAGCGGAGGGGAAATCCTGTCGACACTGCTCGCGTCAGAGGTTAGAGGAGACCTTCTAATCCTCTTCCACAAGAACCCGGGACTTGTCGACACGGTTGATGGAATAGCGCGTCGGATCGGGAGAACAACCATCGCAGTCATTTCTGATGTCAGGGAACTCTTGCAGTTGGGGCTTCTAAAGCAGAAGCGGATTGGAGCGTCTGAAGTTGTATTCTTAGACCGCGCAAAAGATCGTGAAATCCTGGACTTGGTGGCGAACCATCTCAAGACCGTTAGTATTGGTGGGGAGAAATGACAGCATCTCGTGCCAAGACCGGAACGTCTGGGTTTGACCACTTGTTCTCAGGCAGAGCAGAGGATAATCTTCGGGTAAAGACTGGAATCGTCGAGCTTGACGAAATGCTCAAGGGAGGATTCATGCCTGGTGATGCTGTCATGCTTGCGGGAAGCGCGGGCACGGGAAAGACAACCCTCGCTCTACAGTACTTGGTCAATGGGGTCAAGCAGGGAGAGCCAGGGATTTACGTAACCTTCGAGGAGCTCCCGGACCAGATCTATCGGGATGCGAAGAACTTCGGGTGGGACCTCCATAATATGGAAGGGGAGGATAAGTTCCGTGTAGTCTGCACTTCTCCAAATCTCATGATGGAGTCCGGCGGCGATAACTTACTAGATGACGTTTTTCACGATATTCAGCCTCGACGGCTTGTTATCGATTCTCTAAGCCATCTCGAGATGTTTGTGAGGAAGGATGACATGAGGATGGAAGCCTACCGAGTGATAAGGTATCTTAAGACCAGGGGAGTCAGCTCCTTGCTGCTCTGGGAGTCACCTCAGATCAGCGGTGGTTCCTTCAGCGTAACCGATGTAGGACTGAGCTTCTTGGTCGATTGTATCGTTGCACTCAAACCTGTAGAGATCGAGTCGGCGATGCGCAAAGCCCTGGTCATCGTGAAAATGCGGGGAAGTGACCATGACAAGAGCCTTAGAGAGTACGAGATAACATCAACTGGGATCAAGATAGAGTCGGCGTTCTCCAACTACGAGGGGATCATTAGCGGTTCGCCGAGAAAGGTGGCATCGGAGAAGTTCATGGAATTGTTCCGTGGAGCTTCGGAGAAGCGCAAGTGAGGCGTAAGGTAAATGCTTGATCCTGTTGTTCTCCCGACGCTCTATTTCATCTCTGTTTTCCAACTCATTCTCCAAGCAGGCGTGGTATTCTATGCCTATCGAGTGACAAAGCTGACCGGGTCGTTTCGCGCATGGACACTCATCATCGCCGCGTTCACCCTTTTGACCATCAGAAATGTCGTTTCTCTCTTCCTCACGCTATCTCTGCCGGCCGATCAACTGGCTCCACTGATAGAGTCGATAGGAGCAGTCACGATAATTGCGAGTTCAGCAGTAAACATAGCAGCCGGAGTAGCACTGTTCCTTGGAATGTTCGGCCTTGTCAAACGATTCCAAAGCCAACCCAAAACTCCTTAGAAAGAGCGCTCCTCCTCCCGACGCCGAGGCAGCCCTCCGTTTCGTGGAGCTTTTCAAGAAAGCCGTGAAGGGACGGCATCCCTCAACTCATGTGGATGAAAAGCTGGCGAGCGAAGATAGTCCCTGAAGGTTGTCAATACGCTCGGTGATGCTCGGAAGACTCGCAAGGCGACGACCGCCTCTGCCGCTCTTCAATCTGTCAATGTCGTCAAGACCCATCATATCGATCTTCTTCAGCACTTGCAGCAACGCGTCCTTGCCGATTACACCTGACGTCTGTTTATCCGCTTCCAGTCTTGCTTTCTTAAGATCCGAATTGTAACGCCTGCCCCCGAGAATTGCCAGTGGGAAAAGGATTACGGGGTAGAGGAAGATGATCCATGACATTTGCAGCAGGATGGCAACCCCGATCGTCCCGCCAAGCGCGAGTATCAAGGGCATTCCGGTGAGCAAGAACGTAGTGCCCCTCATTGACCGTTTAATCTTCTTCTCGAACACGAGCGACGAGGCGATCACCGGCCGCCATTCTTCGACGGTCAGTTTTCCCATCATACGTGCCGGCAGTATCATTGAATGACGAAGAAACATGCACGAATCGGAAGGTACGGATCGGGTGCTGCGGCCTGCTGGTATCCATTCCATCCACCGAATATCCCTGAGGTTGAGCCCGGGAAGATCGAGCTGTTGGCCGAGGCTACTCGCCATCTCTAGTAGTCTAGGATCATCAGGGCTTGTCGGTAGGGATCTTCGAAACCGGCTCAAACCTTGGCTGTTAGCCATTGCACTAGACGAGCTTTAAAGATCGATCTGAACCAAGAATATTCCATGAAGTACTATGACGAGGAGAAGATGGCCGAGATTCGGAAGATATTCGAAAACGAGGTTCTGAAGTGGAAGGGAGTTACATCAAAACCGATGATGGGCCGGAAGTTCATCGGCTTCCTCGTCACAAACGGGATCGTTCTGATGAAGCTCTCGGAAAAAGACCAGAAAGAAGTCAAGGAAAAATTCGGTGGGAAACCGTTCGAGATGGCGGGACAGACAGGTAGGCTATGGGTGACACCGTTGAACGGGCCGAAAGATGTAAGATCAGTTATGCCCTTCGTTAAAAAGAGATACAAGGAGGTCTCCGCGACCTCTGCGAAGACCCATAATCCGGCTCGGCCTCCACCAAGCCTAGCCTGAATTCTCTGGCTACATGCCGCGTTACTTTGAAGATTTCTTCTTACTTTTCTTCTTCGCCGGCATCTACCTTTTCACCCAATCCAACTCTTTCAATCTTGCTTAAGACGCCTTCGTACTGGAAATCGTCAGTATCAATTCCGGAGGATCTCTCCCGGTGACCCCGCGTTGAGCAAGATATGGAGTCCCCGGCCTATGTCCCTTTCCATAGTGGAAGTTCTGGAGAAGAAGGGTCCGATGACAGACATTGATTTGCTAAAGCAGCTCAAGTCAGATCTCGGAGAGATCAGTTTTAGAGAGCTCAACCGGGAGCTGATGAAACTAGAAATAGGCGGGATTCTGCGGGTCTCAAGACTCACGAAAGGTAAGAGACAAGTCGAGCTTACAGGAAGATCGAGAATCGGCTAGAGGCCAATATGAGCGGCAACCCGAGTAAGACATCAGCAGTCGTGCTGGACCCCACGTCTTTCGATGTTAAGGTGGTCTTAGGAGAATCGTGGGGTTTCTTCTCTGATTCCCTGTTCGGTGATGACCATCAAGTCTACACCGTCTCCGCTCGATATGTCTCTGGCTATCGCCGATTTTACAGCCCTGAGGAGTAGCGGCTCGCCTTCGTCAACGGACAGCTCCTCATTGTAATCTAGTTCCAGAACGCCTATTGCGATTTGAGCTCCTGTCCCAACTACCGCGAACTTGTCAGGGAGGACAGATCCTATAGGGTCTAACACGTAGAGTTCTGGTTTTCCGTCGCTGAGGCCAGCGATGATCGTCTCTGCAAGGTAGGGAAACATGCGACGGCTGGAGAGCAGGTTGGCGACGAGCTTGGCGGTGTTCTTCACGGTCGCCGGCCTTTCCCTCTCGTACTGGTAGATGCTCATGTATGAGCGGGCTTCCCTCGCCAGGACCTGCATATCACCCACAATGCCTGCGCAGGCGACGCCTATTTTGTCCGTAATGCGGAACACCTTCTTCGCGGATTTGCTCATGACGAAGCTTCCATACGCGTACCGACGCTCAGAGGCGAGTAGAACTCCATCCTTGCAAACCAAGCCAACGGTGGTCGCACCTGGCACGTAGGGCTCTCTACTCATAAGAAAGGACGGCGACCGCCTTCCCTCCTCCCGGTTTAAAGCTAGCGAACACGCGCCGGCCGGGCAGGCTCTAGCACGGTTTCACGAAGGGCGGGGCGCGGGGAAAATCGACCACCCCGGGGGTCACTATGAAAAAGAATGTTTGGGAAAAAATAGTTGGCAGAAAAGAAGAGTTACGAATCAAGTGTGGGTATTTCTAGAGAAGGAGGTGAGGAAGCTACCCTCTACAGAAGAAAACGGACTATGCAGGACGCTTCCGCGCCAACCCGGTCAAGTCGTATCCAAGGCTCCTCGTTCGCTGAGGTCAGGTTCCAAGCCCTATCTTCTTCAAGACCTCGATGACTCTGGGTTCGAACCTAATGCTTACGAGGAGAGGATCCCGCGCCAGTCGCGGGAGCCAGCTTGCGCGTGTTTCATATTCTCTCTCAATTAACTCGATGGCCTTTTCCTTTTCTCCCAGGCCCACGTAGGCATAGACAATCGGCTGCGCTCCGACGTACGTTTCAAGCGGCGATGCTTTCACCTCATCCAATATAGTCCTTGCCTCCTGCTTCCGACCTGCGAAGGCATAACCGGCCGCCATCCAAGCCTTCACCCATGGGAGACCCTTCGAGAGTCGCAGAATTTCTCTTACCTCCGTCTCCGCTTCTTCATGCCTCCCTGTGTGAAGGTACACGAGTTGGAGGCAGCCGCGTGCAGTGAGAAAATTGGGTTCCACCTCAAGGACCTTCCGCAGGAGACTCTCCGCTAGTTCATACTTTTTCATTCCATCGTAGACGAAGCCGAGAGAGACTGCAATTTGCGGCGACAATGGATCGAGTAGTTGAGCCTTCGATGCCTCATGGAGCGACTTGTCGAGCTTGCCTACTCTCGAGAGGAATATTCCGTACCAGTGGTGAGCTGTGGCGTAGTTTGGATTTAGTTCGATTGCTCTCTTGAACTCGCGCTCTGCGCCATCCCAGTTGTATTCGTCTTCAAGTGCTGATGCCAGGGAAGTGTGGGCCTCTGCTGAGGACTCGTCAAGTTGCACGGCCTTCAACGCATTTTCTTTTTCATTTCGATGCACTTCAAGGGAGGGAAGGTGTTGATGATCGGCTAGCACAGCGTAACTGTCAGCTATCCCAGAGTAGGCCAAGGCGAATTTCGGGTCTAAAATGGTTGCCTGCTTGAAGTATTCGATTGCTTTCAAGAGAGCTTGTTTCGTCCTCTCGTTCCAGAGAAATCTCCCCTTGAGGTATAGACCGTAGGCTTCAGTGCTCTCCGTTGGCCTTTTCTCTATCTGTCGACTTTCTCGCGGGAGGATTCTAACTCTGAGCGCATCCGCAACCTGCTTCGCGATATCACCTTGAACGGCGAAAACGTCGTCGAACTCTCTGTCATAGTTCTGGGACCAGAGGTGCTTGTCGTCCCTTACGTCTATGAGTTGAACTGCTATCCGCATCCTGTTGCCGGATTTTCTTACACTTCCTTCTAGAACGGACCCGACGTCGAGTTCCTTTCCGATCTCGCCAACCTTCTTGCCGGTTCCCTTGAACGTCATTGCTGAGGTTCTCGAGATAACGCTGAGCTCGCTGATGTTCGAAATGCTCGAGATGAGTTCTTCGGTCAGACCGTCTGCAAAGTATTCATCTTTCGGGTCCGGGGATATATTGGCCAGTGGCAGCACCACTATGCGACGCTTATCCATGCGCGCGACCTGTGATGCTTGAAAGTCGGCCTTCGCATTCTTGGATCTCGGTCCGGACAGCCAGGCCTTTAGTCCAACCCCTCTATCTTCAGTCACGGTCTTAACTCTGCAGATGCTTGAATGGCTCCCTCAATTTAAGCAAGGGGCGCAAAATATCATACCTCTCTCCTGCATCCGGTTTCCAAACATATCTGTATACAGCCCACTCCTATCAAGAATAAGAATGGCCAGGTAGTCCGTATAGTCAGCCGGGTCCCGCCCAGACTCTGAGAAAGTGCTTCTTTCCAAAGAGCGTGATAAGAACCACAGCAAACGCCCAAGAAACCCCCCCGGCAATCTCTACTATTGTGACCAGAGGCCGATCTAGATAGAGAACTCCTGCCATAGCGAGAAGGATCGACAACACCGTTAGAATATCCGCTCTGTCTAATATCCTGAACTCGCGTGTCCCGTCCCGGAAAGCCGCGTTAATGGTTCCCCCGAAAATGGCCACTCCAAACAATGCCAGTAAGAGAATTGAGAGTAGATCATTGTAAGGAACTCTCAACAGCAAGAGGCCCGCCTCATCAACACAAAGCGCTGCTCCTATTCCAAAGATCAAGGCCACGTCCCATCTAACCCTCTGCCTTTTGGTAACAGCCAGAAAACTGATAGAGACCAAGATCATTGCCAGACCATAATAGAAGTGGTGCAGTTGAAACACGTCAGACGAGCGAATTGGACAAGAAATGACACATCTGAGATAAGACTCAAGGGAAACATACTCCCAGACGCGAGCCACTAGCACCGCGCTACAGAAACCCGTGGTGGCGAAGGAGAAACCGACAGGCCCGCCAAGGCCGAGAGAGGCCAAGTGACTACCCGAAATGACATTCCGTTCGGCAACAATTTAGTTTATCTGAACTACCAGGTGGGAGAGGTCGGACCTAGAATGATCTGGGTCTTACTTGGTTGTTTGGTGTCTAATCTGAGCTAGCTCTTTCTCGACTGCTATGATTCTTTTGGGACAGTTGGGACAGAACGAGGGAAGCATTGCGTAGATATTGGCGTTCAGTTGAAGGAATGGTTGTATCATCTGGCTTACAGCCGCAGCGCCTGGGTCCGTTGGGAAGACTTTCGAACGCTGTTCCATGTCTTTCATGTTCTCTGCCATAACCGTCAGGACGGTTCATGTTCTCTGCCATAACCGTCAGGACGGGGCATTCGCCGAGGCCGTAGACGCAGGAGTTGTCAGACTTTGGCTCCAAAGGAGATCGTGATAATATCGAAATAGCTTGATTAATACTTGTGCCCACGCGGAGCGGTTGTACAGGTTAGCATGAGAGCTTCTGGAAGAGCCGTGATCATCGATGCATCTTCTTCAGGAGCTTCTGGAGACAAATTCCTAGGCGCTCTCATGGATCTTGGTGGGAGTCCGAAGAGTCTGGAAAGAGTCGCGAGGGTTGTGGAAGAGAATCTTCCGGGCGCGAGTCATGTCCATGTCAAGACTAGCAGAGTGGAGAGGGGAGAGATCGGCGGACAGCTGGTCGAGGTAAGGTCTGAAGAGAAAGTTTCGAAGAGAAAAGCCAACGATCTCCAGTCATCTACTGTAAAGTGTGCAAAAGCACTGGGTCTCTCTGCGTGGGGAACGTCTTTTGTCAAATCCGTCTTGGACACGCTATCGTCAGCTGAATCTCGAGTCCATGGCCACTCCGCGAAAGAGGTAGAACTTCATGAGCTCGGGTCCGCAGACACTCTTGTCGATATTCTCGGTGTCGCATTCCTCGCGGATGAACTCGAATTGTCCGGGGCTAGATGGTGGTGTGGACCAATTGGCGTCGGAACGGGAGTAACAGAGTTCTCTGGGCGAACCTATCCGAATCCAGCGCCCGCTGTCGCTGAAATCCTAAGATCCCACAAGTTTCCAATGAAAACAAGCAATATCCAATTCGAACTAACGACGCCTACAGGCGCGGCAATAGCAGTAAATCTAGCTGGCAGCGGAACCAGGGAAGTTCCGATAGTTACGCCTGACAAGATCGGGTATGGCGCGGGGTCAAAGGATTTCGACCAGGTCGCCAATATTCTCCGCCTCATAGTTGGCGAGCTCTCAGAGGCTGAACACTCACACGATGAAGTGGTCGTCCTGGAGACAAACCTGGACGATGTTTCCGGCGAAGTTATCGGACGGGCAGTTGAGAGACTGATGGAAGCAGGAGCACGAGACGTATCAATCACTCCAGTCTTCATGAAGAAGAACCGGCCTGGCCAACTGATCTCAGTCATAACTGACAAGGCAAAGAGCGAATATCTTGCCGGCTTGCTGATGGAAGAGACTGGGACCCTTGGAGTACGAGAAATGCCGGTTTCCAGACACATCAGCAGAAGATCCAGCGGCACCACGGAGCTTGAAGTCGGCGGAAAAAAGTTTCAGGTCACAGTAAAGCGGGCGTTCTCATCGACAGGTCATCCTACGGGCGGCAAGGTGGAATATGAGGACCTACGAAGAATCTCGAACGAAACCGGGATAAGCATGAGAGAGCTGCAGCAAATCGTTAAGACCCGAGTTATTGCGCGCGACAGCTAAACGAAGATGATCGAAAGGATGCAGATTCGCAGGACCAGAATAGATACCAGAATGATTACCCTGACGGCATCACTGACCGCGCTCTATGTGATTCCACGGACCTTGTTTCTAGATAGGCTCATTGGTCTCTCTGGCAGTCTGACCTGGAGCGGGGTCATTACTCCCGTTCTCGGTGTATTCCTAGCTCCATCCTACGGCATATTCGCAGTGCTCGTAGGGACAATGATTGCAGCCTTCATTCCAGGGTCTGCTGGGACTTTGAAATTTGGTGGACTCGACTTTCTGGGTGGGGCTTTGAACGTGGCGCTGATCAGTCTTCTCGTGCGTGGTAGACGTACTGAAGCGGCCCTCATGTACGTAGCGACCATGGGTCTCTTCATCATCAATCCCAATACCGAGATTTTCGTTGGGACGAACCTTCCGCGCCTGCCTAGCCCATACAATGGGCTCAGTCTTCCCAGCCCGCCTATTCCGTTCCTGTGGCTCCATCTCGTCGCGCTGGCGGTCTTGGTATCGCCATTGACTAGGAACCTACTAGATAGCTTCAGCCTCGGAGCGCGAAGAGACTTGGCGAAGGCTGTGCTAGTCGTGGCATTCATAGGAACTATGATCGAACACTTAGCGGGAGGGATCCTCTATGCTAGTATCGTCGGAAACGTGGTCGCTCTGAAGTTTTGGCCGTTTATCTTCGTCGCTTATCCATTCGAGCGAGCCGCCATTGTGCTCGGAGCCGTACTGGTTTGCACGCCGTTGTTGCTTGCTAGCCGAGATCTGATCGCGAGATTCCACTTGCGAGAGACAAAGACCGTACCGCCGTAAGACCGGCTGATTAAGCCGTTAGAACTTCGCGCTTCTGCTCTCGCCTAATCGTTCTCTTGTCGCCCTTCATCTTACGCTGCTTTGGCAATGCTCTTTGTGCATTTGACTTTTGTGAACGCAGTGCTTCCTGTTTGACTAGCTCGGAGAACTTGTCCGCCCCTGTTGCGATGGATGCGAGGGCGAGACTGGTGGTTTTTGCGGCGACGGTTCCAAAGGCCGCGGCCAGTTTCAGTCCGGAAGCGAACGCGGCTAGAGCGAGCTCCTCAGCGGCTTTGATAGACTCCTTGGAAGGCGAGATCTCCCGGTTGCCTCGAGAATCGCTAATCGATCCTGATCGAATCTTTGTCGCGACCTTGCGAGATTTTCTCCGGGCCAACAGATGGTCGCACGGTTCGTTGATTTCTATTCTTATTTAAGATGCCGGGGAGACTATTCCGCTTTCGGCTTGTCTTCCTTCTTCTTTCCCGAGAACAGATGTGATAGTCGGTACGCCTTCGGGTGTACTTGCCGGTTGTGTTCGTCCCGTTCCGCAGCGCTGTCGAAGGTCTCGCCGCACAATCTGCATTTGAATTTCTTCTCTGTCAAGATACTCTCGCCTTGTGTCCTTCTAGATTCTTAAGAGTTCTTAGGACCATCATCTTCCCTACATCGTGTTTGCGCGTCGGCATGCAGGAGTCGTTATATTACGCCCCGTTCCGAGTCGCGAGCGATCGAAAAATGATGCTTACCCACGTGGCCATTGTCGTCAAGGACCAGAATGCAGCGCTCGAATTTTATACCAAGAAGTTGGGCTTCGAGAAAAAGGGGGATTATCAGAATCCAGGCCAGCCACGCTGGCTCACGGTTGGGCCGAAGGGACAAGCTATCGAGATGGTCTTGTGGCAGGCGGGTATGAGCTCTGACCCGAGGCTGCCTGCGAGTCATGAGATGCCGGGTGTCGGGACGCGTTGGGTGCTTGAGGTCAATGACGTGGCAGGATGTTTGCTGATTTGAAGGCGAAGGGTGTCAGGTTCAAGGACGAGCAACCTCGCGAGGAAGGCTGGGGCTTTACAGCTGACTTGCTGGATCCTGACGGCAACCCTTTCACAATTCACGAAGCGCGCAAGCCTTCCGGGATCGCTGACTGGGCCAAAACGTGCAAGAAGGCATAGAGGACCCCTAGAGCGCTTCAAGCCTGAGTGGCTTGGACACTACGACATCATGTGCCTAACTTTCTTGCCTCTGGGTTTGACTACCCTATTATCGTTGTTTTCTCAAGATGTCCGTAGGCAATCGGATTGGGAAAGGATTCCGGGCAAACCCAGCACGAAAGAGCAGAAAAAACCCTGCTTGCCATCAAAGAGTTCAAGAGGTACTTAGAAGGCGTAGAGAAAGATCTCAGCCAAATGTCAAAGAAATTCTCGAATAAGGAGATTGCTCATGGTGTCGGCTTCGCAGCAACCGGAATTCATGAAGCTCTAACCTATCTAGACATTGTCAGGAAAGTAATCGAGAAAACCGAGCGCATAGTCGCGAAGAAGAATATTGTTTCTGGCGATCAAATAAGCGGACTCGATGAGAGCCAGTCGAATGGACGAACAGGTATTTCCGGTACCGCTTGAAGCCAGTGCATTCTGGAGAGATAGACAGTAGAGGATGAACCCGGAGAAACTCGGCTCGATGACTGAGGATAGACAGAGTTAGACGGGGTGAGTACCGCCGAGTCGAATAGTTGGTTGCAAATCAGAAATGAACTCCGCGACGGAGCTGTGAGGGTGCTGAAATATGGCCTCGGATACCAAGAGTAGAGAGTCGTGGGATGAACAAGAGACTTCGAACAGAAACATTGCTCAGTCGAATCAGCTGAAACTGTCAAGGGTCTTCCGGTTCAACGATCCGCAGACAGGCGCTCCGCAAATCTCGGACTTTCCTGATTCTAATCCCACAGGGGATACTCCGTTGGAAATTCGGATGAAACACTTTACCGAGATCGAGAACTTCACCTTTCTCGCACATGTTCTCGGACATGAACTTGGCGGAACGACCCCTCGTCCGATTCGGACAGTAACGGATCTACAAGTTCCTGACGATGAGTTTCAGAACTTTGTCAACGAGGCAAGGACTGCCAATGTGACTGATGAAGAACTCGCGGACTCAACTCTGGACGTCGGAATAAACTGGGAGCACTTTGTTGCATCGAACGACAATCTCCTTCTTCCTGATCATCCGCTGAAGATTAGCGACGTTCTAATGCAGGAGAAGATTGACTCGCTCGATATCATCACCGAAGCGTTTGTCAGGGAGATCAATTTCCGCAGCATCGAGAGGGCAACGGGAACTCAAACAGGACCAAAGCACCGAAAGAGTCGGGAAACGCAGGATTCCCCGCAAGCATAGTTGGCACCCGTCGCCGTCCTCTTTTTGGTTTCCGAAAGTCGTCATCAACTGACACGTGTCTTATCGCGTGAAGCAGACAAGATGGCGTAGGGGACCGATTTCTACGAGCGCAGCGTTGGCGGAAGCGGACGCTGTTCTGTGATTAAGGGTTTCGTGATGAGTGGATTCTCGCGTGGTCTGGGCTGGCTCACCTATTTTGGATTAAAACTAAATAGTCGCGCGCTTAGTCGAGAATACTAAACACGGGGATTGATGGATAGGAATTGGCTATACCGAAACCTGCGTCAGCTGTTGAATCGGAAATTTTTGAGCTGTTTAAGGAAGCGGATCCTTCTGGAGCCTACATCAATGGGCTGAAGGAGTATGCTGGCAAGATTTTCATTCCTTCCAGGAAGAATCTCGATCGACTTTCTAGGCGCGTTGAAGAGTTGCGGTTGAAGGCTGAGAACAAGTCTCAGCTGAAAGTTCTGGACTCTGGGTCTGCTTGGTTCACTCTGAACGAGCCGCACATTGCTGCTGAATCGGTGTTGAACGCATTCTTCGGCTACATGATCAAGGAGGGCATCATCGACAGCCACATGAAAGCGCTGGCTAGGAACGGGATCAAGGCCATAGAAGTGGCCACTTTCGAGGCTGCGGGTAAGGACTGGCCGACCGGGCTTCGCCTTCTCGCGCTGATACGCTGCGATGGTCTACAGGAGATCATCAGAACCATCAAGAAGGAGACGCAGGACAAACAACTGAAAGAGAGCCTCGATGATCTTTCTCAAGTAACAAGGAAGTATGCTTCGATTTTCCGGGTGAAGGGTTTCAAGAACCAGGGTTTTGACGAGGTCTACAAGATCATCAAGAAACAGGGCGCGGATCTGGGACGGAAAGAAATCTACGCCCAGGCGTTGCAGCGTCTTTGGGATTATCCAGAGACGCCGGGCGAGCTAGAGGCGAAGGGTCTCAAGTATCTTGATCGAGAATTACCGAAATTCCAGAGAATGACGGCAAAGCTGGCGAAAAAGTACGGCGTTGCTGCGAATGCGGAGAAGGTTTCCCAGGCGATAAAGTCGAAGAGAGCGGTCAAGGTCAACGAGGTCATACCCTATCTCGCGCAGCTGCGGAAAATTGTTGTGAAGGTTGCGAACAAGAGTATTGTCAAGGTAAATCCGAAATATGACGCGAAGGTGATTGAGACGCCTTCGTATCTGACGGCGATATTTCCGAGCGGTGGCGCGTTCTTCTTCGATACTCTGACAGATAAGCCGCAACAGTTGTTCATTTGTACGACGGACCCGCGTCGCGATCCCAGCACTGCGCCAGGTGAGCTGCTCAACTTACTGGTTCACGAGGAGTATGGTCATTGTGTCCACGCCTCTAACTCGGCAATGTCGTATGGGGCGAAGCCAACTCTGGTCGATATGCTCTGGTCTCCGCTCGGAGGAGCAATCTCTGAGGGTATTTCCTTCCAGCGCGAGATCGAGTTCCAGGATGTGATGAAGAAGATGAAGATCGGGAAAGGCTTGAGTTCGGACGAGAAGGCGTTCGTCAACTTCTACGAGAAGCATGGTGGATTTGACAATATTGCGGAGGAGTACGAGTTCTATACGTGGATGTGGCGTATCGTACGGTTCTTGCGGGTCATAGGCGATGCCAGGATTAATTCTGGGAAACAGGGTCTTGTGGATTTCATTGAGTGGGCGAGTAAGAAGACGGGTTTGTCAAAGAGCATGGTCTACCACCAATTGTTCCCAGCGCACCAAGGGAACGGGCCGGGATACGCGTCCACATACGCCATAGTAGGCGAGAGTATCAGGGAAATTCAGAATAGAGCTGTGAGGAACGGGAAGAAGCTGCTGGATTTCAACACATACGCGTGCTCGATGGGCTTTCCAGCAAGAACGATCTTTGAGGATCGACTCCGCGCCTTCGCCACAAAATAACAGCTCAGAGTACTCATGCCACGCAAAGTGCCTGAACAATACCCCACTTTTTCGACAAGACGATTCCCTGTCTGGCACTGATAATGGGCGAGGCCGGCTTTGCAGGGCGTAAAATTGGCTTAGATGGGCGAGGCGAAACTTGCCCTTTTTCCGGCAGATCAAGAAGGGTCCCTCGGCGAATCATCAGACACAATCCCAGAATCGTGAACAGGGCTGAAAACAGGCGATTTCGTCTTCACGCGATTTCCAGGCCACGAAGGGCGCGGCGCGGGAAAATCGACCACCCCTGGGGGTCGGGAAAAGCATGCTTATTTTTTTTTGGCGCAACCAATCCTAGTTCCAGGAAAGACTTCCCTGGCAACCAACCAGCAGGGCCCGTCGATGACGCCGAAAAAAGGGCGACGAAAGTATAACGGCGTCCTCCCTTCGTAGATTGCCCTCCGAAAATTCAGGTAAACAGTCTAGGGCTTGACGCCGAAGCAGGAAAATGGATTGGTGATAAGGGGCGCATTTCGATATGCCATCCAGCTTATGGATCTCATGTTGAGCAGGTTAGCCTCGATCAATGGAGGGAGGCTGTCGGATATCAGTGCTGCTGTTTTGGACGGCCCCGAATACCGCAGTGTTGATCAGCGCGTTACGGTCTCCATTAGTACAGCCATTCCCACCTGTTAGCTGGGCAGGCGGGGCGGTTGAAGAGTCTTAGGCGTTTTAGGCGTTCTAGAAAAGGGATAAGTCCGATCCTCGCCGAGACATTAATGGTCCTAATTGTAATCGTAATGTCCGTCATAGTATTCATCTTTGCCACTAGCACCTTCACTGGCTTGTTGGCTGGCCCTAAGCTTTACCCTGAAAACTTCAGTATCATAGCTGCCGGGTCCCCTTCCTCAGGCGGTTTCGATCCTAATAGTATACATCCCAATGGGTCTCCGCCGAGCGTTTCCACAAGCGGCACTGTTTGCACCAGCTCATCTCCAATCAATACCCCAGTCAGCGGGGTATACGTTCCTCCCGGTCAGACATGCACGATCACGGCTTCAGTGAGTTCAGGGGTCGTGGTCAACTATGGTGCAACCTTAATCGTTCAGGGAACAAGCGTCGTCATCAGCGGAGGTATCAAAGACAATAGCTCCTCGTCAATAACCATCCAGGGCGGTGCGACCGTCTCGGGCGGCATAAACCTCTATGGCACAGGGAACTTTTACCTGACCGGAAGCCAGGTGTCCAGCGGAAGCGTGATCCTCAATGGCGTCAAATACGCTTCCATATCCAGCACTACTGGCCCCGGCTTGAGCGGCGGGTTGCAGGCGAGTTACGGCGGGTCCGTTCAAGTGGACAGCAACACGATCACTGGAGGGACATTCTTCACGAATGACTCCTCCGTCATAGTGACTAACAATAGCGGAAGCGGAGGCATGCACTTTTCGAACGACCCGAATTGTTATTCTGCGAATAACACGATAAGCGGAGGGGTGTCGGGAACCTGCACAGGCGGCTCCCCGAGCGGTGGGCTAGACATTCTGAACACGGGCTCCTATACGGTTAGCTTCGGCAGGCTCTATCTGGACCGTCAAGGCTGGAGTGGCATTTCTTGGCAGCTCGCATCCGGGTCCACAGAACAGTGCGGAAACGGTTCAATTCCAATCGGACCCTGCACCGTCTTTCCCATAGTCATTCCCCCAAACACTTTGGTTCATCTTTCTTTCACCTGGGTGAATCCAACCCCAACGTCTCCGGTTAGCATCGTCATGTTTACCATGGCTAACAACTATCTTGAGGCGAGGGTTGACCCGACCGCCGGACTTGTATGCTCAAGCCGGTCAATGGATGCCCCACGGGAACCCATCGGATACTGCTAGTCCCTATGTTCGCGTCGACTTGAATTTTGTAGACCTTTCGATACTGCTGTTCAGGACACCGGATTAGCTAGCTTTAAGTGTAGACGCTTCCTGTAAACATTTTGGGAGCTTTCTTGGCAGTAGTCTCGTTTCGAGTTCCAGACAGTCTCCGCGAGGAGATGGAACAGGTTGGTATCGACTGGCCTGATGTTCTTCGGAGGATTGTCGAGGAGAGGATTCTTCTTGAGAAGCGCAGACGAGCAGCTGCCAGAATGGACCTGTCGAGGAAAAAGACCGTGGGCGTACGCTTCGACAGTACTAGGGAGATTAGGAAGTTGAGGGATGCCCGGTAGCCCTCGCTACCTCCTAGACTCGAATGTCATAGCAAAGTGGTTTGTTCAAGAGGAGGACTCAGATAGGGCGATCGAGATTCGAGATCTCTTCATAGAGAAGAGAGTCCGGGTTTCGACATTATCCCTCGCCCGGTACGAGCTGGGAAACGTTCTTTGGAAGCATCCTTCTAAGACGGCGGCAATTGTTAGGGAAGATTTCGAATCGCTATCTGATATGGCTATTCCAACACTGGACATTGTGAACCCACAGGTTCTTGCACAGATCTTCCAGGCGGCTCGAAACCTGGGAATCACGTTCTACGATGCCAGCTATGTCGTTGCTGCTGCGTTGTCAAAAGCGATTCTTGTGACGGCTGATGGAAAACTGCTTGGAAGACTGAGGGAGCGAAAGAACGCTGTTCTCTTACGGGACTGGAAGGGTCCGGCTAAGAGAAGTTCGAAAAGGTCGTAATGATGGAACTCCCGGTCCAGCCTTTTTCACAACCCTCTAGTGGAAGAAACCTCGAGAGGGCTCCTTGGTGCTATCTGCTCTGGGGCGTGCCCGTTGTTCTCGTAATAGGAGCTGGCATAGCTTACGGTGAATCTGCGATCTCTCTTACTGCTAGAGGAGTATTTTGGGTGGTGGCTGTCGCGTGGGCAGGAACGGGCTGCCTCCTAAACGGCCGATCGTGCGGAAGAGTCCACTGCAGAATAGACGGGATCGCTTTTCCACTCCTTGCAATCGTAGGCGCTTTGAACGTTCTCTCGGTCATCTCGTTTGACTGGAACCTGTTCTGGCTCGCGTTCCTCACGATCCTGGTCGCGAGCTTTGTTCCTGAATGGA
>WNGN01000397.1_pt1 | contig 26466 bp, 28 predicted proteins | sample 5400561 | NCBI WGS metagenome assembly WNGN01 (sample SAMN13153379, study PRJNA577476) | soil metagenome | isolation source: 115 cm soil or saprolite under Garry oak tree replicate 2 | place: USA:California | collected 2016-06-15 | reverse complement strand
TGCCATCAGCGTCGCTGTGGTGCAGGCCTGGTCCATCAAGCACGGGATGCTGCATCAGTGGATCTTCCTCACTGGCACGGCCAAACAACTGTGGTCCATCTACCACCTGTACAACGTGTATGTCCAGGTGAACTCAAACGGGGACGTGGCCCATGATCCAATAACGTTCATCATAGACGCCCAGGGGCATGAGCGGCTCTATTACGAGACGCTTGACTCAAGTAGTAAGTCCGATCTGAAGAGCCAGGAAATCGGGCTAGAGGCTGGAATGCGGCAGTGGCTACCGCAACCAAAGTAATCGAGTGAGGCCATTACGTCAAATAATGATAAAAAAATTACCACGCGGAAAATGCAGATGAGCCACGGAATTATGAAATTAACAGGTGGATGTAGGAATGTATCCTGCTGCCCCATGAAATTGGTGAAACGGAATGAGTAGTAGCATCTTTTTCGGCGGTTCGGTGCTGGCCGCGATCATCGCGGGAGCCATCGCGCTCTTTGCGCCCTGCTGTATCTCGGTCATGCTGCCCGCTTACTTCGCAAGCTCTTTTCAGAACCGCCGTCTGCTGGTCGCGATGACCTTTCTCTTCGCTGCCGGGATAGCAACGGTCATCCTCCCGATTGCCATGGGTGCGTCGATCATCCGGCAACTCTTAACGACGCAGCACACGCCCATTTATGTCATAGGTGGCGTCCTCGTGCTCGCGTTAGCGATCTATGTACTGCTCGGTGGACAGATTCACCTTCCCATGCCAGGGCGCAGCGCCAGTGGCAAGGCTGGGATTTTGAGCGTCTACTCGCTTGGCGTCTTCTCAGGCGTGGCCAGCTCGTGCTGCGCGCCCGTGCTCGCTGGTGTGATTGCACTCTCCAGTGTCGCGTCCTCGTTCTGGCTCGCTCTCGGGCTTGGGACGGCCTATGTGTTCGGGATGGTCGCTCCGCTATTCGTGATTGCGCTCCTTTGGGAACGCTTTGATTGGCGAGCGAGCCGCCTCTTCCGTCCACGTTCGTTGACCTGGAGGCTTGGTCCCCTTCGCCGCACGCTGACCGCAACGAATCTGGCAAGTGGACTCTTACTTGCTCTCATCGGAGGAAGTATGCTGTGGGTCGGGCTGGCATATAGTTCCATGCCGCCCCTGGCAGACTGGCAAGAGCAATTCGCAGTCAGCTTGCAGCACGTCGGCCAGGTGATCACGAACGCCCTCGCCTGGCTCCCGAACTGGGCTGGCGCAGCCATCCTGCTCGCGCTCATTGGCGGACTTGCCTGGTATGCGCTCCGACAGGTCGGGGCGCGGTCGGATGAAAGCGAGGAGCGTGAAGCAACCGCATCGTCACGAGAAACAGAAACACATACAATACACACACAGGAGGAGTCAGTTGAACTCCAAGACAGTGAAGACCGGGCAGAGGAAGAGGAACACTACGCCTCCGATGAGGAACACCACACCTCCAAAGAAGGCTCCCTCTCCTCGTAATAGATACACGCGGAAGAGACGCGACCCGGGTGTCGGCCTGTGGGTCGCTCTCATCGTGGGCGCGGCGGTGCTCGCGCTCGGCGTGATTTTCTACCTCAACAATGCGGCAAGCGGCAACAACAGCGCTACAGGTAGCAATCAGGCAGGGAAGTACGCCTTTCAAGTGGGAAGTCCGGGTCCTGGCCAGCAGGCCCCGGCCATCCAACTCCCGTCCACCACGGGCGGTACCTTCAATCTCGCCGCTCAGAGCGGGAAGACCGTCTTGCTCTACTTCCAGGAGGGGCTTACCTGCCAACCTTGCTGGGATCAACTCAAGGACATCCAGTCGCATATGAGTGACTTTCACGCGCTGGGCATCGATACGGTTGTGAGCATTACGACCGATCCCCTTAACGCACTACAGCAGAAGGTGGCCGATGAGGGGCTCACCATCGCTGTGCTCTCGGACCCAAACCTGGCGGTCTCCCAGGCCTATACGGCGAACGGGTATGGCATGATGGGGAACAGCCGCGATGGTCATACCTTCATCATGGTGGGTCCCGACGGTCGCATTCGCTGGCGAGCCGACTATGGTGGCGCTCCCAACTACACGATGTACGTCCCGGTATCCAGTCTCCTTGCCGACATGCGTGCAGGGCTCAAGGGAGGATCATCGTAAGGCTATGGATGTGCTTCTGCTCACCCAGAATGACTGTGGATTCTGTGCGCAGGCCAAAGAGTTGCTCGCCCGCCTCTCAGGCGAGTATGGCTTCTCGGTGTCCACACTCGATCTGAATTCGACCGGTGGAAAGGCGCTCGCCATGCGTGGTGGAGTGCTCTTCCCACCGGGGATTTTCCTCGACGGCGAACCCTTCTCCTACGGTCGACCCTCTGAACGGAAGCTCCGGCGTGAAATCGAACGGCGACTCAGGTCTGTGCAAGGCGATGCTCATGCAATACCCTGACTGCTCATTTCTCCTACATGTATTGGGTAATGGAGGTTAAACATTTTTTAACCAAACGTGTGCCAGGGGATCAGGAAGCTTGCTCTCTTTCTGACGGCAAACACCACCTTGTCCGATGACGAGCGGTGTCGATGCCAGGTTACACCGCGATGAGGATGCCACCAGCCACCATTACGAGAGCGCCGAGCAGGCGCTGACGTACGTTGCCTTCACCGAGAAAGAGTTTTGCCCACAGGATGGTCAGTACAGCACTGAGCTTGAAGAGTGCTGTTATGTAGCCTACCAGACCGAGGGCGATGGCGCTAAAACCAAAGAGCGGTGCAACTCCCGCGATGAGTGCAGCTACCATAAATATTCTTGCATGCGTACGCAGTCCACCCCACGTTCCCCTGGATGTCGAGGCGTCGGTTCGTTTCGATAACCAGAAGGCGCCTGGTGTGAGGAGCACCACCAGGAGAGCTGTTCCTAGAAGAGCGACTAGGGGACCACTTGGCGGGGTCACATGCTCAATCGCCAGCTTTTCCAGAACGGTGGTGACGCCCCAAAGCGCACTTGCAATGAGAGCAAGAAGCGTCCCTGGTCGTTCTACCAACACGCGCAACGGTGCCAACGCTCCCGTTCGCGCTTCCTCAACATCGAGCACATAGGCACCAAACAACACAACAGCAACACCAATAGTTTGGCGCAGGCCAGGTACCTCACCCAACGCGGGCCAGGCGAGAAGGAGTGTGAAAGCCGGGTTAAACGTGAGTAATGGACTCACCAGCGAGGCATCTGCTTTTGCCAGCGAGACTGTAGAAAGCAGCGTTGCCATCCCATTCAACACCGCTGAGCCCAGCAGGGCAAGCAAAAAGATGCCATCAACCTGCGGCAGATTCGTCGTACAGGAGATTGATGCGCCCCCAGGGTGATTCATGATACTGCATTGCGTGAGGAAGAGCGTACCCACTGTCAGGAAGGGAAGCGAAGCGGCATTGATAGCCCAGGCGACCTGGGCAGGGCGCGCGTCACGCAGGAGGGATTTGCTCAGAATAGGAAGGAACGAGGTAAGAACCGTCGCCAGAAGAGCTAAGAGTGCATACATCGTCAACCTCAGAACAACCACTGTCCAGGGCACAGTGTCATTTTCGCCCTGAACGCGACTACGGCTTCGGCATCTCTCCAATAAAGTTGGCTGAAGAGCCAGACGCGGTAAACCACAGCGTCCCAGCCGGGTCGAGTGTGAGCCCATAGAGACCACCCGATGATGCGGAAAGCTGGAAGAACGTGTACGTAGCCGCGTCCGGGACATAGCGTACGAGCGCGTTGGCCCCGTTGTTGGCCAACCAGACGTCACCGTTGTGCGTGACGACGAGCCCGTAGAGAAATGCAGGGTGGCCAGACATCGCTGGTACAGGTAGTTCGGTGACTCGGTCAGCCGCGGGGTCAATCATGCCAAGCCTGCCCGGCACAATTTCGGTAAACCAGATGCGTCCCTTCGCGTCATGCGCCATCGAGAAGATCGTCGCCTGCGGGTCCGCCAGGTGGTAGAGCGTGACGTGGCCTGTGGCGGGATCGAGATGACCAACAGCACCGCCTGTGATGTCGCCGAACCAGACCTGTCCGTCAAGCGTCACCGTCAGGCTGAATGGAGCGGAGGGGACGCCCGCACCAGGGCGCGGTACAGGCCAGGTCTGAACCCGGCCGGTTGCCGGATCAAGTCGTCCGATTCGCCCGGCCGCTGCCGCCGTAAACCAGAGCAGGCCTTTGGCGTCGAATTGGAGCGCCTGTGGCCCCATGGGGCGGTCTTGCACGGCACCGAGTGGGAAGATGCGAAACACCTGCTGCACCGGATCAAAGCGCCCAATGTAGTTTGCGCCCTGCTCGACGAACCAGGCGTTGCCTTGTGCGTCTATCGCGGTGGTCATGATGCCGTTCTTCCCGTTGGGGGCTTTCCAGGCCGTGACCACCCCGGTGTGTGAATCGAGCCGGGCAAGGCGATTGGCATACATCTCGCCAACCCACACCTCTCCTCGCGCATCCACCGCAGGCTGCATCAGACCGATATTGGATCCTGGAAACGGGTAGAGGTGGGCCTGTGCCGCACGGGTGAGCACCCTGGCTGTAGGAACTGGTGTGCCTCCCGTTGCGCTCGCTGTTGTGGCGGCGGTGGGAAAGGCCTTAGGTAGAGTGCCACTCCCATGTCCCGCATGCTGGGCACCGCCGTAGGAAAGCGTCATGATGGTGCCGATGCCGAGCAATAGTGCGATCAGCAGCAACCAGGCATCACGCTTCCGGCGCGTCGCCCTGCGGGTAGGGCGTTGGTTCATCTGAGGAACCGGACCAATGCTTGACGAGGCGGCTTCATATTCTTCATGCTCTGTGGCAGGCTGATGCTGTCGTGTTGTTTCCGGTGTTCTACTCTTAGAAGTCATCTTCTTGTCCTTGAGCCATGAGCAGATGGCTTCCCTTCCCCAGGAAACGTTGTCCAGGAGATGCTATCTGCCTCCTCCCGACTACCATTCTTGTCCGCATCTACGGTACAACGTGTAAGCGTCAGGATTGCGGTGGCATTTCCTGTTCTTGTGGATAAGGTACGTAAGGTTGGTCAAATTCCTGCTTTGGTTGCGGATAGCGATCATGCCGCCCACCTTCTTGATAGGTTTCCGACAGCGGTTGGGGCGGCTGATATCCTTGCTCATACCTTTGATAAGGGTATTGCGATCGTGGTGTGTATGGTGCCGGTGGCACCTGCCGCCTGTTCAGAAAGTTGAACAGGAGCCAGATGACTACTGCCAGTACCACCAAGAAGAATAATGTGCCTAACACCATAAGCCCCATCATCGTACCCATCATGCCCATCATATTCGTACTCCTTCTTGCGCTCTAGTGAATGATATTCATTTACACGTCAGGCGGCTTCGCGAGGGAGAAACACTGCCTTCGCAACCGACTCCTGGCACTGCCCTCAATCTGCTATGCACAATCGTACCTTTGACAATTGTACCACAATACTCTATACTTGGATCAGCGGTGAACGTGTGCCTTGCTATCAAGTGGCAGCATTCACCTGCGGACTGCATCTGTGCAGGTTTCAGTTTGCGCGCCAGCCAGTTGTTGGAGATGAGCAGCATCATCAGATGCCTGGCGAGCAGAGGAGCAGAGCTATGACTTCGGAACCGGATATCAATGTGTTTCGACTCGACCGATCTGGCATCCGCACGGTCCTCGGTGACCTGGAAGCCGAGATCATGGAACTCATCTGGTCGCGTCCGGAGGGCTCGGGCACGACGGTGCGCGATGTCTTCGAGATCCTGTACGAGCGCCGAATGAGCGCCGAACGCCGGCGAATCTCCTATACCACCGTCATGAACACCATGGCGCGTCTCGCGAAGAAGAACCTCCTGCGCGTAGAGAAACGCGACCAGGCCTACATCTATTTCCCCAACCTGACAAAGCCTGAGTTCGTCTCGCGTTTCGTCGGGCGTATCCTCGAAAACATCTACGTCAATTTCTCAGGAGCTACCCTGGAGGGTCTGGAAGCCCTACCGGACCAGGAGACAGCCACCCGTGTACGCCAGCAACTCGACGAGATCGCCCGCCGCCGTGCTCTTGAGGAGGGAGAATAGTGCATCTCTTGCTCGGCCTCTCAAGTATCGCTCTCGTCATGCTAGGCAGTTCCCTGACACTCAGCATCCTGCATCGCGCCGGTTCCTGGTCACAGCGGCGCGATGTGCAGTGTCTTGTCCTGGCAGTGCCGGTCGTCAGTCTCCTGCTTGGTATCGGTGGACTGCACCACTTTACCGGTCGCGCCTGCTTGAGTCAGGCACCATCCTGGGATTCCTTGCTTGGCGTCGCACTACCGCTAGCAATGGGAGTGGTTGCGTTTAGCGCGCTGAGCTTAGGGATAGCACGGCTCGCGCTCATGGCACGGATGGTGGCCCGTAGCGGCGCGTTGGCTGATCCAGAACTACAGTCGTTCGCTGACGACCTGGCGAGACGGCTCGGCTCACACCGGTGCCGTGTCCTCCTCCGCGTCTACGATCGACCGCTGGCGTTCACCTGTGGCATCTTTCGACCGACGGTGCTGCTCTCGACCTGGATGGTCGAGCACCTCGACCACCGTGAGCTCGAGGCGGTGCTGGCCCATGAACTGGGGCATGTGTCACGACGCGACTACCTCGTAATCTGGCTGGCGACCGTTCTCCGCGACGCCTTCTTCTACGTACCAACGAGCTGGGCCGCCTACCGGCAGCTCCAGCATGAGAAAGAATTAGCGTGCGACGACGCGGTGGTCGGCACAACGCAGCGACCACTGGCACTGGCGAGCGCGCTGGCGAAGGTCCTGCTGCACGCGGTCGAGGAGCCACAGCTCACCCGCTTCGGAGCCGCGCAGCCTCTCGTGAGGATGGGCGAGCCGGTGAATGGACGGATTGAGCGGTTGCTCGCCACACCGCGAACTGCAACCAGCACCTTCTGCACCAGCAAAGGCAGCCTGCGCATCAGTATGCTGGCATTGGCCGGGCTACTGATCCTTGAAGGGGTCAATCTTAGTTTGATGCTCGCATTGATGGGATGTGGCCCTCTCCTGCTGCTCGGGAAGCTGTTCTGAGGGAGAGCAGTGAGCGCCTCCCGAGAAGATGAACAGAGTTGTTCTCTCAGTACCGTGCCACAAGAAAAAGGCATGGAATGTAGAGACGAGCACCCGTATTGGCAGGGAATCGCTCTTGCGGGCGAAGAGAAGCAAGAGGAGATGAGAAGCATGACACGTAGACCTCCGGCATGTAGGCGTCCAGCGGTAGATGCGGCGCCGCGAAGTGATGTCGTCAAGTCGAACACCTCGGCCCGAACGTCCGGTGGGTTCACGACCTTGCTTGAGAGTGCGACGCAGCCGATACTGGCGGTGTCGTACTGGTTCGATCCTGCTACGCATCTGGGGCCCTATCCTGTCACGGTCAGGTTTTCCGGGCGCCGCGTCGGTGTGAAGGGGCGGCTCTCGTCCGGCGATCGGTTCGTCCAGGACGAGACGATCGAGGAGGTCGTCCCCGGGAGTGGCCTGATCTCACTCACGGCCCGTGTCCGCGGCATCAATGCGGGCTCGTGGGTCGTGACCGCGCACATGCAGGGGTCCGCTCCCCCTACACGCGGGCCAAGGGAGCAAGGGAACGCGACCCCTGCGACTGGTCCGCTGCGTCCAGCCGCTCGGTTGTGGCGCCGGTGGGCGCCATCCGCCGGGTCGGTCGAACCGGTGAGAACCTGCCTGACCCCCTTCGCCCATGTGCCGGGGATCATTCCCGGTATTTGGGGAGCGATGGCGACGCTGGGCATCGCTGTCGCGCTGGCGCTCCAGTCCCTGGTGATTGCCGGTGACCATCGTGCGGTTGGCCCATGGTGGGCGGTAACACTTGTCGCCATCGTGGTCGGCATCGTCGGTGCGAAGGTGTGGTTCATCGTCCTTTACCGGCGCGAGCACCGCATAGAAGGATGGTGCATTCAAGGGTTCATCGCCGGCGCCACCCTGACGGCTGCGATCCTACTCGTGGTGCTTGACGTGCCGGCAGGAGTCTTTCTCGACGTGACGGCTCCGGGTCTGCTGGTCGCAATGGCGGTGGGCCGGGTGGGATGCTTCTTCGCAGGCTGCTGCGGGGGGCCGCCTACTGCGTCCCGCTGGGGCGTGTGGTCATCCGATCAACGCGTGGGAGCGCGCCGTATCCCCACACAGCTGCTGGAGTCGATGCTCGCCTTGAGCCTGGGGCTAGGGGTGCTGGTGGCGGTCGTGGGTCACGTGCCGGCGGACGGAGTCTTCTTCGTTGGGGCGTTGGCGGCCTACACCCTGGTGCGACAAGGTATTCTGCATCTGCGCGCCGAGCCGCGCAAAACGAGGCTGGGTGGGCTGCTCACCACGGCCCTGGCAGCGCTTGTGCTCATCGCAGGCGTGGTATTTCTCGCTCGATAACCGTCGAGTACCTCGTGGCGTGCTGCATCTGGCGGCGACGACCTCCAAGGCACACGTCGAGATGGCGCTCACGCTGCTGCTCTCCCGAGCTTCGACGCCGTGCGCGAGCTCTATCGCTCGTTCCGACCGGCGTTGGTGCCGCAGGTCCGTGCTCTGGCGCTCGATGTGGGCATCTAGGACGGGCACATGCCGTCGCAGCACCGTCTTATTGATGCTAGCGACGCAAGCGAAGTGGCGCAGGCTAGGTAATTCGGTCTAGAGTGCTCACGGTACAATGAGAGATGGAATTACACTATTTTGTCGATGTCCTTCTGCTCCCAACAAGGTATATCTTTTATTGTGACAGTTAGCTAGAAGTCATCTCAGGCTATACGCGTCCTAAAAGGAGGACTTGATGGAGTTAATCATCTTTTTTGCCGTGCTGGTTGCGCTCGATAGTACATCCTTGCGCTGGGGCTTCAACAGCAATGACGGCTTTGACAACCTTGAGTGGCAGCGGCGACAGCGCTGGTATGGATTTCACTAGTGCATATGCAGAGCATCTTGTAGAAATGGATCATTATGAGTTTTAATACACCACCTATCACACCACAGCAATATGAAGTTTTGCACGGCGGAGGGGCCGAAGCTGCTGAAATCGCAAAACAGCGATTGTCGCGTCGACGATTCCTTCGTCGATCTCTGTTCGCTGTCTGGGGGCTGTCTTCAACCGCAAGCGTGGCTGGCGCACTCGCCATGCTCTACCCGAACCTGGCCGGCCAGTTTGGCGCTTCCTTGACCATTGGCCAAAAAACGGATTTTCCGGCCGCCCGACCAGCCGATTTCAAGATCAATCAAGCGGGCATATTCTATCGCCAGCCAGCTAAAACCTATGTAGTACACATGGCGAATGATACCGAGTTCTTATTAAAGGGAACGGCGTTTGAGGACCAGTTGATCGCGGAGACTGTCGTCAAAGATAATGATGGCTCGCACTGGATTGCGTTATATCAACGATGTGTTCACCTGGGTTGTACGGTCCCGTTTCGCGATGACTGCGTGAGCTTCAAATGTCCCTGTCACGGCTCTCACTATAATGTTGACGGTGAATACCTGGATGGCCCTGCACCAAGGAGCCTGGATCGCTTCGCGCTCTCCTTCAATGGAGAAAATGTGGTGGTTGACACTGGGACGCTCAACAATAAAGTGCTACATCCTGATGCCACCACGCGTTTGATCCCGGTACCAACTGTACAGTGCAGCGCGTAATAAATGCACTTTCTATTGTTTCTATTGTAAGGAATCACGGACAGAGGTGGATACGCTATGAGTATGCATGACGACCAGACACAACCAGCGAAAGGCAAGGTGCAGGTAGGCGACAAGGCCCCAGACTTTACGCTCCTCTCCCAATCAGGTGCGCCAGTAAGCCTTGGGGATTTTCTCGGTAAGAAACATATCGTGCTGTATTTCTATCCGAAGGATAACACTTCCCTCTGTACTGAAGAGGCGTGCGCATTTCGGGACAACTACGAGGTCTTCAAAGACGCTGGAGCGGAAGTAATTGGGGTCAGCTCCGATTCGGTGGAGTCACATCGGCAGTTCGCCAAAGAGCACCAACTCCCCTTCATCCTGTTGAGCGACGTGGACGGCGTAATCAGAAAGCGTCATGGAGTTCCCACAGCTTTCGGGCTGCCGGGGCGTGTGACGTACATCATCGACAGACAGGGAATTGTCCGTCGCATCTTCTTCTCGCAATTCACCTCGAAGAGACATGTCGACGAAGCACTCCAGACGCTGCAATAGATACATGAGGAATATGTGTAGTTGGAAAGAAAGGAAATACCTATGTCACTACCGGGTTACCCAAAATGCTATTTGTGATATGATCGGTACATCTCCATCGACCTTAAAGTGCTATCCGCGAGTGAGAGAACTGTTAGAAAAGAGGGCTGGTCTCCATCACGCCTACATCAGATCACAATCTCGGCTAGATGAAGACGAACTCATTGCAAAAGTAAAAGTCATGGCGGAAGAGCTTGTAAATCTTGGTCAACCAGTAACACGATATGCTATTGGTGAAAGAGTTGATGTTCCCCCATTAGTGTTGAGTCGATATCAGCGTGTTGAAATTGTGGTGAAACAGAGTATCGAAAGGCAGCAGTTGTTACATGAAGATGAGTTACTTACCAGAGTAAAAATTGCCGTACGCCAGTTGGAAGAGGATGGACTCAAACATTACCCACGAGTTAAAAGTATCTTAGGCCAGTATGTTAAGAGGGGTCCTTTAGCAAAAACACTTTAGGCATAGTTCAAATACACTTGACAGTTTCACGTAGCTCAATAGCTGTCCGGACCGCTTCTGATATGGTAAGAAATTGATTTGGGACTGTTCAAACTGTTAAGTTCGATACGTCCAAATTGAACCTTGCCTTAGAAAAAATTGTCTACTCTACTTCCAATTTTGCTTGCGTATTCGGCTCAATCAAGGATACTATCAGCTAGTATCCTTGAAAACCACAACAGATACAACAAACGAGCCAGTTCCCGAGATCCACGACCAGCGGCAGATCCCACCGTGGGTGGCACTCCTACGGCTGAATCTCGTAGAGGGTATTGAAGGGGTTCTCCAGTGGCACCCGCCGCACGTTGCTGAAGCCCGCCTCCAGAGAGAGCTCCCGCAACTTCCCTTCCGGCAGCCCCACGGTGCCAAGCCCCTCGCCGTGGCCCGAGAGCGAGGTGGTCATGCCACTGATATCGCTGAGCACCTTGCCTAGAAAGGCTTCGGTTTTCGCCTGATCGATCGTTGGTTGGCTTGTCATGTCTCGTTCTCCTTGCGTTGTCTTTCTGCTGCTCTGTACCCTTCATTCATTTTCCTCTAGCACAGATAGTCTCTGTGTTTGCAACGCGCCTATCAGTGTGAATTCCATTGTAATACCGAAATGAAATAAGCACGAAGTGATTAAAATGCCGATTTGAAAATCCGAAATATTCCACGCTAACTCTGAAAAAAGTGAGTGATTCCAGCGTAACTCCGAAAAAAGTGAATGCTTGTTTAGTACATTAATACAGCTATTTCATGGTTGCTCATTTGATAATATTTTGAAAGAAGCGAGCGAAGATTGGCTTATTTTAGAACGGATAACCGAAGTAGCCAGCACAGGTCGCTTATGAGATCGGAGACCGAAGCCAAAGTACCTGTCGCCTGTGGGAGGCTATTCCACCAGCAAGCTCGTGCAGGCCACTGTTTCACGGATTTCTGGAGTGCCTATCAGGCGGTGATCCCAGAAAACCAGCAAACGGCTGCCGGAAAGGAAACCGGTGAAACGGCGCGTGCTGGAACGGTGGAATACTACCCTCCGACAACGCTTGGCGCGCTTTGTTCGCAAAACGCTGTCTTTTGTTGAACGATAATAGTAATGGGTAGGTGCTGACAATGAGAATTGCCGATGACGAGGAAGGAGCTGACGACCATTACCAACAGGCCGCATTGCCTGATGGAAAAATCTTATCCTAAAAGGCGAGCAGGTGCCTCATGAGAAATCTTACTCTGGAGTGGTCCATCCACCGGTATTCTCTGTAGAAACAAGCTTCGGGTTACATTATTGGCGAGGCAACCACGCGGTTCAAGGGAAGATCTAAGGTCGAGTCAGTCAATGCGCAGGCTACTGACAATGAGAATTGCCGGTGAGAGGAATGGTCAGCACCCCGAAACGACGACGAGCAGCTTCCCCGACTTGAAAGTCGACTCCGTCTAGCGTCACAGGACGTCCACTGTGTCACTGCTCTCTTGCCTGGACATCCTGTCTAGACACCTAGCCCTAGAGAGAGCCGAAGGGAACAATCGTGAAGCGAGAGCGAAAGGAACGCGCCAGAGATGGACTATCTCACGATCATGGAGGCAGCCCGCCACAGCGGCAAAAGTGACAAAACGATCCGGCGAGCCATTCACAAAGGCCTGCTGGCAGCCCACTTTCCCCAACCCAATCGGTGCGAGATTGCGATCAAGGACCTGGACGCCTTTCTGCGTGGACAGGTGTCTGGACAGCTGGAATCCCTGCAGGAGCAACGGATTGCCGAGTTGGAAGGTCGGATCCAGGCTCTTGAAGCGCAGGTCCAGCGCTTGCTGGAGAAGCCAAAAGCGTTGGGGGCGCATCGGGTCACCTCCCCACGAGAGCGAATGGCTGGCCTGCTTCCCAGGCACCTGGTGCCGTTGTTGCGCTTTGCCCAGATGCACAATGTGTCTGAGACCACTGTGCATGGGGCCATCGATGGGGTTGCTGCCGGTCAAACGGGGAAGCTGGACGCAACGAGACGGTGCTCCTGTCGCCTTGGCCCTGGACGCGAAAGGACAGCACGCGTTGCACCAACTCTACCATGACGTGCCCCCCTTTGTGGCCTGTGAGCAGTGTCCTCACGCAACACCTAGACAGGCTGTCTAGACACACCAACAGGAAGCAGGCTCCCCCACGCAGGGGGTGGGAGGATAGCCAACAGGTCATCAAGCTGGACACGTGTCCAGTCGATGACCTAGCATGACACCTATCACACAAAACACGAAAGGGTGTCATATGAAGAAAGATACCGAGGTCAAGCTCTCTATGCAAGAAAGACGCAAAGGTACTTCCCAACGAGTGGCTGCTGCTCGTGCTGGCATGAGCGAACGCACGGCTCGCAAGTATGAGCAAGTCCGACAACTGCCCAGTTATCTCAAAACTCCGCACGACTGGCAGACCCGCATCAACCCATTTGAGGAGGATTGGCCCTGGGTGGTCTCTCAGCTGGAACGTGATCCAGCGCTGCAAGGCAAAACGCTCTTTGCCTTGCTCTGTGAACGTCATCCTGGGCGCTATCAAGCCCTACAAGTCCGCACGTTGCAGCGTCACATCGCCCGGTGGCGAGCGTTGCATGGACCCGAACAGGAGGTGATCTTTGAACAACGACACCTCCCAGGCGAGCGAGCGCAATCGGATTTCACCCACATGGCTGATCTGGGCGTCACCATTGCAGGCTCGCCGTTCCCGCACCTGGTGTATCATTTTGTACTGACGTACTCCAATGCGGAAGCGGTCAGCATCTGCTTCAGCGAAACCGATCGCGGGCTCTGGCCGAGGGCATCGAAAAAGCACTGTGGCAGCTGGGCGGAGTACCCCAGCAACACCGCACCGATCATCTCAGCGCAGCGGTGCGTCACCTGGACAAGTCTGGACAGGAAGACTGGACGAAGCGGTACGATGCGCTCATGGCCCACTACGGCATGCAACCGACCTGGAACAATACTGGGGTGGCTCATGAGAATGGGGATGTGGAACAGTCCCACTACCGGTTTAAAGAGGCCGTCGATCAAGCCTTGCGCGTCCGAGGCAGTCGTGAATTTCCCAGTCGAGCTGCTTACGACCGCTTCCTGCACGAGCTGGTTCGCCAGCGGAATCTGACGCGCTCGGTGCGCTTTTGCGTCGAGGGTGAGGTCTTGCGCCCCTTGCCTGCTGCGCCCCTGGCTCCCTGCAAAGAAGTCCGCGTCAGTGTCAGTCGCTTCAGCACGATCCATCTGGACAGCAACGTCTACTCCGTGCCCTCACGCCTGATTGGGACTTCCGTCATGGTCCGTGTGCGGGCAGAAACCCTGGAGGGATTTGTGGGAAGTGGCCTGGCTTTCACCTTGCCTCGACTGGTGGGCAAGCATCGGCATCACATCGATTATCACCATATCATCTGGTCCTTGGTACGCAAACCCGGAGCGTTTGCTGCCTATCACTATCGGGATGATCTTTTCCCGACGACCACTTTTCGGCTCGCTTACGACCGACTGCTCACCAAGACGCCCAAACGGGCCGATCGCGAGTATGTGCGGGTCTTGCACCTGGCGGCCACGACCTCGGAAAGCGAAGTGGAGATTGCCTTGTCGTTGTTGCTGGAAGCCGGGACCCTCCCCAGCTTTGAGGCGGTTCGTGACCTGGTGCATCTGCCGCACCCGCAGGCCATTCCCCAGGTTCAGGCTCCTCCCCTTGATCTGGCTCCCTACGATCAACTCATTGCCTCCAGGAGGTCCCATGTCTAATCCCCTCAATCGACAGAGCGAACTCCGCTCCCTGCTCGAGCGACTCAATTTAGGTGGCATGGCCGAGAACTTTGCCGATCTGGCACTCAAAGCTGCCAAAGAAGGCCTCTCCCACGAAGCCTATTTGTACGAACTGGCTAAACGTGAGGAAGAACAGCGGACTGGGCGACGCACCGCTCGACTGCTGCGTCAGTCGGGTCTTCCCCAGGACAAGACCTTTCGCACCTTCCACCTGGCACGCCTCTCACCCACGCTCCAACTGCAGCTTGAGCGGCTGGGGAGCGCCACCTTTCTGGACACGGCTATCAACGTGATTGCCATCGGGAAACCGGGGGTTGGGAAAAGTCACGCCCTCGCCGCTGTGGGCTACGAACTGATCCTGGCTGGTCATCCGGTGTTGTGGACCAGCACCGCCACCCTGGTCCAGCGGCTCTTGGCGTCCAAGCGCGATCTGCGCCTACCCCAGGAACTCGCCAAGTTAGACCGCTTTGCCTGTGTGATCCTGGATGACATCGGCTATGTGCAGCAAAACCGCGATGAGATGGAAGTGCTTTTCACCTTCTTGGCCGAACGCTATGAACGCAAATCGGTGATGATTACTACCAATTTGGTCTTTTCCGAATGGAATCGGATTTTCAAGGATCCCATGACGACCCTAGATGTTAGCTAGGATGATTACCTGGATAAGCGTTCCGATTTCTTCGGATGCCCTCGGAATAGCTCTTTAACCAGGGGAACTCAGGATAGTTAACCATCTAGGAGTCAGACATGGATGAACAAGAAATACGGTGGGAATATTACCCGCTCGTTGCCGCACACCCCGCTACTCGTGCCTTCGTGGAACGACTCTCCCTCAAAGGAAAGCGCCCCAAAACCATTGATGCCTACGCCCGTGCCATTGAGGACCTCCTCAACTACTTCTCTGGGAAAGATCCCGGCCTCGTGCTTGAGGCAGACGAAGCAGACCTCGATGGGTATATCGCGCACCTCAAGCGCCGCGCCCCCAAAAAGAGGAGCTATGGTGGGATGGGAAAGAACGAAGCCAACGAGGATACCAAGATCCGTTACCTCACCGGACGGAAGCTTTCAGACAATACCATTGTCCAGCGGGTTGTAGCATGCCGTCTCTTCTACGATTTTCTCATCCGTAAACGCTTGCGCTCTGATCCCATCAATCCCATCGCTCGGGGAAATAACGGGCGGGACGGACAACATCCCGAGCGAGGACCAGTGAGCTTGAGGATGCGCGGACCAGAGCCATGATCCTGTTGGCCTACGACGGGGCGCTGCGACGTGAGGAACTGATGTCGCTTCGGGTCGATGACATCGATTGGGCGCGTAGTCTGGTGACCATTCGGCCAGAGACGACTAAGGGAGGACGAATGCGGTATGTTCCTGTTTCGGAGGCGTGCCTGCACCTGGTTCGTGACTACCTTGAAGGAGACCGCCGGACGCTCATTGCCGTCTACGATGGCGAAGATGCCGGTCCCATCTTTTTGTCAGAATCCACCCGCACCCCTGGTCGTCCTCTTGCTGTTGGGGCCTTTGATGAAATCATGGAATGCGTCCGGGAGCGCGTCGGTCTGCCTGCGCTCACTCCCCATACGCTACGTCATCAACGCTGTACCATTTTGAAACGGGCTGGGGTGAATCTGGATGACATCGCGCTCTTCGCTGGCCATAGAAGCACAGAAAGCACGCGCCTGTATATCCACCTCGCGCCCAGCGAGTTGAGCAAGCGGATTCGCGCCAAAGTGGAACCGTTCGATGCTCCCATCCAAGCGTTGGTCGAGCAGACCATCGGAAAGGCGGTGCTCCATGATCGCTAGTTTTCAACCTGCTCCAGATGGGCACGCGAGGGGTTGGTGTATGCCCATTGTTCCCGAGAACTACGACCGGCGCCCACCCACACCGGAAGAATGGCAGGCCCTTGAACATTTGAGTCAGCGCCATGGACGCGGCATCCATGATCCACGATCCAGGGAATCGCACGCTGCACGGAGAAGCTTTGCCCGCTTTGACGTACCAATTGCGGACGTCTTTCGCCTTCGGCATCAAGGGTATTCCGAAGAGATGATTCGTGAGGTACAGCGCGTGATGCACTGCGAGATGCTGCGCCGTGGGAAGAGTTTCTGGGACTGGTCGGAACAGGAGTGGCTGGATACGTTGTGCCCCACCTGGGCCATCTTCAGCACAACGCATGGGGTAAGGTACGGCATCATTCGCACGTCGATCCTAGATGATGCCTATATGTTGGGCGGTGTGACCGATCTTCGCTCAGTCGGCATTGGACTCCAGATCTCCGCAGCCGCCAAGACGTACTTTGGAGCGGAAGGGCTTTCGCAACAAAGTGAACGGGTGATGAACGCGCTGGCGAGCAAGGGCTATGCAAAGGCAGAACACAATATCAGGCTGCTCCAACAATGCCTGAGTATGCTCTTTGTCCTCAACCGTTCGCCGTACTTGGAGGCTCTTCCGGAGCACCTCCTGATGGAGGTCGCGACGGAAGGCAGGCGCATGCGGCATATGTGCCAGCGAATCGCTATCGGCCTCCACCAGCTCCAGATCCTTCAACCGCCGAAGAAAAAGGCACGCCCCGTTTCCCATGCTTTCGAGCACAGTGGAATGGCACTGGAGTGGTACGAGTGGAGCGTGGCCTGGTATGAACAAGTGGTTGATCTGACCCCTCACCAGCGTCGGCAGTACCTCGGTCGTCTCCTGGCGATAGGTCGCTGGCTTTCCCAGCAGGCCCCCGAGGTGCGTACTCCTGCACAGTGGACTGAGGAGCTCGCTCTGCGTTTCCGCGCCGATGTGTGTTCCTGGACGGCTGGCCAGTATGCAAGCGCGGAAGGGCAACGCCGGATACCTCAGAGCAAAGTGGGGCATCCGTTGAGGCCACAGGGCATCGCCTGCTATCTGGACGCACTTCGTCGGTTTTTCACTGATCTGACCAGACGACCACACCTCGTCGCCGGGGCACAAGCGCCGAAGATCACGCTCGATTTCGCGCCGAAAGAGGTGTTGACGACTCCACAACACCTCAGGCGCGCCCTGGATGCCACCGCTCCCAGAGATATTGATTTGCGCGTGTGGGCCAAACTCACCGTTGCGGCAGCCACGCTGGCGGAAAGTGATCTGCCGCAAGGAGTACCCTACCCGCTCAGCTTCTATCGCGCGTTGGGCTTAGTATGGGTGACCTCAGCTCGCCGCCCCAACGAGATTGCCCGCCTCCGGCTCGATTGTCTCCGAGAGGATTGGGAACCCACCATGTACGACGAAGACGGCCATCCAGTGGAGCGGTTTATTCCTGCTGGCGGAAACCCGCCAGGGGCCAAAGACACAGAAGCGGAAAAAGTTCCCACCATCTGTTACCTCCATATCCCTGCTGGGAAGAACCGTGGCGCATTTTGGATCTGGCTACCTGACTACGTCGCGGAGGCCATCAAGGTCTGGAAGCAGGAACGACCGCCATCTCAGGGCAAGCTGCTTGATCAGAAGGACCGCGAGGAGGTGGAATATCTCTTCTGCTGTCGGGATATGCGCGTGGGGTGGCGTTTCATCAACTCGTCGCTGATTCCGCTGCTGTGCGCGCGGGCAGGAGTGGATATCGAGGACGCCAAGGGAAGAATTACGGGCCATCGCGGGAGAAGTACCCGTCTGACGCTGCTGCGCAGGAATGGGGTTGGCCTGGATGATCTGGCTGAGTATGCAGGCCATGCTAATACCAGAACCATTCGGCGCTACGCCAACCAGGATCCGCTCCAACTCCATCAGATCATTAAGGATGCCGATGATCTCAGCCGGGTCATGGAGGGGGTGGTTGATTTGCAAGCGGCTGCGCAAGGATTGCCGGCGCTCCGCTGGTTTATTGGCTATGATGCCGATGGTGAGCCGATGTACTGTGGCAATCAGGTCTATGTGACCTGCCCGCACCGACTCGACTGCAAACGCTGTGGCATGTTCATTGGTGGCGAGAAGGCCAGGCTCTTGCGAGAGGGAGAACAAGCATTACCTGTGACCTCAAAGGTGCCCATGACGCCACTGGAAACCTGTATCGTCGAGGGAGATCAGGAAGGCGCCCAAGCATGCCGAGCTGCTTTGCAGCAGATACCAGCACCGGAGACACCAGATATCAGGCTCATCTTCAACCCGGAAGGCTTGAGCAACACCGAGTTGGAAAAGCTAGCACACCTTGCCACCTCTGAGGCGTTGGACAAGTTGCAGCAAGCGCTCATCGCCCATGAAAAGCGGCTTGAGGAGGCGAAGCAGCACAAAACTGGTCGTAGTGCCTTGGTGGGAGCGCAGAAGAAGCGGATCAAATTCATCCAGGAACTCCTTGCTACTTGTGCGCAGCGCAGGCACGAGCAGGAGAGCAGTTAACAGGAAGAGGAGAGCCGACAGGCTCATCAAGCATCCCTGGGAGCTTAAGGCTCGGTGGGGGTGCTACCATGCTGCTCATGCCAGGGGCGCGGAGCAAGCGATGCCGCCAGGCCCGACCCTTGATAGAGAAGGGTCGGGCCTGGCGGCATCGCCCGCGCCCCTGGCTCGCGAAACTGTTGGGGCAAGAGGTTGACTTCCTCAAGATCATCCTACATAATGGCCGCTATTGATCGCGTGGTACATCACTCGGTCATTCTGGACATGATGAGTGTGGAGAGCTATCGTGCTGAAGTTGCCAACCAGCAGCATCTGCGTCTCCACCATGCTGCTGAGACTCCCTTGATTGTGGCGTCATCGGAAGACCCATCGGCAAAAGTAATCGCCACCATTAGTACTAAATGATTGACGCTGAACACGCACGGTGGCCTCGTGGCGAGATCGTGCGGGGAAGCAGTGTCAACGCGTGCATCAAGGCATCGTCGAGCAAGGAAAGCTCGATTTAGTCCACGTGCAAGCCGACGAGATCCGAGTGAAAGCGCGGGGCATGGTGGCGTGGATGGGATTGGCAATGATGGTCTCGACGCGTCTGTGGCTGGGTGGAGTGGTGAGTCGCACCCGTGATACGAGTCTAGCAGATCGGCTGCTGCGGCAAGTGCGAGCCTGCTCCCAGGCGGCTTGCGCACTGCTCATCTGCACCGATGGATGGGCTGCCTACCCCAACAGTATCAGACGGGCATTTCGCGACAAAGTCAAACGCACAGCGGGGCGTGGTCGAGCCTCATTGCAGGTCTGGTCGGGCTTGCACATTGGAACGGTGATCAAACAGACCGTGAACAAGCATCTCACGGGGGTTCTTCGTCAGATGAGTCAGGGGTCGATGGTGCAAGCGATACGCCTCTTGCAGCGTTCTGGAGGCGGGCAAGTGCTCAACACCTCCTCCATCGAGCGGTTCAATGGGACCGTGAGAGAACGGCTGGCGACCTTAACGCGCAAGTGTCGCCATGCCGCTCAGCGGCTCCAAGCGCTTGAGACGGGCATGTACTTGATTGGGAGTGTCTACAACTTTTGCTGTTTCCATCACGAACTCGGCAAACCAACTGGAGGAGAAGCTCACACACTCCTAAGAAGACAGACGCCAGCCATGGCCAGTGGTCTGACCGATCATCGCTGGAGTGTTTCTGAATTGTTACGGTATAAGCTCAGGCCTGATCCTTGGGTCGAGCCGAAGCGACGAGGCCGTCCACGTACGAGGCCACTGCCTGATCCCAATGTGCCCAAGCGTCCACGTGGACGGCCTCGGAAAATCCCTTTGAGCTCGTTCACCGTTTAATGGGGCTGTACCCTTTCTTAAAGCGTATTGAATGAGCTTTTGTTGACGCAAAAGTTACCAATTATATCCTTAAGTGTACGAACTATTACCATCCTCTGACCAAGTTTGGAAGGGACAGCTGCGAGTGATGATCCGTGGCTGGGGTCGCTGGTACCCCGTGGAGAGTGTCAGAATTGAGCGCACCGGACAAGAGCTGCTCCAGGAGGGTCTGACCTGGTTCCCTCCGGCAGGAGTGCTGGCTCGGGCTCCTACGGGACCTGCTCGTGGAGCTGCCGAGTACTGTGGTCGAGCCAGTCACGCAGATCAATCAGATCGTTCCGATCTGTAAAAGCGATTTGATCGCTCGTCGTTGGTCCATGGCATCATAGGCTTCTTTGATGCCGTTCAGGTCAGTCGTGAAGTCGAAGACGAGTCCAGGATGAATGCGTCCCTCTAAAACATCGTCAAGCAGCTCTGGGATATACCTTCGCACTGGCGAGACGCCGCCGCGAAGTCCAATGTTGCGAAAGATCACGGTGTCCATCGGCACCACAACGTCGTGCGGGGCGCCAATCGCACCAACAACGGAGCCTACTCGCGCGATGCTAAACGCCGTTGCCATCGATTGACCCGTCCCAACACATTCTAGAGCGGCGTCAACGCCTATCCCGTTGGTCAGTTCCAAAATTTTCTGTGTGGCTTCATCGCCTCGTTCGGCGAGGATGTCTGTAGCACCAAATGTCTGGGCAAGCTTTTGGCGAGCCGGGTTACGGCTCAACGCAAGAATGCGCTCTGCCCCTAATCGTTTGGCAGCAATGATGGCACAAAGACCTACTGCACCGTCACCAACTACTGCAACCACATCGCCTTTTTTCACTCCAGCACTCATCGCCGCATGATGACCGGTACACATCACATCTGAAAGCGCAAGCAGTGAGCGCATCATTTCATCTGAATAACCAGAGCCGGGGACTTTCACAAGCGTGGGATCAGCAAAGGGCGAACGCACAGCCTCCCCCTGACCTCCGTCAATGCCATGGTTTCCAAACGAGCCTCCGTGCAGACAGTTGGATGGCCATCCTGCACGGCAGTTGGCACACGTACCGTCGCAATAGGTGAAAGGAGCGATCACAAAGTCACCTTTTTTGATGGTATGAACATCTGACCCGACTTCCTCAACAACACCAATGAACTCGTGTCCGATTGGGCCCAGCGCATGAGGAGACAGACCACGATAATACCAAAGATCAGAACCACAGACGCACCCCAGTACCACACGAACGACAGCATCGGTCGGCTCTTGAATCTTCGGGTCTGGCCGTTCGCCAAGCTCAATCTTCCCTGGTCCGTTAAAAATTGCTGCTTTCATCCTTCTTTCGCCTCCTCTTGAGCTACCTCTTTCGGTAGCTTCAACTCTTGAGCGAGAGCATACGTTCGCTCTCTCGTTGCTTCTATCTGGTGTGTATCACCTGATGCCACAGCCTTCCAATAGGCAATTTTGATGTCAACATAGCGTTGCCGAAGCTCAAGATACTGTGCTTCTTCAGCAAGACGCCGCTTTTGCGTTTCCAGTAATGCCACTTGTTCGTCTGCGGCCTGCGCACCCAGAATTCGGTTCTTGAGGTATCTTCGCATATCCTCAAGAGACATGCCTGTAGCATTGAGGCAAGCAATAGCGATAGCAAAGTTCACATCATGCTCGTTGTAGACCCGGTGCTTACTACTGGCATCGCGAGTAATTGGATGGATTAAACCGATGGCTTCGTAGTAGCGAAGGGTACTTTCTGGAAGCCCACTTAACTTGGCAACCTCTCTAATCGTATAAAGCTGGGCTTTGTCTGTATAATTATTCATAGTGCCAGCTTAACAACTTAAAGTACTTTAAGTCAAGTACTTGGTGGGCTAACCGAGCAATTCTTCTTTTCTCCAAGAGAAGACGAAATGCCATGAAGGAATCATGAGGAGAAAGAGAAAGTAGTTCTATCTCATACTATGAGACGAGCCGCTCTCGCTAGCCAGTCGCGCTCACGTCAGGGATCGGGAGTTGCCGCGCCAGCGCGACGATCTTGCCCCGGTTCCTCCGTGGGGCCGGGTCTGGTCGTCGTAACGCGAGCAGCCACTCCGTGTCGGAGGTCTGCCACAAGTGCAGCTGCGGGCTGCGGAAATGCGTCTCGATGCGCCGAGGATTCTTCACTGCTTCAATGCGCTGGTGATCGGGCGACAGGTGGAGCGCGTACTCGGAGAGCGCGGTGGCTTGATATTCGATCTTGAGCGTTCCTTCGTACATCCAGACGGAGACCTGCTCCCCCGCCAGGCCATCTTCGCCAAAGAACCGCCAGTTTTTGAAGCGGACATAGCCGTGAGAATCGAGCGAGCGGATAAATTGCGTCGCATACAGCACGCGGGAGAGCACCTCGTCGGGGTAGGTCCGTCCGAGCATTCCACGCAACACTGCCTCTGGGCTGTGCCGTCCATCCTGGCGCTCACGATGCGCGTAATGATGCTCACTGTTGTAGTGTTTCCACCACGTCTGGTGAGCCTGTTGGATCTCCGGCCAGGTGCGCGCGTTGGAGAACGCATGGTCTCCGAGCCTTCTCTGAATCGAGAACAGGGTCTCTACATAGTTTTGCCAGGGTTCCCCAGGATCGATGCGCTCTTTGCGGATGCCCAGCATGTCATAGAGCTGGAGAGCGACGGTTGAGTAGAAGATCCCTCCGCCATCGGTGACAATGGCCTCTGGCGCCCCGTAGCGCCGAATCGCATCAACCAGGACGGAGAGGTAGTCCCATTGGTTCTGTGTGGCAGAAATAGTGGAAGAGAGGATGCTGCGCGAGAAATTCTCAAAGATCGTAATAACATACACAGGGCGAGGGTCGGGGAGCAGGTGTTCTTCGATGTATCTCACATCGGCGCTCCAGAATTCGTGACGCCGCGAGGCCCGGAATGGCATCTCAAGCTTAGCGCGCTCCTGGTGCTTCGGTTTCTCAAGCCCGTAGACCTGCCGGTTTGCCGCCATGATGCGACCGCAAGTCGCAGGGCTGACCTCGATGCCCATGCGCAAGAGCGCGGTATGGACACGATACTCTCCCAGCAAGGGATTCTCCTGAAGTTTGTGGATCTCGTTTCGGACCCGAAGCGTTACCTTGCGTACCCCCTTGTTGGTCTTTGGCTTCGCATCTAAGCCCGCGACTCCCTCTTCCGCCCAGCGCCGGAGGGTGTCATAGATCGTCGGTCGAGTCGTATGCAAATATGCTGCAATGGACGTAATCGACCAGCCCTCGCTATGGAGCCGAATCACAGCTAGTTTGCGCTCCGCCGGGTCAGGAATCTGATGCCAGGGTTGATAGCGCCTGGCCGACAGGGAGGGCGGAGGGCCGGAGGTCGCAATACGTTTGACGTTTTTATGATCTGGGCGTCTCCCGTACCGAATGTAGCAGACCTCGGCAATTTCTCGCCAGGACATGGTGGGCATCTCTGTGTGAAGATCAACAATGAGCTGGCGGATCTCTGGCGGCAGCGTCTTGCCAGTTTCTCTCGCTCCACCTTGCTCCCCGGACGGAAAGAGGCCTTGCATCCCATAGCGTTCAAACGCATCTGCTTTACGGGCCAGCGTGCGCTGGGGGACATCGATTTCTTTGGCTCGCTCCCCTGCAGTCTCGTGGAACAGGACGAGGGGGCGAATTTGCTCATAGAGTTCCTGCTCAGGCCAGAGGGTCCACTGCTTGATACTCGCCCACTCATCCGTCCGTTCTCGGCGATGGCGCTTCGGCCCAGGCATTTCCCCCTGCCTTTCGCTTAAACGACGATTACTTCCAGCGTACCTGACCCTTTGAGCGTTTGCAAGGATTCGAGAGGATTTTAGCCCGTTTGGACGCTCAACGTTTGCCAGTTTGAATGCCCCAACGACGTAAAGTCTTTAATGAGGAGGTCTCTGATGTTTTGATATAAGGAAGGGGGTTGCGAGGAAAGAGAGAAGATGGTAGGGTAGGGGAAAAAGGGGAGGCGCGATGAGCCAAAGAGAAAGCAAAGAAGCAGGTGAGGAGCAGAACGAGCCAAGTGCGGTGATGGAACGACTGAACTGGCAACTGGCCTCGCGAGATGATGAGCGAGTCGCACAAGCGCTCTACGCAGGAGAAGAGATCGAGGAGATGCACGAATTGAGTGAGGCGGGTCTCCTGGACGAGTTTTTTGTGTTTGTGGAGCAGGTGGGGATGATGGCCATCTTGGAGCAGCAGGAACTGCCAGGAGTGAAACGGGTGCTGGTGCCAACGGTGCAGTTTGTGCTGCTGTACCTGCTCAAAGTGCTCTTTGGAGGCCAGTCGATGAATGCATTGCCTCGCTGGCTCTTGAGTAATATGGCGCTGATGGAGTTGGTGGGGTTCAATGCGCACCAGGTGGAAGAAGGCTTGACCAAACGCGGGGATGCGGGGCGCAAGACGAAGAAGAAGCAAGGGCCGATCAGCCCGCAGTGTTTGGCTGACAACATCAGCCAATTGAGTCAAGAGCAGATGGAGATTCTCTTCAACCAGATGGTCGAGTGTCTGGTGGGATGGGGACTCTTGGATGGGGAACGCATCGCGGCATTGGATGGGAGCAAATTGCCCACGCCAGAGACGGATGAAGGCCGTGGGAAGCTCAAACAGACGAGGAGTGTGAAGGTGAAAGGGCAAAAGGAGCCAGCGACGGAGGAATACTATGTGTATGGGTGGAAAGTGTTGGTGCTCATGGATGTGCACACGCGCCTGCCGCTGGCCATGAAGGTGGTCAAGATCCAGGAGTATGAGGGGCGTTGGTTCGTGCCGCTCTTGGAGCAGGCCGAGCGCAATCTGGGCACGCGAGGGCACATCAGCACCATCGTCATTGATCGCGGCTATTTGGATGGAGAGGATTTGTGGCAGGTGCACCTCAAGGGCGTCATCTTTGTGGTGGTGAGCAAAGCCAACATGACGGTGACCCTGGACGCCCAGGCGCTGGCCAAGCGGGAACGAGTGCACGCGCGCGAGCGTGTGGTGCGCCATGGACACGGCAAGACGGCGAGGGAGGAGCGCTTGCGCACCGAACTGGTGGGCATTGAAGGACTGACCACCTATGACCAGTATGGGGAGGCAGAACAGACGCAGTACGCGCATCGGCGCGAGTACGAGGGACAGCCCATCAACGCCGTCGTGGTGCGCCGCTGGAACAATCGGGCCCCCGCCACCGACGGCACCGTCTACTTGACCAATGGTCCGGTCAGCGACCCGTTTGTGGTCTTTGATACCTATGACTGGCGCTCGGTGATGGAGAATGGCATTTTCAAGGAGGGCAAGCATCCCTGGCACCTCGGGCATTTTCCCAAGAGAACCGAGGCCGCTGTGGTGGTGCATTGCCATTTTACCTTGCTGGTGATGGGGTTATGTACCGCTTTCCGCTTGTGGCAAGCAAAGCAAGCACAGGCGTCTGCCCCACCGCAGGAGGAGACGGCTCCGCTTCCCAGCTTGAGTAGTGCGCTCCTCGGTGGAGAGGGCACCGCTCGCTGGCGCTTGCGGCTGAAGGAAGAAAATCGTGATAAGGTCATCGTCTTTTTCGGGGATGCCTATGGCATCTTCCATTTGGCCGAGCTGGCGATCTTGACGGGCATGCGCCTCCATCGCCTCCCATCTTCCCTTGGTTCTCGCCAAACCATCCTTCAGCGCTATGGCATCAGCACCTGATTCGTATGTAGATGGGCTTTTCCTTATATCAAAACATCAGCTCTTTGACGTGTATCCTTGACCGTCCCGGTACGATATGGTACACTCTATATGGACAGATTGTCCACATGTGCCATTGTACCGGACAGATTGTCCACTTGTCAAGAGGGAGCCGAGTGAGGGAAGAATACCACGAGTGTGCCTGGCCTTCTGGCATCCCGGAGTTGTTTCGGGAGCCCAGGCGGCACGAACGGCGCGATGCAGCAGAGCATCGCCAGCGCATTCTGGAGGTGGCGCGGCGTCTCTTCGCCCAGCAGGGCATTGAGGCGGTCAGCATGCATCAGATTGCCCTAGCGGCCGGGATTGGGCAGGGGACGCTGTATCGCCGGTATGCCAATAAGGGCGAACTCTGTCTGGATTTGTTACGCGAGCAGTATGAGCGCTTCGCAGAAGAGATCGCGACCCTGTTGGCGCAAGCCTCAACCTCTCCTGCGCTTGGACGGCTGGAGAGCGTGCTGGCCAAAATGGTCTTGTTCCTCGAAGAGCAAGGAGCCATGACCATGGGAGGACTCGTTGCCGGAACAGAGAGGCGAGATGGACCGTGCAACGAATCTGCACCCTCCCGGCACACGGTGTTTCAGCAAACGCCGTGGTATCGGTGGTTGCACGAACTGTTGGGAAGGCTCCTCATTGAAGCAGTGGAACGTGGTGAGCTGG